>Ga0180435_10002010_pt1 | contig 20873 bp, 18 predicted proteins | sample SS_ome_3_FD_132467 | JGI IMG/M metagenome (GOLD analysis project Ga0180435, IMG submission 132467) | Hypersaline lake sediment archaeal communities from the Salton Sea, California, USA - SS_3_S_1 metaG | ecosystem: Environmental > Aquatic > Non-marine Saline and Alkaline > Hypersaline >...
ATATCAAAAATCTGTTCTTTCTTTAGGAGGCCTTATGCATGAGTTTGGGCGCGGACGTTGCTGATCATATCTCCGCACCAGGCTTGTTAAAAAACTCCCCGAGTGCTCAATTTAAATAGGTATAATTCTTTATTCGATGTTAAGTGTTTGATGCTCAATATTGGACGTTTTTTTATTTTCAAGGTAACAGGCAATGAAAGTATATTTAAAGAGGATAATCCATAATGATCTAACCCAAGGGGAGTATTATGAAAGAACAGGTTGAGAAAGCACTGGACGAGATTAGGCCCATGTTGATTAGAGACGGCGGAAATGTCGAACTGGTGAGCATCGATGATGGTGTGGTCAAGGTTCGACTGCAAGGTGCCTGCGCCGGGTGCCCCATGTCGCAAATGACCTTGCGCAATGGTATCGAGCGGGTGCTCAAGGAAAAGGTGCCGGCGGTTGTCGCCGTCGAACCAGTATAAACCTAACCTAAAATAACCGGCTATGGTGAAACAAGGGCTATTTCTGGTAGACCTGCGGCTAAAAGTAAATCATGCAAGTTGGATATATGCTCCCTGTCTTGATAGGTTTCATAATGGGAAAACTCTGAAGCAGTAAGTGTAGGATGAATCAGTAACGCCTTTGAGACGGCTTGCCTGGCCCCAGCTTGATCACCCATTGGCATTCTGCACGCGGCCTCATAGCAGCGAGATCGGAAGGTTTGAAACGGCATAGCCCCAAAAGCCGTAAGTGCCTCTTCAAAACGTCGTAGCGCAAACAGAGCTACGCCCCGTTCTTCGATGCACAAAACTGGCAGGAACGGGTCTTGTACGACCGCTGCTTCGATCAGTTCCAGTGCATGGGTCGGATCACCTTTAAAAGTGTAAAAAGCAGCTGAGCGGGCTTTGATGTATACATCGCTGGGATTTAATTCCATTGCCCGGCGGTGATGATATTCAGCTTCCGCGAAATCATCACTTGACATTTTAATGGAGCCCATAATGCGATGGGCTTCAGCATCGTTTTCGTCAAGCTCGATGGATTTTTTGCGTTAGTTTCTTGCCCTCGGCATGGTCAAAGCCGGGCAATCCGGATGCAGCGCAAACACGCCACGCATATGCAGCTCCATAGCTGGGGTCTGCAGCGATGGCACGATCGTACCATTTAATGGCTTCGCGTAGGTTATCCGGGGTTACACCCCCCAGCCGGTGATATTCGAGACCCCTCAGCAGGTAATCGTATGCTGTTCTGTCTTCTGGCCATTTGCGACGGACTTCCACCATACCAGCGGCTTCTACCCGCCCTGCAATGGTTCCTACGATGCGACTGACAAGTTCATCCATTATATCGAAAATATCGTTGAATTGGCGATCAAAGCGTTCGGCCCATAAATAATCACCACGTTGGACATTAATGAGGTGTACGGAAATTCGTAAACGATTCCCAAGACGTCGAACATGTCCTTCGAGAACATGTTTAACTCCCAACTCACGTCCTACCCGAAGCGGATCGATGCCTCGTTTATCGTAAGCAAAACTCGCACGGCGTGAACTGACAAACAATTTCTTGAAACGCGCCAATTCCACAATGATGTCTTCAGTGAGCCCATCGGCAAAATATTTCTGGTCTTCATCCCCACCAGTAACCTCGAATGGCAAAACAGCAATCGATGTGGCGCGAAACACCTTAGCAGAGACATTTTTCTTTGATGGCCTATTGAGAAATCGATGGGTTGCCATGCCGCCAATAACCTTGTAAAGGTGAATTTGCTCAGAAATGTTCTTCAGCGAGTGAAAGCCTAAGTCTTCAAATCTATAGGAGGACTGTCGTTTTACCTGATCAAATAGGGATTGACTGACAAACACGCTATTAGATTCTGCAGCTTCCTGGATGCGAGCAGCAATATTGACACCGTCACCATAGATTCGATCTTTCTCCTCAACCTCATCTCCTAGATTGACACCAATACGGAAATGCATTTTGCGCTCATCGGGCAAACCGGCGTTTCTTCTAGCAAGCTCCCGCTGTATTTCAACTGCGCCGGTGACGGCATGTACCGCACTGGAAAATTCAGCAAGCAGGTTGTCACCCGTAGCATCTACAACTCGCCCATGATGTTGCTGAATCAGAGATCTCATAGCTGACCGGTAATCAATTAAAGTGCGAATTGTCGACTCATCATCATCACCCATGAGCCGGCTATAGCCTACAACATCGGCGCTGAGAATGGCGGTGAGTTTGCGCTTCAAAACTTTTTCAGCCATGGGCACCTCCTAAATAGATAATGCATCCTCATTGTAACGCCACTTGACGGATATCCAAAAGGTAGAAGTTTGTTCTCTATAAATCGGGAGTGTCAAAATCGACACGTGAGCGTCAAGACCGTATGCACTCGGGCATATTCCAATATGATAAAATCGATTGGTAGCCGCTGCCATTGTTTGACTGGTTGGCACCGGAAAACACCTGCCGACATTGCTCTAAGACTCAAGACCAGGAAGACCTTCTTTTCTTCAATTCAATTAAGAGGACTCACTTTTATTGCAATATCCTTCTCAAAATCTGGAAGATCAATTTTAAGCTCTCCATATGCAGCCTGCTCTATGATTGTGGAAATCAACCCGCCTGGTTGACGAGTTTGCCAGAATTGACAATTACAATATACAATTGATCGCAGTTGAAAAACAAGAATGAAATTTGGTTTGTTCCAGGTCTGCCATCCCGGTGGGTCACGAACGAATTTGTTGAAGGGCGACAATGTTAACCTCGTCGTAAAGACTATCTGGAACCTGGTCTCTCCTTTTATGGCACAATCCGCCAAGAAAGGCTCCTGGCACGAAGTTATGTGCGCAACGGAAGATGGGCTGAAGTCCGAAGCGTATTATGGACCAACGAAAAGAGCCGATAAGGTATAGATACTGAAAGATCGCCGATGATGAAACCGGCTACCGTACTCAGAGGGTGCACTCGATATCCCCAGACGGATAATATTCTCACCGAAATCCTGGGGTAGATTCCAACCCATGCGGAGCTGTAATCCTGAATGGACATGTGTAATGGCGTTGCTGAGGCCCATTCCCATTGACGGGATCCACTCCATACCAAAGCCGGAAGGCTTATAGTGTGGGCCCCATCGGAGGCGGCGTTCCAGTCCGAGGTTGAAGATTAACTCATCATCGACCTGATGGTCCCAGCCATGCGGGGTATCCTGCCCAAGCCATTTATGTACGCTTTTTTGAGTGTCTTCAGCATAAGAATGGGGCCCAACAATTCCCATTATGAATTCTATCGATGTAAAATTTTTTAAATCTCTTTCACAAAAACCGAGCGAAAAATAGGCCAGTCCGGCATAGGGGCGATCCGATTCTGAAAGATCGGGTGTATCCGTGTCCATGGGTGTATAGATCATCTGGCCCATGGAGAGGGTCATATTTTTATAGGTCCCGGGATTGTTTACAAACGGCAGCGCGTCCACATGTGGCAGCGTCCACGCTGGAAGAATGTCCAAGTTTTCCCAGGAATCAGCCAAAGAGGAGGCCGCTGACAGACGCAGATCATTCGTATAAAGGTAATCGGTTTGAAAAAAAGTATCATTCTCGAAATAGAGCGAATAGATCCAGGGGGATGACCGGTTCACGTCATCGCAGAATGCCGAATTCTGGCATGCAAAAACCAGCGTCAGTAAGATGACGATGATAACCGCTCGAGACTTCATTCACTACTGCTTTGGCCCACGGCCCGATCCAGTGCGGCCACCGCATCCAGATAGGCGTAGACAGCCGTGTAGTAATTGGTATCGGCCCCACTCAGATAGGTCCGTGCATCCAAAACATCCGTCGAGGTGGCTATCTGATGTTTATACTGTTTTTGGGTGATGCGCCAATTTTCCTGGGCCTGGGCCAGCGATTTCGAGGCGGTTTCTATATTGCTCTGGGCAACTTCGCAATCCAATACCGCATGGTTTACCTCTTCGACCACCTGATCCTTGAAAAGGTCTATCCGGGCGGATAAAGCCTCAATTTCTTTCTTTACCCGCCGCACGTCAGCGCCGGTTTTGCCACTGCGCCAGAATTTCCACTCGGCAGTTATCCCCACACTGGTATTAAAATAATTACTGTAATCGTTCTCCGTGGCGGTCCATTCATCACCGTTTTGCTCATAGCGGCCGAATAGAGATAGGGTCGGATAATAACTGCTTCGAGTGAGTTTTCGAGACAGGCCAAGCTGCTCGAGGCTGTTGTCTAACAATTTGATCAGCGGTCTTTCTAACAAGGCATTTTGAGCCAGTTCCTCGCTGTCAAAATGCAGCCTGGTCTGTGGTGTCGGCGCATCAATTTGAAGCTCGGTTCCCAATGGTCGCTGCAGAAGGCGATTGAGTGACATTTTCGTTTTTTGCAGTTGTGCTCTGGCCAGTTCCCGCCCTTGGGTTGCATCCGCCAGCGACACCTCGGCCTTGAGCACGTCATTCATGCGCACCAGTCCTTGCTCATAAATCAATTCAGCATCGTGTTTGTGCGCCGTCAGGGCTTGAACTTCTTCATTCCGAACCGCCAAAAGCTTCTGCGATAATAGCAGGTTGTAACACGCGGCCTTAACCTGTCTTATGAGGTCCAGTCGGGTTTGCTCTTTTTCAAGTTTTTGCGCACCGATATTTAAACGCGTCAGATCAAAATTTGACTTCAGGGCAAAACCCGCGAAAAGCGGCTGAATGACGGTTACATCCCAGGCATACTGGTCCTGGCTTGCGACTTGTATATCAAACTGGGTCGGCTTTTCCCTCAAGTACGTGTAGCCGTAATTAAACGAGGCCTGTGGTAGCATGTCTGCCAGGGCACTCTGTTTGGAAGCCTTGGCTGCATCAATATCGGCTTGTGATTCCCGCATGATTGGATTTTTTTTAAGCGCCTCCTGGACGGCCTCATTAACGGTAATTTTCTGAGATACAGGCTCGGACCCCTCAGCGGGTGAAATCGCCACGCCCACCATTAACAAACAAAATACGGTTTTAATATTTCTCATTGATAGTCCCTATAATAACAATTCATTTTCTATTCATTGCCATGTTGTTTATGCAACGATGAGGTTTAATTGGCTGGTCCACCACCGATGGTCTGATTCATGGCCCGGAGCAGTTGTTTGTTTTCAAACTCCAAATATGACCCGATACCCACTACCGAATAATTGACGAGCCGCTTGGCAAGACGGAGCGATGATGGCGGCAAGGCTGCGAATTGGGTGGCGATCTCGATAACGTCTTTTTCAAAGGTTTCCGCGGGGACCAAACGGTCGGCAAGCCCGATGTTCAACGCTTTTTTCGCGGTAATATTCTGCTGCGAAAGCAATAGATCATACACCTTGCCCCTGCCGATGGTCTGGCTCAGAAAGAAGGGCAGGCCGCCCTTGGGTGCCAGACCCAATTCGAGGGACGGGTTCTGTATGGCTGTATTGTCACCCAGAATCCGGTAGTCAAAGGCTAATGACGCACCGATGAACATGGGCAGAACCTGGCCGCAATTCGCTGTAATGAAAAACATATCCGATGAGATCACGTGGAGAATCACCTGGTCGATAGCCCGGAACAAACGCATAACGTTGATTTCCGACATGCGGTTTGAGGCCACCATTCTGAAAAAATCCAAATATTCTTCCCGCCGCGGCTTGCGCGGCAGGGGCATTATCACCATGACGCGGACGCGGTCATCTATTTCGGCCTTTTTGAGAAAGGAAAGAACCGCTTCCTTAGCCTTGATGGTAGTCTGCTGAATCATCAAGTTGCCCTTGATGTTGAACACCAGGACACCTTCGATCAGGCGCGATACAAAATAATCGGTTTCACATGTTAAGTTATGAGGCGTGTTATTCATTTGATGCTCCTTGCATGAGAAGTTGCGGTTCCATACCGGCAGTGGATTCACGTATGGGGGCCCCTGTGTCCGGCCTGATCCTGAAAAACGTCGCGTAAAGCACGGGAACAATGATAAGGGTCAACACCGTGCCGAATACCAGGCCACCCATGATGGTGACGCTCATGCCCACGTAAAACACGTCTTTGAGCAATGGCAGCATACCGAGCACCGTTGTCAAAGCCGCCATGGATACCGGCCGCAACCTGCTGACCGATGAATCCAGGATCGCGGCAAAGGGTCTTTTACCGGATTGGATCTCAAGGTCGATCTGGTCGATGAGCACCACGGCATTCTTGATGAGCATGCCCGACAACCCCAAAAATCCCAGGATGCACATGAACCCAAAGGGTTCATTAAAGACCAGCAAGCCAATGGTGACACCGATGGTGGCCAAAGGCAGGCACAGGAATATAATGATGGTCTGGCGCGCAGCATTGAACATAAGCACGATCATGAACACCATGGCCAGAAAGAACACCGGCACCATCTGAAACAGGCCGGCCTGGGCCTCTGCCTGGGTCTCGTACTCGCCGCCCCACGTAAGGCTGTAGCCCGGCGGTAAATCCATGGCTTCGATCTCCGGCCGCAGACGCTCAAATAGCGGATTGGTATTGCCGTATAACGGATCGCACTTGGCCGTGATGGTGCGTTGACGATTCTTGCGGTGGATCATGGCATCTTCCCATTCCAGCTGCATATCGGTGGTGATCTGGCCCATGGAAACGGCCTTGCCCGTGGCTGGGCTCAGCACAACGATATCATCCAACTGGTCCACGGTGGCCGCTTGTGACTCAGCCGCCTTTAACTTGATGGGGATAAGCTTATTTTCCTCACGGTAAATACCGATGGTTTTGCCGGAATAGTTCATGGCAATGGCCTCGGCGATCTGGGGGCGGGTTATCCCTAAGCGCCTGGCAGTGGCATCTGCCACCTGCGGCCGCACCATGGGGACCTTCTGACGCCAGTCATTGCGGATGTTTGTGGCCACAGGATCTTTGGTCATGATTTTTTCAGCCTGGCCAGCCAGTTCTCTTAGAACCGCCCCATCCGGGCCGCTGAAACGGGCCTGGATCTTGCCCTCGGCACCGGGTCCCCGTTCAAACTTTTTCAGGAATACCTGCGCGTCCGGAAATTCTTCCATAATGTGAGCCTTGATGGTGGACAGCATGGCATCGATGTCGCGATAGTCTTTTACGGCTACCAGGAACTGGCCATAGCTGGTATTGGGCATCTGGGGTTCATAGGTCAAGAGAAAACGCAGGCCCCCCTGGCCGATGAAGGAGGTGGTATCGGTCACATTATCCAAACCGGTCAAATATTGGCCGATCTTTTCCATATCCTCGGCTGTTTTTTCGATATGCGTGCCCTGGGGGCGCCAATAGTCGATCATGAACTGGTTGCGTTTGTCATTAGGGAAAAAAGCATTTTCCACGAAACCAAAACCGTAGAAGCAAGCGGCCAACAGGACACCCAGGGCAACCAGGGACCAGGTCCGGTGCTTGAGGCAGTTCGACAGAAAGCGCCTATACATGCCATAGACTTTGCCGCCGTAGGGGTCGACCGTTTGTCCGGTCTTCTTACGGGGCAGAAACTGCACGCAGAAAAGGGGTGTTAAGGTAATTGCCAGCACCCAGCTCAAGCCCAGGGAGGCAGCCATGACCAGAAAAAGGCTTTTAAGCATCTCCCCGGTGATATCCTGGGATGTGCCGATGGCGGCAAAGGCCAGAATGGCCACAATGGTGGCCCCCAACAGGGGCCAGGCCGTCTGGGCTACGGTTTTAATGGCTGCCTGTTTGCGCTGCATACCCTGCTGAATGCGGATTAGAATGCCCTCGGTAACAACGATGGCGTTGTCCACCAGCATGCCCAGGGACAGGATCAGAGCGCCCAGCGAAACCAGGTGGAAATCAATGGCCATGATGCGCATGAAGATAAAGGTGCCCAGGATGGTTAAGAGCAGAATGACACCCATGAGCAACCCTGAAGACAGCCCCATAGTGATACAAAGCACGGCAATGACAATGGCCACGGCCTGTACCAGGTTGACGACAAAATTCTTCACCGAGGCGGAAACCAGATCGGACTGGTAAGCGATGACACCCAGCTCAATGCCCACTGGCGTTTGTGCCTCCAGTTCCTGTATGCGCTCACGCACAGCCCGGCCCATGTCGACCACATTGCCCCCGTCCACCGTGGCAATCCCCAATCCCAGCGCCGGCCTGCCGTTGTACTGCATGATCCAGTCAGGCGGGTCCTGATATTTGCGTTCAATGCTGACCACGTCCTTGAAATAAATCAGGTTGCCCTGGGCATCACTTCTGACCAGGAGTTCGCCCAGGTTCTTCACAGAAGTGAAGTCGCCGTTGGGGTTGATGCGGATCCTGTCGTGGGCTACGTCCACCTGGCCGGAATCCACCACCTGGTTTTGCAGGTTGAGGGTATTGACGATGTCCTGCATGGACACGCCCAGTTCGGCCAAACGAGAGCGGGAGATGAGCAGTTCGATGGTTTCCTGCTGGTCGCCCCAGATGCCCACGGAAGCCACATTTTCCACCAGCAACAGCTCACGCTTCAGAAAATCCACGTAATCCTTCAGCTCCTCGTAGGTATAACCCTCTCCGGTCACGGCAAAAAACACGCCGTAAACATCGCCGAAGTCATCGTTGACCATGGCCGGCCCCGCACCCGGCGGGAGCTGGATGGCCACGTCGGAGACCTTGCGCCGCAGTTCGTCCCAAATCTGGGGAATGGCATCCGAGAAGTATTTATTCTTGATATCGACGTATATGATAGACAGGCCCGTCTGGGAGATGGAGCGCACCTCGTCCACCTGGGACATCTGCTGGATGGCGGTCTCGATGCGGTCGGTCACTTCCTGCTCCACCTCCTCGGCCGAAGCGCCTGGATAAGGAGTGGCCACGACTGCTGTCTTGATGGTGAATGTTGGAAATTCAAGCTGTCCCAATCCCTGGTAGGACAAGATGCCGCCGCCGATCAGAATCAGGATAAAAAAATAGGACACCGTTTTTTTGGTGATGGCAAATTCGGTGATTTTCATTGGGCACCCCCTTTAACGCTATTGAGAATGCGAACTTCTTGATCCGGCTGCAAAAATCTGGCTCCGGCGGTTACAATGCGATCACCATCATTTAGGCCGCTGGTAATCTCGATGGCGTCCTGCAGTGGTTTTCCGGTATCAACTGGTATTCGCATGACCCTATGTGTGGACATGTCGACTTTCCACACACATGGAAGGCCTTTTGGATCGGCAAACACCGCCGTTGCCGGAATCAGCATACCCTGCCCCCGGCTGTCATTTTTTTTCAGTTTGAGTGTCAGGGTTGCCGCCATACCCGGCTGAGGAGACAGGTCTTGATGCCCGCTCAAGGTTGCCGTCAGGGGATAGCTCTGATTGGCGCTCTCGGTTTTGCGCCCGACCTCTTTGATGGTGGCCGCAAAGGCTTTATTGCCATAGGCATCCAGGGTGCTGGTAACGTCGACAATATCCTGCTGACGGATCACGATCGTCTCTGGTACTGCGGTGCGGACTTCCACTGATGAAAAGTCGAGGAGCGTAACTATGGGTTGACCGGGTGCAACGTTTTCAAAATTTTCAACATGTTGTTTGTCTACATAGCCGCTAAAGGGTGCTTTGAGCCAGGTATCTCGAAGTGCATTCTCGGCAGCCTGCAAATCTGCCTGAAGCCGCTTGATGCCCGCTTCGGCTGCCTGGATATCTTCTTTTCGCGCACCTGTTCGGGCTTTATTGAGTTCCTGCTGGGCCACGTCAACGTTGGCTTTGGCCGTATCCAGTGCAGCCGCGGCGTTATCATATTCAACCTGGGCAATGACGTGGTCGGCCAGAAGGTTTCGTTGTCTTTCAAAATTTCTTTCTGCGTCGTCAAGACGGACCCGCGCGGCACTCAATTGGGCTTCCAGGCTGGCGATGTCTTCTGATCTGGCCCCTTTTTGCATGGCCTCGAGACCGGCCCGGGCTTCATCTAATGCCGCGGACAGCCTTAACCGGTTGATTTCAAAATCCCTGGCGTCGATACGGGCGATCACGTCACCCTTATTGACATGTTGGCCGATATCAAGATCCAGCGCAACCAATGGGCCACCCACACGGAAAGCAAGTTTTACCTCCCGCGCGGCTTGAATTACGCCCGGAAATGTACGCGTTTCATATTGAACTGATTCGCTGATGGTCATGATTTTGACCGGTCGGATTATTTTCTCGTCTACCGGTACCGCCTTGACACCATCACCCTGAACTGTAATAAAAAAGCCGATTCCAAATACCATGATCGCTAAAACAACACTGAAAATTATGATTCGCTTGCGTAAACTTGATCCTGTTTTCATGAATGACTCCTTCGATACAAATCGCATTCTTTACAAATAATGTGATGAACTCGTCCAAACTCAGTAAAAGCGGCCGCCAGTTGAACCCCAAGGGCGCTTTTTGCTTTTTCAATGACTTTGCCCTGCCATTGAATAACGATCCTCAAATCAGTATCGAGCAGAACATCCTGTAACAGTTTCATGCTCATGACAGCTCTATTGAAATCCGGAAATTGCAAATTCCTAAAAGCCTGCATGGCTGCCTCCCGGTCTTTGGGACCGAATGAGCGGATATGAATGATTTCTATTAAATTCATGTTACTTTCCTCCACTGGTGTTTTGAAGGCGTATATAGCCAAAAGTATGCCAATTTTATTTATATAAAATTTTCAGTTAATTATGTTTTTGATTAAATAAATGCTGTTAAATATAGCAGGATATGACTTTTATATTTGACAGATCAGGCAGTTGTCTGCTAAATATAACAGACAACTGAATGGCCAGGTCCAGAAGATCCGGCACTGATTTTATTCATTAAAAGATTTGTACGCTACACAGTTATGAAATCCTAAATCCGAATATCGAAATTCGAAACAAATTCAAAATTCGAATGTTCAAATATACGCCTTAACGTGATGTCTGCTTGTTTGTTTCGATCACGCGAATGGGGATGAGAATAATGACTGATGAAAATGAATTCTTCAGGCAGGCTACACTGCTGATTTGCAGCAGCTTGAATGTGGATACGGCGCTGCAGCGTCTCATGGTGTATCTGCGCGATTTCATGCCCGTATCCGGCATTTTAATGGGTACGTATGATCCGGAAATGAACATTGCAAAGCCGCTGGCGCTGATCTGGCCTCCCTCCTTGAAAAAACCGCCCAATACCATTTCCTTTTCCAGAGAAATGGCGGCGTATGTAAGAGAGAACTGGAATGGAAAGCCCCAAATTACTATCGAAAATGATATCCAAGAAGAAGATCCGGCAATTCGCTCGCTGCTTCTCAAGCTCTTTCCGGAAGACTGCTCGCGTCTCCATATGGATCTGGAACTGGAAACAGAGCGCCTGGGCGTCCTGGTTGTACTCGCTGAGGGGAAACACCGCTACACGCCGGAACATAGCCGTTTGATTTCTCTGCTTCACGATCCATTTGCGGTAGCTATTTCCAATATCCTGCAATATAGGGAAATCGCCCGACTGAGAGATCTTTTGGCGGACGACAACCGCTATTTACAGCGCGAGCTGCGGTCCATATCCGGGGATCATATTGTGGGGGCGGATTTTGGTTTGCGGCATGTCATGCAAATGGTTCGTCAGGTGGCGACCTTAAATAGTCCGGTGCTGCTTTTAGGAGAAACCGGCGTGGGCAAAGAGGTGGTGGCCAATGCCATTCACGAAGGCTCCCCCAGGAAAAAAAGGCCGCTTGTCAAGGTGAACTGCGGCGCCATCTCCAACAGCCTCATTGACAGCGAACTGTTCGGTCATGAAAAGGGCGCGTTCACCGGAGCGGTATCACGAAAACGGGGGCGCTTTGAACGGGCCCACACCGGCACTATTTTTTTGGATGAAATCGGTGAACTGCCCATGGCCGCCCAGGTCAGACTGCTGCGTGTACTACAAAGCCAAGAGGTTGAGCGTGTGGGCGGCAGCCAAACCATTCCAATCGATGTCCGCATTATCAGCGCCACGCATCGGAATCTTGAATCCATGGTGAAAGCGGGCACATTTCGGGAAGATCTTTGGTTCCGCCTCAATGTTTTCCCCATCACCATTCCGCCACTGCGGCAACGGACAGAAGATATCCCCGCCTTGGTCAGCCATTTTATAGAAAAGAAATCAAGGGAGTTGAACATTTGGGATCAGCGCTCTCCTGCACCTGGCAGCATGGAGCGACTGCAGTCCTATTCCTGGCCCGGCAATGTCAGGGAGCTGGAAAACCTTGTGGAACGATCCTTGATTTTTAGCCAGATTTCGGGTGGTGACCTGACCTTGACATTTAATCAGCTTACCGGAACTCCTGAGAAAAGTGCCGGTCAGTTAAAAAAACATAAATCAGTTATTTGGCCGTTGGATGATATGATTGCAAACCATATTCAGAGAGCGCTTGAGGAAACTAATGGAAAGGTGGAAGGCCCAGACGGTGCTGCTTACGCACTGCAGATCCATCCCAGTACGCTAAGGGCTCGAATGAAAAAACTGGGAATTCCTTTTGGCAGAAAAGCAACTGTTGAATAGGGCCTTTCAGCAGTGTTGATTTCAATATGAAATGCATGCCGAATCTATTTCACCAATGAAATCTTTCCCGACAACATATGCCTGATTCTCGTCATACGTGTCCGAAAATCTGCTCCAATACTTTTCCGTGTCGTCATTCTGCATTTGATATCCTCTTTCAGAATACACCATTAATTTGGTATTTACATATACAAAATAACCAGGAAAGATTTATTAGAATTTTTTCATGGCTTCCATGAATACCCATCCAAAATGGCAACAGCACAGCAAAAACGACTCGATCCATTTACAGAATGCATCCCGTGATGTTTGTGCAATATTGATGCCTATTTTTTAAGAGTCGGGTAGTCGGTATAGCCTTTGGCTCCAGGTGTATAAAATGTATCCATGTCCGGAGCATTCACATTCGCACCGGTCTTCCAGCGTTCTACCAAGTCTGGATTCGCAAGAAACGGCCGTCCTACTGCAATGAGATCACATTTTCCTGCGGCCAGGTCCTTTTCAGCACGCTCGGCATCATACCCCCCGGAAAGGATCAAGGTACCTTTGAATTCCCTTCGGAAAGTTGCCTTAATGGTATCGGGAACCGGCGGCGTTCCCATCCCCGAGTGATCCACAAGGTGGATATATACTGGTTCTAAAATGTTGAGCTGCTCTGCCAAATAGGTGTAATCTGACGCCATGTCATCGTACAACGGCATATCGTTGAACACACCAAAAGGCGATAGCCGAATGCCCACTTTCTCTTTACCTATGGCATTTATCACCGCTTGGACTGTTTCCAGCACGAAGCGGGCACGATTCTCGATCGGTCCGCCATAAACATCCGTGCGCAGATTCGTGTTGGGACGAATGAACTGTTCCAGTAAATAGCCATTCGCACTGTGAATTTCAATGCCGTCAAACCCTGCTGCAACGGCATTCTCAGCAGCCTGGACAAACTCTGCTATGGCGTTTTTAATATCCGCCTCGGTCATTGCCAGCGGCACGGGATGGGGCTTCATGCCTTCGGCATCGGTGTACATCTCACCAGCAGCCACTACAGCCGAAGGTGCCAGTATGCGGCCCCCCGCAGGCAGGTTCAGGGAATGAGCAATCCGTCCACAGTGCATGAGTTGCAGAAACATATTCCCCCCTTTGCTATGCACCGCATCGGTAACGTGTCTCCAGCCTTCGACCTGACTGGATGAAAAGATCCCGGGGATGCGTGGGTAACCCAATCCGTTCGGTGAAGGCGACGTACCCTCGGTAATAATGAGTCCCGCTGTCGCACGCTGTTTGTAGTATGTCAGCATAAGATCGATGGGAATATTGTCGGTAGCACGACTGCGCGTCATCGGTGCCATGACCAGGTGATTTTCTAGCGTCATAGTGCCAAGAACAGCTTTTGAATAAAGGATTGACATGGTTGAACTCTCCTTATGGGTTGTTCGATTAAAGGTTTCATGTCTTATATCATAATCACTATCATCCATTCATCAAACAGGCGTGGCACGTCAAAGTCATAAAATGCGGAATTTTAAGGTAGGATCTTTTCAAGTAGCTCTTTGAGCTTAGGGATATTCCATTGTCGGTTGCCAAGATCGTACATTAATACGCCCTCAGTCTCATCTGGCTTGACACTGAACGTCTGATAAAAAGATCGATTGGCTTTAACAACCTTTAAACCGGAATCGAGCACGATTAAAGGTTCGCGAATCGAACCCATCACGTTGTTAAAAGCCTCAATAAAAGTCTGAAAATTTCTTTTGCCAATCCCTATATTTTTAGTGGAAGTTTTCATTTTTCAATGACGGCCGGTCGTTATTAATCGGGAAGTCTGCACGCCGATTTGATCTTTTTCAAATACCGAAAAAATGAACTTTGCCGACTACCGTGTCGTTTAGGCATCGGTATCGCTGCTATTGAGCCAAGTTAGCCTGATGTTTAAGCGATGTCAATGATTGCAGGTTTCTATTGAAATTTTCGCCAAGGTATCAATAACAATAATGGATGGAGGGGCATTAGATTGTTTTTTTAGTCGTTCAATTTACAAATGAAGTCACTGCAAATTTACTGTACCAGTGTTGTTTAGGCTTCCAGTTAATTATGTCAACTATTTGATATTATTTAATTTCGAGATGATTATTACATAAGCTCAAGTTGGGAGGGGTCACCGGGAATGATATAATCAACTATATTTCTATAGGCTTCGAAATTTGAAGATTAGAGATTCGATAGCCTGAATTGTTCACATCCATGAATTTAACGTTGATGATATACAAAAAAGCAACTACTCAACAGTCTTTGAACTATGCAGATACCTATTTACTGCGGGACGAAAAATACGATAACTGACTTGATCCCTTGGGGCTATGCTCACTCTTGAACCTGCCCAAGTGGCATTTACGGCCAGGTTCAGTGTTAAAACCGTCTATCCAAGAAACCTTTCGGCACGCCAGTTGCGACAGCTGCAGGGATCCCTTCCTCAATTGTATTAAAGCGGGGTTTCAGATCAAGATCCTTCCAAACCAAATCTGGATCGACTGCTAAGTTGAAATTGTAAGTCCGTACAGCCCCTGGTGTCTCAAGTCCCGGGTGCGGTCGAATCCGACGAAACGGCGTTAACAAAGCCGTCGCCAGTAAAGCCAGCCACTGCGGTAGACGGATGATTCGTGCTTTGGGAAAGTGTTGCCGGGCTATTTTGAGAAAGGCGTTCCAGGTTGAGGGACGGTGGTCGCCCACGGGCAGGATGCCCTCAAAGGCCTGCTCGGCACAGGCGATAATGACAGCCGCGGCATCAGCAACGTGAAGATGAGTGTACGTGTTCTTATCGAGGCCTGGCAATATCAACCGACCGGCTTGCAACTGCTGGAAGTATAGATCTCGCATCCCATAAACGTGTGGCAGGCGCAGGGCAGAGAAAGAAATGCCCGCCGAGCGCGCGATTTGTAGAAGGCGCTTTTCGGTCTCAACCTTGATCCGGCCGTAATCTAGCGCGGGATTGGCCGGTGTATGCGCACCAACCATTGACCGGCTGCCGCGGTAAACCAAGAGACTCGAGCTGTAAACAAAACAGCGTATACCCGCCGCCACGCCTGCCTGCATCAGGGCCAGTGATCCGTCCAAAATGGAAGGTTTCAGTGTTTGGTATGAACCGGAGGCACCGGTTACCAAAAGCTTCATTTTTCTAACGATGCGGGCAATCTCCCACCTCCTGCTGTTGTCTGGTTGAGCAATCCTATCGACTCCCACACCGACAATCCCTGACATTGAGCTGCGGGTGCTGCGGCACATTAACGCCAACACATTGCCATCTTGCTGAGACCCGTCGGCTGCGTGTCCGTCGGGTCTGAACAAAGGGACGGCAGCGGCACCCCTTCCTCGCCAAGCGTTCTTCTCTCGCATCAACATCAGCGAGAGTGAGCGCCGGTATCACTGCTTTTCTGATTGAATTTAAAAAGCCGTCTTGTGTGAATAAGATTGCATACAGTATCATCAAAAGCCAAGAACCTCCCAGGCTGACTCCGGGGCTATTCCTCTAGTCCGAGGATCAGGTAGTCGGCGTCCTGCTTTGAGACGTTTCCGGGCGTCCAACGGCCTTGCACGGAAGGTTGAATCACGGCCTGCTGGACATCGGCTTTCTCCCGGACGGCTTGCTCGGGTGCGGCTTTCTTCCAGGCGTGGATCATCCCACAAAGAACGACGACCGTGCGCTCGGGATGATTCTTGAGATATTCCATAGCATAAATGGCCATGGCTGCGTCCCAGACGAGTTGGGCCTCACAAAAGCGGCTAAAGTCCGAATCCGACCCGTGACTGCCCAGCACACGGCGCAGGAATGCTTCGTATTCCCGGTCCACGCGACAGACGATTGGGGGCAGTTTGCCGATCTCCTCGGGTGTCAAGGCCTCGAAGCCTTTTCGCGCCACCTTGCGGGTGATACTTCGCGGCACGTTCAGGCCAACCATGGGGATTTTCCGGTCACGGCAGTACAGGAAGATATCCCGGTACAAATCCCAGTCCTGACTCCAATTGCGGACAAAAGCCCGGCGCATCTCGTACTCGCTCAGCTCTCGAGCGACCCAGGCGTCGAGGACGCTTTGCTCGATGTGTTGAAACATCTCCAGGCCCACGGCCAAGGGACGTTTGTTTTTGTGCAGGCTTTGGATGACCGCCAACTGGGCGGCGTGGTGGGCCGCATTGTCGTGGAATTCTCCGATATAGACAATGCCCGGTGATGGCAGCTTCCCGGCGGCTTGTTCCAGGCTTATTTCGGCTTTTCCAGCGACGTCCCATAGGGTAAAATCCGCGGCCTGAAGCATGGCGCCGGGGTTGAACAGGAATAAAAACAGCAACGTTTGAAAACCAAAGCGAATGATCATGAGTTGTTCTCCAGATCAACGACAAGGGGCGATCCGAGCACCTCGCCGGCACCTTTGCCGATGTTGACGCCGCCCTTAAAGGACAGCCGGCCATAGCGGCCGTAATGTGTAATTTTACGAGCCGTTCGCAGCACCGTCTCGACGTCGGTGTCCGCCACAGGAAGGAACACGGCCACCAGTCTCTGTTTCCGCTTGAAGACCGCAAACAACGTGTCGGCATTGTGACTTGTGATATCTTCTCCCACTCGGAAAGACCCGGATGAGAGCGCCACCGCATCGCCCAGCTGCGACAATATGGTCCGACCCTTTTTCCGTTTGGGCATACCAAAAAAGAGTAAGTCCCCTCCGAGGGTATCCTCGGCAGCGAACCTTTTTTCACTCCAGATGCGTGTGCCACGATGATTGAGGCCGATTAGAAGCCCCCGGAAAATCTCCGCCCAGGGCTCGGGACTATCTTCGGCAAGCACGGCGGCGAGGGCGCTGGAGCCCTTTAATGCGTTGACTGTGGCCAGAATTTCTTCAGGGTAAAGTAGGCGAAACACATCAAAATCAGGATCGGCGGCTACTGTTCGAGGCGCCTCCGCTGTCTGGATGCTGAATTTCGCCGTGGCATCATCCAGTTCAACGTTCTCCCTCGTGCTGACCGTGGCACCGGCCACCTCCACTGGTACGCGTACTTTGAAATGGGGATATTTCTGAATAAGTGTACCCGCCACCTGCTGATGGCCACCAGCGGAAACAACTCGAGGTCTATCCATGGCCAATTGCAAGGCACCTGGGCGGGCGACCCACTGATCGTGGAATGTGCGTACCTCATCGCGACCCAAGCCGCCGTGCTCGGCAAATGCATCCATGAAGTGGCCCCAGCTGGTTCTCTTGTAGAGCCGCTGGTCATAAATGTCGCGCAATGCAGCCCAGAAAGCCACGTCGCCGATTCGCAGGCGCATCATATGAAAGACGAACATGGCCTTTCCGTAGCCGATGGCCTGGCTGGCAGGGCTATAGCGGATGCGGAAGTTTGACAGAGGAAAGTCCTGCGCTCCCGAAGCCAGAAGAGCGTACTTTTCGAGAGTGCGCAGGCGATAGCCCCGGGCCTCCTCCAATGATTGCTCCTCCTTGTAAAGATAATCGGCCACATACGTGGTCAGGCCCTCGCACCAATTACCCCCGGTAACATCCACTAAAACGCCGTTGCCCCACCAGCAGTGGGCCACCTCGTGTCTGAGACTGGTATCGGGAATGAAGGGCAGTCTCAGCACGCGGCTGCCAAGTAGCGTAAACGATGGGAAACCATATCCGGTGGGAAAGAAATTTTCCACCACGGCGAATTTTTCAAATGGATAAATCCCGTGCAGCGCTTCATAGCGGCCGATGTGACGCTGCACGGCGTCCAGATAGCGCTTTGAAAGCCCGGCATTGGCCTGAAAGAAGTAGGTGGCAATACGCACCTTGTCATGCATGCGTTCGTTGACGATGTAGCGCCCTGCAAACAAAGCCAGCGGTCCCGATGGGCGCGGCACCGACCAAATCGAAAAACTCCTGTCGGCGTCATCGGTGTGAGTTTCGAGCCTGCCTTCCATCACAGCATATATGCCCCTAGGCGCGATCACCGATACCCGAAAGGTCTCGGAGATATCATCCAAGATAAAAGGGTACCAGCCGCTGCCAGCCAGAAAAAAGGCTGCATCCTGGGTGATGGTACCCATGACACCCTGGCCAGGGTTGTCCATGGAAAATGGCTCAGCCTCAAAGGGGTCGTCGAAGATACCTTCGTAGCGCAGGATTGCTGTCTTCGAGGACGGATCTGCTGTCTCGAGATTCAGATGCAGCACACCATCTTTTTTGGTGTGCGTGGCACCCTCCACGGCAAGTATGCGCACATTGGGACGAAAGGCCACGCGAATGTGCGACGCCCCTTTAGGAAGCCGGATAGTGTCAATGCCGCGCAGGGTTTTGGCATCATGAAGGATTTCTACCTCAAGATCGTGGTGGAGGGTCTGCTGTGCTGCGGAATCGAAAGCCACCGGGAAAAGGATCCAGAGTCCCGCCATGGCAACGATTAAAATAGGGCGCAGGCCGCCTATCGGATAGATATGGCAAACGGATACCATAATGAACCCAGTTTACGCTAAACAGTGGAATTTGCAAGGTGTATAATATTGATCACCGCGTTTTAGCCCGACTGGATTTTAGGACTGGTTTTTTGCAATACAACAACTCGTGGCCTGTCGGGATTGGGTAAAATTTTGTTTGCATACCAGATTATTGGATATTTTGTTAATTATGGTATTTCTAGAACGTGGTTGCGGCTTACTCCTATGGTCGGAAATTTCTTAGCGTAGCTTATAACGGCAATCAAGTGTATTGATGAGGTGACGGGAAACGCTACCCATTAAAAAGGATTTTTCGACACCACACCGTCCCACCAGAATGGTGCTGAATTTATATCCAGAGCCCAAAATCTTTCCGATAAGTTACACAGCAGCATGGCCGATCGTGTTTAAGGCTGGTAAATTGGTTGGTATTCATCTGAGACCGCACAATCTTAGGCGTCATGCTGCGACCTATGCAATCAGCTCAGAGTCCTTGACAGCAACACATTGATTCAATGGGCATATGTTAGCATAATAATAGTATTTGACTATTATTATACGGGTGTTCTTCTATACTTGTGTATGATCCCACTGTGACTACTTTAAGTTACGCAGCCGCTGGAAATTCAAACCAATCCTGGTTAGTGGCTACATTATTTTCAAACCCTAATTTCATACCTGAATGAGTGCATTATGAAAAAATTCAAACTCACACTTATTGCCTTTATGCTCGTCATTACGCCAGCTTTGTTGATGGCCGGTAGTCATGGTTCTAAAGCAAAAACTTCGATGGATATTGTCGATACGGCCGTTTCGGCGGGAAGCTTCAATACACTTGCCGCTGCGCTTAAAGCTGCTGATTTGGTAGACGTGCTCAAGGGGCAGGGTCCGTTTACAGTGTTCGCACCAACAGATGAAGCCTTTGACAAACTTCCGGAAGGCACTTTAGCGAGCCTCTTAAAGCCTGAAAATAAGGAAAAGCTGCAGTCAATCCTGACATACCATGTCGTATCGGGTCAGTTTACGGCTAAGGATGTTACCAAAATGAATACAGCCAAAATCGATCATGGAAATAAAGGGGTTGGACTGCATCGCTCTGATCGGCTCTTCAAATTTCATGCCGCGGATTTGAAATTTTCCCGGGGGTTGGTTAACGATACGTATCTCGTCTTGGCTTGCGATCATATAAGACGTCAGGTCCCTTAGTCCATAGCCCACTTCGACCATATTGGTTAAGCAGGAGAAAAAAACCATCGCATCAAATTTTTTGCCTTCTAACCCCCTTTGAATCGCCATTCGAAAATCTGCCAGGTTCAGTTGAGAATCATTGGTTTCATCAGCCGAAATGGCCAAGGATTTGTGCGGTCCAGGCATGCTTAATGAGCTGGTATCTATGATGCCACGGCCATGTGTAAACGTACAAAAAATGTACCGATCCGCGGAAAAGCTGAGGCCCTTTTTAATAAAATTTTCAAGGGTTTCAGGTGAGCCCAGCCCAAATCTAACTCGCCCAGGTTTTGCAAAAGGCTATAATATTGATCTCACCTGAAGACCCGATAGTTTCCACCATATCGAGCGCATAGAGCACCTCGTGGGTGAGGTTGTTATCTCCGTTAAAGTACAGCATGACAGTGCCGCTTTTCTTCAAGCTGTTAGCGTGAGGATAGATTTCGGCGTTGAGCACTGGTAAATATAATACCCCAAAGATAAACCCGATCAGAATTTTACTGATGAAACCAATGGGGCTGGATGACATGTAATTACAAAACATTATAAGCTTCATGAGCTTGAAAGTTGAACGTCAGAGTTTAAGAATAAATAAAAATCAAATGGTACTATTTTGTTCATTTGATCTCCAGTTTCTTACCGCAACCAGGAAGTTGATAATACATTTTAGCATATCAAATATGCCGTGGATTTTAAGGTTCCTTAATTAGTTCCCGTC
>Ga0180435_10002011_pt1 | contig 20870 bp, 18 predicted proteins | sample SS_ome_3_FD_132467 | JGI IMG/M metagenome (GOLD analysis project Ga0180435, IMG submission 132467) | Hypersaline lake sediment archaeal communities from the Salton Sea, California, USA - SS_3_S_1 metaG | ecosystem: Environmental > Aquatic > Non-marine Saline and Alkaline > Hypersaline >...
AGCACAAAGGGGGCCCGGGCGCAAGTCTACTGTCGGCCGTTTATCAAAAAGGCGGGGGCATCCTTAGAATCCTTCAGGGTGTGGGGGGTAGGCTGGTCGCCCGGTGCTGGCGCCACCCCAAGGACTTTATGGCCCGATAGGCGTACCATTGATTATACCAGTGTCGAGACGTCTTGATCCGCTGCAGAATTTCCGGTATCCAACGGCTGTCGCCTCGATGGCCCAGGGCCTGGAAGGCCATGGATACGACATTGGGATGGGGATCTTCCAGAAGGGTTAAAAGGTCCGGACGGGTGTCGGGGTCATGACTGAGGCCGATCGCCTTGGTCAACCAATAGCGCTCCGGAACGTGAGGGCTGGTCAGTCCTTGCTTGTAAGCCGGATAGTGTCCGATTTCCAAGCGTTTCCGTACAATCAAGCGTAGGCCCTCAGTCCGTTGGCGCCAAGAATTCGATTCAAGGGCCGTGGGTAACTCTGCAACGGAGACCGGTTCGAGTCGACCTGTGTGAACGGCCGCCAGGAGTCCCAGGCCGATCACAAGACACGTCACAGCGGCATAGAGGTTCCACCGTTCCGGTGCGGCGACGAGAAAGGAAATTGCCCAATGGGATAGCGCAAACACGAGGATGTAGAGTAGGACCGGAAATCCTACCAAGAGACAAAGAAAGGTAGCGCGCCGGAAAGGACCGTATGTATCAATTGCTGCCGAAAAGCGATGCAGGGGCCTTTGCGGATCCGACACAAAGTCCGCCACGGTGGTTTCAACAACAGTACGCTGTCCATCCGTCACTGCCAACTCGCTGTTTTTGGCGACAAGTTTGACATCGATGGGACCCGGCCTGGATACGGGCAGATAGTCGTAGGCTTCCAGGGCGGCGACGATTTGTTTTTTTCGGCTTTCATCCTCAACGCCGTCAAGGAGACAGGTCTTGAGGGTTTTTTGATCCAGCGGTTTAAATGCCTGCGCAGGGTAGAGCGTATACCGGTAGTAGAAGCGGTCCACGGCCCTTCCCACAGGATTGGACAGCAACAAATAATCTCGTATGTTCATAAAGAGCAACCGGTCGGCCAAGGAAGCCCAAACGAGAGTCAGCAATATGATGGCCAGAGCCGGTGCCATCCGGTTGAGCCAGGTTTGGCCTGAATGATCTGATCGGAAGAATGGCGTCCAACGACTGGTCATTAGAAATACCAGTGTGGGCACGAGAAGAAAATAAGAGGTGACGATGGCCGAAAACCCGGTGATATTCAGTAAAACGACAAGGCTGATCCACAGAGTTGCGAGAAGAAACATAGCCCCGCGATTTTTTTTCAGCATGCATGTCCAGACCCATCCGAGCGTTCCAGCCAAAATGGAGAGGCCCGCCCCCACGGTAAGGGTAAAAAAAAGGCCCCCCAGAAAAGCGGGTTCCATATCGAGCAAGGTGCCCATGATATATTTGTTGGGCAGGGGCAGGTAACCGGCCTGAGCAATGAGGACAAGGGATTCGTGGAGGTGCCGGTTGGACACATAGACATGGCCCGTGGCCAGTAATTGGGTCAGACCCATGCCGAGAAGAACCGCTCGAGGTATGGTAGGCAACCGTTTCATCACGCTATGGCGGAAAGGGCGAATATGGCCGTGTTGCCAAGGGCGTGGATAACAATGGGTGTCATCAGTTTCCTTTCTTTTTCATAGGCCGCACAAAAGACAATCCCTCCTACCATCTGAGTGATGGGCAGGCCGTGTCGGACGGTGTGCAGGGCCACAAAGATCAGTGTGGTGCCCGCTATGGCCGCCGGTATACCCCAACGGCGGAGAAAGGCGTAAACAATACCCCGAAAAAAGACTTCCTCGGCGACCGGTGCCACCAGGCCGCCGGTGACGAAGAATAGGACCAAGGACCCGCCGGAACGGGGCAAGGCGGTTTGAATGAGAGAAAAGGGATTGGTGCCTGCCAGATAAAAAGCCGCCATCCCGGCCAAGGTGCACAGTCCAAAAATCAGAGACCAGAAAAGACCCCGAGAAAGCCCAGGAATGATTTGGTTTCGACCCAAACCGATGGCGGCGGCGGTCCGGTGGTTCAGTGAAAGGACCAGAAAAAGCGTGCCGATTTGCGCAATGCGGGTAAGGGCTAGTGCCGGCAGGGGGGAGGAAAGGATCGGATAGACAAACAGGGCAGCGATAACCTCCAGGGAAATTATTGCGAGGGTGGAGAAGACCAAGTCCTTTACTCCGATTGGAAATGACGCCATGGCGACAGCCTCGATAGCCGGAAAATGGTAGTCGTTGGGTCTGACTGATCGATTCTGGGTACTTTTCCCTTCGTTGTGGCTTCGGAAGTTTTCCGACAGACGCCTCGGTATCTCTTCCGTGGGGGGCCGGCAGGTCCCGGTTGTCTGTCTGAATTTCGGCAATTTCTTTGAGGGCTGGCGCCGATGAGGCTGGGTGTTTTGTCTCGGCTAAGCGGTTTTGGACCCATTCGCGGACGTATTTTCCCGATTGGGTGTTCCCGGTCTAGTGGCTTCGCACAAGATCATTTCGCAGGCATCGATATCTTGATGGTGGCTCTTCCGTCCATTTTGCTTCCGGGGGCGTGGCATGGACCGACAGTAGTCCTTCGACACCCTTCCAGAGACTGTCCAGTGTGAATGGCTTGTAAAGAACCTTTTCAAACAGGTCCCGCTGGAGTAACCAAGGGGTTCCTGAGATCCCCATCACCGGTATGGAGGCTTTGTGGGAACTGCGTATGTGTCGGACCACTGCTGTGCCGCCACCCTCGGGCATAACCATATCCGTAATTACCAGATCAAATGATTCTGCATCAAACAGACGAATGGCCTCTCCAGCGGTCGAGGCGGTTTCTACGCTATATCCATGCCGGGTCAACGCCTGGTGGAGCAAATTGGAAACCAATCGTTCATCGTCGGCCACCAAAATACGATACATAGTTTTCCGTCTCCCCAGTCCCGATAGTTTGCTTGAATAAAAAAACTTAAGTAAAAATACCAGGGCAGGCAGATCGGTGTCAAGACAAATATAGTATCTTTTCCTTGTCATCATACTATATATAGCGTTTTTTATAGGTTATCGGCCGCTCCAACTGAGTTTTGATTTGAGCAGTTCGTAGTAACTCTGATCGGGGCTTCTGATCATACGAATGGTATGTGGCGCTTTCTTAACAATGACGGCGTCTTCATGGGTGATGTGCAAGCCCACCTGACCATCGAAAGTGAGGAAAATATTTGAATCCCTTTGTTCTACGTTAATTCTTATGGTCACATTGTCCGGTAACATCAAGGGACGGTTTATGAGTGTAAAGGGGCAAATGGGGGTTAAAATGATGGTCTTTACACACGGATGGACAATGGGACCGCCGGCGGACAAGGAATAAGCGGTAGAGCCGGTGGGCGTGGCAACAATGAGCCCGTCCGATTTAAAGGTTGTCAGGTAGGCCTCGTCGATGTAGGTGTGAATGTGGGCGATACGGGCCAAGGCTTCTTTGTTGATAACGACATCGTTTAATACGGTCTGGCATGCCACAGTCTCATCGTCCCGCAAGACCTCCGCAGACAAGAGAATCCGTTCTTGCGTTTGATAGTCTCCCTTGATGACCCGCTCCATTATCGGAAACAGTCGGTTTGCCGATACCTCGGTAAGAAACCCGAAGGCCCCGAGGTTGACGCCTAAAACGGGAATCATGGTGTCCTGAACCCACCTGATGGCACTGATAAACGTGCCGTCGCCACCTAAAACGACAATACAGGCCAGATCCGATGGGGCCCTATCCACATTTTTGATCAGGCAATGGTCCGACGTGATGGGGGCGGGAATGTTCTGCCGTGTGAGGACCTCGATACCCCGTTCTTGTAACCACGACTCCAACTTTTTGGCCTTGTCGATGGCTCTTTCTTGGGCCTTCACGACAATCCCTATCCGTTTCATCACTCACCTCTTCCGAAACACCGGGTAGCCGACCCGGGCACTGACTGAAACTGCCCAATGGCCGAAATCGCGGAAAAGAGAAGCCCCGTTTTGAAGCCTCCCCTGAGGTCGGCCTATAACAGGCCGTCAGGGCTTTCGTCAAACCGATTTTGGGCGATACTCAGGCGCTCTTTTCGGTTGAATCCGGCGACGTTTCCAGGGTTAACCTTTGATCACGCCCAGGGGCGCGAGCTTGGCCACTTTCTTGGCGATTCCTGCGTTATGGACGATGTTCACCACCTTATCAACATCTTTATACGCATCGGACATTTCCTCGGCGACAGTACCTTTCCCCGCACTCTGGACATAAATGCCCCGATCTTCCAGTTCCCGGATGATCGCTCTTCCTTTCGCCGACTTCTTGGCCTGTTTTCTACTCAATACCCTGCCCGCTCCGTGGCAGCAGCTGCCGAAGGTTTCCTTCCAACCGGTTTCGGTACCCACCAAGACATGGGATGACCGACCCATATCTCCAGGGATCAAAACGGGTTGGCCCACCCGTCGATAGCGTTCCGGAAGCCCTTCCGCGTAGGGAGGCAGAGCCAGCGTGGCGCCTTTGCGATGAATGCACAACGATCTCGAGCGGCCGTCCACTTCATGGGTTTCCTGCTTGGCCATATTGTGGCAAATGTCATACACCAGAGAAAGTCCGATGGAGCGGGGCGACATTTGCAAAACTTCCTGAAAGGTTTCCTCGACCCAGTAACCGATGATCTGCCGGTTGCAAAAGGCGAAATTGGCGGCACAGGCCATCGCGGAAAGATATCGTCTGGCCTCCGATGAACGAATCGGTGCGCAGCAAAGCTGTTTGTCCGGAAGGTCTATATGGTGTTTGCCGGCGGCCTTTAACAGGACCTGAATGTAATCGTCACATACCTGGTGTCCCAATCCCCGAGAGCCGGTGTGAACCATAACAGTCAGTTTCCCGGGTTCCAGACCCATGGCTTGAGCGGCCGGCCCGTCGTATATAGAATCGACAACCCCCACTTCAATGAAATGGTTTCCCGAACCCAAGGTTCCCAACTGATTGCGGCCCCGGTTGTAGGCTCTCTCCGAAACGGTGTTTGGGTCGGCTCCTGGGATACATCCGCCGGCCTCGATATAGGGTGTGTCATCGGTTCGGGCAAATCCCTCTGCAGCTGCCCATCGGACGCCCTTTTTGAGGACATTGTTCATTTGTTTGGCCGAAATGCGTAAGTCCTTACGTTTGGAGCCAATGCCCGCTGGAATGTTTTTAAACAAGGCTTTTACGATTTTGGGCAAAGAATCGGCAACTTGTGCGGCATCTAACTCGGAACGCATCAACCGGACGCCGCAGTTGATGTCATAGCCGACGCCTCCCGGGGAAATGATGCCGGTCTCTCCATCGAAGGCGGCCACCCCGCCGATGGGAAAACCGTACCCCCAGTGTATGTCGGGCATGGCCATAGAGCGACCCACAATACCGGGCAAGCAAGCCACATTCATCACTTGTTGAAGGCTGCCGTCTTCCCGGAGGCTTTCCATCATCATGCTGTCGGCGTATATAATTCCCTCCGTTTTCATCTTGCCGGACTTGGGAATAATCCATCGATAGTCATCCAGTTTTTTCGTTACTACAGGAGATGGCATAGCCGGATCCCTCTCTGGGCCGTTTCAACTGCTGACAGCCGATTATGAGTGCCTATATGTCCAAAACCACCCGGCTCTCCCAGGTGTTTTGCTGCTGTTTGACGTAGAGGCCGTGATAGGTGACCCCCTTTATGCCGGTCTTTATCGCGTGGCGGGCGGGGTCCAATCGTTCCCCCCGACAAGAAGCGGTCAGACGGAAGTCCTTCAACCGGTTCACATGAAAGCGTCCCAAGAGCAGCTCCTCGGTTTCAAAGCGATAAAGCAACTCGTTGAGCCATCGAACCATCAGCATTTCCAAGTCCTCGGCGGTGACGGTGAGAGTGTATTGCGCCATGGGCTGAATTTCGTTTAAATCGGTCATTGTCTCCACCAACGCCTCAGCGGCATGTTCAAATACTTCTTCCACGGTGGTCCCGTAGGCCTTGAAAGCCACATCTGCCGTGTGGTCAAGGTACTCATATCTGGGTAACATGCCGGGCACTCCAAACTGACCTTTTGTGTCAAAATCGTGAACCGAGCGACAGCTTGAATGGAGTCTATCATGTGTCGGCTCTCTGTCAATGGGTACCGCGCATCCTAAATCCACCGCTTGCCGACGGGTACTGACAACCGGTGTCCGCGGGTCTTCGGCGCGGAAAATAATTGACAATGCAACAAACGGCATGTAAGTTAGTTGTTTTTCCAACTCCTTGCTCCATGCGGGGGCTAATAACATCCAGAAGGAGGATATATGAGAAGATACGAGACCACCATTATTGTCCGTCCGTCCGTTTCCCAGGAAGAACGCCAAGCCTTTTTTGACAAAGTGATCGCGCTGATTTCCAGCTCCGGCGGGCTCTTGATTCGGTTCGAAGAGTGGGGACAACGTCGACTTGCCTATGAAATCAAGAAAGAAACCCGTGGGTACTACGGTTTCTTCGAGTTTTGTGGAGATGGGCCACTGGTCAAAGAAATAGAACGAAATGTCCGCCTGGATGATCGTTCCTTAAAGTACATGACCATCTGTACGTCTCAAGAGGTTGACAAGGAAGCGGTCAAGGCGGAAATCGAGGCCGCGAAGTCGAAAGAGACGGAAGCCGAAACCGTTGCCGAGGAAGAGACGCCGGCTTCATCAGCGGAGGCCGGCACCACGGAGACGCCCTCAGAGGAGACGTCTTCGGCTCCGTCAGACAGCGTAGAAACCAGTGAAAAGGAGGCGACTCCGAATGACAGCATTTAGACCGAAAGGCAGGCCCCAGAAGGGCGGACGTCGGGTTTTTCGCCGGCGAAAAAAAATCTGCCGTTTTTGTGCCGACCGAAGCATGGCAATTGATTACAAGGATCCGCGAACCCTGAGACTCTTTACCACCGAACGCGGCAAGATTATTCCTCGGCGGATATCGGGAAATTGTGCAAAGCACCAACGTCAGTTGACGGTGGCAATCAAAAGGGCCCGTACGATTGCGCTTATGCCTTACGCCGCCAGGCTCAGCTTCGGATAGATGGGTCTTCGTCCGTTCACGGTCTCCCGGCAGGACGGGAGGTAGAGGGAGAGGAAAACGGTCCAGTGAACGATACGGACGTACGAAAAGGGCACAAGGACTTTTTGACCGCCACGGGAATCACTGCGCTCCTTGCTTTGGCGGGTCTATACCTTCCCGTGATCGGTCTCTTTATAAGTGTGTTTGTTCCCCTGCCGGTTCTTTTCTATAGGTCGAGACTGGGCCGTTCTCAGGGAGCCTTGATCCTGGTTTGTGTTACGGTGATCGTGGCCTTTGCCATGCAGTGGCGGTCCCTGACCCCGGCCGTTTTTTTCTTCGAGCTGGGGCTTATCGGGTTTGTCTTATCCGAGATGTTTGAACTCAATCTGTCTTTGGAAAAGACGGTAGGGCTTACCACCGGCTTGGTACTTTTGGTGGGCCTGGCCCTGGTGGCCATCTACGAAATGTTTTCGGCCGGTACGTTGTGGGATCGGTTGACTCAGTATCTTTCCCGAAATCTTGAACTGGCGTTGGACATGTATCGACAGATGGACATCCCTGCAGACCAGATCAATGCGCTCTCCCAGTCTATGGAAGGTATCTTGTACGTGATGGTGCGCATCATGCCCGCCATCGTCGTGGTGTCCGTGCTTTTGGTCGTCTGGGGCAATCTGCTGTTGGCACGCCCGCTGTTGCGCAGCAAGAAACTCTTTTATCCCGCCTTCGGGGCGCTCAACGAGTGGCAGGCGCCGGAACGGCTGGTTTGGGTGGCTATTTTTTCGGGGTTTTTGCTCCTCATTCCACACAACAGCCTCAAGTTTTTGGGCGTCAATATGCTCATCATTATGATGATGGTATATTTTTTTCAGGGTATCGCCATTGTTTCTTTTTATTTCGAGAAAAAACAGTTTCCGCGATTACTCCGCGGCATTCTTTACGGGCTTATTGTATTACAACAGTTTGTACTGCTGCTGGTGATTGCATTGGGGTTCTTTGATTTATGGGTTGATTTCAGACGAATGAAAAAAGGGGTGAGTGACGACAATGAAAGTAATTCTTAAAGAGGCGGTCGAATCGTTGGGCAGTGTCGGAGATGAGGTGGTGGTGGCCAAGGGATATGCGCGAAACTACCTCCTTCCCCAAAAAAAAGCGGTCCCGGCGAGCCCGACCAATAGAAAAATGATCGAACAAGAGCGGAAACAGCTTGAGCTTCGGGCCATGAAGGATAGAGAAAAGGCGGAAGAGATGGCCAAGCAAGTGGAAGGTACCGTGTGTCAAATTGTGGCCAAAGTTTCCGAGGAAGATCGGCTCTATGGTTCCGTCGGTGTCAGAGATATTGAGGAGAAGCTGCAAGAATTGGGACTCGACGTAGACAAGAAAATGATTCTGCTCACCGAACCGATTAAATCTCTCGGGTCGTACAATGTCGCCATTCAGCTGTATCCGGAGGTAAAACCGGAAATCACGGTGGAAGTCCTTCCGGAAGAGTAATGGGCAATATGGCGACTCACGATTCCTGGTTACAAAAGGTCCCCCCCAACAGCGTGGATGCAGAGCAGTCAATTCTCAGCGCTGTCTTGATTGACAATCAAGTCCTCCCCGAGGTCCTGGAGGTTCTGTCTCCACAAGACTTCTATCGGGAAATCCACGGGAAGATTTTTAAGGCCATGGTGGACCTGTTTGAACGCAACGAGCCCGCCGACCTGATCACCCTGACCAATCTGCTCAAACAACAAGGACAATTGGAGGCTGTCGGGGGTGCCTCCTATTTGGCGGATTTGGTGGACGTGGTGCCCATGGCGGTGAATGCACATCAATATGCCAAAATTGTTCAGGAAAAAGCAATTCTCAGGAGGCTCATTGAGCAATCGGCCGCCATTACCACCCGGTGTTTCGAGGACAAGGGAGACACTGAAGGTATCCTGGACTTTGCGGAACGCAGTATATTCGAAATTTCGGAAAACAAGGTCAAACCGTCTTTTTATGCTTTGAAAGACATATTGACGGACACCTACCGTGCGGTCGAGGAGGCATATGAGAATAAGGCGCTTGTTACGGGAATCCCCAGTGGATTTCAGGATTTGGATCAGAAGACGTCCGGGTTTCAACGGGGCGATCTGATCATTATCGCCGGTCGGCCCGGTATGGGGAAAACCGCCCTTGCATTGAATATCGCCCGCAATGCAGCGCAGGAAACCGGTGAGCCCACCGCCATTTTTTCTCTTGAAATGTCCAAGGAACAGTTGTCGCTGCGCATGCTTTCCTCGGAAGCGGGGGTGGACTCCACGCGAATGCGGGGCGGATTCTTAAATCAGGAAGATTTGGAAAAAATCAATCGAGCGGCAGGCGTTCTTTACGATACGAACCTGTTTATTGATGACACGCCGTCGATTTCCGCCTTGGAGATTCGGGCCAAAGCCCGTCGAATGAAGATGGAAAAAGGTCTGGGTTTAATCGCCATTGATTATTTGCAATTAATGAGAGGGCGCGCTTCAGCGGAACGACGAGAGCTGGAAATATCGGAGATTTCAAGATCCTTAAAAGCCTTGGCCAAAGAACTTGCTATTCCGGTCATCGCGTTGTCCCAGCTCAACCGTAAGGTGGAAGACCGCACCAACAAGCGACCCGTGCTATCGGATCTCAGAGAATCCGGTGCCATTGAACAGGACGCCGATGTAATCATTTTCGTCTACCGTGAAGAAGTATACAACAAACAGGTGGATCAGGCCAAAATGCGATTGGCGGAACTTTCTGTGGCCAAGCAACGAAACGGGCCCACAGGAACCGTGAGCCTGACCTTCCTGGAAGAGTTTACTCGATTTGAAAATCGTTCCATGGCCGTGGAATGAGTGAGCCCCATGGCGTCGTAAAAAGTCCAATATCTGCGTTGCGCTTCATCCTTCGTCACTGCGGCGTACACTAAGTACGCCTCATTCCTCAGGATGGCGTCACTAAAGTGACTTGAGAACATCACTCGGCGCCTTGATCTTGAACTTTTTACTTAGCCATCCTAAAAGTGACTTTTTACGATTTGATCAAAATTGTACCGGTAGGCCGGTAGTGGTACGGACATTCATGACGTTTCCCTCCTCGTGATCTTTTGACGTGGCCATCCGGAACTGACGTTTTTTGAGAGGGTCAACCGTGCAACCAACCGCGTGTCTGCATAAAGAGATCGAACTTTCAGATAGAAAATCCCTTGAAGCGCTGCAATTGAGTAGGTTGGAAAAGACACTCCGCCGGGCGGCATCGTCTCCATTCTACGCCGACCGTTTTGCCGAGTGCGGGGTTGAACCGGCTGAATTCAAGTCCCTGGCCCAAATTGGGGACCTTCCCTTTACAACGAAAGAGGATCTGCGAGGTGAGGCGTATCCGTATGGATTCTTGACGGTTTCCCGGGATCGATTGGTCCGCATGCACTCTTCTTCGGGAACAACCGGTAGGGCGACGGTTATTTTCCATACGAAGCGGGACCTGAGGTCCTGGGCTCGCCTCATGGCCCGTTGCATGTATATGGTGGGGGTCCGAAAAAGGGATGTTTTTCAAAACATGGTGGGCTACGGGCTTTTTACCGGGGGCCTGGGACTGCATTACGGGGCCGAATCGTTGGGAACGCTGGTGATTCCATCCGGTCCGGGAAACAGCAAACGCCAGGTTCATCTCCTCGGTGAGTTCGAGACCACGGTCGTCCATGCGATTCCCAGCTACATGCTTTACCTGGGGCGGGTGGCGGAAGAGCTGGGCCTAGACCCGCGAAAGGATCTATCCCTTCGAATTGCCCTATTAGGGGCGGAACCCCATACGGATGCAGCCCGAAAACGCATAGAGCAGGCCTTCAACGTTGAGGCCTTCAATTCCTACGGGCTTTCGGAGATGAACGGCCCGGGGGTCGCCTTTGAGTGTCCTTATAAAAACGGTCTACATATATGGGAAGACAGCTACTTGGCGGAAATTGTTGATCCACAAACCCTTGAACCCCAACCGGTGGGGCGCTCCGGGGAGCTTGTCTTGACCACGCTCGATCGAGAAGGCATGCCGTTGATTCGTTATCGGACCAAGGATCTGACCCGGTTTGTGCGGGGACAGTGTCCTTGCGGCCGACGCCATATACGGATGGAACGAATTCAGGGCCGGACGGACGACATGATCATCCTCAAGGGAGTGAATATATTTCCCCTGCAGGTGGAAAACGTGCTGTTGAATATTCCGGAGACGGGCAACAATTACCAAATTGTTTTGGAAACAAAAGCCGACGGTCGGGACGTGATGCGGTTGCAAGTGGAAGTGGACAGTGAGCATTTTTGTGAAGACGTGGGGGTGTTAAAGGCCTTGCAAAAGAAGATATCCGTGGAGGTACGCGGGGAGATCTTGGTCACCCCGGAGGTCGAACTTGTAGAACCCCATAGTCTGCCCCGATCAAAGGGAAAGGCCATTCGCGTCATTGACGACCGAATATCATGAGAACCGCTTCTTCGGCTTTGCTTTAAAAGGGTCAGCGTTATTAGGATTTATGGCAATACGGGGGGGTTGAAGGCAAACCAGGTCCGGCGTTTAGGAAACCTGTATCGCCGTAAGACGTCCCCAGCACACGTGATTTCCTACGAGCTTACCAAGACCATCTGCCGGTTGTCGGCGGAAATGCGCCGGCAGATCGGTCTCCTGATCGACCGACGGGGTCGGATCGCCTACGTGGTGGTCGGCAATTACCAAGGAATCGTCATTCCGAATTTAGACAAGTATCGTACCGGGGGACAGCGGCTGAAGGGCTTACGGTGTGTCCATACCCATTTGAAACACGAGGCCCTTTCTCATGACGACCTCATGGATCTGACCTTTTTACGGTTGGATCTGATGGCGGCAATCACGATTGGTGAAGACGGGAACCCGGAAAACGTCCATGTGGCCCACCTGCTTCCGCAAGACACGGGAAAGGAAAACTGGGAGGTCTTATCTCCTGTAAGGCCGGCTGAGCTGGATCTTGATTGCCAGCGCCTTGTCCGGTCTCTCGAATCCGAGTTTGCCTCTCAACTGCCGGTTCAAAAAGTCAAGCGTGAGGGGGATCGTGCCATCGTGGTGAGCGTATCAACCCGACCCCGGAAGGAAGCTCAAGCCTCGACTCAGGAGCTCAGGCAATTGGCCGGAACCTGCGGGATCACCGCGGTGGACACTGTCATTCAGCGACGGCGGACGGTCAGCCCCCGGTTTCTGATGGGAAAGGGAAAACTCAGTGAGCTGGTGATCCTGGCACTTCAAAAGGGAGCGGATCTGTTGATCTTCGACCAAGAGCTCAACCCCTCTCAGGTGCGTTCCATAACCGACTGTACGGACTTGAGGGTGATCGATCGCACCCAGCTCATCCTGGACATTTTTGCCCAGAGGGCCCAGAGCCGCGAGGGAAAGATTCAGGTGGAATTGGCCCAGCTCAAGTACCTGTTACCCCGCTTGGTCGGTAAAGGGACCGCCATGTCTCGTCTCACCGGTGGTATCGGGGGGCGTGGACCGGGGGAAACCAAGTTAGAGGTGGATCGTCGTCGGGTCCGAAAACGAATCGCCCAACTCGAAAAGCTGTTAAAGGGTATCCAGAAACAACGGGACCAGCGGCGGGCCAAGCGAAGAAAGAAAGGGTTGCCGATTGTATCTATTGTCGGCTATACGAATGCCGGTAAGTCGACCCTGCTCAACACCCTGACCAACAGTTCTGTTTTGGTGGAAAGCAAATTATTTGCGACCTTGGATCCTACCACCCGGCGAAAACGCCTCCCCAAAGATGCGGAGATCATTATCACCGATACCGTCGGTTTTATCCGAAAGCTGCCCCAGGAATTGGTGACGGCATTTCGGGCCACCCTGGAAGAACTCGGCGACGCCGACCTGCTTATTCATTTGATTGATTTGAGCAATCCGGATTTCCCGAGTCAGATTGAGTCTGTGGAACGCATATTGGGTGAGCTTAAGCTGGATCGGATACCACTGGTTCGCGTCTTGAACAAAAAAGATCGCCTCGCCGGTGCCGCCGTGCGGGGGCTATCCCGTAGATGGGGGGCTGTTGCCATCTCGTCACAAGACAAAGATTCGTTGGGGCCGCTGCTCGCCCAGATTGAAGCCCATGTGGGTGGCACTTAGGGCTCGCGCAAAAATAACTTCACATTTTGCCATCTCGGCTTCGGCCCGTCTTTGCTCGATACCTCACTCACAAAACCTCGACATAGCCTGCTATGCCTGCGATTTTGCTCAATCGGATCAGCCAAATCCGAACCAAATCCGAGCGCCCATTCTATGAAGTTATTTTTGCGCGAGCCCTTAGCTGTCGGAGAAACTTCATTGTCCAGTGTGACCTCCTTTTCTTTTCTCCCGGGCATGAAGTTTGCTTGCAAGGATTATGACTTCTGGCAAGAGACACGGGCAGAACTTGACGTGGCCGGGCAGGTATGAAAAAAGATAGTAAGACTTGGAAGGCTGTGCAGGTTCAGCCGATAACACGTGGGTGATCAGGGGAGTTTTATCCCTGCCGGGGGTGTATGGAGGTTGACAAGTTCGTTGGGGACTGTTAACAACTGCCGCCCAAGTCTGGTCTGTAACAGGCTTTATCATATCCTAAGCTTGATGGAAGGTCCTAAGCCTCGTGGATGGTTCCGATCGCGATCAAAATGACAAGGGAGACGACATGAGTTCATATCTTAAGAAAGGCCTACTGATAGGCATGTGTTGTTTGATCAGTGCTTGTTCCTCGACGGGCCGTCAATCGGGGACCGTCGGTTCGGCGGGCCCGTCCCGTGAGGTCTCGGAAACGACCCGCTCGGTTGGGGTTGACAAAGCGGCGCCATCGAATCCGACTCCGGCTGACTTGGGTGCCCTGTCCGCCGAGGACGCCGCAAAGAATTCCGGGGTTGGTCGCTTAAAACCAGTGCCTGCCCCGGGGAATATGGTGTCGTCTTCTCTGGCCGATATGACTTCAGGCCCAAGGCTTGGCCAGGAAGGGGAAATGCAAGAGGAGATCACCAAAGATCCCCAAATGATTTTGGACGAAGCCTTGGAGTTTTGTGAAGCATCGCGAGATTTTTGGAGTAAAGGGGATTTTGATAACGCCATCGCTTCTCTGGATGAGGCCTACAGCCTGCTGTTGGAGGCCGACACCAAGGAGCGCCCCCGGCTTATTCAGCAAAAGGAAGAAATCCGTTTCGTGATCTGTAAACGAATGTTGGAGATATATGCGTCCCAACGCACGGCGGTAAACGGTAATCACAATGCCATTCCGACCGTCATGAATGAGCATGTGGAAAAAGAGATAAAGCGGTTTCAAGGTCCGGAAAGGCGTTTCTTGCTCGAGTCTTACGAACGGGCCGGCCGGTTTCGCCCGTTTATCTTGCAGGCGCTGAAAGACGCGGGCATTCCCGAGGAGCTTTCGTGGCTGCCATTGATTGAAAGTGGGTTCAAGGTGAGGGCCCTTTCCCGGGCCCGGGCCTTGGGTTTGTGGCAGTTCATCCCGTCCACGGGATACAAGTTCGGGCTTACGAGAGATCGTTGGGTTGATGAACGTATGGATGTCAGCAAATCAACCCACGCCGCTATCGCCTATTTAAAGGAGCTCCACAACATATTCGGGGATTGGAGTACCGTGTTGGCTGCTTACAACTGTGGTGAGTTCAGGGTCCTTAGGCTGATTCGAAATCAGAACATCAATTATCTGGATGATTTTTGGGATCTGTTTCGGCAACTGCCCTATGAAACCGCTCGCTACGTTCCCCGCTTTCTTGCGGCACTGCATATCATCAACAACCCGGAAAAGTTCGGGTTCGAACTGGATGCCCCCGCCGAGCCGCTTCGGTATGAAGTCGTCGAGGTATCCAAGCAGGTCCGTTTGGCGGATGTCGCTCAGTCTTTGGGGGTGTCGAAAACAGAGATGCAGCTGTTAAACGCCGAACTCCGTTACAAGGTTACCCCGCCGAAGGCGTATGAGTTAAAGGTCCCAGAGGGCAAGAGAAGCACGCTGGTGGCCAAGCTTGATGAAATTCCCGCCTATGTGCCGCCACGAACCTATTATACACATCATCGTGTCCGCCGCGGAGAGACGTTGTCTCATCTGGCGGATCGCTATCACACCAGCATTCGGGCCATCATGGACGCAAACAACCTGCGAAGAGCCAATTATGTGAGAGTCGGGCAAAGGTTGAAGATTCCCGCCCGTGGGAAGAGCCGTACATATGTCCTGGCAAGGCAGGCGGCTGAAGCCGATTCTTCAAAACCCCTTCGCCACCGGGTCAAAAGAGGTGAATCTCTCTGGTTGCTTGCCAGGGCTTACAACACGAATATACGCGAAATCATGCGCCTCAATAACATGACCTCCACCCGACTTCATGTGGGTCAGGTTCTGGTGGTTCGTCAGGGGGTGGACGAAACGGCGTTGGAGGGGACGCGGAGTTACCAAGTTAAAAAAGGAGATAGCCCGTATCGAATTGCCACATTACACAACATGGAACTGGAACGGTTCCTGCGGATTAACCAACTGACTCCTCGATCCAAGATATATCCTGGACAAACCCTTTTGGTTGATGCAAAATAACTGCGGTGGCGAGAAAGAATATTTGTAAATTACCGCTTCGCCCCCGTAGCTCAGGGGATAGAGCAAAGGATTCCTAATCCTTGCGCCGCAGGTTCGATTCCTGCCGGGGGCACCAATTCCTGGGTACGGACGCTACCGGTAGCCCCGGCATGCCCTGCTGTTTCAGAAAGGTTGACGTCGTGTCACGGAACAGGTGAAGGCCCAAGCGTAGGTATGACGCATACCACCACGATGGGCCTTCTTCGGTTTTGCCTGACGGGAAAGAGATACATAGATGGGTGAAAAGCCGTCTTACGAAGCACTGGAGCTGAAGGTTACGGAACTGGAAAGTGCGGCGGCAAAATGTTCACAGGTCCAGCAGGCCCTACGGAAAAGTGAAGAGCTCTTTCGCAATCTCTATGATACGGCACCGCTGGCGTTTGTCATCTGGGACCTACAGACACGGGTGACTGATTGGAACAAAAAGGCGGAGGAACTCTTCGGTTGGACCAAGGAAGAGGCTCTGGGCCGCAACTTCTTTTCTTTTTTAATTCCGCACTCGGAAAAAGGTCATGTAGAGGATGTGGTCGCTGGTCTGGTCAACGGCAAACTCCCTAATCACTCCATAAATGAAAATCTGACCAAGAGTGGTAAAATCATCGTCTGCGAATGGAATAACTCCCTACTCCACGACCAGACCGGCAATGTCATCGGGGCCATGTCTCTCGCCCTGGATATCACCAAGCGAAAACGGGTTGAAGAAACGCTTTGTAAACGGGATGCAACCTTGGACAGCCTTTTCAAGGCCGCTCCCACAGGCATCGGGTTGGTCAGCGATCGGATTTTCAAACGGATCAATGAGCGTATCTGTGAGATGACCGGATACAGCGAGGACGAACTGTTGGGGCAAAAGGCCGAGATGCTCTACCCCACACCGGAGGAATACGCGCGGGTGGGAAAGGAAAAATATGCACAGATCAATAAGCACGGGATTGGGACCATCGAGACGTGCTGGAAGCGTAAGAACGGCACGATCATCGACGTGCTTTTGAGTTCTACACCCATCCAAATGGATGACATGAAAGACTGGATCACCTTTACCGCCATGGACATTACCGAGCGGAAGCGGGCGGAAGCGGAATTGCGGGAAAATAAAGATCGCTACCGGCGCATTACCGAGGCCATTACGGACTATATTTATACCGTACTGGTGCAAGACGGCCACGCAGTGGAAACGATTCACGGACCCGCCTGTGCGGCAGTCACCGGTTATACGGCCGAAGACTTCCAAAACAATTCCTATCTATGGATTCAGATGGTGCATCCCGATGACCGACAGGCGGTTGAAGAACAGGCCGAACAAGCATTGTCGGGCGACAAAGCGCCTCCTTTGGAACATCGAATCATACGCAAGGACGGTGTGACCCGGTGGGCAAAGAGTACGTTGGTTTTAAACTATGACAGTCATGGTCGGTTGTTGTCCTATGATGGTCTGGTCCAGGATGTTACAGAACGAAAGGAAGCTGAAGAGGCGTTGCGGAAGGCCCACGACGAATTGGAAGCCTTTAACTTGGAACTCGAAGAAAAGGTCCGGGAACGGACTGAGGAACTTAAAAACAAAAATCAGCAACTGGTGGAGGCCGAAAGACTTGCTGCGTTGGGGCAGATGGCCAATACGGTGGCCCATGAACTTCGGAATCCGTTAACCGCGGTGGGTGGATTCGCGCGGAGAATCAGCAAGAATATGCGTGAGGATGATCCCAACAAGAAATACCTTGAGATGGTGGTTGAGAAGGTGTTAATCATGGAAAAGAAGGTTTCAGAGATAACAAAAATGGGCAACTCGGAAAAGAATATGTCCAAGAAGTCGGTTTGAGTCCGCATTTTTGTTCGAAACCGTCTGACTTTTTGCGAGTGCACCCTGTGATGTGGGACTGGAAAAGGAGGTTTGGTTATGGTGACACAAAAGGTAGGTTATTCGGCTGACTTTCAAAGAGCGCTCGAGATAGGCCGTCCACCCAACATCGCCCATCTTTTTCCCAATTCGAAGGCGCTGATTGTGAGTGGCAAGTTCATCGATTTGGCCATGATTGAAAAAGGAAAAGCGATTGCCATGGCGGCAAACGGCCGTAATTCATTCGTCATTCGAGGTGCTTTGCGAGCCGCTCAGAAGGCGAATGCATGTTTGATCATGGAAATCGCTCGTTCAGAAGGCGGAGCCAATCCGTATTGTGCGGTGAATTACTGGAATATTGCCCGACTGGTTGACGCCTTCTGTAACGAAATGGGTATTACCGTCCCCGTGGCCATTCATGCCGATCACTATGGAATCAAGAAGGAAGCCGATATCGGGCCTGCTAAGGTGGAGATTCCCACCCTGTTCGAGGCGGGAATGACGTCCATTGCCGTAGATGCTTCCCACCTACCGGATGACGCCAATTTGCTTGCAAGCATCGAACTGAACCCGTGTATTCCTAAGTGGGCGGGTCTGGAAACAGAGGTTGGAGAAATAAAGGGAAAGGAGGGCCTCTCCACCCCGGAAGAGGCGACATTCTTGATTCAAGGGTTAAACGCCAACGGTATTCATCCCAACTGGATTGCCTTAAACAATGGAACGACCCACGGAATCGAAGCCAGTGACAAGGGTATTCAGGTCGATTTAACCCGGCAGATCCACGAAGCCATCAAAAAGTATGCGGTATCAGGTGCGCAGCACGGGACTTCAGGAAACAGTTCGGATAGACTCCGAGAGATCGTGGAAAAGACCCGAACCACCAAAGCCAATGTGGCCACAGCATTGCAGATGCTGTCTTGGGGCCTCGAGGTCAATGACTATGGAAACGCAAGTCTCGACACGGAAGGAAACTTCATAAAGGTAGAAGGGGAAGGCGTCACCGAACAGATGTGGCAAGAAATGGTGGCCTATGCAAACGAACGGGGGTGGAAGAAAGGGGATTACAAGAAATTAAATCTGCCGTTTGAAAACAAGCTCCTGGGACAGGAAAATGCAGTCCGGGAACGAATGGTCCGACGGGTGGAAGACTTCGTGTATGGGATGCTGGTCAACGTGTTTAGCGCCAAGGACACAGCGGACGTAGCCATTGGCCGTATTCTTCAAGCAGGGGGCTTCGATCCGGGTTCGAAGGTGGATCGAATCGAACCCGCCGAAGAATGGACAGAAGAAAAGATCAGGCAACGAGGCATGGCCTTTTCCAAGGACAAGGGCCCTGGGGGCGATTTCGACGACTAGGGGTTCGCGCAAAAATAACTTCACAGAATGGGCGCTCGGATTTGGTTCGGATTTGGCCGATCCGATTGAGCAAAATCGCAGGCATAGCAGGCTATGTCGAGGTTTTGTGAGTGAGGTATCGGGCAAAGACGGGCCGAGGCCGAGATGGCAAAATGTGAAGTTATTTTTGCGCGAGCCCTAGGATCCGACTGAAAAGGTCTTCCTTATGACGCGGTCCAACGGGGGCGATATTGCTGCATGGCCAGCGCCTGGTGGAGTTCATAGTGGGTGAGAAACCCATTTTCTTGCATGATGGCGCCGAGCTTTCGTTTCATGGTGGTTACGGCCCACATGATATCACCGGCAGTGATGTGCCCCAGACGTTTGAGGATTTGTCCGAGCTTCTCGGAAGTCTGATTTTGGAGCTTCAGTGCCTCTTCGAGTTGGTCCGGCTCGACGCGCCCGCCGTTAACGAGGGTTTCTCCAAACCGACGTTTTTGCTCGGACAAGGCTTTGTCGAGTTGTCTTTCCGTTACGATGCCTTCTGATACCAAGAGTCGTCCCAGGCGGGGTGCCTGCCACGGCAGGTGGTGGGAATAGGCCATCAGGCGATTTTCTCCCTTATCCTTGGCGCGTGCCAATGCCTGACAAGCCTTTTCCACGAGTTCGGCGGCCGACGCTCGGGTTAACTGGTGATAATTTGCATAGCCGATGCTGACCGTAGCAGAAATCTCGGATGTGCGGGCCCGGAACTTTTTTTGTTCTACGCGGTTTTTAAATCTTTCACATATGGAACGCGTTTTTTTCGGGCTGGTATGTCGCAAAAGAGCCATAAATTCTTGTCCACCGTAGCGACAAGTCAGGTCTCCCTCTTCGATGGATTCCGACAATATGCCGGCCACGTCGCGTAACACGGCATTGCCGGCACCATACCCATATCGGTCGTTAATGTCTTTCAGGCCGTCGATGTCGGCAATGAGGAGAGCCAAATTCCCACTGCTTTTTTGATGGACGGCGACCCGGTGTCCCAGCATTTCCATGAAACGCGGGCGGGTCAAAAGGCCGGTCAGTTGGTCCCTTGTTGTCAAGAGCCCGATTCTCTGGGCAATCATTTTGGTTTGTCTCTTCAAGCGGGCCTTTTCCAGAGCCCCGCCGATAGCCAGGTAGACGGTTTCCGCATCGACTTGGTCGACAGGCATGGAATCGCAAGCGCCGGCCCGGATGACCTGGGAAGCGATCACCTCATTTGCTCGTTCCGTAAATACCACCACCGGCGTTTCTACCCGCCTTTCTTGCAGGTGTTCCATCAGGGAAAAGGAATTCCCACCATCAATGATATGGGTGGAAAAGATGACGTCGACAGAGTTGGACTCCACCCATTTTCCCGCCTCCTCAATGCTTGCCACCCGAGTGACATCGATTTGTGCATTGTCTTGCAAGATACCGTTGAGTTTCTGAAGGTAATTGGCCGGGCTTTCCACCAACAGGACTTTGACTTTTTGGTCCAGGTCAATGACCGCCGTACGGCCCACATAGGGGCGGACATCGTTATGACGAATGTTGCCCACCTTTTTGACAATGTCGGCAATGCGGGTTCCCGCACTTTCTATCCGGGACACGTATTCTGGAAATCTTTTTGGGTCGTTTAAGTGCTTGTTGAGAAGATCAATATTGGCCAATAGAACCGTCAGTGGTTGGTTCAATTCATGTGCGGTAGCTCCGGCCATCTGAACCAGTACATCGAGCTTTTCTCCCTGAACCAGGGCCCGCTGCTGTTCTACGATCTTCCGGTTGGCCAGACGCAGCTCATCGACGGTCTGTCTGCGTTCCCTGACTTGACCTCTCAGTTTTTTGTTGGTTCGGGACAACTGCGCGGTTCGTTGTTTGACTCGGTCTTCCAATTCTTTATGGAGCCCGCTAAGCGCCTCTTGTGCCTCTTTGCGGCGCTCAATCTCGGTCGAAACGCTGTGAATCATCTGATTGGACCGTTCTTTCAGCAGATTCATCAGCTCCATGTCCGAGTGGCCTTGCATTCGTGCGGTGAGATCACCTGCGGCCACCCGGTTG
>Ga0180435_10002012_pt1 | contig 20870 bp, 17 predicted proteins | sample SS_ome_3_FD_132467 | JGI IMG/M metagenome (GOLD analysis project Ga0180435, IMG submission 132467) | Hypersaline lake sediment archaeal communities from the Salton Sea, California, USA - SS_3_S_1 metaG | ecosystem: Environmental > Aquatic > Non-marine Saline and Alkaline > Hypersaline >...
AGGGGCCTCATCGCTCGACTTGCATGCATTAAGCGCGCCGCTAGCGTTCATCCTGAGCCACGATCAAACTCTCCGTTGTTGGCTCTCCCTCCACTTTCGTGGAGCTTTTCTCTCTCTCAAACGAAACCTCTCGGCTCCGCTCTCGCTGCTAGCTTCTGTTCCTGCTACTATTCAGTTGTTAAGGTCCGCGCGAACGCTTCGCGTTCGTTACCCCAATGCTCTGCATTGGTTGTGCGAACATTTCGCGTTCGTTGCCCCTGCGGATTCCGACAAAAAGACCGATGCTGTGTATGCGCATAACGCATAACCGCCGCATCGGCCCCGGCAGCTTGCCCCCACACTTCGAGAGCAGTTCTGCCTGCTGTCCTTCTTCCTTGAGGGATGTCTAGTGTATCACGGATGCCATTTCCTGTCAAGCGCCTCGGAGCACGAGAGCAAAGTCCGAGCAGGCTAGGGTACGGCGGCAAACGTGCTGAGGGGCGCGAAGGCCACGCCGACCATGCTGGCGCCGGTGTGTGCGCCCAGCACCAGTGACATGGGGCCCATCGGCAACCAGGAGCAGTCGAACGCGGCGTCAATCCGCTCACGCAGCATCTCGGCGCCCTCGGGATTGAAGGAGTAGAGCACCTGCACCCGCAACTTGCTGCCCTCGGCGTGTTGCTTCTTCATCAGCGAGACCAATTTGTTAAGTGCACCCTTGAAAGCCCGTGCCTGTCCCCGCTGGACATAGGTTCCCCCCACCGTCTCCACGCCAATCAGGGGCTTGATGTTGAGCGCCGAGGCAATCAGTCCCTTCATATGGCTGATACGTCCCCCGTGAATCAGGTACTTCAGCTCCTTGAGCGTGTACATGCTCTCGCTGGCGGCGCCGATCTTGTCGACGAGATCCAACACCTTCTGGATTGGCCAGCCGGCCTTGACGGCTCGAGCGGCCGCCACCACCTGCCACCCGGCCGCGGCGGACAGGGTCTTGGTATCCACGTGCGTGACATTGGCCTCGGGCACCAACTGGGCGGCGGCGAGGGCGGAGTTGTACGTTCCGCTCAGACCCGACGTCATGTGGATCGACAAAATGTCAGGGTCTGATACAGCCATCCGCCGATAGACCTCGGCGAAGTCCCCCGCGGACGGCTGGGAGGTCGTTGGCAGGCTGTCGGCTGCTTCCAAAAGGGGGTAGAACTCCGCTGGCGTGATATCGATATCCTCACGATACGACTTCCCCGCCAGCGTGACAACCAGTGGGACCGTTGTGATGCCCATCGCTGCCTGTTCCTCAGGCGTCAGCCCCGTATCCGTACCGCTATCCGTCACGATCTGCATAGTCTCCCCCTTGCTGTCCCCGAGCAACGCGACCTGAATTGGTAGCGATCATCGACGCATCTCTACTATGCCCTACGGAAGAGGGTCTGTCAATCGTGACGGAAGGCAAATTGCATACAACACAAAGCGCGCGGGGAATGACGCCCGCGCGCTTTGGTGATCAGGAACAGTCTACCAGTTGGTGATGGAGCCGTCCGGTCGACGGTACATGGGGATCGGCATCGAGCGATCGGTGATCTCGGAGACGAGCTCCGCGCCGGAAGGAACGAACTCGACACCCAGTCCGGGCCGATCCGCCGGCCACAGCTTGCAGTCACGGAAGTTCGCAGCCTGTGCAAGGTGAGGTTCCTCCCGGGGCCCCGCGCCACCGATCTCCATCAGCGCGGGCACGGGTTGAGAGGCCAGGACGTGGACCAGCGCCGCCACGGAGATGGGACCGGTGAAGTGCGGCACCATGCCGACGTAGTGGGTCTCGCACAACGCCGCGATCTTTACAAACTCGGTGATGCCACCCACGTTGGGAAGGGTCACGCGCGTGTAGTCGATGACTCGGTTTTCGATCAGCTCGTTGATGTCCCATCGATCGCCATACTGCTCGCCGACAGCGATGGGCGATTTGACCTGGGTGCGCAGCGTCGCCAGGGCACCGAGGTTCTCGGAGCGGAGAGGGTCCTCCACAAAGAGGGGATTGAGTGGCTCAAGGAGACCGCACAGCCGCACGGCATCCGCCATATCCAGCCTTGTGTGGAAGTCGATGGCCCACTCGCCGCGATCTCCGACAGCTTCACGTATCACGCGACACTTTTCCACCGCCAGGTCGACCTGTTGACGCGCGTGGAAGACGCCGTCCCGGACATCGCCGACCGACGTGCGGAAGGCTCGGAACCCCGCCTCGATGCAGGCATGGGCCGTCTCAGCCAGTGATCCCTGCCGGGGATAGCCGGTGGCGTAGCACTCCACGAAGTCGCGGGTGCGCCCGCCGAGAAGTTCGTAGACCGGCACCCCCAGCACCTTGCCCTTGATGTCCCACAGGGCCAGGTCGAGGGCGCCGAGGGCGTGCAGCTTCTCGCGACCCGCGGGATAGAACCACCCGCGGTACATCATCTGCCACAGATGCTGGATGCGACTGGGATCCTGCCCAATGAGCATCCGCCCGCACTGCTCCAGCGTGTCCCGTGTCCCGCCCTCCCCGACGCCGAGGATGCCGGCATCGGTCTCGACGGTGACGACCATATTGGATTGGTTGAAGGTAGGGTTCAGCCGCTTTGGCCGGTAGATGCGAATCCGCGTCATCTTCACTGTGTTGCTCCTTCCGCTAGATGATCCCCAACGCCATCAAGATGCCCATCACTACGAAGGCCACGGACGAGATGCGCATCAGCAGTTGTTCCGGAATCCACTCACAGAGCTTCTGTCCACCCAACACGCCTATCGCCGTGACGGCGGTCAGGGCAAGCGATCCGGCGACGAAGACCATCCACGGCGATGTCTCGGCAGTTGAGAGGCTGAGGACAGCCAACTGCGTCTTGTCGCCCAGCTCGGCAAAGAAGAGCAAGCTGAATGTGCCGCCGAACGTGCGCCAGTTCCAGGCAGCCTGCGGGTCCTCACACTCGCCGGTCTCGGCGAGCTCACAGGCCGCATCTCCCTCGACCTTGGCCGCCTCGCGCCAGATCAGGAGCCCCATGACCACGAAGGCCGCAGACGCAGCCAATCTGATGACATCCTGCGGCATCACCACGCCCAACAGCCTTCCCCCGGCCACGCCGAGCGCCGTGACGGCTGTCAGCGCTAGACTACCACCGAAGAAGACCGGCCACGGACGCCGAGACTTGCACGTCTGTGAGACAACGGCCAACTGTGTCTTGTCGCCCAGCTCGGCGACGAAGACCAGTCCAAATGTGGTCAGCCACGTACCCCAGTTCATTCCATCTCTCCAACGATAGCCGGTATGTCCACCCTATCACCGCGTGTGGTGACGCGGATCGGCATTATAGCACGCCGACAAAGCACCAGCCCCGCCACAAAGGCGGGGCCGGCGTCCTGACCTCCCATAACAGCCACGTCGCTACAGCTCATCCTCGTCGATGGTGCCGGGCATCTCCAGATCGACGACATCACCGTGGACATCGATGACGACGCGGAAGCCCATCAACCCCAGCCACTGCCGCGCCTCTTCGGGGAGCCCGGTATTCAGCAGTTGCTCCATCTGGCTGCCCATCTGTCCCAGCGACGCCTCGACCGCAGCCTTGGTGAAGAGATCCTCTTTGCCCAGGTATTGGAGCATGCCATCGACCACGGCCTCACGATTGTCGAGGACATTCCCCTGCATCGCCATCAGCACTTGGCGGTCCACGGTCTCCGATGGTATATGCCGCTTGAAGCCGCCGTCGTCGACGACGTAGAATGCGTCAGCACCCAGATGCGTGACATCAACGGGTTGGTCACGCTCATCCAACACAAGCCCCGCAAAGACGACCGCGCGAGCCATTCGACACCCCTCCAAGTCATTGAGTTGCGTCCGGAGAGCTCGGGGATAGACTCTGCCCTGCACAGATCCCCCGGATCTCCCAGCACATGGTCGTTGAGTATCGTACCAGAAGCAATGCTGGAGTTCAACTTGCCGCAAGTGCGGTCTGGAGGTTAGCTTGACCCCCTCAGCATCTGTCGCCGTTGTCACGGATTCCGCCGCCGGGCTCCCGGACAGCTTCCTGGAGCAGTACAACATCTCAGTGGTTCCCTACTACGTCCACCTTGGGGAGACGTCATACATCTCAGGCGTGACCATCGATCCTCCCACCTTCTTCGAGCGCCTCCGGGCCGCCCCCGAGATGGAAGTGCACACGGGCGTGCCGACCATCGCCAAGTTCCTCGACGTCTACCGAGACTTGGCCGACTGGGCCGAGGGCATAGTGGGCATCCACGTGGCGGGCAAGATGAGCGGGACGTGCAGTGCGGCAGAGGTGGCCGCCGCGCAATCTCCCGTGCCCGTCGTCGTGCTCGACACAGAGACGTCCGCGATGGGCGAGGGCTACGCAGTCCTATCGGCAGCGAGAGCCGCCCAGGAGGGCGGCACCCTTGAACAGGTGGTAGCCACGGCGAAGGCCACAATCAGCAACACTGGGCTCTACGCCCTGTTGGAGAGCGTGACATACGCGCTAAAGGGCGGACGCCTCTCCGCCACGGCCGCCAAGGTCGGCAGCCGGCTGCGCATCCAACCCCTGATCCGGGTCAAGAACAACAGCCTCAATCTGATCGGACAGGTCCGCAGGCGCAGCAGGGGCGTCACCGCGCTGATGGACAAGGTCGTGGATGAGGTTCGAGACGACCCTGTCCACATCGCCGTCCACTACGCCGAAGATGAATCCGAAGGACAGAGCGTGCTGGCGTCTCTCAGGGCACGCCTCAACTGCGTGGAGAGCTATCTCATGCGTGTGCCGGTGGAGTTGGGCGTGCACGCGGGGCCGGGGGCGCTGGGGATAGGCTACCATGTGGAGCGTGAGGAATCGGCGGGTCTGGTCCAGCAGATCGAGGAGAGGCTGGGGCGCATCACCACACAGGCCAAGGATGCCGTGCGCTCACGGCTGCACCAGTAGCCGGACGGCACGTTTCCGGTAGACTCCGACCCTATGGCCGTCAAGGAACGCAACCAGCAACTACGCATCGTCTCTGAAGCGCTTCTGGTCCACATCCCCGACCTGCTCGTCGAGGACCCATCGCTGGCAAGGGACCTGATGTCCGTGACGGCGACGGCGCTGCGCACCATCCACGAGGACATCGAGAAATCCGCCAAGGCGTGGGACAAGAAGGCCTATCACGTGCGCGCCGACGCACTTCGACGGGAGTGGGGCTGGACTGAGGGCGCCGCGAACTATGCGATGGGCCTGGTACTGCGCGGCACCCCGCTCAAGCGCACCCACGTCGCCAAGCTCCGTCTGCTGATCAAGATGAAGCTCGAGAAGCCCGCGCGACGCCAGATGCCCGATCCGACGCGCTTCCGGGGCGCCGCCCAGGCGGTTCGGAAGATCGAATCTCAGCGCAAGGCACCGGTCCGCTGGTAACGACGACGGGCCCACCCTCTCGGTTGGGCCCGTCGGGTTGAGGACGACTACCTGCGGCGCAGCAGCGCGCTCACCCCTACCAGCAACACCACGCAGCCCATCACCAGCTCCGTCGAGACGCTCGGTCCACCGGAAACCGGCAGCAGCGGCGTCACAGCGACAGACGTCACAGACGGTGCCTGCGAGGCGCCCACCTTGGGCAGCGCCGTGAAGGAGAAGCCCTCAGCGGCCTGGACAGCCTGAGCGGTCGCCAGCATGTTGGCAAAGGGCACAGCAGCCTGCCAATAGTAGGCGCCGGAGTCGGCATCCCACAACGCCAGCAGCGCGCCGAGGGGATCCGTGCCGTTGGTCACCCAGTCTCCCATCGACTCACCCAGTGCAGTCAGGACCTGGATCGCGACGGCCGTGGAGTTGGCGTCGGAGTCCGTCCCCCAAGCCGAGGGCTTCTGATAGGGGAAGCCACCATCCTCGTTCTGCATGCGCTGTAGATAGGGCAGGGCACCGGCAGCGGCACCAGGCTCGCCAGCGGCGACGAGTGCCTGCATCACCATCGCCGTGGTATTGGTGTCCGCGGTCGCCGGGGAGGTATCGCCGAAGAGGGACCACGCGCCGTCCTCAGTGAAGGCGGCTGTCATAGCATCCACGGCCACGGCCGGTACGGGTTCACCCGCATTGGCCAGGGCGAGCACCGCATATGCATGTTTGAAGAGCGTGTCTCCAAACCGGCCAGTCTCCGAGTCCTGCAGCGCCATCAGGTCAGAGATCAGATCCCGCCCCCCGAAGCTTCGGGGGGTCTGTCCCGTGGCCACCGCCACAACGATGGCCTGGCTCACCTGACCGGCATCCTCGATAGTCCCGGTGCCGACCTGAGAAGCGAGATAGTCGAGCGGGGAGCTGCCGGCGGCGGAGCGCCAGGTGCTGACATCCTCACCCGCGGCAACACCGGCGAGGATCACCTCGACCGTCGCCCCGTAGTCGGATCCGTCCGCGAACCCATTCGAGAATCCGCCATCGGCCTCCTGGGACCGGCGCAACCACGCGAGCGCAGCCTCTGATTGACTGTACTCGGCAGCCAGCGACGGCAAAGCGACCATCAATGATGCCAGGATCAGAACCAATACAACTGCGCTTCTCTTCATGCCAACTCCTCCAGAGTCAGGATAAACAGAAAGAGCCTTCCCAACAGCAGGGAAGGCTCACAGACAACGCGTCGTTGTCCTGTGAGGCCACCTCTCCGCGAAGGGTGCCAACACCAATTGGGGCGGAGTGTCGGGCTTCTCCGTCATCGGACGGAGTAACCGTTGCGGGACAGCGCCGGACTCACACCGGCTTCCTCGCTTTGAGTGTCGGCCGGACGCCAGTAGCTTCCGACCGCGCACACCCCAATCGCACTTGGACGTACTTGACGTCCGAGGCGAGTATATCACGTGAGAAATGGGAAACAAGCAAGGGTTCATCGACACTGTACGAGGGCGAGCCGCGTGCTAGTATTGGGAGATAATCACACCACGCAGGAGGCACTATGCGGTCCAAGGTAACTATGATCACGGGCGCTGCCGGGGAGGTGGGGCAGGCGCTTATCGAGGCCCTGGCTCAGACCGGCAACTTCGCGAGCCCCGGTGACAACAACACGCAGATGGGCGACGGCCCACGCCATATCCTCACACTCGACCTCAAGGCGCTCCCCGACGAGCTCGCCAAACACGTCATCCAGATCGAGGGCAGCATCCTCGACAAACCGCTGCTCGACCGCCTGGTGAGCGAGTACGAGATCGAAGAGATCTACCACCTCGCGGCGCTCCTCTCGACACGCGCCGAGTTCTCACCCGACGCCGCGCATCGCGTCAACGTTGAGGGGACGATGACGCTACTACACCTCGCCGCCCAGCAGTCCGAGTGGCGCGGCATCCCCGTGCGCTTTGTCTTCCCCAGCTCCATCGCCGTCTTCGGCCTGCCGGATCAGCCCACCAAGGAGTCCTACGCCCGCGTTCGCGAGTGGGAGTGGAACTATCCGTCGACGATGTACGGCTGCAACAAACTGTACTGCGAGATGCTGGGCATCTACTTCAGCCGGCACTACCGCCAGCTCGCCGCCGACCAGACCACCAGCCTGGACTTCCGTGCCGTGCGCTTCCCGGGGTTGGTGAGCGCGTTCACGCTGCCCAGCGGCGGCACCAGCGACTATGGCCCCGAGATGATTCACGCCGCCGCCAAGGGCGTCCGCTATCATTGTTTTGTCCGCGAGGATGTCCGAATCCCCTTTATGGCCATGCCTGACGCGGTCAAGGCACTCGTCGATCTGGCAGCCGCGCCCCAAGAGGCCCTCAGCCGCCCCGTCTACAACGTCACCAGTTTCAGCCTGTCGGCCGAGGAGTTCCGCGATCAAGTCCTCCGACACTTCCCGGACGCGGAGATCGACTTCGCCCCCGACCTCAAGCGTCAGCGCATCGTCGACACCTGGCCCGCCGACCTCGACGACAGCGCGGCCCGCCGCGACTGGGGGTGGGCCCCGGATTATGACACCCGCCGAGCCTTCGCCGACTACCTCGTCCCCAACATCCGCCACCGGTACCAGAGCCGCTGACCCTGTGAACACAAAGCGGGGCGCCAATCGGCGCCCCGCTTGCATCCAATCCAGGGTGCTAGAACAGCGACAACTGCTCGGCCTCCGGCGGCGGTGTGTACACCTCGGGCGTCACCCTACCGTCCAGCAGGTCACGCAGGCGCTGGAAGTCGGCCTCGACCACCCCACGCAGGCTCGGCTGGTGCAGGGCCGCAGCCGGATGGTACATCGGGAAGTAGACCTGTTCCCCCACCTGTCGCACCTGCCCGTGCACGCGCGAGACCTTCTCCTCGGGGAACGCCATCGCCATCGAATGCCGCCCCAACGTGACGATCACCTGGGGCCTGATCGCCTCGATCTGCCGATCCAGGTAGTCCTTGCAGGCCTCGACCTCACCCGGTAACGGATCCCGATTCCCGGGCGGCCGACACTTGATCACGTTCGTGATGAAGACCCGCTTGCGATCGATCCCCACCTGCGCCAGCAGCTCATTCAGAAACCGACCCGCGGCCCCAACAAAGGGCACGCCCTGCTGATCCTCGTGGAACCCGGGGGCCTCGCCGATGAACATCACCAGCGCATCCATCGGTCCCGCCCCAGGAACGGTCTTGGTACGCCCCCTATGCAGCGGACACTGCGTGCAACCGCGAATCTCCGCGCGAATCCCCTTCAGATCGGCCTCTCGCCCCATCCCTCAGCCCTCCGGCACCCTCCGGCGCTCAGCATCCAACACTAGCTCCAACTGCAGCTCCACACCCAAGGCAGCCAGCTGCCCGATCACACGGGGTACGTACCCGGGGTTGCCCTCCAACGCCACCTGCAGGTAGAGCGCGTCCTCGCCGTCAGCGTAGTACCTCTGGATCAGCGACCGCTGCATAAACCCATACTTCGCGTACAGCGCCTGCGCCACCGCGTTCGAGACCCGAACCTCCAGGCCGATCGATTGCGCGCCATCTCGCACCGCCCGATCAATCGCGGTCAACAGCAACATCTCGCCCAGACGCCGTCCCCGCCACTCATCGAGCACGGCCAGCGTGCTGATGTGTCCCCGCGTCCCCTCAACACGCATCCCGACGAAGCCCACCAACCAGGCCGCGCGCCGGCGACGGACCGAATGCCACGTCAGAGCTCGCCTCGGATCCAGCAGCTCAAGCACGAAGTAGTGGGCACTGGGATTGAAGTAGATTTCCTGCACGAACGCAGACTCCGGCCACGAGTCCGCGAAGACCTGACGATCCAGGGAGACAACAGTAGGGATGTCCCGCCCTTCCATCAGGCGGATACGAAAGGCGGGGTCAGTCATCTCGCATAGAGAGGCAATAGAGCCGTGGGTGCATCTACCTGATTGTTGCGCAATCGCTCCCAGGCGATGTCCGCCAGATACCCGGCCCGCCGCAGATGTCGCGCCGGCGCCGGAACCTCCAGCCTGCCGTACAGCCCGTGCAGCGCCTCACGCCCCGCAGAGCCGATCTCGCCCACCATCAGCGCCGGCAAATCCAACTTCTCCGGCAACGCATCCCAAGCCACCACCTGCACGCCTGTCTCGGCGCGCCAGCCATCCTCCTGCCACTTATAGCGGGCGTAGCCCACCCGGTGTCGACCGGCCGTGAAGACCGCATACATCGGACGGTCATCCCACGGCTGCGCCGCAGCCAGGATATCCAACGTCGACACGCCCACCAGTGACAGTTTCCGGGACGAGGCCAGCCCCTTGGCCACGGCAACCCCGATGCGCACCCCGGTGTACGATCCTGGGCCAATGCACACCCCGATGGCCGTCAGATCGCGCGGCGCCAGCCCGGACGAGGTCAGCAACTGTACCACCCGCGGCAACAGCGTCACCGTGTGCCGGTTCGAGGACTCCCACGTGCACTCCGCGCGCAGCGTGGTCCCGTCGTGAAGTGCCACGCTCGCCCGCATGCTCGCTGTGTCAAGAGCCAGTAGCATCAGATCCCCAACAATTCCTGGCGGAAGTCATTCAGAATCGCTTGGTGGTGCTCTCCGCGCGCTTGGAACACCAGCGAGCGCCGATACTCATCCAGCATCCGCAAATGCACCCACAGTTGCTCCTCGGGGATGATCGCCGGATGCCGCTCCGGCCACTCCACCAGGCATGCAGCCCCTGGATCGCCCAGCATCTCCTCCATCCCCAGCATGTCCACCTCCACAGGCGTGGACAGCCTGTACAGATCAATATGATAGAGCAACACGTCATCCTGGTGCCGCTTGTGGCGCCGGATCAGCACATAGGTCGGACTCACCAGTCGCGATGTCGCCCCCCAGCCCATCCCCACGCCCTGCGCGAAGACAGTCTTGCCGGCGCCAAGCCCCCCCTCCAAAGCCACCACCTCACTGCCGGTCAGGTATCGCCCCAGACGCGCCCCCAGGCGGCACGTCTGCTCCGGGCTCCGGCTGATGAACTCCAGGGTGTCCTTGGTCAGGATTGGCATTTATTTCCGGCGGGATATCGGGATGCGGCGATTATACTACACCAGCACCACTTCCAAAAGATGAATCGCGGCCTGCTTGGCCCCGGGCTCACTATCACCCGTGGGCCCCACACACGACGGGCACCCCTCGCGGCACGCGCACTGCCGAGCTCGCTCCAGCGCGGCAGACCCCAGTCGCGGCCACAACGCCACCAGTCGCGGCGTCAATCCCACGCCCCCCGGCACCTCGTCATAGAGTACGATCGCCGGCTGGCCGGACTCTCGATCCCGAGCTTCCACCGCCGTGCCCAGGTCGCCGGGATCACACATCAGGAAGACCGGCGCCAGATGCCGCAACAGATACGCCAACCCGCTCAGCGCCGTCCGTGCCCCTCGCGCTTGCTCCACCTTTCGGTGGCAGACCGGACACAGACTCAACAGGTTCTCCGGCGCGTGCGCCAGACGCAGCGCCATCGCCCGCGCATACCCCGCCATGAACGTCCGCAATGGCGTCAGATGGTGCACCTCCAGCGCGTGTCCCGGCGACGACGCCTGCCCACACAACCTGCACTGATGGCCGTCGCGCTCCAACACCTCACGGCGAATAGCCGGCCACTCCGGGCCATAGTCCAGCGGCGAGACCATCGTCCCCTCCTCTGCCAGCGCCGCCACCACCTCGGGCCCCAGCGTCAGCCGGAAGGCCTCCGTTTCCACCACCTGCTCAGGAAGATCGATCTCGCCCCAACCCAACGTCTCCCGCGTGTTCAGGTGCACCCGGCGGTACGCGGTGGGGCGCGTGTAGACCAGCACCGCCTCATCCGTCAACGCGATCCCCCGCGCGTATCCCTCTCCCTCGGGCTCGCGACGGCGCAGTATCTGTCGCTCGACCTTTGTCGTCGTCGACGCCACCGTGAAGTAATCCAGGTCCACCTGGCGCGCCAGGGCGATCCCCTGATCCCAGTCCAATGACTCGATCAGATACGGCACCGCCCCGTGGAAGTAGACGGCGCCCTCGTGGACCAATATGGGTGCTGTGGGTCGATCCACGGTCCCGATCACCCCCGCCTCCACCGACCGAACCACAACGTTGTCCGGAGTCGCCGTCCTCAGCGAGACCGCCTGCGCCGGGTATGTCTCACCCACCCACGAGTACTGATCCCGGCTGCTGTGCAGCACCCCCTCCGCCGCCATCGCCTCCAGCAGAGCGTCGACCTCCACCCGTCCACCAAACCGCTCCCCACGCTGAAAGGGCAGCTCGAACGACGCGCACATCAGATGCGACGCCAAGAGGCTCAGCCCATCCGCGTTGATCCTCGCCTCCTCAGGCGAACGTCCGAAGAAGTACTCCGGATGCGACACCAGGTACTGGTCCAGCGGCGCCGCTGTCGCCACCATCGCCGAGAGAGAGGTACCGGCCCGTCTGCCCGCACGCCCCATCTGCTGGCGGGTGGCGGCGATGGAGCCCGGGTAGCCCAAGAGAATGGAGGCATCCAGCGCCCCGATGTCGATGCCCAACTCCAGGGCGTTGGTAGCGACGACGGTCCTCACCGCTCCGGTCCGCAGCCCCAGCTCGATCGCCCGGCGTTCCTGGGGGAGATAGCCGCCGCGGTATCCCTGAATGGCCTCGGGGGGCAGACCCAACGTGCGGGCCCGGACCCGCAGCTCCCGGAGCAACAGCTCGACGGAGAGCCGGGACCTGGTGAAGACAATCGTCTGAACCTCGGCCCGAAGCAGGCGCTCGGCAAGATCGAGGGCCTCACCCGCCGCGGCGGCGCGCAGACCCAGTGCCGGGTCGATCAGGGGTGGGTTGTAGAAGAGGACGTGACGCTTCCCGTAGGACGCGCCATCCACATCGACGGCCGCGACGGGAGACTCCCACAGCAGCTCGGCCAGCGCCCGTGGGTTGGCAATCGTCGCTGACGCCGCCAGATACTGCGGCGCGGCGCCGTAGAAGCCGGCCACCCGCCGGAGCCGTCGCAGCACATTGGCCACGTGGCTGCCGAAGACGCCGCGGTAGACGTGGAGCTCATCGAGCACAACGTAGCGCAGACCCTGGAAGAATCGCATCCACCGTGTGTGATGGGGCATGATCCCGAGATGGAGCATGTCGGGGTTGGTCACCAGGATGCGGGCTTCTTTGCGTATCGCCGACCGGTGGCGCTGTGGGGTGTCCCCGTCGTAGGGGCGCAGCGCGATGGGCGCGTTCAGGAGGCCCAGCCAACGCTCCAGCGCCGCGATCTGGTCGTGCGCGAGGGCTTTGGTGGGATAGAGTAGGAGCGCGGTGGCCTGGGGATCTCGCAGGAGCGTATTGAGCACAGGGAGGATGTAGCCGAGGGTTTTACCGGAGGCAGTGCCCGTGGCGGTCACCGCGTTCTCCCCCCGGAGCGCCGCCTCAACCGAGGCCACCTGGTGGGTGTAGGGTGTGTCGATCCCGAGCTGCCGAGCGGCGGCGATCAGACGAGGGTCGAGATCCCTGGGCCACTCTGAGCCAAAGGCTTGACGGCTGGGCAGGGTTCGCCACGCGGTCACGTTCCGAATGAAGCGCGGATCAGCCTGGAGCTGATCCGCCAAGCGTTCGATCCGGTTCGTCGCGTTCACGCTATCGGTCGTCTCCGCGCTCTCCTCGCCGCAGCACAAAGGGAATGGCGATGAGCCCGGTGATGACGACCATCACAAGGCCAAGCTGAATCAGCACCCCCATAGCCACGGAGATCGAGGCCAGGACCTCGGACGTGCCCATCAAGCTCGCTCCGGCCAGGCTGAGGACGACGTTGAGATTCCAGAGCCCGTGCAGCAGGAAGGCTGTCACGTAACAGAGCGGCAACAGCCATCGCTTTCCGCGCCAGAACCACCCCCAGCCCAGCCCGACGATGCCGCTGGTCAACGCGTGCATCCCCGTCGCCAGGAACCGAAGAGCCACGCCGGCGCCCCACGCGGTAGCCAGACCGAGCGCGCCGTTGCCGACGCCCTCGAACAGCGCAAACCCCAGCCCACAGGCCGCGCCCATCAAGAAGGAGGGCAGGAGCGCAGTCTTGCGCCAGAGCCCCAGGACGCCCGTGGCCAGGGTCTTGACGGCCTCCTCGATGGCAGGCGTGATGACGGCCAAGGTCACGCCGAGCGTCGCCAGGACCAGCGGCGACGACAACAGCGCCAGAAGATCTGACTCATCGATCTCTGTCATCCCCTGCAGACTGCCGAGGAGCTGCATCACGCGGTCGATCTCGGCCCCGCCCTGAGGCAACATGATCATCACCACAGTGACGGCCACGGCGCTGAGTACGAAGCCGATGACCTCCACAGGAAGGGCCAGCACAATGCTAGCGGCACCGCCGACCACCCCAAGGAGCATACGGCGGATCGAGAGAGCGGAGGAAGCTCCGGCCGCGAGGGAGAGCAGGGAGAAGATCAACAGTCCGGGCAGTGCAATCAAGGCGAAGTGGATGGCCCCGAACAGGACCCCGGACTGGCTCTCGGAGGGGAGGCTCACACCTACCGCGCCGAGGACCAGACTGAGCAGCAGGAAGACGACCCATGCCCATCTGGAATGGAAGAGGAGGACAGGGCGTTGCTGCCATCCGCGTATTCCAACCACGAAGAGGGAGAGGCCCAACGTCAGGGCGATGAGTCCATAGCCGATCAGGGGGATCAGCGTCCCTGAGAGTTCCGTGGGGAAGAGCAGCGGAAGGAGTCCCAGACAGCCACCCAGCACCAGGGCAACCACCCCGGCCACCACGGCCAAGCCCCACACCCAGCGAGATGTTCCGTGGCCGACAGTCACGTCATTACTCTCCAGATAGGATGCAGAACAGGGAGGGCGTCTCCCCAGAAGCTGGTCCGAAGCGACGCCCTCCCCGTATAGTCAAACGCACGTCCGAGACTTCAGACTACTGCACGATCTCCACAGACTCGAGCACATCGGGCACGGGAGAACTGGGGTCGCCAACCACGACACGGCTCAACTCATCCAGCACGTCCAGACCCTCGGTGACCTGTCCGATCAGGGCAAACTGGCTGTCCAACTGCGCGGCATCCATCCCAAGCGTGACGAAGAACTGACCATTCGAGAGCATCCCAACCAGACCCGCGCGGTCGAAGACACCCAACTCCTCCCCCACGCAGTAGTAGCCAGGATAGCCGACAGTGGTGTTCGTGGGATCCCCGGTGACCGCTACAAAGTTGTCGCGGACGAAGAAGAAATCCGACCCATCGTACCACTGCTCCGAAGATAAGAACATGAAGCTGTTGACCGCGGCCGGCGCGGACTCGGGCAGCAGGTTGACCCGTATGTCACCCTTGGACGTGTGCAGGATGGCCTCGTATGTGCCGCCGATGTCGACGGTCATCTCCGGCGCGGCATCGAAGAAGATCTCGTCCCGATTCTGAAGCATGGTCATGAAGGCTTCCATGCCCCTGAACGAAAGCCCCATCTCGGCGGGGAAAAGCACGCCGTTGAATAGAAAGCTCGGCGTTCCAGGCAGGTTGAGAACACGACTCTCCTCGTAATGGGCCTGCACCTTGTCCCGGTAGGTCCCGTTGTCCAAGGCGGCATCAAAGGCCTCGACATCCAGCCCGAGCTCGGCGGCATACTCACTCAGCGTCGCGCGGACCTCTTCAGCAGGGAGCTGGCTCCACTGCGCGGTACGGTCGAAGAGCAGGTCGTGCATCTCCCAGAACTTACCCTCGGCCGCGGCGGCCTCAGAGGCCTCGGCCGTGATACCGGCGTGCTCGTGGAAGTCCAGCGGGAAGTGGCGATAGACCACACGGACGTTGGGGAACTGGTCTACGAAGGCCCGCAGCACGGGATACATCCCCCCACAGCCAGGGCACTGGAAGTCACTGTACTCGTAGATGGTGATCTCGGCGTCCTCGGGGGAGGCGCCCTTCACGTGGTCCGTGTCATCCACCGGTCGCACCGGCAGTTCAGGCAGAGGCGCCGCCTCGCAGACGCCGAGCGCCTCGGGTGGTGTCACCAGGACAGGTTCGGCTGGGTCGCCCGCGACGGGCGTGGGGCTCGCGGCGGCCGCCGTCGGGGCGACAGTCGCCTCAGGGACGGTGGTCGGAGCTGCCGTGGGGGAAGGCGTGGTAGCAGGATCGGACTTGCAGCCAGACACCAACAATATCAAAACCAACCCTATGGTTGGCAGTTTCCAGCGCAGCGTTCGCATGGTATTGACTCCTCATTCTTGGCACTGAGGGGGCATTATACCAGGAAACATTCCCCGGAGAGCGGGGCATCCGAGGCAGGCGCCGCAGCGGCAAGAGGATCGCGCAGGCCGTGGTTCGACGACTACGGCAGCGGGGCGGGGGCCGTCAGTCTCTGCGGGGCCAGAAGGGGAGACGTTCGAATCGCCACAGCGCTATCGCGCCGCATATCGACACCAGACCGCCCACAAGATAACCCTCGGCGACCGTGGCCTGAGTGACAAAGACAGCCAGGAGACCGAGCACGAAGGACGCGACATAGAGCACCAGCACGGCCTCGCGTCGCGTCAGGCCCGCATAGGTGAGTCGATGGGAGCTGTGATCGGTGCCGGGCGTCGTAAGCGGATTGAGCCCGCGACGCAGACGAGAGATGACAACGAGCGTGGTGTCGAGGATGGGAACCCCCAACACAAGCGGGGGGATCATCCAGGTCACAAAGGAGACATTCGAAGGGAAGCGCAGCTTGATCCCCAGCGAGGCCAGCATGAACCCCAGGAAGAGCGTGCCGGAGTCCCCCATGAAGATGGTCGCGGGATTCCAGTTGTAGATAAGGAAGCCAATACACGCCGCAACCACGGCGACGGAGAGTGCGCCGACAAGATATTGGCCGCTGAGGGCACACATAATGCTGAAGTGAGCGGCCGCTATCGCTGCCACCCCCGCCGACAGTCCGTCCATGTTGTCAAGGAGGTTGATCGCGTTGGTGATCCCCAAGAGCCACACGACAGTGAGGGCCATGTTGAGCACGGGATAGGGGAACGCGGTGACCTGCACACCGGATAGGATCACGAGCCCCACGGACACCAGCTGGAGGGGGAGCTTGACCGCGGCGCCGAGGCTACGACGGTCATCCCACAGACCGAGGAAGGACATCAGCGTGGCGCCGATCAGAATGCCGCCCAACTCGCTGTAGACGCCGCGGAGCAGCACGGCAGCGGTGATGGTGCTGACGAAGATGGCGACGCCGCCCAGTCGCGGGGTCGGCACCGTGTGTACCCGGCGCCCCGGTTCGGGCTGATCCATGATATTCATCCGCAAGCCCAGTTTGCGAGCCAGCGGCGTGCCGATGACGGCCAGCAGCAGCGTGCCGGCGAAGGCAATGAGGTACGTCGAGATGTCGCTCCCCATCGTCAGGGCTCGGCGGTCTCGGGCGTCGTGCCCGTCAGTTGATCGATCATCTGCTGGACCACGGGCTTCTGATCTTCCGGCGCCAGCCCCATCGACACTTCCGCGGTCTCCAACGCGCGCGCCGCGTCACCCTGATTGGCATAGGTGATCGCCAGAATGCGGTACATCTCCCACAGATCACGGTCGGTGTCACACTCGGGGATGGAGGTCTCCATGAAGGCCGCGGCCTCATCCCACGAGGCCTGTTGCGCATAGAGGGTGCCCACCACGCGCCGCACGGTGCAGTTATCCCTGATCTCAAGAGAGCGAAGGTAGGCCTCGATGCCACCGGCGAGATTGCCCTGTGAGCTGGCGATATCTCCCTTTAGCATCCAGGTCTGCTCGAACTCGTCGTCCACCGCCAGTGAGTGTGCCAGCGTGGCCTCGTATTGAGCCAGGTCCCCCAGATCGATGGCGTAGAGCTGGGCCAGCTCGTTCCAGAGGATCGGGTTGTTGGGGCTGAGCGTCACCGCGGTCTCATAGTTCAGCAGGGATTGATCGAGCAGCTCGAGCCGTCGGGCCTGCAGTTCGGCCACTGACGCCTCGTTGAGGCCTTCCGCGCGGAGATCCTGTGCGACACGGGCGGCCCAGGACTTGTAGAATCGGGCCAGGTTGGCGCTGTGATCAGTGTTGAGGGGGTTGGTTTCCCTCGCCGCCGTGAGCACGTCCAGGGTCTTGATGAAGACCTCCTCACGCTGATCGTCCGGCGTGTCCTCGCCCAGGCCCTGCGCCAGTTCGAGATAGGCCTTGCCCAGGAAGAGATAGTAGTAGTCCTCGTGGGGGGCGTACTCGATGGAGCGCTCGAAGTGAGCGATACCCACCTGCTTCTCGTTGGGAGCCCGGCCTTTGGCAAAGACATCTCCCTGTTTGAAGATGATGTCGGCGCGGATCAAGTCATAGCATCCGACGCGGATCACGGGGATGCTCACCAACAGCAGCACCACCATCACCGCCGCCCCCACGACACCGGCGGACCGTCGAGGCTGGGGCCCCTCATAGACGAGCACGCCGCCGATCGCGGCGAGCAATACGAAGATCAGTCCGTAGTAACGGCCCAACAGCCCGGTCAGGCTCTCGGCGACCTCCACAATCTCGTCCATAGATGTGACTTCGATGCGTGTAAGGGACGCCTGATGCCCTGCAACGACAAACCCGAAGATCAGGACACCGACCAGGGTGATGCCGGTATAGAGCCCCACCGCAGAGATCCACCGCTTGCGACGGAAGTGATCGAAGAGGCCCTCGCGATCGAACTCACACAGGCCGATCACACCGAAGAGAGCCCACGTGAAGACGAAGATCATCAGGGCCCCGTAGGCCCGGGTGGGGGTAGGGTAGTATTTGGTCGTCAGGGATTGCAGGAAGACCTGGCCGGCTCGTCCGAGACGGTCAGGGTTGTTGATGAAATCGTACGCCAGCGTCCCCAGAAGGAAGGTAGACGCCAACGCCAGCCCCGCGACAGAGGCGGCCCACGGAGGGATCGAGGACCGGCGGCCATCAGATCGCGCGCCGCGACGCCCTCGGCGCCGGGACGAGGTCTCCTGCGATTGCCCACCGGCGTCAGTCTCCAGTCCCGGTATCCACTGCACGCCGAGGACCACAAGAAGTCCGGCGAAGGCCCAGAAGGTCGTTCGGGTGGAGGCGATCGCGATCCCGAAGTTGATCTCCACGAAGTGGGCGATGACGCCGGCCATCAGCCCCATCAGCAACATCGCGTGCGGGTGCTGGGAGAGAAGCCCAGACGTAGTGGGCGCGATCGCGCTGCCCCGCCCAATGAAGGAACGGAAGGCCTGATACGTCAAGTAGATCATCGACCCGACCAGCACGCCCAGCGGGATGGAGACCGCGAACAGATACGCGCCCTCCAACTGCCATCCCACGATGAAGAAGATGATGGCGCACGCCGCATCCGTCACGAGATAGGCGATGAGATCGCGCCGCGCCGGCATCAGCCCGAGCCAATGGAACCCCCATCCGAAGAAGCTGAGGAAGGTGAACAGGTAGGTCACCAACCCCAGGATGCCGGTGACGACGAGGGAGTCCAGGGTCTCATTGTGAGAGCGGTCCGGCGAGGCGGTGCGCGACTCGTAGTGTCCCAGCTCCGGTGGATAGAAGGAGTTGTAGGCGACATACATGGCCTCGGGGCCATAGCCGACCAGGGGGCGAATCGGGTTGAGGCGATCGAGAGAGCCGTCGGGGAACGAGATAGGGTCGTGGACTCCCAACAGGTCAACGGTGCCCTGCCAGATCAGACCGCGGACCTTGCCGGTGCCGGATTGAAGCTCGGTGATGGTGGTCAGGCGTTTGAGCGACGACACCGTGCGCGCGCGCGACTGCAGGGGACCGGGGATGTTCAGAGCGACCAGTCCCAGGGCGACCACGAGCCCCACGCTCCCCCAGCCGATCCACAGCCACCGCCACCCCTTGCGCTCAACGATGACATAGAGCCACAGACCGCCGAAGACGAGAAGCGCGAGCCCCAATGACACGTAGATGCCCAACTGACCGCCGAGCGCCCAATAGGCGAGGCCGGCCAACCCTCCGGCGGCAAGAAGGCTTCCCAGGCCGAAGCCGAAACCCTTGAGGATGTCGCCGAACGATCCCGAGGCAGGCTTAGCGGCCTCTTCCTCTGAAGACGCCATCCGTTGGAGCACGATCAGCGCGAGATACGGGAAGAGGAAGCCCGAAGCCACGATGCCCAGCCAGGGGCCACGGCTCTGCGAGTACCAGATGGTGAGCAGCTGTACGGCGAAGACAAAGATATAGCCGGAGGCTCGGAGGACATCCGAAATGCGTGCCTCCGCCCGTCCGAGGATATCGCCGAAACTCTCGACGATCCGGGACGCCGTCAATGGCACGATCATGATGAGATAGGCCGCCACAAAGATGGAGTTGCCCATGTTCGATGCCACACGCGTCGTCACGTCACCGGCCCAGGGCAGAGGATCCAGACCGTTGTGCTGGATGATGCCGTAGAGCGAGATAGGCAGGCTGTTGAGGATCAACACCGTCACAAGACGGCTCAACTGCAGGCGCGTGCGCAGCCCCGTGAGGATGGAGACAAAGATCACCAGATAACCAAAGAGCGTATAGGTGCCCTGTAGGCGCTGATACGACCCAAGGATGCTCGTGAACCGGACCAGCGAGGTCAATGACGTGAGCAGATAGACCACCATCGTGACCGCGGCGGGGAGGACGAGCGGGGTCCTCATCGTGAAGCGGAGACCCTCGCCATCGTGCATCCGTTGCTCGACGAAGCGGGTGAGCCAGAGGACGGCCATCACGGTGGCAAGCGCGCGCAGCGTGGTGAGCTTGTCGGGCTCGAAGACACGGCTGGAGTAGACGTTGAAGAAGACCGGCGTGATCGTCACGCCCAGAAGCCAACCAGCCTCCAGCGCCCGCTCACAGAAGTTGCCAAGCCGTGTCGAATTCATCCTGAGGCTCCTTGAGGGAATAAGATACCGAGGGTCAGATGGCCAGCAGGACCATCAGATCGTTGACGTTGGTGCCGGTGGGCCCCAGCTGCAGCAGGTCACCGGTAGCAGACAGGAGAGGATAGGCGTTGTTGTCCTGCAGCGTCGCGTGCGGATCCCAACCCAGGTCGCGGGCGCGACGAAGTGTCCGCCCATCGATAACGGCCCCCGCGCCATCGGTTGGCCCGTCGGTGCCGTCGGTGGCGTGCGCCATCAGGACGACGCCGGGGATGCCCTCCAGGCCCAGAGCCGCCGCCAGCGCCAGCTCCTGGTTCCGACCGCCGCGCCCCTGGCCCTTGACCGTGACCGTGGTCTCGCCACCCCACACGAGACAGGCCGGCGGGTGGAGTGGGTGACCGGACTGCTTGATCCCCTTTGCCAGAGCAACAGCGACCTTGGCGACCTCGCGGGCCTCGCCCTCGACGAACGTGGTCAGCAGCAGGCTGGTGTAGCCCAGCGCCTGCGCCCGGGCGACAGCAGCCTCGGCCGCGACCGCGTTGGACCCCACGATCACGTTGTGCACCCGCTCGAAAAGCGGGTCGCCGGGCTTCGGCGTCTCGGGCACGGCATCGGAGAGGCCTTCCATGAGATAGCCGGACACGCTGGGGGGAAGGGACTCGGCGAGGTCGTAGCGCCGGACGATGTCCCAAGCCTGGAA
>Ga0180435_10002014_pt1 | contig 20855 bp, 21 predicted proteins | sample SS_ome_3_FD_132467 | JGI IMG/M metagenome (GOLD analysis project Ga0180435, IMG submission 132467) | Hypersaline lake sediment archaeal communities from the Salton Sea, California, USA - SS_3_S_1 metaG | ecosystem: Environmental > Aquatic > Non-marine Saline and Alkaline > Hypersaline >...
CATCAAGGCGGACTACCGCATCGTCTATCTCGACCCGGACTACAGCAAGACGATCATCGGCCGCCAGAAGCGTGACTTTGTCTGGATCATGACGCGCAAGCCCGTGATTCCGGAAAGCGAGTATGCGGAGCTGGTCTCTGTCGTGGAGTCGCTGGGCTACGATGTCAGCAAGCTCAGGAAGGTTCCGCAGCGCTGGGAGGAGACACCATGAAGGTCGCGGTCATCGGAAGCGGTATCGCTGGCAACGTTGCCGCGCATCATCTGGCCGGCGAGCACTCGGTCACGATGTTTGAGGCAGGTGACCATCTTGGCGGTCACACGCATACCCATGACATCGAGTGGGACGGCCGTCGCTATGCGGTCGACACAGGTTTCATCGTTTTTAATGAACGCACATACCCGAACTTCATCCGGTTGCTGCAGAAACTCGGCGTGGCGTCACAGCCGACCGAGATGAGTTTCAGCATCAAGTGCGATTCGACCGGCCTGGAATATAACGGCCATTCACTCAACAGTCTCTTTGCACAGCGGCGCAACCTTCTGTCACCCTCTTTTCATCGTATGGTGCGCGATATCCTGCGCTTCAACAGCGAGGCGCCGAGTTCTCTCGACGAGGGGCGCGCGGAGATGCCGCTGGGAGCCTATCTGGCAGAACATCGCTATTCGCGCGAGTTCATCGAGCACTACATCATTCCGATGGGCGCTGCGATCTGGTCAACTGACCCGTTGCAGATGCAGGCATTCCCGGCCAGTTTCTTCATCCGCTTCTTCAGGCACCACGGATTGCTGGATCTTCGCAACAGGCCGCGCTGGTTCGTGATCAGGGGTGGCTCGCGGGAGTATCTCGGACCGCTCTCGGCTCCCTATGCAAGCGGCATCCGTCTGCAGACAGCCGTCAAATCAATTCGCAGGTTGCCGGTCGGCGTCGAAATCAGAACGCGTCGTCATGGTGTGGAATTCTTCGATGCAGTTTTCATTGCCACGCACAGCGACCAGGCCCTGAAACTGCTGGGCGATCCGACACCGGCCGAGCGTGACGTACTTGGCCAGTTGCACTATCAGCGTAACGAGGCCGTGCTGCATACCGATGAATCTGTCATGCCGGTCTCCCGGCGGGCCTGGGCATCATGGAACTACCATCTGCAACCGGACAGCGAGCGGGTGGCCCTGACATACGACATGAATCGCCTGCAGGGGCTCGATGCGCCCGTGCGTTTCCTCGTCACGCTGAACGATACGCAGGCGATCGACCCGGGCAAGGTCATCCGCCGCATGGTCTATGAACACCCGGTTTTCACGCCCGAGTCAGTCGCGGCGCAGGCGCGACGTGACGAGATCAGCCGTGGCAACCGCACCTATTACTGCGGCGCCTACTGGCGCAACGGGTTTCACGAGGACGGCGTGGTCAGTGCCCTGCAGGCCCTGGATGACTTCGCACAGGATCAGCAGGCGTATCCCAGCCTGCGTCGGGCAAGCTAGCGACAGTTCCGGCAATCACACATGCTTCAATGAACATCCGGCAATGGAGATGACACCCCGATGAAAACAAGCATCGTGCCTTCACAGGCAGACCTTGCATCCAGAGAACGCGGCAGACCTCTCGACAGGCTGGCGCGCATGATCCTCCTGCGTCAACTTGAACGGCTGCGGGAAGGACAACTCGTCATCTGCGATGATGATCGTGTATGGCGTTTTGGCAATCCGTCTGCAGCACTTCCGCAGCCGATCGTCGTGCATGTGACGAATCCATCTGCATGGAGCGACATCCTGCTTGGCGGAATCTCCGGGGCAGGGGAGGGCTATATGAAAGGTTGCTGGAGATGCAACGAGGTCAATATGCTGGTGAGACTGTTCCTGCGCAATCGTGATCTCATGGGCAGATTCAATGGCACCCTCAAGCTTCTGCGCCAGCCGGCGCGTCAATTGATGCAGTGGTTCAATCGCAATACACGTGCCGGCAGCCGGCGCAACATCCAGGCCCATTACGATATCGGCAACGATCTGTTCGCACTCTTTCTCGATCCCACGATGACCTATTCCTGTGCTTACTACCCGGATATCTTCTCGACACTGGAAGAAGCCGCCGTTGCCAAGCTCGACCGTGTCTGCCGCAAGCTTGAATTATCACCCGGCATGCATCTTCTCGAGATTGGCACCGGCTGGGGCAGCCTTGCGATTCATGCGGCCAGCCACTACGGCTGCCGGGTCACGACCACAACTATCTCGAGGGAGCAGTATGAGCTGGCACGAGAACGTATCGAGGCTCTTGGCCTTTCTGATCGTGTCGAGGTGCTCAACATGGACTATCGTGATCTCGTTGGTCAGTATGACCGTATTGTCTCCATCGAGATGATCGAGGCCGTCGGTCACCAGTACATGGATCATTATTTTTCCCGCTGCAACAGCTTGCTGAAGCCCGACGGTATGATGCTGATCCAGGCGATCACCATGACCGATCAACACTATGAGGAGGCATTGCGTGAAGTGGATTTCATCAAGCGGTACATCTTCCCTGGCGGCTTTTTACCATCGGTCACGGCCATTGCTTCGTCGCTGACGCGCGCCACACAGATGAGAATTTCACATCTCGAGGATATCGGTTTGCACTATGCACGTACCCTGGATGACTGGCGCAAGCGCTTTTTCCAGCAGCTTGATGCGGTGCGTTCGCTGGGATACCCAGAGAGCTTTATTCGCCTGTGGGACTACTATTTCTGCTACTGCCAGGGTGGTTTTGAGGAGCGATATCTGGGTACAGTACAGCTGTTACTGACGAAAGCGGACGCGAGGCCCGCTGATGTGCGCTACTGATATGCAGCTGGCAATGCCATGAATGACTCCTCCCCGAGTGCCTTTCATGGCCGTGTGCTGGTCATCGAGGACAATACCGACATTGCCATGCTGCTGGTCGACTTCTTTACAGACCGGGGGCATGTCGCTGACTGTGCGCATGATGGTTTGACCGGTCTGCACCTGGCTGCGAGCGGGGAGCACGACGTCATCATCCTCGACCTTGCACTGCCCGGGCTCGATGGTCTCGAACTCTGCCAGCAGTTGCGCTCCGTCAAGCACGCCACCGTACCGATCCTGATGCTCACGGCCCGCGACTCCCTTGATGACAAGCTCACGGGCTTTGCAGCCGGGGCCGATGACTATCTCGTCAAGCCGTTCGAACTTCTCGAGGTCTATGCCCGCGTGCAGGCTCTGTGGCGACGCTCGCTGTTCAGTAACCGCTCTTCACTGGACGTGGCGGACCTTTCGCTGAATCTCGAAACGCTGGAGGTCTCGCGTGCCGGACAGTCGATCAGGCTGAACCCGGTGCCGCTGAGAATCCTTCGGCTGCTCATGGAAAACACCCACCGCGTGGTGACGCGCAGGGAGATCGAGTCCTTCGTCTGGGGCGATGAGCCGACCGAGAGCGATTCCCTGCGTACGCATATCTCCGCACTGCGTACGGCCATCGACAAGCCTTTCGAACACAAGCTGCTGCACACCATGCACGGTATTGGATACCGTCTCCATGAGCCCCGCTAGTTCCCGTCTCTACCGCGATAGCCCGCGCTGGCAACGTTACCTGCTGCAGGCCAGCTTTATCTTTCTGAGCGTGTTGCTGAGTCTCTATGCCGTGACCTGGGTGTTGCAGCGCGTGCTCGTCAAGGAGGCGCTCGAGCTCGAGGCCGATTCCTTCACGCAGGCACGCCTGGAGAATCCCGGTTATCCGCTGCCGCGGACGCGCAACCTCGTCGGCTACCTTGCCAGCGGGGAGGCATCATCTGACATGCCGGCCGAACTGCAACAACTCGATCCCGGCCTGCATCTGTCGGTGGCATTCGCAGACAGGGACAAACCTCTTCCCGTCTATGTCGAGGATTCAAGCCTCGGCCGGCTCTATCTCGTTTTCGAGGGCCACAATGTCGACAGGCTTGTCGGCCTCTTCGGTGTCATACCCCTGGCTATTCTCCTGATTATCGTTTACGGGGTCAGCCTGGTCGCCTACAGGCTCAGTGCCGGCGCGATTTCGCCTGTGCTGCGTATTGCGCGCCGCTTGCGCAAGAGTTCGGTCGACCAGGCTCCGCTTGCGATGCCGATGACGGGGCTGAGCGGGGAGGCCAAGGAGCTTGCCCTGGCGGTGGATGAATACACCCGGCGCATGGATGCACTGGTGGAACGCGAACGCCAGTTCAGTTCCGATGTCAGCCACGAATTGCGCACACCCATGACAATCATCGACGGAGCTGCCCAGTTCCTGGAGGCCGAGTCCGGGCTGTCGGACAAGGGGCGACAGCGTGCGCGCATGATCCGTCGGGCATGCAAGGACGTCTCCGAGCTGATCGATGCCTTCCTGATTCTCGGACGTGAGCCGGCACTGCTTGATGAAGAGAAGGCTGTTGACGTCGCCGAGGTTGCAGAGTCAGAGCTCGCGAAACTTTCCACTCTGCTGGAACAGCAGCCCGTCGAGCTCGTGCTGGAACGACAGGGCAGCTTGTCAGTGCCGGTTAACCGCAAGATCTTCGAGATCATCCTCGGCAACCTCTGCAGGAATGCCATCAAGTACACCGAGACAGGCATCATTCATGTCGTCATCACGGAAACAGGGTTGCGTGTTGAGGATTCAGGACCCGGTATCGATGAGCAATTGATACCACACATCTTCGAGCGCCATGTTCGTGGCCGTGGCCTGCAGCAGGCCGGGGAAGGCATCGGATTGAATATCGTTAAACGGCTCTGCGATCTCTATCACTGGAAGATCAGCATCGCGAACCGGCCTGACGGTGGCGTTGCCGTTGCGCTGGAGATTCCCGGCAGTAGCCTCCATGCGCAGCTTGTCAGTTCCCGGGAAATACCATGACCGCGTGACAGTTCGTGAACCCTGTCATGCGCAGATCGGGATTCTACCGATATTGTTCAGCGAAACTGCCTGATGTCTGCATCATACTCAAACCCGATTTCGCGCATATGTTCCAGAAAAGCCTGCTCATCGATATCGAGGCTCAGTGCAAGGTCATGCAGGTCGCTGTGATCATTCCGCAGTTTCATGTTGACCAGGCTGTAGAGCATGCCTGCATCCATTTTTTCGTAGTTCGAGAGGTCCATCAGGACGTTCCCGCTATGGCTGTCTCTGTGGCCGTTTCTCTCTTTTTGGAGAAGAGGTTCCAGGCCTTTTCATGATAATAGAAGGCAACTGTATTGAGGGCGGGTTCGATCAATGCCGCAGCGCCGCCGATCACGATATCACCCGTCAATGCATAACCAACGCTGAATGCGACCGTGAAGTGCAGGATTGCGAATGTTGCTGTCTTTGCCATCGTTGTTACTCCCTGGTCTCTCTGTTCATGGTTAAATAATAATCATTCTCATTAATAATTCAAAATGATTATTTCAATGAGATTAATTGGCGTGAACAAAGAAAAGGGAGTGAGAAATGGCGCTCTCCTGTATCAGTCTGTCTCCAGTGACTTCAGCAGTGCGATAGCTGGTGCGTACTTGTGTGCAGCGGCCTCCTTGAGCCATTGCATGCCTCGCTCCCTGTCGACAGTGACGTTTCCTTCGCCATTAAGATAGATTTCGGCGAGTGCAAACTGTGCGTCGGACTTGCCGGCCTCTGCAGCGCGCTCGAACCATCTGGCAGCTTCGGCGACGTCCTGCTCGCCTGCGCTACCACTTCGCAGAATGCGACCGATACCGCGGTAGGCCATGGTCAGCTTGTGCCTGGCAGCCTTGTGATACCAGTCGAGCGCGGTCTTGTGGTTCATTTCCACGCCGTCGCCATTCTCATAAAGAATTCCGAGGCGTACCTGCGCGCGCCTGCAATCCTTTGCGGCAGCGCGCAACATCCAGTCCATCCCGGTTTCCTTGTCCTCGATGACGCCCTTGCCACGGTAGAGCAGGTAACCGACATAGTACATCGCGATCTTGTGGTCCCGGGCAGCAGCCTTGCTGAACCATTCATAAGCGAGTTCCGGATCCTCTGGCATACCGCCTGCACCATCGAGATAAAGCTTGCCGATGCGGTTCTGTGCCTGCGGGAGTCCCTGGCTCGCGGCCTCGAGGAACCAGTAGGTGGATTTGTCATCGCTCTGCTCGACACCGTGCCCGCGCGCATAGAGCTTGCCCAGCACAAATTGCGCTTCGGGATCGCCCTGGTCTGCATATTTCCGGACGATGGATATCTCGTTCAGGTTGGCAGCATTTGCTGAAAAGGCCATCGTCAGGAGAGCGGCGAACAGGATAGGTTTTTTCATGGCGCCAGTGTGTCTCAGCTTGTCCAGAAATGGCTCAAGCATAGCAGAAGCACCGGTCTCTATTCGCCTATACTGCGGGGCATGGAAAACGGATCCTCTCTTTCTGCTCATGTCGGCCGGCTTCTGAACCTGGAGAAAGGCGAGGGGAGGCTGGTGGCGGCTTCCTTTTTCTACTTTTTCTGTCTCCTGTGCAGCTATTACATCATTCGTCCCGTGCGTGACGAGATGGGTATCGCGGGCGGCATCGACCAGCTGCAGTGGGTCTTCACCGGTACTTTTCTCGTGATGCTGGCCGCGGTGCCGCTCTTCGGTTTCCTGAGCGCGCGCCTGCCACGCTCGAGACTGCTGCCGACGGTTTACCTGTTTTTCATCCTCAATCTGCTCTTTTTCCAGTTGCTGCTGGGCGGGGAATCGGCCCCTCTCTGGGGAGCACGCGCCTTTTTCATCTGGGTGAGTGTTTTCAATCTCTTCATCGTCTCCGTCTTCTGGAGCTTCATGGCCGATATCTTCACCAACGCCCAGGGCAAGAGGCTCTTTGCCCTGATCGCCGCAGGTGGAACCGCGGGAGCGATCACCGGTCCTGCGATCACGACACTGCTGGCCCTGCAACTGGGTACGGCAAATCTGCTGCTGGTATCGGCCGGGTTCCTGTGTGCTGCTCTCGGCGCAATACTCTATCTGAACAGGCACATCAGCAGCCTCGGCAAGAGTGATCAGCAGGGGCTGGGGGGGTCCGTTTTCGAGGGTTTCACACAGACATTCGGCTCGCGGTATCTTCTTGGAATCGGTCTTTTTATCTGGCTCTACGCAACACTCTCCACCTTTCTCTATTTTGAACAGGCGCACATCGTGAAGGCTGCCTTCGATGATCCTGACGCCAGGACCAGGCTCTTCGCGATGATCGATCTTGCCGTCAATCTGCTGACATTGCTTTTCCAGCTTCTGATCACGGGGCGGATTATGCAAAAGTTCGGCGTGGCGGCAGCACTCGCAGCCATGCCTGCACTGCTTGCACTGGGCTTCATGGTGCTTGCGATCGCCCCGGTTTTGCCAGTGCTCGTTGCTACACAGGTGGTACGGCGTGCAGGCAACTACGCAGTCACTCGCCCTGCACGCGAGGTGCTTTATACGGTCGTGCCGCGCAGCAGCAAGTACAAGGCCAAGAATTTCATCGACACGGTCGTCTACCGGGGGGCTGATGCAGTTGCCGGCTGGCTTTTTGCCGGCATGAAGTCTCTCGGGATGGGCCTGACAGGCATTGCCTGGACCGCCGTCCCGCTGGCATTGGCCTGGTGTCTTCTTGGTCTACACTTGGGGCGACAACAACGCAAGATGGCAGAGGAAACGGAGAATACACATGGCCGGACATAACCGTCGTGATTTTATGAGACTGCTTGCTGCCTCTGGCCTGTCAATGGCCATGCCTTCGGCACTCGCCGCAGAAGAGGCTCCACTGATTCTCAAACCGATACCCTCGAGTGGAGAGAGGCTTCCCGTGATTGGTCTTGGCACCTCGCGTGTTTTCGAGGTCGGCTCCGGTGATTTCGAGCGCGAGGGACCAAAGGAGGTTTTGCGCACGCTTGCCGATGTGTCCAACAGCATGATGGATACGTCGCCCATGTATGGCAGCGCCGAGACAGTTGTTGGCGATCTCGCAGCAGAACTCGGTGTGCGGGACCGGCTCTTTTTCGCAACAAAAGTCTGGACCCGGGGGCGTGAGCAGGGAATTGCACAGATGCAGGAATCCATGCGCCGCTTGCGCACCGAACGGCTCGACCTGATCCAGGTGCACAATCTCGTGGATACTGCAACGCACTTGCGCACGCTACGTGACTGGAAAAAGGAGGGGCGTGTGCGCTATGTCGGCATCACGCATTATAATGCCGGCGCCCATGAGGGCCTCATGGATGTCATGCAGCATGAGCCACTCGATTTTGTGCAGGTCAACTACTCCCTGCTCGAACCCGAGGCGCAGAACCGTCTGTTGCCATTGGCACAGGAAAAGGGCATTGCCATTATCGTCAACAGACCCTTCGCACGCGGGCAACTCTTCAGGATTACCAGTGGAAAACCGCTCCCTCCATGGGCGGCTGAACTTGGTATCGCTTCCTGGGCGCAATACTTTTTGAAATTCGTTGTTTCACATCCTGCCGTGACAGTCGCAATCCCGGGAACGAGCAAGGCCAGGCACATGCGTGACAACCAGATGGCGGGAAGAGGTATCCTGCCCGATACGGGGACACGCGAGCGCATGTTCCGTTACATGCAGAGTCTCTGACAACGGCCATTAGCCTCTTGCAGTGGCGGATTTTGGTAAACCTTGCAAAGGATGAAAGATGCGAATCAGGATATTGCTGACCGGCGGCACCATCGACAAGCTCTACTCGGTTGAAGAGGGTGCGTTGACCTTCGGGGAGAGCCATATCGACGGAATGCTCGACCGCGCGAATGTGACAGCCGACGTGGTTGTCGAGGAACTGATGCTCAAGGACAGCCTGGATATCGACGACGAAGAGCGCGAGCAGATTCTCGAAGCCTGCGAGGCGTGCGACGAGGAGTGCGTTCTGATCACGCACGGCACGGACACCATGGTGGAGACGGCCGGGTTACTCGGCGAAGCAGACCTCGACAAGACCATCGTACTGGTCGGCGCCATGATCCCCTGCAGTGTTCACGAATCTGATGCCTTCTTCAATCTCGGCTTTGCACTCTCTGCTGTACAGCTTGCACCCGGAGGCGTCTACATCGCCATGAACGGCGAACTCTTCGACTGGGACAATGTCCGCAAGAATTTCGACGAGGGACGTTTCGAAGCCGTTGAGCAGTGGACCGGAGCCGAAGGCTGAGCGAGCGTGATGAGGCACTGCGCTTTCTGTCAGCGCTTTCCTTCTCCGCCCGCCTTGTGCAATACCCAGTCAAGCTGGCGAGTGCCAAGAAGGCGTTTCAGGATACCGAAAAGGTACGTGGGTAGCGTCACATAGTAGCGGGGCCGCGGATGCCTGCTCTCGAGCGCATGGATCACTTTCGCCAGCACGGCTTCGGGAGGTAGCGTGAAAGGCGCGGCCGGCCCCTCCTTCTGCAGGCGCGCGAGTGCTCCTTTGTAGCTCTCCCGGTAGATGCTGTGCTCGATATCGATATTCTCCTTCAGGGCACGCAGTGCATTCGCCCTGAAGCGGGTCAGAATCGGCCCGGGCTCGACGAGTGACACATGAATGCCCGAGCCGCGCAACTCGAGCCGCAGTGTATCCGTGAGTCCCTCGAGGGCGAATTTGCTGGCGTTGTAGGCGCCCCGAAAGGGCATGGCTGCGAAACCGAGAACAGAGCTGTTATGCACGATTCGTCCTTCGCCGCGGGCGCGCATGACCGGGATGGCGAGCCGGGTGAGTTCATGCCAGCCGAAAAAGTTGGCTTCGAACTGCTTGCGCAATGTCTCCCTCGTCAGGTCCTCGACAGCACCGGGCTGGCCGTAGGCGCCGTTGTTGAAGAGTGCGTAGAGCTCTCCGTTGCTTTTCGACATGACCTCGGCAAAGCAACTCTGTATGGAATCGCTGTTGCTGTAGTCCATGGGAAGCGCGTCGAGTCCGTGCCCGCAGAGCATCTCGAGATCTTCGTGCTGGCGGGCTGTCGCGAAAACACGGTAACCACGGGCCTTGAGCCCGGTCGCAGTGACCAGGCCGATACCGCTGGAGCAGCCGGTAACGAGGATATTCCTTGAAGACATGAGAAAGGTCTTGAATTTGGCTATTGTGGTACTATATCGCGATTTATTTTGTATCGCGTTATCAAGGTAGTGACTATGCCGATTTACGAGTATCGTTGTGAAGAATGTGGTCATGATATGGAAGTTATGCAGAAGCTCAGCGATCCAGCTCTTTCAGACTGTCCTGCATGCGGTAAGCCTGCACTCAGGAAGCTGATTTCTGCCGCCGGCTTTCGTCTCAAGGGCGGTGGCTGGTATGAAACCGACTTCAAGGGCGGCAGCAAGAAGAACGTGGCAGAGAGCAGCAAGGAGAGTTCGTCTTCGGGCCATAGCTGCGACACCGGCGGCTGTCCAGGCTGTAAATAGATCCCGGAGACACCCCAGCAGCGGCACGCCGGCCACCCGTCGTGCCCTTTTTCGTTTTAGAGACTGAGTAACAATGATGCGGACTCATTACTGCGGACACCTCAACGCCGAGCATGTCGACCAGGTGGTCGAACTGTGTGGCTGGGCTCATCGTCGACGCGACCACGGCGGCGTCATCTTCATCGACCTGCGCGATCGCGAAGGCCTTGTGCAGGTCGTTTACGATCCCGATATCCCCGAGGTCTTCAATACGGCCGAGCAGATCAGGAACGAGTTCGTTCTGCGCATCAAGGGGATCGTTCGGCTGCGCCCCGAGGGAACTGCCAATCCCGACTTGCCAACCGGACAGATCGAGGTGCTGGGCAAGGAGCTCGAGATCCTCAACCGTGCCGACACGCCGCCGATACAGATGGACGAGGACAATGCGAGCGAGGATTTGCGCCTGCGTTACCGCTATCTCGATCTGCGCCGTGACGAGATGCAGAAGCGGATCCAGCTGCGTGCCCTGGTGACGCGCGAACTGCGTGCATTTCTCGATGGTAACGGCTTTCTGGACATCGAAACCCCGATGCTGACGCGTGCAACGCCGGAAGGCGCGCGCGATTACCTCGTGCCCAGCCGCACGCATGAAGGCAAGTTCTTTGCCCTGCCGCAGTCGCCGCAGCTCTTCAAGCAGCTCCTGATGATGTCCGGCATGGATCGTTACTACCAGATCGTGCGCTGCTTCCGCGACGAGGACCTCCGCGCAGACCGGCAACCGGAGTTCACGCAGCTCGATATCGAGATGTCCTTCATCGAGGAGGAGGACATCATGACGCTCATGGAGGCCATGATCCGCGGGACTTTCAAGCGTGTACTGGATGTCGATTTGCCGGATCCATTCCCGCGCATGACCTTCGGGGAGGCGATGCACCGTTTCGGTTCAGACCGGCCGGACCTGCGTTGCCCGCTGGAACTCGTCGATGTCGGTGATCTCATGAAAGAGGTCGAATTCAAGGTCTTTTCCGGTCCGGCAAATGATGAGAACGGTCGTGTGGCAGCTCTGCGTCTTCCTGCCGGAGGTGAACTCACGCGCAAGGAGATTGATGATTACACGAAGTTCGTCGGAATCTACGGTGCACGCGGGCTCGCTTATATCAAGGTCAATGATGTGTCGGCAGGCAGGGACGGCCTGCAGTCCCCGATCCTGAAATTCCTGCCGGACGAGGCAGTCAGCGGGATTCTTGAGCGCACCGGCGCAGAGAATGGCGATCTCGTCTTCTTCGGGGCAGACAAGGCAACAATCGTCAACGAGGCGCTCGGTGCGCTGCGCGAAAAACTCGGTCAGGACCGTGGCCTGACGGAAGACGGCTGGAAACCCCTGTGGGTTATCGATTTCCCGATGTTCGAGTACGACGACAACGAACAGCGCTGGAGTGCACTGCATCACCCCTTCACAGCACCGAAGACGGATCACGAGGAGCAGCTGGTCGCGGATCCGGGCAACGCCTTGTCGCGTGCCTATGACATGGTTCTCAACGGTTCCGAGATCGGCGGCGGCTCGATTCGTATCCACAAGGAGGCGATGCAGCAGCAGGTTCTCGACCTGCTCGGCATCGGTGAGCAGGAAGCACAGGACAAGTTCGGCTTCCTGCTCAATGCACTGAAATTCGGCTGTCCACCACATGGCGGCCTGGCTTTCGGTCTCGACCGCCTTGTCATGCTCATGAGCGGCGCCAGCTCGATTCGTGACGTCATGGCTTTCCCGAAGACACAGACTGCCAGCTGCCTGTTGACCTCGGCACCTTCCGAGGTGTCACCGGCCCAGCTCAGAGACCTGCATATCAAGCTGCGCCAGATTCCGGCAGGCGAGACGCCACCGGAAGCCGGCATCGAGGAGTGATCATTTTCCCGATCCGCGGTTCATAAAAAAAGCCCCGGGAAACCGGGGCTTTTTTGTTCTGTCGGGAAGCAGGGATCAGATCTCGCTCCAGCGAGAGGTCCGGCGTCGCTTGAACCGCAGATAGGGTAGCAGCCAGCCAAGAAAGATACTGCCGATCACGACGCCGGCCCCGATCAGGAACCAGCGCTGGTTGCGGCTGTTGGCAAGCTCGCGGTTCGTATGCTGCAGATCGGCGACCTCTTGCTTGAGTCTGACGACCTGCTTGCGCAGTTCGCTGCGCTCATTGGAAATGTTGATCGCGTTTGCTGCTGTCTGGCGTATTCCCGCCAGTTCCTGGGTGATACTGTTCTTGTCATTCAGCAGTTTCTGGTGATCCTTCTGGAGCTTGGCATAGTCCTCCTGCAGCTGGCTCAGGCGCGATCGTATCTGCTCGGGCTCGGCCTGCAGTTCCTGGATTCTGGCTGTCAGGGAGGCGACCTGCTCGCGCGCGCTCGGCTCATCCATGAGGAAGCGGCTCAGCACGAAGCCGGTTTTGCCGTTTGAAGCGCGGACTTTCGAGTAACCGCTCTTGCTATCAACACTGAGGATCTCGACGGGAGTACCGCTCTTCAGCATGCTGATGATGCGCTGCTTGGTACTCGGTCCGACGCGCAGGGTGATTTCCAGTTCGTCGGACACGAAGCGCGTTTCCGCGACTGCGTCATTGATGAATGCCGTCGTGACAAGCAGGATCAGCAGAAGGCTCAGGCTTTTTCGTGTCATGTCAGCAAGAACTCCATAAGTGCCTTTTGGGCATGCATTCTGTTTTCAGCCTCGTCCCAGACAACACTGGCAGGCCCGTCGATGACCTCTGCCGAGACCTCCTCGCCGCGATGTGCGGGAAGACAGTGCATGAAGAGCGCATTTCTGTTGGCCTGCTTCATCATCTCACTGGTGACCTGGTAACCGGCAAAGGCGGCCTCGCGCTGCTTCTGTTCCTCTTCCTGTCCCATGCTTGCCCAGACATCAGTCACGATCAGGTCGGCTCCCCTGGCCGCCTCCATGGGGTCACGGAATATCTCGCAACGATCCGACGCAGGAGAAAGAATCTCCGTATCCGGGTCAAAACCTTCCGGGCAGGCGATGTGCAGTTTGAAATCGAGCAGGCGCGCGGAGTTGATATAGGAGTGGCACATATTGTTACCGTCCCCGATCCAGGCCACTGTCTTGCCTCGAATATCGCCACGGTGCTCGAACCAGGTCTGCATGTCTGCGAGTAACTGGCAGGGATGATACTGGTCTGTGAGGCCATTGATCACGGGGACGCGAGAATGTTCGGCAAAGGCTTCAACGATCTCGTGAGAGTATGTGCGAATCATGATGATATCGACCATGCGGGAAATCACGCGGGCGCTATCCTCGATCGGTTCACCGCGCCCCAGCTGGGTATCGCGTGGCGAGAGGAACATCGCGTTGCCACCGAACTGCGTCATGCCGGCTTCGAACGAGACCCGGGTGCGTGTCGAGGACTTTTCAAAAATCATCGCCAGGGTCTTGCCAACAAAAGGACGATAATCCTCGCCGCGGTCGCGCATCGCCTTGAGCTCGGTCGCGCGGTTAATGATCTGGCGCAGCTCGAGAGGTGAAAGGTCAAGCTGGGTCAGAAAATGACGTGGTTTATTCATGTGTTTTATCTCCTCCGCTGCTGCATTCATGCCAGGAACTCCCTGACAACGGCAGCGAGACCTGTGACAAGCTCATCGGCCTCATCGTTGCTCATGATCAGCGGCGGTAACAGGCGGATGACATTGCCGGCTGTAACATTGATCAGGAGACCTGCCTCGAGCGCCTTGCCCACCAGTTCGCCGCAGGGGCGATCGAGCTCTATGCCGATCATGCAGCCCTTGTGGCGAATCTCCGTGACAGCATCGACGGCGTCAAGGGCTCCGCGCAGTCCCTCGACGATGTGGTCACCGAGCTGGCGCGCTTTGCCGGGAAGATCCTCTTCCTTCATTGTTCTGACGACGGCGAGCCCTGCGGCACAGGCCAGCGGGTTGCCGCCAAAGGTCGAGCCATGGCTGCCGGGTCCGAAGAGGTCTGCGGCAGGGCCGCGTGCAAGGCAGGCGCCGATCGGCATGCCGTTGCCAAGTGCCTTTGCCAGTGTCATGACATCGGGCAGGATCCCCGCCTGCTGAAAAGCGAACCAGCTGCCGGTACGGGACATGCCGGTCTGAATTTCATCCACCATCATGAGCCACCCATGCTGGTCGCAGATCTCCCTGATGCCGGTCAGATAGTCTGCTCCGGGCACATTGATACCACCCTCTCCCTGGACAGGTTCAACAAGTACGGCTGCAATGTTGCGTGCACTTGCTGCGACATGGCGAATGGCATCCAGGTCGCCATATGGCACACGTGTGAATCCCCTGACCAGGGGCTCGAAGCCGGACTGAACCTTGCGGTTGCCGGTGGCCGTCAGGGTTGCCATGGTGCGGCCATGGAAACTGTTTTCCATGACGATAATGGTGGGCTCGCCAATGCCGCGTGCGTGGCCATGCAGGCGTGCCAGCTTGATCGCGGCCTCGTTGGCTTCGGCTCCCGAGTTGCCGAAGAAGACCCTGTCCATGCCGGAAAGCTCGGTCAGTGCCTCTCCCAGTGCCTGCTGGTTGGCAATGCCATAAATATTCGAGGTATGGACGAGGGTTGAGGCCTGTTTGCAGATCGCCTCGGCGATCGCCGGATGCGCATGGCCGAGACTGCACACGGCAACACCGGAAAGGGCATCCATGTATTTGTTGCCATTGGTGTCCCATAGCCATACACCTTCGCCTTTTTCAAAGGTGACTGGCAAGCGGCTGTAGGTCGCCATCAGAGCGCTAACCATCGAATGGACTCCGGTTGAAAAAACAAACGGCGCAGTGATTGCGCCGGAAAAACAGGAGACTATATTGGGTTTTTCTCAAAATTTCAATATCCTGGAGGCGTACTTCAGAGCCCCGTTTGACCATCTAAAAACCCGGCTGGCGCCGGGCTCATGACCGGTGATCTGGCGCTGTTTCAGATCGGCAGGCCATGCATGTGCGCCGTCATGCCGAGAAGCATCGGGATTGACAGCGCGGTATTGGTGCGTGATGCCATCAGTGCGATCGTTTTTGCCCTGGCAATCTCTTCCGGGGAGGATTGTACCAGGCCCAGGATCTTCTTCTGGTTGGGCCAGATCAGTACCCAGACATTGAAGAGCATGATAGTGCCCAGCCAGGCTCCCATGCCGATGATGCGATATCCTTCCTGGAAGGTGAAGGCTGCAACAAAGCCGGAGCCATCCGCGGTATGCATGGCCTCGAGGGCCCCCGCGCCGGTGAACCAGGTCAGGATTGCGGCATAGCGGAACCAGAAGAGCGCGCGAGGCGCGATGTACTTGTTGATTGCAGCAGGACCCGGATCACCGTCCGAGACCGCCTGGGTAACAGCCGGCACCTGGATAAAGTTGAAATAGTAGAGGAGGCCGACCCAGGCGATGCCGACAATCACGTGCATCCACACCCAGAACTCCCAGGGGTTGATCTGGCCGGCAGGACCGAAGATAACAATGGCGATGGCAGCAAGAACGAAACCGACGATCACGGTTCCAATACGGCTCGCAAGTGGATTCATTGGGTCGCCCTCTTTGAAGATAGTTGAATGTACTGCTGTTGTTATGGTTATCTGCCGGCCCGGCACGCGGGACAGCTCTGTTTTCATTGCAGGGCATTGTACTCACAATCACCACAGGGACAAAAGACTGCAATAATCGCCATTATGCGGGGGTAGACGATGAATCCGGTAGAACTGACCCTTTTTGCAAGCCGCCTCAATGCTGTCTGTGACGAGATGGGGGGTGTATTGCGGCGGGCGGCCTTTTCACCCAACATCCGGGATCGCCTGGATTTTTCCTGTGCCATTTTTGACGTGGAAGGGGATCTTTGCGCCCAGGCCGCCCATATCCCTGTGCATCTCGGCAGCATGGCCTACGCCATGCGAACGATTGTCAACCGCGTTTCCTGGACACCGGGTGATACGCTGGTCTTCAATGATCCATTCCTCGGTGGCACGCATTTGCCCGATGTCACGCTGGTTTCGCCGGTCTTCGTCGATGACGGACTCAGGGCATTCGTTGCGAACCGTGCACACCACGCCGACATTGGTGCCGAGTCACCGGGATCGATGCCGATATCCAGTTCGCTTGCGCAGGAGGGACTCGTGCTCGAGCCCGCCTTCCTCATCCGGAATGGTGAGTGGAACAGCGAGCTCAGGGAGAAGATCATCGGTTCGGCACGCAAGCCGGATGAATCACTCGGTGACTTCAGTGCCCAGGTCAGCGCCAACCTGGCGGGCTTGCAGCGCCTGAAGCGCCTCATCGAAAAGATGCAAGCGTGCAGTTTTCAGCAAGCCGTCGATAGACTGAATGACTATGGTGAAACGCTCGCGCGGCAGATGGTCGCTGACATTCCCGATGGAGAATACAGTTTCACCGATGTGCTCGACGATGACGGTATCGGAGACAGCGGCATACAGCTGAATCTCACACTTGCAGTCGACGGCGATCGCTGTCATCTCGACTTCAGCGGTACCGCTGCGCAGGTGCAGGGTAACGTCAATTGTCCGCTCTCGGTTACGGCGGCAGGTGTCTTCTATGTGTTTCGTTGCCTGATGCCCCCCCAGACACCGTCCTGTGCCGGTATCTTCCGGCCGATCTCGCTGTACGCACCCGAGGGTTCCCTGCTCAATGCCAGTTTCCCCGCGGCCGTTGCCGCGGGAAATGTCGAGACCAGTACGCGGGTTGTGGATCTTGTCTGCGGTGCGCTCGCACAGGCGATCCCGGACAGCATACCGGCTGCCAGCCACGGAAGTATGAACAACCTTGCCATGGGCGCCAATGGAGAACGGGCCTGGGACTATTACGAGACCATTGGCGGAGGCATGGGCAGCGGCAGATATGGAGGCGGGCTGTCCGGTGTCCAGACACACATGACCAATACGCGTAATACGCCTGTCGAGGTGCTCGAAAGTCATTTCCCGATCCGTGTGGAGAAATATGCCATTCGCCGTGGTTCGGGGGGAGAGGGCAAGCGCCGGGGGGGTGACGGTATTGTGCGTGCAATCCGTTTTCTCGATGACGCACGTTTCACGCTCCTGACGGAACGCCACCGTTATGCTCCCTGGGGACTTGCAGCCGGTGGCGAAGGAAAGACCGGCAGGAATCTGCTCTACGGGCAGGAGATACCGGCCAAGTGCGAGAAACTTGTCAGGGCAGGGGATCTGCTGACCATCGAGACCGCGGGCGGGGGGGGCTGGGGTCCTTCCGGGGAGTGATTGTGCCACGGGCCGCTGTGCCCTGCACTGGCTGGCTTTCAGGGTATTGAGAGGGAGGCGGACAGGGCCACGCATTCCTCATTGCCACGAGAGCTGCATGCATTTAATCTGACCGCAGATTTCCAGCCGGGGGCATGAGTTGGGCCAGTCAACGATCCTCACTCTCAACAGCATCACCAAGCGTTTTGCTTCGCAGGAGGTGCTCACGGAGTTCAATCTCTCCATCGAGGATGGCGAGTTCTTCACGATCCTGGGGCCTTCGGGGTGCGGAAAGACGACGGTCTTGCGCCTGATCGCCGGATTCGAACAGCCGGACGAGGGCAGCCTCTTGCTCAACGGGGTCGATATCACCCGCACGCCCGCAGAGCAGCGCCCGGTCAACACCGTCTTCCAGAGCTACGCGCTTTTTCCGCATATGAGCGTCTTTGACAATGTCGCCTTCGGCCTGAAGATGGCCGGTGTCGACAGGCAGGAAATCTCCGTGCGCGTCAGCGAAGCGCTCGGTATCGTGAGACTCACTGACTACGCGGCGCGCAAGCCGCACCAGCTCTCCGGCGGCCAGAAGCAGCGCGTTGCCATGGCGCGTGCGATCGTGAATCGTCCGGGAGTGCTGCTGCTCGACGAATCGCTCAGCGCACTCGATCACAAGCTGCGCCAGGAGATGCGTATCGAGCTCAAGCAGCTTCAGCGCAAGCTCGGCATCACCTTTGTTTTCGTGACCCACGACCAGGAGGAGGCGCTTTCGATGTCGGACCGGTTGATGGTCATGAATCTCGGCCAGGTACAGCAAGTCGGTACGCCGCGCGAAATCTACGAGGCACCGCGCAATCTTTTCGTGGCCCAGTTCATTGGCGAAATCAATGTGTTCGATGCGGTCATCCGGGAGAAGCTCGGCGAGTACTACTACGAAGCGGAACTGCTTGGTGACAGGAGACGGATCCGTTGTGACCGGCGGCTCGCGCCCGGTGACAGGGTGCACGTGATGCTTCGGCCCGAAGATCTGCGCATCGACAGGCTTTCCGGTCACACAGCCCCGAAAGGGTTTCCCGGCCGCGTCATGGAGCGTTACTACACAGGCCAGACGCTGAACTCGCTGATCAGGCTCGAGAATGGCCAGGCCGTGACTGCCCACGAGTTCTTCGACGAGGACGATCCCGATTTCGACTACAGCATCAATGAAGCTGTTGATGTCGACTGGGTCGCCGGCTGGGAGCATGTCATCCCGGTGGAAGGCTAGGGATGCAGTTTCGTCGCCTCTCCATCCTGCTTACGCTGTTCTGGCTCGGCCTGTTCGTCCTGGTGCCACACCTGCTGGTTGTCCTGACCAGTGTCATGACGCCGGATTCAGAGCATCTTGCTGTCTGGCCGGTTTCCGGCGAATCCTGGTCGAGGCTGTGGGAGCCGATCTACCTCGAGGTCTTCTGGCACAGCCTCTGGCTGTCCGGCATCACGACCCTCATCTGCCTGCTGGTCGGATACCCCTTCGCCTTTATCCTCGCGAGGCTGCCGTCTCTGTGGCGCGGCGTGCTGCTGTTCCTGATGATCGTGCCATTCTGGACCAACAGCCTGATCCGCACCTATGCGATCAAGCTCATTCTCGGCAACAAGGGGCTGGTCAATTCGCTGCTGGTCGGTCTCGGTATCGTCGACGAGCCCGTGCAGCTGCTCTACACGGAGTTCGCCGTCATCTTCGGCCTGGTCTACGTGCTTCTACCCTTTATGGTGCTGCCGCTGGTCTCCGGGTTTGACAAGCTCGACCAGACCCTGCTCGAGGCAGCACGGGATCTCGGGGCGGGTTTCTGGCAGCGCTTCCGGCTGATCATTCTGCCCCTGACGATGCCCGGCGTGATTGCCGGCAGTCTCATCGTCTTCCTGCCGGCGATGGGAATGTTCTACGTCGCAGACCTGCTTGGCGGTGCAAAAAACCTGCTGCTCGGCAACATTATCAAGAACCAGTTTCTCGTCGTGCGCAACTGGCCCTTCGGAGCCGCTTTCAGCGTCGCGCTGATCCTTATCATGGCGCTGATGATGTGGCTCTACTTCATTGCCAACCGGCGTATCAACCGGCAGGGAGGGCTTCACGATGAAAGCCTTTAAACGGGGGTTTGTGATCCTCGTCTTTGACTATCTTTACCTGCCGATCCTGTTGCTCGTCATCAATTCGTTCAATGTCTCGAAGTACGGCCACGAGTGGCGCGGCTTCAGTCTCAAGTGGTACGAGAAACTCGCCGGTAACGAGGCGTTGATGCAGGCCTTCACAAATTCGCTGCTGATCGCCACGCTGGCAGCCACCGCTGCGACAGTTATCGGTACGCTCATGGCACTGGCCATCTATCGGTACCGTTTTCCACTCAGGAGGACCGCGAGCGGCCTGTTGTTCGTTGTCATGCTGTCTCCCGACATCGTGCTCGCGATCACCTTTCTCGTGATTTTCATCGCGCTCGGCATCCAGCTCGGTTTCTGGTCTCTCCTGATTGCGCATATCACCTTCTGCCTGCCATTCGTGGTCGTGACGGTCTTTGCGCAGCTCAATGGTTTTGACAGGAACCTGCTGGAAGCGGCGCAGGATCTCGGCGCCAGTGAAAGCCGTATCTTCTTGCTGATCATTTTGCCGCTGATCCTGCCAGCCGTTATCGCGGGATGGCTGTTGAGCTTTACGCTTTCACTGGATGATGTAATCATCAGCTCGTTCGTCACCGGTCCCGGCTTCGAGATCCTGCCAATCAGGGTCTTTTCGATGGTCAAGGTAGGTGTCTCGCCCGAGGTGAACGTACTGGCAACCTTGCTCCTGGCAATCTCGCTCGTGCTGGTCACACTTTCAACATTGCTCCTCCGGAGGAAAAAACCGCAATGAAACTCTCTGCCCTTGCTGCTGTTGTTCTTCTGGCCGCCACTGGCGCGGTCCAGGCTCAAGAAAAAGTGGTTGTCTACAACTGGTCGGAATACATCCCGGAAGGCGTTCTCGATGAGTTCACCAGAGAGACAGGGATCAAGGTCGAATATTCGACCTACGAGAACAACGAGGTGATGTATTCCAAGCTCAAGCTGCAGAAAGGCAAGGGCTACGATATCGTGGTGCCATCAACCTACCTTGTTTCCCTCATGCGCGAGGAGGGATTGCTGCACGAGATTGACCACGGCAAACTCGGAAACATCGGCAACCTCTCTGCCGACCTCATGGACAAGTCCTACGACCCGGGCAACAGGTACAGCATTCCCTATCTCTGGGGAAGCACCGGTATCGGCATCAACGCGAAGGAGATCGATCCGGCCACCATCACCGGGTGGGCCGACCTGTGGGATCCGAAGTGGCAGGGCAAGCTGCTGCTTACCG
>Ga0180435_10002015_pt1 | contig 20850 bp, 13 predicted proteins | sample SS_ome_3_FD_132467 | JGI IMG/M metagenome (GOLD analysis project Ga0180435, IMG submission 132467) | Hypersaline lake sediment archaeal communities from the Salton Sea, California, USA - SS_3_S_1 metaG | ecosystem: Environmental > Aquatic > Non-marine Saline and Alkaline > Hypersaline >...
CCGCGAGAAAGATCAGCGTCATCAGCGAGATGTTGCAGAAGATGGTCAACAGCAGCCCGCAGTACTTGCCCAGCAGGAACTGGTAGCGGTAGACCGGCTTGGTCACCACGGTGTAGATGGTGCGCCGCTGGATCTCGCGGGAGACCAGGCCGATGCCGATGAAGACCGAGATCAGCACGCCGAAGACGGAGATGCTGGCCAGGCCGATGTCGGTGATGATCTTCACCCGGCTGCCAACAGTGAGCAGGCTGAGCACCACCGAGGAGACGATGAGCAGCAGGCTGAAGACGAGCAGCAGGTAGAGGATGCGGTCGCGGATCGCCTCGCGGAAGGTGTTCACGGCGATAGCCCAGACCCGGCTCATCGTCCCTCCTCCCCGGCGGCGCCGTTTTCCAGCTCCTCCACCAGCCGGTCCTCCAGCGAGCGGCCATGGGGCGTCACCGAGTGCAGGCGGGCGCCGGAGCCGAAAAGCTTGAGCAGGTAGGACTGGAGGTCCTCGCTGCCGTCGAGGACGACGAGCAGTTTGCTGTCCTCCGGGTCGGCGGCCACGCGGCCCGGCGGGGGCACGTCGCCGGCGTCGATGCCGGTGAGCACCAGGTCGTAGCCCTGCACTTCCTCGCTGAGCAGCGGGTCGAGGGAGCCCAGGTCGCGGAGCCGGCCGCCCACCACCAGCGAGACGCGGTGGCAGAGCACCTCGGTGTCGGAGAGGATGTGCGAAGTGAAGAAGATCGTCTTGCCCCGGCGGCCGAGGTCCTGGATGATGCGGCGCACGAGCCGGCGGCCCAGCGGGTCGAGGCCGGACATCGGCTCGTCGAGCACGAGGAACTCGGGGTCGTTGAGCAGCGCCTGGGCCAGGCCGATGCGCTGCACCATGCCCTTGGAATACTTGCGCAGGGGCAGCTGACGGGCGCGCTCCAGCTGCACCAGGGCGAGCAGGTCGTTGACCCGCTCCCGCCGCCTGGCGCGCCCCAGGCCGAAGAGCCGGCCGTAGTACTCGAGGAACTCCTCGCCGGTGAGATACTCGTAAAACGAGGGGTTCTCGGGCAGGAAGCCGATACGGGCCTTGGCCTCCACGTCGCTCACCGGCCGGCCGAAGAGCGTCACTTCCCCCTCGTCCGGGGAGATCAGCCCCATGATGGCCTTGATCGTCGTGGTCTTGCCCGCGCCGTTGGGGCCGATGAGGCCGAACACCTCGCCCTGCCGCACGGTGAAATCGATCTGTTTGAGCACCGGGATGCGCTTGCGGGTCATGGGGTGGGGGTAGGACTTGGCCAGCCCGCTCACCCGCAGCACGTCCCGCGACGTCTGGTCACCCGTCACTGGTCCCTCCGCTGTTCGCGTGTGGTCATTGTACACCAATCATATCAACGCCGGCACCGGTCAGCAGCTTTTCGTAGAAGGCCTCGAGGTCGGTCATCATCCGGCCCACGGTGAACGGCTCCACCAGCTCCAGCGCCCGTATCCCCATCCGTTGCCGCAGGCCGTGGTCCTCCAGCACCCGGACGATCCGCTCGGCCAGCAGTTCGGGACGGCCCGGCTCGACGAGGAAGCCGTTCTCCCCGTCAACCACCGCCTCCGGGGCCCCGTCCACCCGGTTGGCCACGATGGGCCGGCCGCTGGCCATGGCCTGGGGGAAGACCCGGGGCAGGCCCTCCCAGAGCGAGGAGAGCGCCACCACGTCGCAGAGCTGCAGCAGGGCCGGCACGTCGTCGCGCCAGCCGAGCAGGGTGAAACGGCCCTCCAGGCCCAGTTGCCGCACGGCGGCCTCCACCTCGGGGCGCAGCACGCCGTCACCGGCGATGAAGAAGGCGGTATCCGGGCAGCGTTCGGCCACCCGGGCCGCGGCGCGCACGAAATCCACCGGCGCCTTCTGCGGCTTGAGGCAGCCCACCATGCCCACCACCCGGTGCCCCTCGGGCACCCCCAGCTCGGCGCGCAGGGCCGCTACCGCCTCCGGGGCCGGGGCGAAGCGCTCGGGCCGGATGGCGCAGCGGATCACCTGCTCGGGACGATCGTGCAGCACGCGGTGCCGCCGCCCCTTGACAAAGTTGTCGGCGGCATCGGCGGTGAACCCCGAGGTCACCCGGCCGGCCAGGCCCTCGGCGAGCATGAAGGCCCGGCGCACCGGCCAGGGCTGGTGGTCGTTGAACCCGAAACCGTGGATCGAGTGCACGGTCACCGGCACGCCGGCCAGGCGGGCGGCCCAGCGGCCGAGGATGCCGGCCTTGCTGCTGTGGGTATGCACCAGGTCGGCCTGCTCTTCCCGCAGGATGCGCTTCAGATCGAACAGCGCCCCCAGGTCCTTCCACGGCCGCACCGGCCGCACCAGCCGCGGGACGAACCGCACCGGCACGTCGGGCAGCCGGCGGGCCGCCTCGTCGAGAATCCCGCCGGGGCCGGCCACGAGCACCGGCTCGAAGCGCCGGCGGTCCAGGTGCTCCACCTGGTGCAGGGTGATCTCCTGCGCCCCGCCCAGCTCGAGCATGGTGATGATGTGCACGACCTTGATACGCCTTCCGCTCATTGGCCGTTCCCCCCGGCCTGCTCCAGCACCCGTTGGGCCGCCTCGCGGCCGTCGAGCACCGCGCTCTGCATCGTGCCGTAGTGCCAACGTCCGTAGCGGCCGGTGGAGATGATACCCAAGCGCTCCAGCCGCTGGAGCAGGCCCTCCAACTCGGTGCGACGGAACTCGTCGTGGACCACGTATGCCGGGTCGAGGTGCAGGGCCTGGCTGCGCCGCACTTCTTCGCGGCTCTTGAGCACACCGGCGTCCACCAGGCCGTCAAGCACCTGCTGCTCCACCGCGGCCAGGTCGGGGGTTTCCCCGGGGGGCACCGAAACTTCGGCGTAGAGGGTGGAAACACCCGGCGGAGCCACCTCCCGGCCGAAGCCGGTGAAGCAGCCAACGCGGTAAAAGGCGTAGCGGGGTTCGGGGAAGTAGACCCAGTGGCGGCCCAGAATGTCCTCCCGCGCCACGGCGATGTTCACGGCCACCACCGAAACCATGCGCAGGCGGTCCGCGGCGCCGGCGGCCCAGTGGCCGGCGCCGTGCAGCATGCGCAGCAGCCGGTCAAGGGGCAGGGTGCTGACCAGGGTGCGGTACCCGGCCTCGCCGCCGTCGGCGAAACGCACCGTGCGTGCCCCGACGTCCACGGCCACCGCCTCGCGCCCCAGCGCCGGCGGGCGGACGAGCCCCCGGGCCAGCGCCCGGGGCAGGGCCTCGATGCCGCCGGCGGCGGGGTAGCGGAAGGCGGCGTTGTAGCCGAACCCTTCGTCGTCCAGCAGGCCCAGGGCGCCGCTCACCACCTCTTCCAGGCGGGGCACCGGCACCGACCAGGTCGTCCAGTCGGTGGCCAGTTCCTCCAGCGGCGTGCGGTAGAGTTTCTCGTTGTACGGGCGGAAGAAGTGCTTCTCGAACCCGGCGCCGAAGGTGCGGCGCACCCAGCGGGCCATGCTGGCGCCGGGCTCCGCCTTCGGGGCGCCGGCGATGGTTTCTTCGGCACGGGCCTCGGCAAAGCCGAGCAGGCACTCGGTGACCACCTCCGGGGGCAGGCCGTGGGTGTGGGCCTGGAAGGGATAGGGCGTGCGCACCCCGTGGCTGTGTACCGCGGCCTGCCGGCGGTGCTCGGCGAGCTGTCCCGGGAGCAGCCAGTCAAGGAGGGCGGAAAAGGCCGGGTCGCTGGCGTGCAGCAGGTGGCCGGTGTAGTCGAACCGGCAGCCGTCGTCCCAGTGCACGGTGCCGGCCAGGCCGCCCACCGTTTCGCCACGCTCGTACAGGGCCCAGGGCGCCCGGTCCCCGAGGTGCCAGGCGGTGCTCAGGCCGGCCAGCCCGGCGCCGAGAATGACCACGTCGTCCTTCATCGTTTCGCTGCTCACATCCCCGCCGGGAAGCCCCGGCCCTCGAGGTAGAACCGCGTGTATTCCCAGGGCTCCCGGTCTTCGGGGTTCAGCGCCAGGGCCGCGGCGAACTGCTCCAGCGAGGCCTCGTGCTCGTCGTGGAGGAAGAGCGACTGCCCGGCCAGGTTGTGGCCCGTGGCCTCGTACGAGCGTTGGAGCCCCTCGGTGATCCGCTGGCGCTCCTCGGCGGCCATCCCGCCCCACTCGAGCAGCGGCAGCACCGGCTCGCGGCAGCCGAGCAGGGCGTCGAAGTTGTCCCGCCAGCTCCAGGTGCGGCTGAGCAGCCGGGAGGAGAAATACTCCACCGCCGGCCAGTCGTCGGTGTGGTAGGGCACCCCCTGGACATAGCGCTCCAGCTCGCCGCGGCCGAAGAGGAAGTTGTCGAGGATGAGCACCGGGTCGATCTGGCCGATGTCCTCCAGGTCGGCCTGCACCGAAGGGATGGCCAGCAGTTCGGCCATGCGCTCCACGTCGATCTTCTCCCCCGCCACCCGCCCCAGCACCACGGTGAAGGGGTTGATCGTGGAGTTGACGTAGAAGACGTAGGTCTCGGGGAACACCGCCTGGAACGACTTGAAGATCATGCGCAGGTTCTCGTCGGTGAGGCTGTAGAAGGGCAGCCACTGGGAGACGATGCCCCCGGGGTTGAGCTTGCTGCGGCAGAGCTCGTAGTACTCCTTCGTGTAGAGCGAACCGTTGCCGGCGTAGCGCGGGTGGATCGAGTCGGAAAGGATCACGTCGAACAGCTGCGGCGCGGCGAGTACGAAGTTCCGCCCGTCGCAGTAGGTGATCTTCACCCGCTCGTCCTCGAGCCAGAAGGTGTGGTTGATGTCCTTGAAATATTCGGCCGAGGTGCGGATCACGCCGGGACTGATCTCGGCCACGCGGATGTGCTCCACGTTCGGGTACTTGGACACCGCGTGGGCCGTGCCCCCGCTGCCGAAGCCGATGTGCAGCACCGAGCGGGCATCGCCGTGCACAAGCAGCGGCAGATGCCCCTGCAGCTTCTGCACCGCCAGCAGGTCGATGGAGGTGCCGGCCACGTTGACCCCGTTGAGGCTGATCGAACGCCAGTCGCCCCGTGTGTCGCGCACCTTCTCCACGGTGATCGTGGCCTGGGCGTCCTCCTCGAAGTGGATCACCTCGGCGATGCCGCGGTGGTTGAACACGCCGGCCGAAGTGAGCACCTGGTCCATGGGGTAGAGGCCGTTGAAGAGCAGCACGTAGCCGAGGACCAGCACCACGGGCAGCGGGGCCAGCCAGAGCAGGCGGCCGCGCCCGCGCCGGGCGGTGACCAGGGCCACGCCGCCCACGGCCACGTTGAGCGCGGCGGTGACGCCCATGCTCCACTGTACGCCGAGCAGGGGAATCAGCACGAAGCCGCCGGCAAAGGCGCCGACGATGGCCCCCAGGGTGTTCACGCCGTAGAGGTCTCCCAGGTCCCGCCCCACCCGGCGCAGCGCGCCGGACACCGCCTTGACCGCCAGCGGGAAACTGGCCCCCATGAGCACGGTGGGCACGAGCATGACCTGGATCGTGACGAGGAAGAAGACGGTGATCATCTTGGCATAGGACGGCGCGCCCAGGGACGCCCCGAGATTGCCCATCATCTCGGAGAGCCCCTTGAACTGGTGCACCTGGATGAGGATCGCCGCACCGATGCCCAGCTCCACCAGGCCGAACCAGAAGGCCAGGGCGGCCGGCTTGAGCCGATCGCTGAGCGGCGCGCAGAGCAGGCTGCCCAGGGCCAGGCCGAGCAACATCACCACGAGCATCACCGAGAAGGCATAGACCGAGCTGCCGAGGTAGAGCACGAGAATTCTCGTCCAGTAGACCTCGTAGGCCAGCGAGGCCATGCCGGTGAGAAAGAAGAACACGAAAAAGAGCCGTCGCAGGCCGTGGTCGCCGGGCGGCGCTGCGTCCTGGGCCGGGACCGGCGCGGACCGGGGCTCCGCGTCGGTGAAATCCAGCGGCTCCCCGAAATGCCGGGAGAGCAGGACGGCGAAAACGAAGACCAGGCCGTTGAGCACGGCGGCGACGAGAATGGCGTCGCGCAGTCCGAGCAACGGGATGAGCAGGAAGCCGGCGGCGAAGCAGCCGAGCACCGCCCCGGCGGTATTGGCGAAATAGAGTACTCCGGCGCCGGAGCCGGCCTGCTCGCGACGGCGGATGACGAACCGCGCCAGCACCGGCAGGGTCCCGCCCATGAGCATGGTGGGTATGATGAGCACGGCCATGGCCATGGCGAAACGGAACATGGCGAAGGACGAGGCATCCGGGGTCACGTGAACGTAGATCAGGATGTAGAGTTCGTCGAGGGCCTTGAACATCCAGGGCGTGAACAGCCCGTAGACACCGATGGCCAGTTCGAGCAGGCCGTAGACGAGCAGCGGCCGGCGGATTCGCGGGGTGAGCCGGCCGATACCGGCGCTGCCCAGGGCCAGGCCGCCCATGAAGGCGGTGAGCAGGGTGCTCACCGCATAGACCGTGCTGCCAAAGGTCAGCGTGAGCATGCGCAGCCAGGCGACCTGGTAGACCAGGCCGCAGAAGCCGGAGAGGATGAAGAGGACAAGGATCGCCGGAAGCGGTTTTTTCACGATGTCAGACTCCAGGAAATGTTCTCAACACTGTACCGATGCCTTCTCTATCGACCTCTTCCACCCCCGATATGAGTCCCTGCTTGTGACGGCTCGCTCCCGGGGCCGGGGCGCAGAAGCTCCAGCTCGTAACCGCCCCAGCCGGGCCGGGGTCGGGGATACCGCTGCCGCCGCTCGGCGGCCTCCCGCCGCTGCTCCGCGGCCTCCCCGGTTCGCCCGGCCTGTTCCAGCAGACGGGCCAGCAGCAGCCGTCCGCGGATGAAGTTCGGCTCGTCGGCCACGGCCCGCCGAAGGTGGTCCATGGCACCCTGCCGGTCCCCCTCCTCGAGGGCCATCCCGGCCAACCGCTCGTGCACCGCGTACTGGTGCGGCACCAGGCGCAGGGCCGCACGGAAATCGGTGCGGGCCACGGCCCGCGCCTCGGCGGCCGCGCCACCGGGACGGCTGCGCGCCAGGTGCAGGTGCAGGGCCGCCCGCTCCAGCAGGAACGAGGGCTCACGCGGGTTCCAACGCCGGGCTTCGTCGTAGAGCCGCACGGCCGAAGCGAAGCGCCCCGGGTCGCCGGTCAGGCGGAACTGCGCCCCCTGGATCGCGGCCCGGCGGGCGAGGTAGTGGGACTGGATCGGCACGGCCCGGGATGCCCGATCGAGCAGCGCCGCCGCCCCGGCCGCATCCCCGTCGGCCAGGCACTGTCCGGCTTCCCGGGACAGCCGGTCGGCATGCCAGGGAACCCAGACGGCGAACCACCCCACGACCGCCACCGCCGCCAGCATCAGCCCCCGGCGCAGTGCACCGCTCAGCGGCCCACAGGGCCACTTCACCGCCAGCCGCGGGGAAAGCGGCCCGAGCACCGCCAGCAGGAAGAGCATGCAGAAGCAGAGCGCATTGTTGCCCAGGTTCTTCGAGACCATCGCCTGCACGCCCAGCCCCAGCAGTCCGAGCAGGGCGCCGCCGGCCACCGGGTCGCCGCCCCCGTCCAGCCCGCGCCGCCAGCGGAACAGCGCCACGCCCAGGGCCGCGAAGAGCAGGACCAGGGGGATGGCCACCAGCCAGCCCCCCTCGGCCGTGAGCTGCAACAGGATGTTGTGCGCCTGGCGCGGCATGCGGCCGTAACGGGCCACCGCGTGCTCCACCGGGAAGTTGTAAGCCGCGGAGTAGAGCGCGTAGTTGCCCAGGCCCACGCCCAGCGGGTTGTGGGCGATGATCTCCAGCGCCGAGCGCCAGATGCCCAGCCGCTCCAGGGCGTAAGGGTCGTTCGAGGCCATGGAGCGCAGGTAGCTGAGGAAGGGGTTGGGAATCACGAGAAGTGCCGCCCCGACGGCCAGGGGTACGATGAGGAGCACCAGCCGCCGGGCCGCCAGGGCCGCGGCCAGCACCGCCAGAAAAGCCAGCACCCCGCCCCGGGATCCGGTGAGCAGCAGGACCCAGAGCAGCGGGGCCAGGCCGGCCAGCCACCAGGCCCTGCGTCGCCACCCGCCGGGCGCGCCGAAGACCAGCCGGGCGAGGACCAGGGACGCCCCCACGGTGAGCAGCGAGGCGAGGTGGTTGGGGTCACGGAACGGACCGGACACCCGGCCCGGGTCTTGGAGCACCTGCTCCGCCAGCCCCCAGGCCGCGGCAAGCAGGATGCCGGCGAGCATCCAGTGCAGGGCCAGCGGGGCCCATTCCCGTGACCGCCGGCAGGCCGACCCGTGCAGGAGGTAGAACAGCGCGAAAAAAAGGTAGTTGATCAGCGCCAGCAGACCGCCGTAGGGGTCGACCTGCCAAGTCACCCGGACCGCCCCCAGCAGGAGGATGCCGGTCAGAGCGATGCCGATGAGGGTCAGCGATCGGGTACTGTCCCCCGGGGGCGGCATGGCGGGGCGCAGCAGCAGGGCGGCCAGGAGCAGCAGCTGGACGGTGAGCAGGACATCGGCCGACATGGCGCCATCGCCCCAGGGCAGCAGCAAAAAGAGCAGCAGGAGCAGCAGGCCCCGGGGCTCGGCCCGCTCGGCCAGCCGTCCTGCCGCGGCAAGGGGCCTGATGCTCATGGCACCTCCTCCAGCTGCCTGATCAGCGCGGCCCGGCGGTCCCGGTAGCGGGGCTGGGAGGGGTAGAGGCGGAAGGCCTTCTCGGCCTGCACCAGGGCGGAAAGCCCCTCCCCAGCCGCTTCATGGGCCACGCTCAGCCGATGGTGGAAAAAGGCCCGTTCCGGGTCGAGGGCCGATGCCGCGGCAAAGGCCGTGGCCGCCCGGCGGGCCAGACGCGGGTCACCGGTTTCGGCGCCGGCGGCCAGCAGCAGCGCACCACGCACGGCCGGCGGCTCGGGGTCCAGAGGGTTCCAGGCTGCCGCCCGGCGAGCGGCGTCCAGGGCCTCGTCCCGGGCCGGCGCCCCCTCGCCGGTCAGGAGTAGTGCCCGTTCCAGGTGCCCGCGGCCCAGGTACCAGCATCCGGTCCAGAGGAAGCCGGCGGTGAGCAGCAGGGCCAGCACCACCGCCCCGGCGGGTTCGAGGGAAACGACGGACATTCCGGAGGCCCCCCGGTCTTCTGACCGCGCAACGGGATGCACCGCCGGGGAAGACCAGGCCGCGGCCAGCGCGATGAGCAGCAGGCCGGGATAGCCGATCCCCGGGTATTCGACGGTGATCTCGAAACAGCCGTAGAGCAGGAGGGCCAGCGCGGCGTAGCCCACGGCCCGACCGGCCCCGTCCCCGCCACCGGCAGCGGTGGAAAGCCGCCGCAGGATGCGCCACCCCAGCAGCAGGGCCAGCGCAGCCAGCGCCACGGCGGGCAGCGTGCCCCCCTCGGCGGCGAGATGCAGATAGGTGTTGTGGGCCACTACCGTTTCATTGGCCCCGGCCGGGCGGTGCCGGGCGTAGGCCACCTGGAAATTGCCCGGCCCCACGCCGGCCAACGGATGTTCCTGCCAGGCCGCGGCCGCCGCCCGCCAGTTGAAGAGCCGCTGCCGCACGGGGTTGTGCGCCTGTTCTGCATCCCAGGGCGTGAAGCCGCGCACCTGAAACACCACGAGAAATGCCGCGGCGGCCAGCAGCACCGCGACCCCGCCGGCGGCCGCCCGGCGGCGGGGCGTCCAGCGCGAGGACCGGGCGAGCAGGGCGACGAATCCCAAAGCCGCCAGCACCGGAAGCGCACCGTAGGAGCCGGTGAGGGTCAGCACGACCAGGCCCAGCAGCGCGGCGGCGGCCCAGCCGGCCGCCGCCGCCCGATGGCGCCGCAGTGCCGCGCGCACCCGGTGAAGCATCAGCGGCAGGGCGATGACGATCAGCTCGGCAAAGGTCGTGGGCAAGGGAAACGTGGAGAAGACCCGCCGGCTGGCCAAACGACTGAGCATGTCCGCCCGCTGTCCTTCGGTAAGCGACGGATCGGCGGCGATCTGCTTGGCCAGACCGCCGAACTCGGTGACGTACTGGTAGAGGCCGTAGAGCAGGAGCAGCACCGTCACCAGGCCAACCACGGTGACAGCCAGTTCCCGGTGCCGGCGCTCCGGACGCAGACCGCGAATGAGCAGATAGAACGCGACGTAGGCGGCCCAGAGAGCCAGTGTCTCCAGGGATCGGCCGGGACAGACGGAGTAGCACAGCGAGGGGACGAGAAGCAGGAGAAAGCAACCGAAGCGCAGGGCCCGGGCAGCGGCCCCCCGGCAGACAGCGTCAGGGCGCCTGGTGAGCAACAGGGCGCCGAAACCGGCAAAAACCAGCAGTTGGCTCAACGCACGGCTCTGGTACCAGGTCTCCCCGGGCAACAGCAGGTTGAGGGCAGCGACAAGAAGGACGAGGCCGAACAGCAGGTCGTCGGATTCCGCCTTGCCCGTGCGCATCGATCTCCCCCGGTCCGGTCGACGCGGCCTTCGCCACCGGTGTTCGTCGATTCTGGTTCGAGGTTCTGTGCGTGGGGCCATTGTAAACCGCGGGCAACGGCTTATCAATCAGGGGAGGCGCGTACAAAAAAACGGGACGGCCGAGTGACCGTCCCTACCCATTTCCGTTCGACATCAGCTACTAGCCGTTGGTCTGCTTCCCGTCCGGATACTGCACGAAGGTTCCGGAGGAGTAGACGATGTCGGAGTTGAAGGTGCTGGTGGTACCGGAGTAGCTGCCCGCGCCGTCCGCCGTACCGTTCTTGCCCAGGCTGACGATGGTATATTCCTGGGCTGTGAAGGTGGTGGTCCAGACCGTGGACCAGCCGTCAGCCGCCGGGGGATTCTTCAGATAGTCGGGCTGCAGGCCGGTGAGGTTGCTGGGATACTGGTTGTAGTCGATTTCATAGGTTCCCATACCGGTTCCCAGGGACCGCATGTCCGCCATGGTCCTCTTCTGCTTGCCACGCTGGATCGCGTTGAGCAGGTTGGGCACGGCGATGGCCGCGATGATGCCGATGATCGCCACAACGATGAGCAGCTCGATCAGCGTGAAACCCTTGTCTTTCCTTCTCAGCATGTTGTCCTCCCTTACTTTGTTGCTCCCTTGCTTACCATGACGCCCGGATAAACTTGCAATCCACGTGCCACATCGAGCACCGCCCGTGGATCACCCATTGAATCGGTAAAATGGTTGTAAACTTTAGTCTTATCTTTTCGGACAAGTTTCGCCCACGCATCAGGAGCGACAGTTCGTGACAGGAATCCGTCACCGGGGTGACAATTAGTGTCAGTTCAGGGTTTGAACACCGGGAACATCGTCATTCCAGGTATCCAAGCTGCCTCAGGGCCTCCTCGGTCACCCGGTCGAGCCGCTCCCGGCGGCGGCTGGGCAGGCGCTCCCCGGCGACCCTTTCGAGACAGGTCTGGCGCAGCCGGTCCAACTGCCCGGCCTGGCCGGGCTGGTCGGATAGCAGGTCCACCGCCTCGTCGTAATCCTCAAAGGGCCGGTAGAGGTGGTCCCGGGTGACGGACCAGTCCTTCCCGGGATAGGCCTTGATGAACTTGTAGTCTTCGACGTGTACGGCGCGAATCACACCGTTCACCGCCTCGCTGAACAGGGGCCGGGCCTCGAAGAGCCCCGAACCTTCCACGACCGGGACCAGGCTCACGCCGGACATGGCCCCGGAAGGCGACAGCTCGAGCAGATCGAGGATGGTGGGCAGGATGTCCACCGGGCTGACCATGGTGTCAACCGCCAGGCCGGCAGGCAGGCTCCCCGGCCAGCGAATGATCAGCGGCACGTGGAGCACCTGGTTGTACAGCCCGGCGTGGCAGAAGTAGATGCCCTTTTCGGTCATGCTCTCGCCGTGGTCGGCCACCAGCACCACGAGGGTCCGGTTGGACTGCCCCAGTTCGTCCAGCAGGGCGAAGAGCCGACCGATCTCTCTGTCCAGGTAGCTGATCTCCCCCTTGTAGAGGGCGATCAACTCGTCCGGGTCAAGCGGGGCCCCGCGCCGGTGTTCGGCGATGTCCATCCAGGGCTGGGGCGGAACCGGATCGAACCGCTCGCCAGGGGGGTAGCGGTGGTCGTAGGGGGCGGGCGGATCGTAGGGTCCGTGGGGGTCGAAGTAGTGCACCCAGGCGAAGAACGGACGATGCGCGGCATTGCGGAGTTCCTTGAACAACTGCCGGTTCCGCGTACCGGCGTCCATCTCGGGAGGACGGCAGCGGAGAAAGGTGTCGAAGCCCTGGCCAAGGTTGGCGTTCCTCGGGTTGAGGTGCCGGGCGCTCACGGCGCCGATGGTCAGGTAGCTCTCGCCGCTCAACCGCTCGGCCAGGGTCAGCGCCTCGTCGGCCAGCGGTGTGGTGTTGTCGTACACCCCGTGCTCGGCGAGGTAGAGTCCGGTCATGATCGAGGCGTGGGACGGATTGGTGCACTGAGACGGGGCCACCGCCCTGGTGAATCGCACCCCCTCCCCGGCCAGCCGGTCGATGGCCGGGGTCTTCACGTCCGGGCTGCCGTAACAACCGAGACAGTCCGCCCTCAGAGTGTCGAGGGTGATGAGCAGGACATTCGGCCGGGGGTCGAGGGCCCGCTGCGAGGGATCGGGTGCGCAACCCGCCTCCAGGAAGAGCAGCAGAACGACGGCGGCCAGGCGGTTCATCACGTCTCCTCCCCAGCCCGCCAGGGGCGTTTCCCGGTCAGACTGATGAGGATCACCCCGCCGGCCAGCATCAGGCCGGCCAGCGAGACGAGCGGCCCGGCCACGCGCCAGCGGGGCCGATAGCGGAACGCCACGGTGTGTTTTCCGGCGGGGACCCTCACCGCTCGCTGGGCAAGATTGGCTCGCTCCACCAGGGCCGGGGCCCCATCCACCTCGGCCCGCCATCCCGGAGCCCAGCTGTCGGCGAGCACCAGGTAGCCGTCGGCGGGGCAGTCCACCGCCACTTCCACCTCCACGCCGCCGCGACGAGTCACGGTGCAGGCGGCTTTCGGGACGTCGGCCACGGTTCCGTCCTCCGCAAATTCCCCGGCCGGCGCTCCCGGGAGCACCACGTGCCGGCGGGGGTCGAACGCCGGGGAAACCAGGACGCCCACGATCTCCGGCTCGGTGGCGCGCCGCATGGCCCGGGGCACCCACCGGGCCCGGGGGAGGCAGGCCCGGTTGAGCAGCAGGTGCGCTTCGAGATTCGCACCGCCGGACCAGCGGGCCAGCTCTCTGAACAGCGGGTCCGCGGGCGGCCTGAACTGCACCACGTAGCGCACGTTGAAGAGCCCGAGGAACGCGGCACGGCGATGGTCAGGCAGGGTGCGGGCCACCTGTGCGGCCTTGACCGCCGGTTCGAGGTAGAGGCCGTCCCAGTTCGGTTCGAAGGCGAACTCGAGGTCCGCGGTCATGGGAAAGAGGGTGCGGCGCATCCAGTCGAAATGCCAGAGCCGGTCATTCTCCGGGGCCCGAAGTGTCACCGAGGGAATTTCCTTTCCCGAATCGTGGTAAACCCGGAACGGCCCCCCGGAACCGTCGGCCTGGCGCTCGTGCTCGTCCAGGGCCTGCCGCAGCGGCGAAGGGTCGGTGTAGAACCCGGGCGGCGCCACGGGATTGAGCCCGCCATGGGCGGAGAGCAGGTCCGCGGCGATGAGCAGGAAGAGTGCCCCCGCCGCCGCCCGGCGCCATCGGCCGTGCAGTACGAGGCCGGCGGCCAGCAACAGGGCCGCGCAGGCGGCCATCGCCAGGCCGCGGACCATGGCGGCGGTCATGCCCAGTGCCGCCGGGACGACCTGAATATCCGGCACGCCGCGGGCCTCGAGCAGTGTCTCGACGCCGGGCAGCCAGCCGAGGAGCAGTGCGGTGCCGAGCAGCCCGCAGCACAGGCCAACCACGGCTGCGGCAAGGGCCGCCCCCCGCTGCCGATCGCCCTTCCAGACCAGGTCGGCCCCCAGCCCGGCGAGGAGGGTGAGGCAGGCCAGCGCGGGCAGGAGAAATTTCACCGGGTAACGCATCACGTCGGCCCCGGGCACGAGGTTGTAGAGCAGCGCGAACAGCGGCGCGTGACGGCCCAGGGCGAGCCCCCCGAAGAGCAGCACGCCGAGCCAGAGGGCCAGGGCCAGTCGCGGCCGGCCGGCAAAGGGAGCGGCCAGGGCGAGCAGCAGAACCCCGGCCCCGGCATGGATGGAGATGATGTAGGGGAAATTGCCGTCGAACCAGCCATGCCCCCAGAACCCCCAGAAGGAGAGCGCGTGGGGGTCGCCGAAGAGACCCGGGCAAAGCAGCTCCAGCAGGCGGAAGGGGGGGACCGAGTGCCGGGATGCCTCGGCCAGGGTGAACCCCGTGCCCCGGGCAGTGAAAGGAATCAGTTCCAGGCTGGGCAGCAGCTGCGCCCCGGCGGCCAGGGCGGCGAGTACCGCGGCCAGCGGCAGGAACAGGGCGGTCCTGGCCGGATGAACGCGGCCGAGGACCGTGCCGCCGGCCGCGGCCAGCACGAGCAACCCGGCGGTGAGAAAGAGAATTACCGGCTCCCCGCCGAGGAACTGCAGGGCCAGGGCCAGCCCGGCCCCGGCAGCGCAGCCGGCGGTCTGCCGCCAGCCCGGGGGGCCTGCTCCAGGTGCTTTCGCGCAGCCGACGTGGAAGAGGAGCAGGACCAGGGGCAGCCAGGCTGCCGAAGCCACGGCATTATAGAAATTTCCCAGGGAGAGCGAATACCCGCTGAAGGCCAGCCCTCCGGCGGCCACCAGCGCCGCCGGCCAGCAGAGCCGCAGGCGGCGGGCGAGCAGCAGGGCGAACAGGCCGCAGAGAAAAATGTGCAGCACCACGTGAAGATTGAAGGCGGCATTGAAGGGCAGCACGAGGTAGAGCAGGTTGTCGGGGTAGAGCGGTGTGAAGTTCGGGTCGGCGAGAAATGGCTGGCCCAGGGAATGCCGGTCGCTCCACCAGGGCAGGCGGCCCTCGGCGGCCGACTCGAGCCCGATGGTTTTGGCCGGGTGATGTACACGGAACAGGTCACGGTAATAGAGCGCGCCGCCGGAGAAGAGGCCGGGAAAGAAGAGGACCGACAACAGCAGCAGGACGAGAATCGCGGCCGCGCCCCGCCAGCGGCGGGGCACCCGGCCCCTCTTCCCTTCGTGCGCATCGGTCATCGATGATCAGTCCCCGGAACCATGGCCGGCATCGTTCTTCAGCTCGTATTTCTTGACGTAGTAGCGGAACGACCTGAAGCTCATGCCCAACAGGCCGGCGGCCCGGGTCATGTTTCCCCCGGCCTGGGCCAGGGCCTGGGCGATGAACCGTTTCTCGATCTCCCGCAGGTAGTCCTCGAGGGCGAACCCCTTCTCCGGGATCTCACCGGGCACCGGCGGCCGCGGGCCGGCGGCGGCGTCGGCGATGGCGGCGAGGCTTTCCGGCATGATCATCTCACCGGTCTCCAGGGCCACCGCCCGTTCAATGACGTTCTCCAGCTCGCGGATGTTGCCCGGCCAGCGATGCTCGCGCAGCAGGCGCAGGCCCTCGCTGGAGATCGAGCGAATCGCAGTGCCCATCATTTCGTTCAGCTTGTGCAGGAAATGGTCGGCGAGCAGCGGGATGTCGTCCGGCCGTTCGCGCAGCGGCGAGAGGTGCACTCTGATCACGTTGATGCGGTAGAAGAGATCCTCACGGAACCCGCCCTCCTGCACCATGGACTCCAGGTCGCGATTGGTGGTGCAGATCAGCCGCACGTCCACCGGAATGTCCTCCAGCCCGCCGATGCGGCGCACCGAGCGCTCCTGCAGTGCCCGGAGCAGCTTGACCTGCATGTTCACCGCCATTTCACCGATCTCGTCGAGCATCAGCGTGCCGCCGTGTGCCGATTCGAAGAGGCCTTTCTTGTTCACCACCGCCCCGGTGAACGAACCCTTGACGTGTCCGAACAGCTCACTTTCCAGAAGCTCCGGCGAGACGGCGGCGCAGTTTACCGAGACAAAGGATTTGTCCCCGCGACTGCTCGTCTGGTGGATCGCCCGGGCCGCCAGTTCCTTGCCCGTGCCCGACTCGCCGGTGATCAGCACGCTGGAGAGGGCACGGGAGATCTTGCGGATCAGGGCGAAGAGCTGGAGCATCTGCTCGCTGACCCCGACCATGCCGGCCATGTCCTCGGCATACTTCAGCTGCCGGCGCAGGTGGATGTTCTCGCTGGCCAGCCGCTTCTTCTCCAGGGCGTTCCAGATGATGTTCTTCAGCTCGTCCACGTTGAACGGCTTCATCACGTAGTCGTAGGCCCCGCGTTTCAGCGCCTCGATGGCCGTCTTCGCCGTGGCGTAGGCCGTGATCATGATCACCGGGGTGCCGGGCTGGCGGTCGCGGGCTTCGCGCAGCACGCCGATGCCGTCGAGGTTGGGCAGGTTGAGGTCGGTGATCACCGCGTCGAAGTCCATCGAGGAGAGCTTTTTCACCGCGTCTTCGCCGGAGCCGGTGCACACCGGCAGGCAGCCCTCCTTCCTGAGCATGATGGCGAGAAACTCCTGCATGCTCTGCTCATCGTCCACCACGAGAATCTTCGGGCCTTCGGCCTGCACTGCATCAGCCTGCGTCGCGTCTTCGTTCATCCCTCTTCCCGTATGTTGATCGGTTGCGTTTCCCAGCCTCCCCCGGCGCGGTCCCCGGCCGCCTCGTCCGGTGGCGCCAGGGGACGCCCGGAGACGGAGAGCACTACCCGGACCCGGGCCCCTCCAGCCTGCCGGTTGCCGATGGTGATCCGGCCCCCGTGGGCTTGGATGATGCGGTAGACTATGGCCAGGCCCAGACCGGTGCCCCGGCGGAAGCGCCCGGCAAAAGGCCGGAAAACCTGGCGTCGCGAACCTTCGAGAAACCCGTGCCCCTCGTCGGTGAACTCGAGCACTACCCGGTCCTCCGCCGGGGGCTCCAGGCGCACGGTGAGCGTGCCGCCGTCGGCCATGGCTTTCAGCGCATTGCGGCTGAGGTTCCAGACCACCTGGCGCAGGCGGTCCTCGTCGGCCTCCAGCAACACGTCCTCTCCGGGCAGGTCCACCTCGATGCGGTGCCCGGGCAGCAGTTCGTCACTGTTGCCCAGCAGGGTGGCGGTGTCCCGCACCATCGCCGAGAGGTTCACCCGGCCGAGCATCAGCGGCGCGGGCCGGGCGAAGCTGAGGAACTCCTGGATGCTGCGATCCAGACGGCGCGACTCCCGCTGGATGATGGCCAGCAGGTGGCGGTGTTCCTCGCTCACCATGTCGTCGTCGCCGAGCATCTGCACCGAACCGGAAATCGAGGCCAGCGGATTGCGGATCTCGTGGGCCACATCGGCGGCCATCTCCCCCACCACGGCCAGCCGGTCGCGGGTGCGCAGATCCTCCTCCAGCTTGCGCATCTCGGTGAGGTCCTGGAAGATGATGATGAACCCCAGCGGCGTGCCTTCCTTGTCCCGCAGCCGCGAGGCGCTCACCCCCACCGGGATGGTCACGCCGTCACGCCGGGTCACCTTGCGGTCGAAGCGGTAGAGCCGCCGGCGGGCCAGCTTGCGCCGCGCCAGATCGAGGTAGCGCTCGGGCAGGCCCATCAGTTCGAGGATCTTCCGCCCCATCAGCTCGGTCTCCTCGTAACGGGTGAGCCGCAGGGCCACCTGGTTGACCTTGGTGATCCTCCCGTCAAGGTCGAGGGTGATCAGGCCGCTGCTCATCGAATCGATGACCAGCTCGTTGAAGACCTGCAGGTCGGCGAGGTGTCCCCGCTGCTCCTCGAGGATCGTGCCCGTGCGCCGGAGGTTCTCCGAGAGGTAGCTGACGAGGTAGGCCACCACGTAGAAAGCGAAAAAGTGGAGGAAGATGCTGTAGTACGGGGAATGGATCGTCGATCCCGCGGCCGGCGGCCCGGAGATGCGCAGCAGCCCCAGGTACTGCAGGTCCACCAGCACGCCGTAGAAAATGCCGCAGGCCGAAGCGAGGATGAACCCACCACGGCGGTAGAGCATGATCACCGCGGTGATGATCGTCAGCAGGTAAAGGAAAGTGAACGGCGAGGCGATGCCGCCGGTGTAGTAGACCAGGCCGGTGATCAGCGCGGCGTCGCCGAAGAGTTGGACGTAGACGAAGGCCATCGAGTCGCCGGTCCGCTTGAGCAGCAGGAGGTAGGCGACGCTCAGGCCGTAGACCAGGCCGGCGAGGTAGTAGATGAAGTCGAAGGTGGGGACCGCCTCCCCCTGGGGGGAGAGCTGGATGGCGAACAGGGTCCCCATCAGCGTGGTGACGATGACGACCCGGAAGACGATCAGCCGGACGATCTGCCGCTGGAGTGTCCGATCCTTCATGACGGGATGATAAACCGATGCCGCGGCCAAGGAAAGGGCCGCGGCATCGGAAGGGTCAGCCGATCTTGCTCATCAGGCTGAACAACGGCATGTACATCGCCACCACGATACCGCCGATCACCGTGCCGAGGACGAAGATCATGATCGGTTCGAGCAGCGAGACGAGGTTGTCCACCGCGGTGTCCACCTCTTCCTCGTAGAAGTCGGCGATCTTGGAGAGCATGGCGTCCAGCGCGCCGGTCTGCTCGCCCACCGCGATCATCTGCACCACCATCGGCGGAAAGACATCGGTCTCCTTGAGCGGTTCGGAGATCGTCTTTCCGCCCTCGATGCTTTTCCTCGTGGCCATGATCGCATCCTCGACGATGGCGTTTCCCGCGGTCCGCGCGGTGATCTCCAGCGCTTCGAGGATCGGCACGCCGCTGGAGATCAGCGTCCCCTGGGTGCGGCAGAACCGGGCCACCGAAATCTTGCGGATGAGCATGCCCATCACCGGCATACGGAGCGCGATGCCATCGAGGACCCGCCGGCCGCGGTAGGTCTTGTGGTAGCGGTTGAGCCCCACGATCAGCGCCACCAGGCCAATGGCCAGAAGGACGATGTAACGGCCGACGAAGTTGCTCAGCACCACCACGATCCGCGTGGGCAGGGGCAGCTCGGCATCGAGCCCCTTGAACAGGGCATCGAAGGTTGGAATCACCTTCCAGAGGATGATGACCACCACGACCACGGCGATGGAGATCACCGAAATGGGGTAGATCATCGCCGAGCGGATCCGCTTCTTCAGCTTTACCGCCTTTTCGATGTAGTCGGACAGCCGCTGAAGGATCGTGTCGAGAATACCGCCGGACTCGCCGGCGGCCACCATGTTGCAATAGAGGTTATTGAAGACCTTCTCGTGCTTGCGCAGGGCGTCGGCCAGTGCGGAACCGCCTTCCACGTCCTGGCGCACGGCGTCAAGGGCCCGCTGGAAGGCACGGTTCTCCTGCTGCATGGCCAGCACTTCGAGACATTGGACCAGCGGCAGGCCGGCGTCGATCATCACCGAAAACTGGCGGGTGAAGATGGCGATTTCCTTCTGGGACACGCCCTTGCCCAGCAGCGGCAGCCGGACCTCCTTGCCCTTTTCCTTGACCTCGGTGACCAGGATCTGCTGCTTGCGCAGGGCACTGATCACCGCGGTCTTGTTCTCGGCGGCCATGACACCGTCTTTCACGTTGCCGCTTCGGTCACGTCCCTTCCAGGTAAAGTTAGCCATCGTCGTTCTCGCTCTCCGTTGTCCCGGCCCGTTCCCCCGGGCCGGATCGTGTGCCTGCGGCCTTTCTGCTACGGCTCACCCGGCCGGGATCAGCCCTGGCGCCGGGGCGGCCCCCCTGCTCGACCGCCGGCCCCTGCCGGCACCGCCGCGGGCTGATTGATCAGTCCCGCGCCGCGATTGATCATTTCCTGCAGTTCTTCCTTGTTGGAGGAGATCGTCAGTGCCGTCTTCAACGTGATCCGTTTGCGGAAGTAGAGCGTGGCCAGCGCCTGGTTGAAGGTCTGCATGCCGTGGGTCGACTGGCCGGTCTGCATCGCCGAGTAGATCTGGTGCACCTTGTCTTCGCGGATCAGGTTGCGAATCGCCGGGGTGGGGATCAGCACCTCCATGGCCAGCACCCTGCCGGCGGCGGCGGCGCGCGGCAGCAAGGACTGGCACATGATGCCCTCCAGCACGAAGGAGAGCTGGGCCCGGATCTGCGGCTGCTGGTGCGCCGGAAAAACGTCGATAATGCGGTTGATCGTCTGCGCCGCGGTGTTGGTGTGCAGGGTGGCAAAGGTCAGGTGCCCGGTCTCGGCAATGCGCAGGGCCGACTCCACCGTTTCCAGGTCCCGCATCTCGCCGATGAGCACCACGTCGGGGTCCTGGCGCAGCACCGAACGCAGTGCGTTGGGGAAACTGTGGGTGTCCGAATGCAGCTCCCGCTGGTTGACGATGCACGATTTGTGCGGGTGGAGATACTCCACCGGATCCTCGATGGTCACGATGTGCTGGTGCCGCTCGGCGTTGATCTTGTCCAGCATGGCGGCCAGCGTGGTCGATTTACCGCTGCCGGTGGGGCCGGTGACAAGTACCAGGCCGCGGGGTTTTTCGCAGACTTTGGTGATCACCTTGGGCAGGCCCAGTTCCTGGAAACTGGGGCACTCCCAGGGGATCATGCGAAACGCCGCGGCCACCGATCCCCGCTGGTTGAAGATGTTGGCGCGAAAACGTGCCAGGCCTTTGATGCCGAAGGAGAAGTCGATCTCCATCTCCTCCTCGAAGCGGTGCTTCTGTGCATCGGTGAGCACGCTGTAGGCCAGCTTCTTCGTTTCAGCCGCGGAGAGCTGGGGCATTTTCAGCGGGATCAGCTTCCCGTCCACCCGGATCTGCGGTGGCGAATTGGCGGTGATGTGGAGGTCGGAGCCGCCACGCTCGACGAGCTGCTGCAGGAGTTCCTCGACGGTGATCATTCCTCTACTCGCTTCCTCGGGACCCCGGCGCGCGCGGGCGCCGGCTGCGTTGCGGCGGGCGCAACGGGCGCGGCAAACCTGATGCCGACGGTGCAAGGGAAAAGGGCCTGGCCGGGCGTGCGCGAGGCTATTTGTCGTCGAGTTTTTCCGGCTCCTTGTCTTCGTTGCCCGATGTGGCGCTTTTGAAATTCTTGATGGCCTTACCCATGC
>Ga0180435_10002016_pt1 | contig 20846 bp, 15 predicted proteins | sample SS_ome_3_FD_132467 | JGI IMG/M metagenome (GOLD analysis project Ga0180435, IMG submission 132467) | Hypersaline lake sediment archaeal communities from the Salton Sea, California, USA - SS_3_S_1 metaG | ecosystem: Environmental > Aquatic > Non-marine Saline and Alkaline > Hypersaline >...
ACCGAATCGTAGAACGGGAAACCCATACCCAGAGATATGGCACCAGACGCTTCATCATCGCCGAGTGTCACTTCGGTACCCAGGGTGGAGATATCTACCCAATCGAGCGCCGGGCCGCCGGACTCATCCGAATCGACCCAATGGTGCCCGAAGGTATCCGGTCCGCCAAAGCCCTTGGTACGGGGAGCATAGACCGACTCCATCCTGTCGGACTTGTCGGCGTCGCCCGGACGATGCATGATCGGTGTCTCACTGGCCACCTGCGGTCCCGGAGTGGATTTCCCACCGCTGGGAAGCATGGTGCTGGCGACGACCCAGTCAAGACGACCGGGACCGGTGTTTGTGATCGTGACGGGGCGGGAAGCCTCGTAACCGATCTCCAGACCCAGGGTTACGTCGCTGTGAGACAAAGCAATGTCGGGACTGTAAATGTGAGCCGTAACCGGGATATCTCCCTCAGGGTTGCCGGCATCGTTGGTCGTGAAGTGAATACCACCGACGTGCGTACCGCAATCCATAGTGGCGCACTCCAGCATGACGTCGAACATCAGGCTGTCACCAGGCAGTATCGCCTGAACCGAACCGTCAAAGTCGATCCAGTCCTCGGTAGTCTCGAACCAGATGCGAAGAGTACCTTCGCCCAGGTTGCGAACCACGATGGTCTCGGCGACATCGTTTCCGGGCTGGAGACTGTCGATAATGGGATCAGCATCGATTGACAGGTCGGGAAGTCCGACACGTCCGTAGCCCTTGATTTCGATATCGTCGATCGTCCAGCCGGAGTAAGTGGCCGAACCGTCGGTCGATCCCAGACCCCAGCGAAGCTGGAAGTTCGGGTTGCTGTCGGCGTATGCCGAAAGATCGTAGAACTCGTAGGTCCACTCAGTTTCCTGCGACGTACCTCCGCTCTCGTACAAGGTCTGCCAGGTACTACCGTCGTAGACCTCGAAATAGGCGTGGTCGTAGGAGTTGGACTCGATTCCCAGCCAGTGGTAATAAGTCATCTCGACACCGGACATGGTGCCGCAGTCAATAAGCGGCGAGTATACCCACTGGGTACCGCTGATATTGTTGTTGTAGTCGCCGTTGAGATCGTTGGCGAGTACGTGGTTGTCGCTTGTCGGCGTGTGATCTTCGCCCGGATCGTCCTCAACCGCCTGGGTCGGGCCGATTTCCCATTCCGCCGAACCGCCCAAGCCGGTCCAGCCCTGGTCATAGGCAAAGTCGTCATAGAAGAAGACTACCCGATCACCCACGGTGATATTGAAGGCCAGGTTGGCGCCATAGCCGTTGGCACCGGACGCGGCTACTGCGATCGGGACAGCGTAACCCAGCGGACAATTCTCGTCGGCCGTGAGAACGAACTCGCTGCCAACGTTGTTGGCCGTGCCACCGAGAGAATCCATGTCTCCATAGTAGGCGTAGGCATTGCCGAACGAGACATACTGGTCGGTCTCGGAGACCGAGGCGTCGACGGAGAAGGCTTCACCGGTTCCGTTGTTGCGCAACGTTACGGTCAAGAGAGCCGTTTCGCCCGGATCAAGGATACCGTTGCCATCGCCACCGGCATCGTCGTCGATCACAACGTTCAGTACTTCAAGGTCGGGAGCATGGACAGTCACATTGAACTGACCAAACCAGCTCTCGCGATTCTCACCCGCGACTTCCAGATCGAACGTAACGCGATGACCATCGGGCGCGTCGGAGGAGATGCTGAAGGAGAAACCGTCGGCGACGTATCCGGTACCGTTATCGGCCAGGATCGTGCCGTAGGTTTCGGTATCGTCAAGGATAGTGACGTAGGTATCGGTGGTGGTGATGTAAGCTTCGACATTGAGCGCATCGTCCGGACCCACGTTTACCAGGCCGAGGCTGATAGACAGCTCTTCGCCGGCATCCACAACACCGTTGCCGTTGCCGGTCACTTCGGAGTAGTTGGCGTAGTCATGGATAACATACGGGCCACTCGGAGTGATCACCTGGATTGTGCCGATGTACGGCTGCTTGAACTGACCGGTAATCACGATCTCGGCCTCGCCCGGAGCACCAAACGCCTCGAGCGGGAAAGTCACACTGCCGCTGGCGTCCACATAGCCGGCACCCATCAGCTGCCCGCCGAAGGTGACACCGACATAGGAGGCCGGATCGGCCTGAACCGTGATGCTGGTAGCAGTCATGAGCAGGGTGGCATCGTGATAGACGTTATTGACGGCGGGAACGCCGAGGTAAGTCATCACGGACGGGTCGCCCATCAAGTGGTAGGCTTCCCAATAGTACTCTTCACGGCTGGCTCCAGCCTCGGTAACAGCGTAGTTACCGGCCGGGCTGATAGCGCCGTTTACGACATACCATGCAGATTCCGGCTCACCGTGGTCGTGGAACATTCCATCGAAAGCCCCAGGGCCGGTTTGCTCATAGGTCGGCCCATCGCCGACTACCGCTCCATAACCAACGCCCCACCAGTAGTCTTCATTTTAATAGGTGCTGTTGGTGGCGCCGACATAGCCAATTCCGCCCTTGTCAGCGACCTGAAGAAAGGCCTCACCGAAACAGGGGGTGGACTCGTCAAAGGTGTTGGGAAGACAGCAGTTGCCGATACCGAGCAGATACTTGTTGTAGTTGGTCAGGCCTGGAATATCGGAAGTCGTAAAAGACGGATCGGCATGTCCAGAGTGGCTACAGTGAGCGGTGTAATTGTACAGAGCTACACCGTCGCTCACCGTCTGGATAATGTCGCCGGCAACGCTTCCGGCCGACGCAGGATACAGCCAAACGTGGGGGTCAATTCCGTGCGCAGCGTTGAAGTAGTAGTTCGTGCCGTAGTTGATCTGACCATTACCGTGAGTGATAGCCCATGAACCGTCCACACCCGCGACCAGAGTCACCTCGGCCAGGTAGCTGGGATCAGGCATCAAGTACTGTTCGTATTCCAGAGTCTTGTCAATCTGCGGCTGCAACTGGGCCGGGTTTTGGGCCGAGAAGCGACCGTACCACATCTCAGGGAAGATATCCCCGGTAAACTCGAAGAAGTACAGGTCTGTGACATGACTTCCGGCGGTTCCTGCCCAGGGATCAAGCTGCTGGGCGTCGCCCACGATCAGCGCCATAGAGGGGGCCGGTGTCATGTTGGTATACAGGCTGTCCATGTAGTTCTTGACGGCCGTGCGATTGTTCGAGATGACATCGAAATAGGCCACGTGAACGTCGAAACCCTTTCGTGTCTTCCACTCGATGAAAGGCTGCAACTGAGCTTCGAACATACGGTCTGAGAGAATCACAAAGCCGATCGGGTAAGTGAGTAGATTGGCTTTGTCACCGCGGTTGGCATACATCGCCTGGTAGTTCATAGCCCGCGCGTAAACCGGCTCAAACAACGGCGAGTAGTACTGATTGTACTCCAACTCGGTCGTGAACCAGTCGGCGTTCTCGAAGCTGACCTCAACCTCGACCTTGGTGTAAACTTTCAGAACACCTTCGGTCGGATTGTACTCGAAAGGGTTAATGGAAATGCGACCCATGCGAACGCCGCGCATCTCACCCACGATCTCGGTCTCGATCATCGGCAGCTGGTAGAAACCAGCGACCTGATAGAGATCCTCGTTGAACTCAAACGGGATCGACTCCGGATCGTCCGACTTGGAGACCGATGGCTGCACCGGCAATATGGGGGCGGTGAAGCCGAGATTGTTGAGATTGATTTCCTGGACCTCGCTTCGGATTACCTCTGCTTTAAGTTCGCATCCGAAGGGGATTGAGATCATCCGTCCAGCCATAGGCAGCGAAGGTTCGCCAACACGATTCGAGCGCGAAAGGCCATGCACGGCGACAAGGCTGAAAGTGCCCTCTTTGGTTGCGACTTCAGAGATATCGACAAATCCGATATCCAGCCGCGCTCGAAGTTGGTGATCGTCTTGCTGTAGCAGCGTCAGTCCGGACTCGGCATCACTTATCTGCACCGATGAAACGGCGAAGGCAAAGGCCGGCAACAGACCGGTCAGCAGCAGAGCGAGACATAGCCGTGAAAAGTGCTTCCTCAAAATAACCTCCATTCCCGAAAAACGGTATACCTCCTGGTCCGGGTGGGATAGGACCAGCTCTTCCTGTAGAAATTGTTTTCAATATGCTTGGTCTAATGACACGAAGTTAACAGATTTACCTCGACTAATAAAATACAAACAAATCCCCGAATTCAAAGGAAAAACCTGATACTGTAAGGGTTAGCCGACTCAGATTATGTCAGTTCATCTGAAAATGGGCCCATTTCCCGTCATTTTCGAGCAACGGGAGCATTATGGCTGACGAATCTTCTTTGAAATTTCGGGATTTCGGTTATATTCCGGGCGAGAGGGATACCCCTTATGCTAAAAAATACTTCAACTATTACTGCATTCATAATCGGCACTATTCTATTGCTCTTCGTTTCCGCCGCCTGGGGCGCTAAGAGAGGTGACGACTCTCGCCCTGCCGCATCTGAGAAGGTCAAAGTCGAGAAACCTGCTACTGTGATGAATCCGGTAACCGAGTCTGAGGCACCTACACAGGAAGTGACCCCCGACACTAAACCGATCGAACCTCAACCGACCGATGGCCCCCGCGCTGGCGAGGAGGTCAATTGGCAGGTGGTAGCTTCTGGCGGCGGAATGGTAGACATAGGCCCTAACCTCCGACTTGGAGGTACTTTGGGGCAAGTAGCCGTGGGAACCACCACCATCGGGACGATGCAGCTAAACTCCGGTTTCTGGCAGAATTGGGAAGAGCCGACCAGTTGCTGTGTGGTTCGTGGCGATGTCGACAATTCCGGCGATGGTCCGGATATCAGCGACATCGTCTATCTGGTCGATTGGATGTTCCGCGGGGGGCCCGCAGCGCCTTGTGAGGAACAGGCCGATGTCGACAACTCTGGTGGCGATCCGGACATTTCCGACCTGGTGTACATGGTTGACTACATGTTCCGTGGTGGACCGTTACCGCCTCCTTGCGACTGAGTCTAGATCAGCCTAATACGTCTCCCAGCCATCAAGAATAGCTGGTCCGCGACGTTCTCGACGAACGTCCGATCGTGACTGACCACCAGATACCCGCCGGGAAAGTCCTGCAGAAGTCGCTCCAGGACCTGAATGGATTCAATGTCGAGATGAGAAGTCGGCTCATCTAGAAGCAAGAACTCCGCCTTCTGCAAGATACATTTCACGATAGCTGCTCGCATCAGCTCACCATGAGAGAACGATTCAACGGAGTTGGTTACCTTGTCACGCCTCAGGAGTGCGGCCCCCAGATACTGGCGAATCGTTGTCTCATCGACCCCCGTGTCGGTCAGGTTCCTGAGCAGAGTTCCGGGGGAGAAGAAGCCCTTCAGTCCCTGCGAGAGATAGACCGACTTGACCGCCTGGTTGCGTCGTAAGAGCCCCATCTCCGGCTCCAGGCGCCCGCATATCAGGTTCAAGAGGGTCGTTTTTCCACACCCGTTGTGCCCCAGGACACAGACCTTGTCCTGAGTACTCAGATCGATTTCGACATCGCTCAGAGTGGGGGCGTTCGAGCCCGGGTAGGTAAAACCGACGCGATCGAAAGAAGCCACCGGACGATTCCGGACCTCGTACTGTCCTATTTTCAGATTGACCTTCTTAGGGACGAACGGTTTGGTCTCGTTCAGTCGCTTTTGCTCAGCCTCTGCGCGCTTGGCCACCGCTTTGGACCGGGCAGCCATCTTCTTGGCCAACTTGCCAATATGCGGCTTTTCTGCCCCCGCACCCCGTTTGGATTTCTCCTTGGCGGCCGACCAGCCCATGCGGCGGCGGGCATCCTGCTGCAACTGCTTGATTTTGCTGCGGATGTCGGCGGCCCGATGAGTGCGAGCTTCGTAGTCGGAGAATGCCAAATCCCAGGCAGCTGAAAAACCTCCCTGCGACTGGTAAACGCCGTTGGGGGAGATGTAGATCGTACGATCGGCAAGATTGTCGGCGAGGGTGCGATCGTGGGTGACGATCAGAAGCGCCTTCCCACGCCGTTTGAGGACTGCAATTGCCTCTTCAAACGACTCTAGCCCGCCCAGATCGAGGTAGTTGGTCGGCTCGTCGAGCAGATACAAGTCGGCCCGGGATTCGATAACACGCGCCAGGGTTCGTTTCTGAAGTTGCCCCAGCGACAGCTGCGAGTCCTCGAGTGGCGGGACTCCATCGATTATGGCCTGGGTCCTGGATCGCAGTTCCGTATCTGTATCGCCAGGCGGCGGTACCGGTAATGATCCTTCTATTCTCTGGGGTAGGTAACTGATTTCAGTATCGGGAGCTAGATGCAGCATTCCGCCAGAAGTTAGAATGTCAGCCAGACGCCGCTGATCGGGCCTGGCCTCGCCCAGGACAATCCTCAAAAGTGTGGATTTGCCGCAGCCATTGGGCCCCATTAGACATACCATTTCTCCTTCCGCGACAGACAGAGAGAGGGATTCTAAGAGAGGCTCCTCGTTGATATATAGGGAGAGGTTCTTAACGTTTAGGATTGTAGATCGCGACATACTGACACCATGATTGTTGCCGGAGACCATCACAAATAGCGGATGATTCGGCGGGTTTAAGTCATGTTTGATGATGTGCCCCAGATTGCAGGGCAGTGTTGTGTCAGCTGATCTTCACGCCGCATTCCTCCTGTAGTGTGCTGTATGATAATGGACTCAACGGTATTATTGCAACCGGTTTTGAGTGCGAGCACAAAAAAAGGACCCGTTTGGAAACGGGTCCCTGGTATGCTTGTGGATACTTTCTAGTCGACCAACTCGGACTTGAGTCGCTCGATCGCCTCGACCGGCTCCGGATCAACCTCGTTGAGAACCGCGAGGTAGTAAGACAGGAAATCCGCGACCTGGATCATGCTGAAGATTCGCTCGGTCTTGGAAGCCCCCTTGGAGTGGATCTCGATCACCTCAATGCCACAGCCGGCGATGATATCCTTAACGATATTCATCCGTTTGCGGATTTGAGGATGGTCGCCGGCGTCACGCATCAAAAGCACGACCAGTTGCTCGGCGTGTGGCTTGATGACATCACAGTAGGCTACCAGCTCGTTGTGATTGAACTCCGGGAACTGGTTCACGAACGCCAAAGTCTTGCCGTTCTCGCAAATCTGGCCCTTGAGACGCTGGCCCGGACCGCTGGTAAGGCCGGGACCGGAGTAAACAATAGGGATCTTGCCCTGGAGTCGAGTGGCCAGATTCTTAGCCGGGTTGCTTTCCACCGGGTTGTCCTCGATATAGGTCTCGCGGAATCCCGAGAGCGCTTTGGTCGCCTCGGCGATCTCGGAGGTGCAGCCTTCGGCCAGGCCGATCTTCTCGAGGAAGACCATCATGAGTGTGAAGGAGTATCCCAGCGCGGCTCGGGGTGGCAGTCCGGTAGGAAGTTGTCCCATGGGGATCTCGTTGAGATTGCAGATGTCGGCCAGCATTCCGCCGGTCGAGACCGCCACCAGCATTGCCTTGCGAGCCAGGGCGTCCTCTACGGCCGCGATGGTTTCTTCGGTATTGCCGCTGTACGAGGAGGCGATAACGAGAGTCTCGTCGTCGACATACTCCGGCAACTCGTACTGCCGACAGATTTCGAAGGGGATCATCAGCTTGCTGCGAACCATTGTACGAACGATCTCGCCGCCGATGGCCGAACCACCCATCCCAACCAGGACAATGTTTCCGATATCGGCGAAGTCCTCCTTATTGATTTGCCATTTCTTACCGATCTTGAGAGCCTCTTCCATGTGCTCCGGCAAATCAAAAATCTTATTGTACATATTGGAGGGATCCGATTCTCGAATCTGCTCGATATTGTCCAAAATGCTCAAAGTGGAAGTCCTTTATATTTTGGGTTCTTCTTCTCAATCTCAACCTTGTAGCTCTCCAGCTTATGAATCACAGATTGCAGCGTCGCGCTGCTCATGATGGGAGCCACGAGGTGTTTGACAATGGTCGTGTCGACTCGCTTGGTGGCACGACACAGATCCAGGAGCCGACTGGGTGTCATCGACAGCGATGAGACGCCCATGCCGACAAACAGCGGCAAGGCCAGAGTATCTCCGGCAACTTCGCCACATATGGAGATCGGCTTCCCGCTCTTGCGGCAGGCTTGAACCGTGTTGTGTATCAACTGCAGCACTGCCGGATGGTACGGACTATACAGGTCACCCACCTTGCGATTCATGCGGTCGGCGGCCATGGTGTACTGCGTCAGGTCGTTAGTGCCGATCGACATGAAATCTACCTTGGGCGCCAGGGCATCGGCAATCAGAGCTGCCGAGGGTACCTCGACCATGATTCCGACTTCGATCTTCTCGTCGAAAGGAATGCCTTTACGTCGGAGGCTCAACTTGGCCTGGGCGATGTATCTGCGGGCCTTCTCTAGCTCCGCCAGTTCCGAGATCATCGGCAGCATAATCTTGATGTTACCCAGTTTGGAGGCACGCAAAATCGCTTTCAACTGAGTCTTGAACACCGGTCCCATCTCCAGCATGGCCCTGATGCCCCGCCAGCCGAGCGCTGGGTTGTTTTCCTCAGGCCAGTCGGTGTCTTCCGAAATCTTATCGTAGCCGATGTCGAACGTTCGCAGGACCACGGTCGACTTGGCGAACTTCTGGGCTATCGACCAATAGTAGTCGTATTGCGTGTCTTCGTCGGGGAAACGCCCTTCCGAGAGGTATATAAACTCGGTTCTGAACAGCCCAATCGGAATGTTACGCTCGGCCAGGGCATCGTCCATCGGTCCCGGGATCGAGATGTTGGCTGCCAGGTTGATCGGTTTGCCGTCGGCCGACAACGGAGGAAACTGCACCAGCTTTTTGAGTCGCGTGACAACGTTGGGGCCCAGCTTCCGTTTTTTCTTCTGGTACAGCGCCCAGTCGTCATCGTTGGGATTGACGATCACCTTACCGGTAGTGCCGTCGACGATAATCCGGCTTTCGTCCGGAATAGTTTTCCATTCCTCTTTGACCGAAACGACCGGAAGCATGAACGACCGCGAGATCAAGGCCATGTGCGAATCGCCGCCACCCTGAGCAATCAGGAATCCTGCCGCACGACGTTGGCGATAGGAAACAACGTCACCCGGCGCGAAGGTTCTACCCACCACAATAGTGTTGGCGGGAAGTTTGCGTTCGATATCCTCGTGTCCGGTCAGCTTGGAAAGCACGCGACCGGCGACGGCCTCGATATCCTCTGCCATTTGACGCATGTAGCGATCATGGGATCGCTTGAGTTGGTCGGTGTGGCTTCGTACCAGACGATTGTAGATGTATCCGGCGTTCCGACGGCGGGCCAGTATCTGATCTTTGACCTGCTTCAGGAACTCGTAATCGGATGCGATAAGTAATTGTGCTTCAAAGATCTTGGCCACCGGAGTGCCCGACTTCTCGCCGGCGGAGTCGTACATCTTGCGAAGATCTGAAATCGTGCGCTGGACAGCGTCATCGAGAGCATCGATTTCGGCCTGACAGCGATAGGCGGGAATGGCAACTTCGACGATATCTTTATCGCCGGGCAGAATGACACGGGTCTTTCCGAGGACTAACCCCCCGGAAATCGGAAATCCATCGATCACCTTGCGGCGCTTGGTATCCATGCCATCCTTTGCATTTGGCGTCTAAGTTACGCATTAGTACGCGGTTTAGATAATCGACGTGGGGGTCAAAAACAAGAATTATAAATCAGATTTCTCCCCCGAAACCGCCCTCGATTACTTCCACAATCGCGGTCATGGCAGCCTCTTCATCGGATCCGTCGACTTCGACCAGAAGCTCCGATCCGCATTCGGCGGCCAGCATCATAACTCCCATGATTGACTTGCCGTTAACGCGAAGACTGTCCTTGGTGAAGAAGACACTCGACTGGAAGCGCGCAGTGGTTGTAACCAGCATGGCGGAGGGGCGGGCATGGAGCCCCAGCTTGTTGACAATGGTGACGGTTTTCTTGATCATGTGGGTTGGTCCGAGAGGATGAACCTCTTGCCGGCGAGTTCCTTGACAATTCCCTTAAGTTCTAAAGCCAGAAGCAGTTCCATTGTCTCATCTATGGGTAACGAGGCCGACCGCGAAAGCTGGTCCAACTGGAGTCCGTCTCCGACCAAGAGGTTGGCTATGTTCTTTTCTGCATCGGTCAGGTTGGACATATCAGTGAGCCGCCGGGCGGCTACTTCTCCTTTGAGGCGCGGAAGTTCACTGAAGATATCTTCCACCGATGTGGTCAGGCGAGCGCCGCTACGTATCAACTCGTTGGCGCCTAAACTCATGCGAGCATCCGGTGACCCGGGCACGGCAAACAACTCCCGACCTTGCGACAGAGCTGTCTCGGCTGTTATCAGTGCCCCTGATTTCTGGCCGGCTTCAACAACCACGACACCCGACGAAAGCCCCGAAATTACCCGGTTGCGTTCGGGAAAGGTCGAGCGGTCGGGGCGAGTGCCGGGAAGATACTCGGAATAGACCACGCCGCGAGTTCGGATCTCCTCGGCGAGTTGTCGGTTGGCAGGCGGATAAACGATATCAAGTGATGTCCCCCAAACCGCCGCCGTCCGGCCTCCAGAATCGAGTGCTCCGCGATGCGCCGCAGCATCGATTCCCTCGGCCATGCCGGAAACAACGCAGATACCCGCCTGGGCAAGCTCCATTGCCAGCTTGCGGGCAAATATACGCCCCTTCTCGGTGGCGTTGCGAGTGCCGACGATCGCGACGGTCCCCTCAGCGTTTTCGATCGGCTCGCCTTGCCAGAAGAGGATAGGCGGGGCATCGTGGATTTGCTGCAACAGGTGAGGATAGTGGTCGTCCTCAAGAAATGCGACCGACCAGCCCACCTGCACAATGCGAGCGGCAATCTCGCGTGCGGCTGCGGGGTCGTGTCCTTGCTTAATCTCCGAGGCCAGTGTACGAGAGATACCCGACACCGACTCGATCTCCGAGATACTCGCCTCGAACACCCTGGTCGGGTTGCCAAAGGCTCGTATTAGTCGTTTGTATCGACCGGCGCCGATTCCTTTGATGCGAAGCAGACCGACGGCGTCGGCCAGACGTTCTTTTAACTCACTATTCGACAAGACGCTTGGTTATCTCCCCGATAAATCGTTCGGTGCCCATGTGAGCCACTGCGGAAATGAAAACATAATCTTCCGGAAGCTTCGAGGCGACTCGATCGACCTCTTCCGAGGCCATAGTGTCAATCTTCGTGATTGCCACAAAGGACGGCCGTTGAAGCAGAGTATGGTCGAACTCGCCCAGTTCTGTCCGAAGTTGCTCCAAGCTTTCTTCGGTGTTTTCGTCGTTGATGTCAATAACATATATCAACAAGCGAGTTCGCTGGATGTGCTTGAGAAACTGGTGACCGAGCCCTTTTCCTTCCGAAGCACCGGCGATCAAGCCCGGAATGTCGGCCATCACGCAAGATTTGTAGTCGCCCAGTTTGACGATTCCCAGATTGGGAACGAGAGTAGTGAAGGGGTAATTGGCGATTTTTGGTCGGGCCGCCGAAAAGGAGGCCAAGATGGTCGACTTGCCGGCATTGGGGAGCCCCACTAAACCCACATCAGCCAACAACTTAAGCTCCAGACCCAACCGCCGGTTCTCGCCGGGGCGTCCAGGGGTGGCCTTTCGCGGAGCCTGGTTGGTTGGTGACTTGAAATGGACATTCCCTTTGCCACCCTTGCCGCCTTGAGCAATCACGACCTCCTGGTGCGGTTCGTCCAGATCGGCCAAGTGCTGTCCAGTGTCGAGGTCATTGATAAGTGTCCCCACGGGCAAACGGAGATGGACATCGGCACCCGACTTTCCGAAACGCTTGTTGCCTTCACCCGGCTTACCGTTTCCTGCCTGGTAGTGCCGTTTGTAGCGGAAGTCAAGCAAGGTGGTCAGATTCGGGTCGGAGACAACGATCACCGATCCGCCGCGGCCGCCATCACCGCCGTCGGGGCCGCCTTTAGGAACATACTTCTCGGTGTGGAATGCGATGCAACCATCGCCGCCTTTTCCCGAAGTTACATCTATCTCGACATAGTCGATAAACATGATCCGAATATTCGCCGAAATCCGCCCTAAGTCAACGTAGAACCGGTCGGAAGCTCGTTGGTTTCATACTGTAGATAGGCTACGGAGACTGTTGACCTGTGGATTTGAGGCGACTATATTCCACGCATGTCGAAAGCGTCCACTAGCTCGCCTCAGGAACAGCCAACCCTGAATCAACGGAAACGGCAAATCTACGAGGAGTCCTCCATGGGGTTGGGACGGTTCTGTCTCAAGCTCGGCCTGACTCCCAATGTCCTTACTATGATCTCCCTGATGTGTTCGATTGTGGCCGGCATCTGTTTTTGGAACGGTGCCTGGCTGTGGGGTGTGTTCTGGGTGATCGCGACCTCTTTCGGCGACATGCTGGACGGTTCGACTGCCAGGGCGGGGAAAATGGGTACCGTCTTCGGCGGCATCTTCGACCACGTCTCCGATCGCTACGGCGAGTTCTTCATTCTGGCCGGTATTGCAATATCCGGTGCGGTCCATCCCGGCTGGGGTATCTTTGCACTGTTCGGGATGATAATCGCCTCCTACACTCGCAAGGCGGCCGAGTCGATTGGCAAGATCGAAAACTGCGCGGTGGGAATTATGGGGCGGATGGAGAAGTTCATCCTGATTATCGCCGGAGCCATTACCGAGCACTTCCTTCCTAACGGCGACTGGCCCTACGGGGGTTGGCTGGAAATCGCCCTGATTATAGTGGGCGCCACCTCCATGATCACCTCTGTGCAACGGATCCTCTACGCTCGGAAAGTCCTCGGCGACAAAAGCGAAGTGTAGTCTTCCACGCGGCAATCCTCATGATTACAGCCATCGGCAATCCTGTCTACGATCTAATCAAAACGCCCGTGCTCGATCCGGGGGAACGGTTGTTATCGGGATGTTCGACCAACGCTGCACTGGCCCTGGCGCGAATGGGTGCCAAGGTTCGCCTGATAGGATCGATCGGAAACGACTATCGCAGCCATCTCCAAGCGTATCTTCAATCGCTGGATATCGAACAGACTCTGATTGAGTCGGAGCAGTCAGGCGGTTTTTCGCTTCACTATTACGATGACTACGGCAATCGCACTCTCGACCTGCTGGGACGGGCGACGGATATCAAGCCACTTGAGCCCATGCAGTATCGGGATTCACAAGCGGTGCTTGTTGGCCCGATTCTGAGAGAAGTCTCTCACCAGGCGATCAGACAAATAAGAGACAACTTCGAGGGCCTGCTTTTCTGCGATCCTCAAGGGCTGTTGCGAGGCGCGACTGAATCCGGCGGAATCTACCACGAAAAACCGGACGGTATCGAGGAGATACTGGGTCTGTTCGATATCGTGAAGCCGAACGAGCTAGAAGGGAAGGTCTTGACAGGTATCGACTGCCGTGAAGATCCGTACTCAGCTGCCAAAGTCATTCACGGCTGGGGGCCCCGCATCGTCATTGTCACTCTAGCCGAACTGGGCTCGGTCATTTATGATGGCAACCAGTTCATTGACATCCCACCTCATCCCGTGAAACTGCTCGATTCAACCGGTGCCGGTGATACCTACATGGCCGGGTTCACGTTCGAGTATCTGGCAAGCGGAGGAGATCTTCGCAAGTCCGGATGTTACGCATCGTGCACATCGTCGATCATGATCGAACACAGCGGACCAGACTTCAACATGACCGAAGAGGCCATACGGTCGCGGCAGGAAACACTGCTGGCAATGGATGGCTTCAAAGTCGACGTTGCCGTGAACCGGTGACCGTCTCTACAGAAGTCTCGCTACCAGCGCCGGGGAAGGCGCCCGACCCCTAACAAAGCTGCTTTGAATCCATCCGCTCAGAAGACCTCCCGTAAGGAACTCGATCTGATCCGCCGACAGCCGTCCTGGGACGGAGCGAAGAATTAGCCTGAACTCGTCGCGCAAATGGCGACTTAAATCGATACCTTCCAGTAACACTGCCGAATGGCGGAGCCCTTCTGTCACGAACAGATAGAAGCGCTTCTCCTGTAGAGTAAGGGGACAATCAGCGCCAAACCAATTGAGAAAATCATCAAGGCCTGCTACGGAAGTAGATGTCGCCGAGTGGGAGTATTGTTCAAGGTACCGATCGAACATGACTATCGTGAATTCCAGCAGATGACTCTTGGTAGGGAAGTACTGGAAGAACGATCCCTTGGAGATGCCGGCGCGACGACAAAAGCGATCCACCGAAAGACCGTCGTATCCGAATTTCCCCAGAAGTTTTACAGCCACCGCGTAAACCCGCTCCTTCTTTTCCCGTGGCAGTCGCCGGAACGGTTCGCCAATGATTCCTGCGTCGACCATCTCGTCGAGACGGTTCTCGTCTATGGTACGCTTGAGTCTTTTGAGTAGAGGCATGACAAGCTTACTCCTGTATGACCATACGGTCATCGTTTGTATACCTAATATATATATCGCTCGCTCGAAGGCAATAACCGTTTGACTGCATCGGAATGGGGCTCTAGCTTGGATCACAAACGAAAGCGCACCCACGGAAAGGGAACTGAATGAGTAAGGTCAGAGTGGCGATAATCGGCGTCGGCAATTGTGCTTCATCGCTGGTTCAGGGAGTAGAGTTCTACAAGAAAGCCAAAGAGACGGATATCATTCCCGGTTTGATGCACGTCAACTTGGGCGGATATCATGTCAAGGATATCGAGTTTTCGGCGGCCATCGATATTGACGCCAACAAGGTCGGCAAGGATCTGTCTGAAGCGATCTTCACCGAGCCCAACAATACATACAAGTTCAGCAAAGTGCCCAAGAAGGGCATCACTGTCCAGAGAGGCATGACCCACGACGGGCTGGGAACCTATCTTAAGCAGATCATCAAGAAAGCTCCCGGCGACACCGTTGATATCGTCAAGCTGCTTCGTGACAGTCGCACCGATGTCGTGGTCAGTTTCCTGCCGGTGGGATCCGAGCATGCGACCAAGTGGTATGTTGAGCAAATCCTGGACGCCGGTTGCGGTTTCGTCAACTGCATCCCGGTGTTCATTGCCAAGGAGCCTTATTGGCAGGGCAGATTCCGTGAAAAGGGCTTGCCGGTCATCGGTGATGATGTCAAATCGCAGGTCGGCGCGACCATCGTACACCGCGTGATGACGCGACTCTTCCGCGACCGCGGAGTCAAACTGGAACGCACCAGCCAGCTAAACGTCGGCGGCAACACCGACTTCTTCAACATGTTGGAGCGCTCACGGCTGGAGTCCAAAAAAATCAGCAAGACCAACGCCGTGGCCAGCCAGCTGGACTACGATCTCGGCGAAGGCAACGTACATATCGGACCCTCGGACTATGTACAATGGCTGTCCGATCGAAAATGGGCCTACATTCGCATGGAAGGAACCACCTTCGGCGACGTTCCGCTGAATCTGGAAATGAAGCTGGAAGTTTGGGACAGTCCCAACTCGGCCGGTGTGGTAATCGACGCCGTACGCTGCTGCAAGCTGGGAATGGATCATGGCGTGGCCGGAGCCCTCTATGAGCCCTCGTCCTATTTCTCAAAATCACCTCCGGAGCAGTACACTGACGACGAAGCCCGCCGCCGCACTGAGGAGTTCATCGAGAAGTACGCTCAGAAGCCTAAGAAGACCGCTTCGAAGAGAAAACCGGCAACCCCCAAAGGTGGGAAACCAGCGCGCAAAACTGCTGTTGCAAAAGGTGGAACCCGCAAAGGCACGGCCCGCAAAAGAGTCGTAAAAAGTAAAAAGTAGCTTTTTGAGGCCGGCACCCATATTTGGGAGAAAACGTCTTTGCATACTTGATCTGCGACGGAGTTTGGGGTGTCCGCGAAACACAAAGGTCCGCTTTTTATAACTTTCGAAGGCATTGATGGCTGTGGCAAGACCACTCAAGCCATCTTGTGCCACCGTCTTTTGACCGGGGCCGGCTACGAAGTCAAGATGCTTCGCGAACCCGGCTCCACTAAGACTGCCGAGCGCATTCGGGATATTCTCCTCGACAAGAAGCTCGATATCGACGTCCGCACCGAGTTGCTACTGTACGAGGCGGCCCGGGCGGATATCACGGCTGTTGAGATCCTCCCGTTCCTCGTCGAGGGGCACGTGGTTCTTTGCGACCGCTTCTTTGACAGTACCACCGCTTACCAGGGTTACGGTCGCAAGCAGGACATTCGCATGGTCCGCTCCCTGAACAAGGTTGCCGTTGGTGACTTGATGCCCGACCTGACGCTTCTGTTTGACATCGACCTCAAGACGGCGCAAGAGAGAATGGGGAAGGACAAGGATCGTATGGAATCGCAGCCGGCGGCCTTTTTTGAGCGCGTGCGCCGGGGGTTCCTGGAGATTGCTCGCAAAGAACGTCGCCGAGTCAAGGTGGTAGACGCCACCAGATCAATCGAGGAGGTCTTCGCGGAAGTGCAGAAGATCCTCTCCCGAAGGTTCGGAATCAAATGACCTCACCCAACCTTCTTGATCGGCCCGCGCTGATTCAGATCGCACTTATTCTGATGCTCATCATGCTCTTTGCCGGAGGCGCCGGACTTTACGTACTGACCGACCCCGCCCTGAGGCAGAGCCGCGCCCTTTATCTCACGGCCGTCGCTATCGACGAAATGTACCAGGAGCCGGTCGATTGGGACGAACTCATGCGCTCGGCCAAGATGGCCATGACCGACCGCCTGGACCGGTATTCCGGGTACGTGACGGACGAAGATTTTGCCGAGATGCGCAACCAGCGTTCCGGAACCTACGGTGGGATCGGTGCCGTGATCTCCAGCCACGAACGTGGTCTGAGGATCATAACTACCGTCGAGGACGGGCCGGCCGATATGGCCGGTGTGCTCAACGGCGATCTGTTCATCATGGCGGACTCCACTTCGCTGGTCGGCCTTTCGGTCTCGGATGCCTCCGACCTTCTCCGCGGCGAGGAAGGCAGCCAGGTTGTCGTGCAGGTGCTTCGTCCCGGACCGGACGACACTCTTAAGATCGAAATCACGCGCGATCGAGTTCCCTACATACATGTACCGTACGCAGGATACGGGCCCGACAGCGTGATCTATATCCGTCTTGACGATTTCGATTCCGGCGCCGCCGATGCGGTCGAGGAAGCGGTTGACTCCCTGACGGAACTGGGTCAGCCGCGAGGATTGATCCTGGATCTCCGCGGGAATCCCGGCGGGCTCTATCACGAAGCGGTGCAGGTGTCCGACCTCTTTCTCGAATCGGGGGACTTTATAGTCGGTACCGAAGGACGCTCACGATGGGTGAAGGCAGAAGACCTGGCCACCGGGGGAGATATCGCCGAGGGATTGCCGATGGCCGTAATGGTCGACCGCGGTTCGGCCTCGGCCTCGGAGATTACAGCCGGGGCGCTCAAACAGGCCGGTCGAGCGATAGTAGTGGGAGACACTACTTTCGGCAAGGGATTGGTTCAGGGGTTTGTCAGAATTCCCGGTCAGGACGGACTTCGTCTTACGATTTCCCGATACTTCCTCGACGGTCGCGTATTCCTCAATGATTTCGATTCCACCCTGAGCGAAACCGGAAAGGGCATCGCCCCCCATCATCTTCTCGAACCCGAATCAGCCGGCGAGTTCGCGGTGCAAATCGAGAACTCTCTCTTGTTACAGGAGTTTGTGGCTCTCAATCAGGATGAGATAGTCGCCGACGGCGACGATGGCAACCTCGACGAACCGTGGGAGGAAGAGTTCTACCGCTTCGCTCGCAGCCGAGACTTCCTCTTCAAGTCAACGATTTCGGAACAGATAGACGAGTTCGCCGAGATTCTCGAGGCATCACAGGCGGGGACGGCCACACGCCGATTGGTTCGAAGACTCAGGGAAATCGCTGACCGCAGTGACCTGGAGAAGTTCCACGCCAAGCGTGACTATCTGCTGCGTCGCCTCTGGCAACTTGCCCTTCAACGAAAGTATTCCGACTACGAAGCTTATGCCCGAGTGCTGGTACCCCACAGCCCGGAGATAGCCCGAACGGTGGAACTGCTGCTGCAATCGAACGAACCGAACCCGGCTTTGTGACGAGGAGCGAACAGGAAACGACAAAATGAGACTAGCCATATTTAGCGATTTCGACGGCACCCTCTGCCGCAAGGATGTCGGCTACCACATGTTCAAGACCTTCTCCCAGGGTAAGACCGATGACCTGGTTCCGCTCTGGAAATCGGGGGAGTTGTCTACACGCGACTGTCTCCGTCGAGAGGCCGAGATGGTCGATATTGACGAGGAGAGACTGCGCGGGTTTCTCGACCAGTTTCGGCTAAACGAGGGCGTAAAAGAGCTGCTCGACCTCTGCCGGTCTCACGACGTCGATTTCACCATCCTTTCAGATGGATTCGGGTTCTATATCGAGCATGTTTTGGCAAACCATGGTCTGAACGATTTGGACATCATTACCAACCGCGGGTACTTCGAGGATGGTGAGTTGAAAATCGATTTCCCTCATGACAACGTAAGCTGCCAACGGTGCGGAAGCTGCAAGGGAGAGCGCATTCGCGAGTATCTTGAGAAGGTGGGAGAGGAGACCAAAGTGGTCTTCATAGGCGACGGCTACTCCGACGTCTGTGCCCTGGCCGAATCCGATCTCATTTTCGCCAAAAAAGACCTTGAACAGTACTGCCGACAGAACAATATTAACCACGTTGCTTATGACGATTTTAACGACGTAATCCAATACCTTCAAGCGCAAGGTCACCTTTTACCGGCGTGACTTTTTCAACATAACGGAGCGACTAATGAAAGCTATCATCATGGCTGGCGGATTCGGCACTCGACTTCGTCCCCTCACGATCAATCTGCCCAAACCGATGGTCCCGATCGCCAATATCCCGATGATGGAGCACGTTGTTTCACTCCTGGCGCGTCATAATCTCACCGATATCACCAGTCTTCTGTACTTCCAGGCCGACAAGATAAAAGACCATTTCGGTGACGGTTCCGAATTCGGCGTCAAGATGTCCTATGCCAAGCCGGACGATGACTACGGTACGGCCGGGGCGGTCAAGTATGCGCTTGAAGGTAGCGATGAGCCGGTCGTGATCATTTCCGGCGATCTTCTGACTGATTTTGATCTTTCTCAAGCCATTGAATGGCACCAGGAGAAGAAATCGGAAGCCACGCTTCTCCTCACGCGCATGGAGAATCCGCTGGCTTACGGAATCGTGATTACCGACGGCGACGGTCGAATAGTCCGTTTTCTCGAAAAGCCGTCCTGGGGCGAGGCCTTCTCTGACACGATCAATACCGGTATCTACTTGATAGAACCCTCGGCCTACTCTCTGATACCGCCCCGCACCAACTTCGATTTCTCGCAGAATCTGTTTCCGCTGATGCTGTCCAAGCAGATGGGTCTGCACGGAAAGATCATGGACGGCTACTGGAAAGACGTCGGTAACGTTAGTGAATACCGCCTGGCGCATCTGGACTTTTTCGAACAGAAGCTCAATCTTGATCTAAAAGTTGAGGCTAAGGATGTCAACGGAGCGCGCGTGTTCACCGGCGAAAATGTTCAGTTGGGAGAAGACGTCGAGCTTACGGGACAAGTCGTTTTGGGCGACGATGTCTCTGTGGGAGCCGGAACGCGCCTACACAATTGCGTCGTCGGGCACCGAAGTCGGGTCGGCCACGGGTGTGACCTCACCAACGCTATAATCTGGAGCGACAATGCCGTGGGCGCCGAGACGGTCATGAGCAACAGCGTCGTATGTAACCACTCCCGAATTGGCCACAACGTACAGCTGCTGGACGATGTCATCGTTTCCGACGATTGCATCATCGGGGACTCCGCCACGGTCAAGGCCAACTGCAAGATCTGGCCGGGCAAGACGGTCGACTCGGGCGCTATTGTGTCGTCCTCTATAGTCTGGGGCGACAAGTGGAACCGGGAGTTGTTCACCAACGCCAAGATCAGTGGCCTGGCTCTCAGCGAAATCACACCGGAAATGTGTGTCAAGCTGGGTGCCGCTTTTGGTGCTCTCATCGGACAGGGCACATCGATCGTCACCAGCCGAGATGCTTCCGACACATCCCGCCTGCTCAAGCGAGGTCTTATCTCCGGACTGCTCGCAGCCGGAGTCCACGTCTCCGACTTCGAGATGATGCCCATTCCGGTGGTTCGGTACGGTCTGATGCGGGGCGAGTTTGCCTCCGGCATCTATGTTCGCCACAATCCCGAAGACTACCATCTTATTGATATGATCTTCTTCGACGGCACGGGTATGGATCTGCCGACCGCCAAGTCTAAGAAGGTGGAACGTCTCTACTTCGGGGAGGACTTCGAACGGGCCGCCTTGGATCACATCGGGCATCTGGAGATGGACAGTCATGCCCTTGAGGACTATCGCGAGGAGTTCCTGAACGCCATCGATCGCGATGAAATCCGCAAAGCTGGATTTAAGTTGGTAGTCGACCATTCCAACGGTTCTTCCAGCCAAGTGTTTCCGACGCTGTTCTTCAATCTGGGCATCTCCGCGATTGAACTCAACGCCAACTTGAACCCGCGCAAGTTCGCGACTTCGCCCGAAGAGCACTCCAAGGCGATTGTCCAGCTTTCTTCGATTGTTACCTCGCTTCATTGCGATATTGGTTTCCTTTTGAACTCAGCCGCCGAAAAACTAACGGCCGTTGACGAAATGGGCAAACCGATCGACAGTCAGACCCTTATGCTGGTGGTTCTGGATCTGTTCCTCAAGACTCACGAAGCCAAGAGGATTGCCGTACCGGTAGGGGCGTCCATGGGAGTCGAAGAGATTGCCTCGGAGCACGACGTAGAGGTCGTGCGAGTGGCCGGTGACCATCTGAGTATGATGGAGATCCATCGCCGCGGCGAAGTCGATTTC
>Ga0180435_10002018_pt1 | contig 20840 bp, 19 predicted proteins | sample SS_ome_3_FD_132467 | JGI IMG/M metagenome (GOLD analysis project Ga0180435, IMG submission 132467) | Hypersaline lake sediment archaeal communities from the Salton Sea, California, USA - SS_3_S_1 metaG | ecosystem: Environmental > Aquatic > Non-marine Saline and Alkaline > Hypersaline >...
CAGGAGCTCGACGTAGTGGGGGAGGGTCTCCGCAATGAAACTGTCGATGTCGCCTTGATGGAGCAGCGCCACTTCTTTGAGGTTGAGGCGATTGAGTGTGTGGGAGCCGCCGCCAATCCGGAGCGAGTTGTAGCAGCTGACCGCGGCGTACTCCTCGCCCAGGTCGCGCACCATCAACGGATGGTTCACAAAATGTGGCTTGCCGGTCTCGAAGACGGTGGCTACCGCCTCGAGCAACAGGTCGTCTGGGGTGAATTCCGGGTCGACCTTGAGCGTGATATTGGGTACGACCTGGAGCAGTTCACGATCGATGCGCAGCATCATTCTGGCGACCCTGCTGTCGTGAGGACCGAGATCGGTGTGCACGAAAGCGTCGGGCAGCATGCGATCGAGCGCCCGGTAGAACAGAGTCAGCTTCTTGTGCAGCTCCTCATCGGAGACTTCATCAGTGACGTACGGAGCGAGGATCTTGTCGAAATCGCCCAGGTACACCGGGTACCCGGTGATCGAGGGAACCTGTGTGTACATGATGAGAAGGAAGTTGAGGGCTTCATCGAGGTCGCGCGGGGGATCGAGCTCGAGATGGGCCGAGCCGTTGCGGAGAGCCTTGCCGTAGTCGGGCAGGATGTAGCGGCCGCGGTAGGGGGCGTTCCCTTCGAATAGGTCACAGATGATCTGCTTGTTCAGCGCCTCGGTGGCGGCGGTGCTGAGCGTTGGATACTCGAGGGCATTCTCCGCAAGCCCGGCCAGATAGTGTTTGCGTTGGTGAAAGGTCAGCGTCGGGTCGTTGACTATGTCGCGGGCACGCGACCTGAATTCATCCATATTCATTTCGATCCTCCGGCGCCGAGTCTGCCTTACTCAGCCTGATTTGTCTAGCGACCGACTGGACAATTAGGCCCCGTGCCTACTCAGCATCGTCTAGTTATCCCCTATACATTGTGTTTTCGTGGGTAACCTCGGTCGACATGAGAGATAGCAACGCGGCCGGGGACATGTCGCTGTGGCGACGCCGCTTCTTCAGTTCCAATCCCGTGGTGCGTTTTGCGATCCAGGCGGCGGTGGCGCTTTCCGCCCTGGTGGCCGCGCCGGCCCTCGTTGCCCGGCAATGGGCGGACGAGCGGTTCATGATGTACCTGCCGGAGCACCTCGTCGGATCCAGGCCTTGGGAGCTGTTCAAGCTCGTCGTTGATGAGATTCCGGGCTACCTGGACACGGGGGTCTTCCGTCCGCTGAGCCGGCTGGTGTTCTACCTAGAGCATTGGGTTGTGCTGCGGTTCAGTACCGCAACCGGAATCCATCCCAACGTGACGATGGCTGCGGTGAAGATCGCAATGGTCTTCCTTCTGGTGACCATGGCGATGCTGACTATCGATCAGTATCGGCAGGCAACGGGAGGCAAGTCGGCGGCGGTGCACTGGCGTCGTCTTTATGGACTCACTGCCGTTCTGATTGCCGTCTCGCTGGTGTTGTTCAATCCGGCGACCCATCCGCTGACGCTGTTCCCGACCCTCTATCTCGGTACGGCAGCCGTGGCGTTGGCGATACCTCTGTGGTTTGGTTGGAGCTGGCTGCGTTACCGGGCCGGCGAGCCGATGGGTCGCATGTGGATGCGCGTAGGTTCGGCGGTGATCATCGGAGCGCTGGTTGCATCGTCGATCGAGACGGCAGCCCTGGCGCTGCCGCTCGGATTCATTCATCTGCTGCTGCTGTCGTTTGCAGCGGGTGATTCGTTTGTCACGACATGGAAGGACATGTTTCATTCGGAGGCCTTCCTGTTGTGGGCCCTGGTCGTTACCGGGTTCCTTGTTGTGTTCATCCCGACCCGGGTGGCCATCGCCGACTACTGCTCCCAATTGCCCTGCTACCGAGGTGCGGAACTCTCCCTTGGTGCCGATGCGATCAGCGCATTCCCCTATCGGGTGGGCGCATCCTTCTTCCCCTTGACCCTGATATCACAGTTGGGCCTATTGGAGTTGCTGGGCGACTTCGTCTTGTTCCTGCTGCCGGCTGTGGCGGCAGGCGGATTGGGATACCTGGTCCTCGGGAGAACTGCGATCGAGTATGAGGACGATGAGCGGGGCCGGCGGCCGCGGCTGCCGATGGCTTTGATCGCCACCTACTTCGGCGCCGTACTTCTGCTCGCCTCAGGGCTTGCCTCAGTGAGCGGGGGAGTGCAGGACAAAGGTGCCGATTTCTCCCCGTGGCGGGAGACCGGGTTCACCTGGATCGCCTGGGCAGTCATACTCGCCGTCGTGTTGACCGCCGTCTACGACTTGCTTTCCGACCGATGGGCGCTGATGGTCTCGGGAGCGTTGGCTGTGCTGCTGGCATTGACCGCGCTCGTGAACCAGGGCGATATGGCGGAAGTCAACGCAGTTCAGGACGCCCGCTTGTACAACCAGGCGGGACTGATGATGGTGAACTTCGACGATACCCCTGCAGGCAATCTCAGTCGCTGTGCGGTTCTCGACGATCTTCGAGATTTCGCCCCGCGTGAGTCCGAGGTGCGAAAGATGGATCTGATTGAGACTTATCTGAACAGCGCGGCGACCAACATATACGGCTCGGCCTTCTGTGAATCGGGCGGCGCCTGACCCGCCGGTTCCCGATTGCGACCCGGCTAGCGCTGCAGTTGGTAGTAGTTGCTCCACAGGCGCCAACGGACGCGGAGAAGATCGAGAAGGGTCTGCAGGTAGGAGCGAAAAGAGACGCGACTTGCCTCGCGATGCTCCCACTTGATCGGCATCTCCACTATCGAGTAGCCGAGCCTTCGGGCGATGGCGAGCGCTTCGACATCGAACAGCCAGCCATCAATATCGCAGCGACTGAAGACGTCCTCTGCGGCTGCTGCGGTGAAGAGCTTGAAGCCGCGTTGGCTGTCCTTGATTCCCGGCAATACGAGGACCTGGATCAGCCAGTTGGCCACTCTGCCGGCAACTTGCCGGTACAGAGGTTGGGGAGTGACGTCCGAGTCGGCCATAGCCACAGAGCCAACGAGGATATGTTCGCCCTCGAGTTGGATGCTGCGCTGACGGAACCGATCGACCTCTCCCAGGTCGGTCGACCCATCGGCATCCATGAACACGCGAATAGGGGCGCTCGCTTCGAGCATCCCGACTCGAACTACGTACCCCTTTCCCCGATTCGGCTGCGAGGTGATGATTCGAGACGCGGAAAACGCCTCGAGACGACTTCTGGCAACCGGGATCGTCCGATCGGTCGATCCGTCGTCGACCACGATGACCTCGACGTTCCAATCCTTGTCGTCAACGATGGCTGCGAGTTCGTCGAGGGTGTCGCCGATCCGTGCCTCCTCGTTGTAGGCGGGGATCACAATGCTGAAATCGAACCCGGTCACTCTCTTGCTCCTTCAAGAACGTAGATCTGAGCGTCCCCAATTGTCTCGGTCGCAGAGTCCACCGAGTCGAGCAGGGACATCGGCACCTCCTCGAGATACTGTTCCAGCACCGGGCCGGTTGGCTGCCGCTTACCTTCTTCGAAGAAGAGCACAAAATCGATCCTGCTGGTGCCGTCGACGAGTGAACCGGGAGGCTGCGATCGGCCGAATGCGGTTGTGGCACATCCCGAGTACCACGTGATCTGCGGGATGTACGAGGTCATGACGACGCAGTCCTCCTCAGGCGCCGCTGCAGCTATGACCTCGCCGGCGACAGCAACGACCATACGATCTGTGGCGAGATCATCGAACTTCTCATGGGCGTCGCGGACGTTGGGGACAGCCCCGGCGGCGAACACAACGACGGCAACGACTGTGCTCGCACAACGCAGCGGCCTTTTCAGCATGCCCCACGCCTCAACCACAACGTACGCTCCGACCAAGGTGAGAAGCGCAATCGAAGAGAATACGTAACGCTGCTCGGCATGGACAAACACTCCGGCCAAGATGAGTTGCCCGATCCCTACGGTCCCGAGCACGACTTGAGCACGGCGCGCAGTATCGCCCATCCAGCGCATTGCCAGCGATACGACGACGGCGGCAACGCCGATGGCCATGGTTCCGCCTACCAGTCGGCCGGCCAGCTTGGACGGCCACCAACGCAGATATGTGAGCAAACCTTCGCCGAGGTACTCACGCCCGGCAGCATCCGACGCTGAGGTGAGTACCCCAATTGGTGAACCGGTTTCGGTAAGCGCAAAGGCAATATGAGGCAGCACAAGGAACGCAAGCAGAGCGGCGGTAACCGATAACGGGAACAGCGAAGTCCGCAGCTGCTTGCGCCAGATCACAGCTCCCACAATGAGGATGATTAGGTAGGAGGACACCACCCCGTAGCGCAGGTAGAACCCGATTGCCGCCAGGGGGGCAACGGCAACGACCTCCCAACGAGATCGAGTGAAACCCTCGAAGTGGCGCCAGAGCAGGAGGAGAATGGCGAGAATCAGGCCCGTGGTGGCAATGTCGTTCAGAAACTCAGGGGCGCGGCGCAGAAACGATGGAGCTGCCGACAGAAGGATGGCGGCGAGCAGTCCGGTTGCGGGGGAGAGCAGCGACCGGCCCAGGCGCCAGACGACTATCACTGTGACCAGGGCAACGGCTGCGCCCAGGAGGCGGAGTTCGAGTTCGGCTCCCCCTGCCATCAGGACACCCCAAGCCGCAGCTGCCATCCCGATCGGTCGATAGGCGGCGAAACCGGTGCTGGGGGTTCCATCGATCCAGGAGCGCGCCTTGACGGCGTACACGCTCTCGTCGTGACCCAGCGGGCCATCCGAAGCCAGCCAGAAGAACACAAAACCTGCCGCGGCAAAGGCGATCAGCGCCGCAATGCCTTCCCCGCGGGTCAGCGAAGCAGCCGGTCGCGGTCTGAGTGGATCTGATGCGGCGAGCATGGTGAGCTTCCCCGCAATCCAGCTACCGGGAAAAGCCGCGGAACCGAAGACTGTCAGGAGAGCAACAGCCCCGGCCATGGCCAGCACTGTGTACTGGAGAGCACCAAACTCGCCAAAATCGCCAAGATCAGGGATTGTGGCCAGACCGAGCAACGCCACGGCTGCCGCGAAGAAGCCCCTCCGGTACGCCACCGGGTCGTCCCCACCCTGGGCGTCTCGGGCCACAACGAGGGCCCCGAACCCACATGCGAAGGCGCCGATTCCAAAAGTGATAGCTGTGTTGATCAGGCGCGTGTCACCGGGGACTCGAAGGAGGGTTGCTGCAGCGGTGATGGCGAGAGCGCCTCCCATCGCAGTGGTAAACGCGAGCCACACGAGGCGGTTACGAATCACGACGCGCAGTCTACGCATGCTTGGTGGTGGGGCCCCATTCAGTGTCTACTGCTGCTCAACCCGGTCGTTGTCGGAAGGCGGGTCTCCGCTGTCCGCCCGGCTGCGTCCGCGGCGTTCCAGTGCTCTGATGACGAAGAAGGCAAGGGCAATGGGGGCGACGAACAGGAGGATCTCGTCCCATCCTCCCTGATGGGCGATGAGCAGAAGCATTCGGCGAGGATACCTTCTTCGGTGTTCTCTCCCGTCCCCGACCCGTCGCACTTCCCCCGCCTTGGGAAAGCCCTTGCATGAGTATTTGCATATGCGTATAGTCACGCCTTCGAAGGCAGGGTGACCAATGATTCGAACCGCGATATTTGGGGCCTCCGGTCATGGCGGAGGCGAGCTGATCAGGCTGATCGACGCCCATCCAGAAATGAAGGCTGTCTATCTCGGCGCGCACCGCAAAGCGGGCTCGAGCCTCAGGGAAGTGCATCCGCACCTGGGTGGTGGGGAGCGCAGATTGCAGCCCAACAACCCCGCCCAATTGCCGGATGTGGATGTTGCCTTCTTTGCCCTTCCGCACGGAAGCTCCGCCGACCCGGCAATGAAGATGAGGGCCGCCGGTGCCTGTGTGGTCGATCTGGGCAGCGACTTCCGACTCGATAGTCCAGAGAGATACGAAGCCGCATACGGATCACCGCATCCGCACCCGGAGCAACTCGGGGAGTGGGTGTACGGTTTGCCGGAGTTGTTCGCCGACCGTCTGGCAGGAGCCGACCGGATTGCGGTCCCGGGCTGTTACCCGACTTCGGCTGTGCTCGGCATCAGCCCGCTGCATCGCGCCGGTTTGGTCACCGGGACAATCATTGTGGACTCCCTGTCGGGGGTCTCGGGTGCCGGACGCGCCGTCAAGGAGCATCTCATGTTCGGTGCCGTCGACGAAGGCGCCACCGCTTACGGCGTCCTGACCCATCGCCATCGGCCGGAGATAGAGCAGGTGCTCGGGCAGGTAGGTTCCTATGAGCCGACCGTGATCTTTACCCCGCATTTGATTCCAATGCAGCGGGGCATCCTGACTACCTGCTACATCCCGCTGGTCAACTCCATGGATGGCGCCGCGGTTGCCGAGGTCTACGCCGATGCCTATGCAGACAAACCGTTCGTCGAGGTCACTACGGTTTCCCCGAATACCCGATGGGTTACGAATTCGAACCGGGTGCTGGTGCAGCCGCACTTCGACCCGCGCACCAATACGGCCGTTGTCCTCGTTGCGATCGACAATCTCACCAAGGGAACAGCGGGGGCCGCAGTCCAGTCGGCGAATATTGCCTGTGGCCTCGATGAGACCTTAGGGCTGCCGATGGCAGGGTGGATGCCGTGAGCGTCACTTCTGCCCGGGGTTTCAAGGCTGCAGGCGTAGCGGCGGGCATCAAGGCATCGGAGGAGCTGGATGTTGCCCTAGTTTCCGGTGCGGGCGAACTGACCGCGGCCGCTGTGTTCACCAGGAATAGGGCGGCGGCCGCTCCTGTGGCAGTCAGCCGTACCCAACTAGAGCGCGGTCGCCCGATGCGGGCGATTGTGCTCAACTCAGGTTGTGCCAACGCGGCAACAGGTGAGAGGGGCTTTGCCGATGCCCTGGCGATGGTCAACGCGGCGGCGAGCGCCGTCGGCTGTTCCCACGAAGAGGTATTGGTTTGCTCCACCGGCGGGATCGGCCAGCTCCTCCCGATGAGAAAGGTCATCGAAGGGATCTTCCAAGCCGGCAACCGCCTGGCCGATTCTCCCGAAGCCGGAACGAACGCCGCCCGCGCCATCATGACGACCGACACCGTCGCCAAAGAGAGCACCTTCTCTGGTGCCGGATTTACCGTCGGCGGGATGGCCAAGGGAGCGGGAATGGTGCGACCCGACATGGCGACCATGCTTGTTGTGTTGACGACCGATGCCGTTGCTGATTCCGCCACCCTCGATCGGGCGCTGCGGGAGGCGGTCGATCAATCCTTCCATGCGCTCAACATCGACGGCTGTCCATCGACTAACGACACGGTGATTCTGCTTGGGTCGGGAGAAAGCAACACGATCCCATCCGCCGAAGACCTGACCTTCGCCGTTGCTGCAGTGTCCTGGGATCTGGCCAACCAGCTCGCTGCCGACGCCGAAGGGGCGAGTCGGGTGGTGACCATCGATGTGATTGGTGCCGAATCGGATTCCGCCGCCCGCAACGCCGGACGCCAAGTCGCCGACTCTGCTTTGGTAAAGGCCGCTTTCTACGGCGGCGACCCCAATTGGGGGCGATTGCTGGGTGCGCTGGGCGCCACCGACTTCGAGTTCGATCCGGCGGTCTTCGGCGTCGCCTACGAGGGCATCGACGTCGCCAGAAACGGAATCGCCGTGGAGCACGACGCAGATGCGTTGCACGAGGCGATTGCGGCCGGCGACTTCACCGTGACCATGACCGTCGGAAGCGGCCCGGGCCGATCCCGGGTCATCACCACCGATCTCACCCCCGAGTATGTGACCTTCAACGCGGAGTACAGCTGATGACAAGCACCGGACATTCGACACCGCACCGGGCCAAGGCGCGGATAGCCAAGACTATGGGCAAAGCGCGCATCTTCTCAGAGGCATTGCCCTTCATCAAAGACTTCCGTGGTCAGACCGTGGTCATCAAGTACGGCGGGTCGGCGATGGTGGACGAGAGTCTCCGCAGTACGTTTGCCGACGATATCGCCATGCTCCATTACGTCGGCATCAACCCGGTCATTGTGCACGGCGGCGGTCCGCATATCTCGCGGGCGATGGGGCAGCGAGGGATCGAGCCGCAATGGCATGAAGGGCTGCGAGTCACCGATGCTGAGACGATCCGGGTGGTCCAGTCGACACTGGCAGGGGAGATCAACCCGGACATAGTGCGTCTCATCAACGCGCATGGCTCGGTGGCGGCCGGTATCAACGGTCTCGACGGCAACCTGTTCGTAGCCCGTCCCAAAGACGAGAAGTTGGGCTTCGTCGGCGAGATCACCGCCGTCAATCCCGGGCTCGTACAGAGCCTGCAGCACCAGGGTTATGTGCCGGTAGTCGCGCCGTTGGCTCGCGGAGAGGACGGCCAGACCTACAACCTCAATGCCGATACTGCCGCTGGTGCCCTGGCGGAGGCGCTCGGGGCGCTGAAAGTGATCTACCTGACCGACGTTGAGGGCCTTTACCGGGATCTCGGCGACAAGGAATCTCTGATCGCCCGCATCATCGTTGCGGACTTGAGGCAACTCATCGAATCCGGGTCGGCCTCGTCCGGCATGCTGCCCAAGCTGAGGTCCTGTGTTTCCGCAGTTGCGGGCGGGGTCGAGCGGGCCCACATCCTCGATGGGCGAATGCAGCATGCCTTGCTGCTGGAAGTATTCACACCGGAAGGGATAGGGACAATGGTGACCATGGAGCGCGTGCCGTGAGCCCGACAACCGGCGGAAGAAGACGACTCATCAGGAAGCTCCTCCCCGAGGGTCACATAAGAAGCCAGGCAGACCTCGTGGAGTTGTTGGAAGCCGAGGGTTTCCCCGTGACCCAGGCCACGGTCTCGCGCGATCTCGACGCGCTGGGTGCGATCAAGGTTCGGGACGACGACGGGTCGGTGCGCTACAGCCTCGCTCCGAACAGCGAGCAACTCACCGAGGCCGAGGCTCGGCTGCGTCGCGTCGTGAATGACTTCGTTGCAGAGATGGTTGTCTCAGAGAACCTCGTGATAATCCACACGCCTCCGGGCGCCGCGCAGATTGTTGCCGGTTCGATTGATCGCGCCCTGGTCCCCGGGGTCCTGGGGACGATTGCCGGCGATGACACTTTGCTGATCGTGGCGGACGCCCAGGTCGGCGTCGGGGCCATTGTGGCGAGGATTGAAGAAATAGGAGCAAGGAAATGAGAGATATCAAGAAGGTCGTTCTCGCGTACAGCGGCGGGCTTGACACTTCTGTGATCCTGCAATGGATCAAGGAGGAGTACGGTGCCGAGGTAGTCGCCTACACGGCGGATGTCGGTCAGGGTGACGAGGTGGCCGAGGCCAAAGAGAAGGCGCTGGCCACGGGCGCCTCGGAGGCGATTGTCGACGACCTGCGCGCCGAATTCGTTGCCGACTTCGTGTTCCCGGCGATCCGCGCCAATGCCGTATACGAGAGCTACTACCTGCTCGGCACATCACTAGCTCGGCCGATTATCTCGAAGGGGATGATGGAGGCCGTGAAGGCAACAGGGGCGGATGCCATCGCCCACGGCGCCACCGGCAAGGGCAACGATCAGGTGCGTTTTGAGCTGTCGGCGTATGCGATCGATCCGTCCATCAAAGTGATCGCTCCATGGCGGGAGTGGACTCTCAAAGGCCGCGCCGACTGTGTTGCCTACGCCGAGGAGCGAGGTATTCCAATCCCGGTGACTCCCGACAAGCCGTACTCGATGGACGCCAACCTGCTTCACATCTCCTACGAGGGCGGAGTGCTCGAGGACCCGTGGGTGGCGCCGCCGAAAGGCATGTTTCGGATGACCACCGATCCCTGGGAGGCCCCCGACATCATGGAAACCCTCTCCATTGAGTTCGAGAGGGGGGACGCCGTCGCTATCAATGGGGTGCGGATGAGCCCGGTTGAGATCCTCACCAAGCTCAACGCACTCGGCGGAGCTCACGGGGTCGGCCGCGTCGACATCGTCGAGAATCGCTTTGTGGGAATGAAATCGCGTGGTGTATACGAGACACCGGGGGGAACCATCCTCCATCACGCGCATCGGGCGGTGGAGTCATTGACGCTCGATCGGGAGGTGACTCATCTGCGCGACGAGCTCTCCCCCCGTTATGCGGAGATGGTGTACAACGGATTCTGGTTCTCCCCGGAGCGGGAGGCGCTGCAGAAATTCAACGATGAGATCCAGCAGAGGGTCAACGGCGAGGCACGAGTGACGCTTTACAAGGGCAACTGCATCGTCGATGGTAGGCGTTCCGATTCGGACAGCCTCTACGACGAGGCGACGGTTACCTTTGAAGCCGACGAGGTCTACGACCAGGCCGACGCTGAGGGGTTCATCCGGCTGCAGTCGCTGCGGCTCCGCACCTTTGCGGAGAAGCGTCTCGGAGAGGGCGAGTAGCCATGAGTCTGTGGGGTGGCCGCTTCGAAGAAGGTCCGGCCGAGTTGCTGTGGCGATTCACCGTCGACCATTCGGATCGTCGACTGCTGACCGACGACATCGTGGGTTCACAGGCGCACGCCGCCATGCTGGTCGAGACGGGGATTCTCCCCTCTGAAGATGGTGTCGAGTTGCAGCGCGGACTGGCTGCCGTCCTGGACGAGGCCGAGAGCGGGGAGTTCGCCTGGTCGGATGCGGACGAGGACGTCCACTCTGCCGTGGAGCGACGGCTCTACGAGCTGATCGGTGAGGTGGCCGGCAAGCTGCATACCGGGCGGTCCCGCAATGATCAGGTTTGCCTTGATCTCCGGCTCTACCTGCGCCGGGCTGCCGAGGAGCGGGCGGTACAGATCACCGATTTGGTGAAAGTGTTGATGGCGCTGGCCGAGGAGGTCGGCGAGACAGTCGTTGCGTCCTATACCCATGTCCAGCAGGCGCAGGCAATTCCGCTGGCCCACCATCTGCTGGCTTACGCCTGGATGCTGGTCCGGGATCTCGACCGCTTCCTCGATGCGTACCCGCGCATCGACGTCTCACCGCTGGGGGCGGGAGCTTCGGCGGGGAGCCGCCTGCCGCTCGATCCGGCGCTTACGGCCGAGGCTCTCGGGTTTGCGGCCGTGTTCGCCAACTCGATGGATGCCGTGGCCTCACGCGACTTTGTCGCCGAGTACTTGTTCTGCTGCGCGCAGACGATGGTCACCCTGTCCCGTCTGTCGGAAGAGATGGTGTTGTGGGCGAGTGACGAGTACGAATGGGCAACGTTTGGAGATGCGTACACAACCGGTTCCTCTGCGATGCCGCAGAAGAAGAACCCCGACATCGCCGAGTTGGTGCGAGGGAAGACGGCAGCTTTGATCGGCGATGTGACTGCCTTGCTGTCGCTGCAGAAGGGACTGCCACTCACTTACAACCGCGACCTCCAGGAGGACAAGCGGGCTGTGTTCCATGCCGACGACACGCTGGCGATGGCGCTGGCTGCGCTGGGCGGCATGGTGGAGAGCGCCCAGTTCCATCCGCCGGAGCCGTCGTCGATGGTCACCGCGCTGGACCTGGCGGAGCTTCTCGTCGAGCGTGGCGTTCCGTTCCGGGCGGCCCATGAGGCAGTCGGCGGCCTGGTTGCCGGGCTGGCGGCAGAGGGCCGCATGCTGGCCGAGGCAACGGCGGGGGAGTTGGCGGCGGCACATCCCCAACTCGTCCCTGAGGATCTGGATGCCTTGACACCAGCTTCCTCGGTCGCAGCACGGGTGACTCCGGGCGGTGGCTCGATGCAGTCTGTAGTGCACCAAATCGAGCAGCTGCGGGAGATTCTCGGCTAGGGGCCGGACTCGGCAGCCCGTCCGACCGACCCATTCGTGCCATTGGTCCCTACCGGCGCCCTTCTCCGGGCCTTACGCTGAATTCGAGGGGGGCAAGCTGAAGAGGATCTGATGAAGGCAGCCGGCCTCGCTATTGTCGCCGTTCTCACTTTGACAGTGCCCGGCGGAGCCGTTGCTGCCCCGGAGCTACCACCCGATGACGCCTATCCCGAGCTAACCGCCCGCCTCGAAGGTGTCCGTGATGCGCTCGGTATTCCCGGCATGGCCGCAGCGCTGGTGAAGGATCAGGAACTGGTTTGGGCGCAGGGCTTTGGCTACGCCGACCTCGACAACCAGCTGGAGGTCACGCCTCATACGCCGTTCGGCCTGGCTTCGGTCACAAAGCCGGTGGCGGCCGCTCTGGTCATGCAGTTGGTCGAGGAGGGAGCCATCGACCTCGACACCACGATTGCCGATTACGGAGTATCCGCTCCGGGGGCATCAGAAGTGACGGTACGACACCTGCTGACCCACACTTCGGAGGGCACCCCGGGGGAGATGCATGTGTACAACGGGGACCGCTATGCCCTGTTGGGCGGGGTGATCGAAGGTGCCACCGGGAAGTCGTTTGCGCAGCAGCTTGGAGAGAAGATCCTGTTGCCGGTTGACATGATGGACACCGCCCTCAACCCCATCGACAGCTGGGGGGAAGGCGCCGGCTCCGGTTTCGAGGACTTCCGCCGGGCCCGGGGCTGGGGCAGTGCTTTTGAGCACTATCCGGATGTGTACCGGCGCCTCACCTCGCCGTATCAGCTCGATGAGATCTACGAAGTGGCGCCGGGGATGTATCACCTGACTCACAGCCCGGCGGCCGGGTTGGTGTCGAGTGTCGTCGATCTTGCTGCTTTCGATGTTGCATTGGATGGAGGCAAGCTGCTGTCCGACGCGTCGCTGGAGGAGATGTGGTCGCCGGCGGTTCCGACCGTCGCCGGCCGGTCCGACGTGGCCTACGGGCTGGGCTGGTACGTGCAGGAGTGGGCGGGTCATCGCATGTTGTGGCATACCGGTCGATGGCCCCCGTCAACGTCGGCGCTGTACCTGAAGCTGCCGGATGAGGGCCTCACTTTCATCGTCCTGGCGAACACCGACAATATGACGGTGGCGTTTCCCGGCATCGGCTCGGGTGATCTATCCCGCTCGACCTTGATGCTGACCCTCTTCGAGCAATTGGTGTTCGACGTGCCGATCATCGATTGGACGGCCGACGAGGGATCACTGGTACAGCAGCTCAGCGCAGTCGACGACCCGGACACACGAACGTTTCTCGAGCTCGAGCTGTGGTCGTACCGTCAGGCGTTGGGGAGTTCCGGCAACCTCGACCAGGCCGCCGTGCTCGCCGACGTGGCTCGTGCCGCTTTCCCCGGTTCCCGGGTACGGCTCGATAGCGACTACACCAACATTGCAGGACCGACGGCGGTAATCCCGCCCGTCATCAGCGCGGCGAGTGTCGTCACGTTCTCCCTTGTCGTGTTGGGATGGCTGGTCGTGGCGGCTATCTCGTTGCTGGTGATGGTCTTCCTACTGTGGCGGCCCCCACGAGCGCCGGCTGGAGATTGGTTGGCTGCATTGCCGGCTGCTGTCGTGCTGGGTCCGGTTGGCCCCGCCGTTCTTAGTCGTACGAATGCGGATTCCTCGTCGCTGCGCCGCGCCGGCGCCGCTGCGGTGATCTCGATGACTGCCTATGCCGCTGCCTGGGTGGTTTCGATTGCCGCTCTGCTCGCGGGAGGAGAGGAACCAAATCCGCTGCTCACCATTGGCGCTGTGTTGCTGCTGCCCATCGCTGTCGGCCTGCTCTTCGTGCGGGTGCCTGCGGTACGCAAAGAAAGTGGGTACGCATCCGGCAGGGCGCTGAAGGCTGCCGTGCTGCCAGAGCTCATGACTGCGGTCCTGGGGGTGGGAGCCCTGTTTGCGGGAACGCTCTTCTTCGATACCCATGTGCTCTCGACGATTCCGCACCCGCGCAGCCCGTTCTTCTGGGCCATGCTCTCGCTGGGGGCAGTCATCGGGGCGGTGCTGCTGTCACTCCACTATCTGCTCTTGACGAAGCGAGGAATGGGTCCGGTTCCGGGACTGTTTGCGCTTGGGGAGCAGGTACCCGAGGAGCCACGTTTCGCGCGTTGGCGCGACTCGTGGTGGATGCTCGTTGTCAATATCGCAGTTGTGGTGCTGCTGGTCGCCGTGCTCGGCTGAGCAGCTCAGCGTCTGCGGAAGAGCACGCTCCGGCCGAGCAGCCACCAGGTCACAATTCCAACCGCGATCGCGATGAGCAGCGGGAAAATGATGCCCAGGTCGCGACCGGGCCACTCGATAATGGGGTTTCCCAGAGCCGATCTGCAGCGTTCCCAGCTGGGCACGCCACCAACGTCGTCGCACCCCATAGTCATAGTGCCGAGGAGAGCCATAGTGGCGGGCACTGCCGAGAAGACGAGCCTGAACAGAGTTGCCATTCTCCGCCCGAGAGTAGGCCACAACAGCAAGTACTCACCGGTGAGTGGGAATCACATCCGAATCGCGAATGAGCAGGTCATCGTCTTGAACTTGCGGCTGCGATACGTCGACCAGGTCCATCTCCTCGGGCCCCGTACCGGCCATAACAACTGCTCTCATTGCGGCTCAGCTTTCGAGGTCATCGATCGAAGCGATCGGTACCACTCCGGCATTGATCAGTTTGTCGTTCAGAGTTACGAGGGCATCGCCCTGCAGTTGGGTCAGCGCCAGATACTCGGCGTCATAGGTCTTTGCCCAACCGAGTCGGTCGGCCAGCTCCCATGCCCGCCGCCGTAAGACCGCATCGCCGAGCAGACGCATTCGCATCTTGTTGAAGTGGGCCAGCCGTGCCCGTGCTTCCTCAGCCTCGAGCTCGCCCCGGTGGACGGCTTCGTGGTACATCGAGAGCAATTGCGAGCGCACCAGCGTCGGGGCTAGTAGCTCATGCCTCGCAGACACTTCTGTCCCTTCGCTCAGCATGTGCAGGAGCGCAGTCGGATCGACAACGAACCGGGTCAAATCAGCACCTCCGAGCTACGCAGCCAGGTCCATCCGCAGAAACTCGTCGATCTTGAGAAATCCCGGCGGGGGCTTGACCTCTTCGCCGAGCAGCGGCCAAGCTTCTTCACCGCGAACGACCCGGGGGTAACCCAGCTCGACCGTCTTCCCATCCTTACGCAGTGTTGCCGAGCCCGAGGCGAGGATGTTCTGCACCCAGTCGCAGCCCGAGCCGTAGACGAGGATGAAGAGGTATCCGCCTTCGACCTCGTGTGCATCGAGCGGCGTGACGTACTCCTTGCCCGACTTGCGCCCCACATGGGTGAGGGTGGGTCGCTTCCCCCGGCGCAGCTCCATTGGGTTGAAGATGCGCTTGTTGATCTTCCCCCACCACAGCGGCATGGGCATTGGATTACCTCCGAGCGAGACGCCAATGGCCTGAGTGTACGGTCCCTAGCCCAAGGCCGTCGGATCGTATGTCACCTGCCACCGACTACTCGCCCACCGACCGGGGATGTGCTGCGGTCTCCGCACCGGTGATGCGGGCGCGGTAGATGGCGATGGCGCGTTCCCCAATGCGCTCAGGAGGCTCGTTGGTGCGTTCTGCCTGCTCGACCATCCACTGCCAGAGGTCGGGACGCACCGCCATTGATCCGGCTCGGTGTGCTCCCGGCCGCATCAGCATCACGAAGAGGACGACAAGCAAACCGATCGTGAAGAAGACCGCAACGAGGATGGCGCGCGCAAACGGATCGCCGTGCCAGATCTGGACCACGCCGCCGGTCGGTTCGGGGAGACGGAAAGCCCGAAACAGGTACACAAAGATGTAGGCCCCGGTGTAGACGAGGAAGCACACGAGGGCGATAAGGGCGAGGACGCGCTTCATTTCAGGGCTCCTTCTCGATTCGGGTCAGCGCTGCGTTGTGGTCGCGTCCGCTGGGTAGCACGATGCGGCCGAGAGTCGTCTCTCGCACGAGGTAGACGAGTGCTCCGGGTGGGGAGCGGTACGAGAGAGTCAATGCCAGACAGATAACGGCAACAAGGAACAGAGCTGCGGCCACCCCGTATCCGATGCCGGTCGCCCACGGACTGCGGTAGAAAAGACCAAGGGGGTCATTGAAGAGTCGACGACCGGCCCAGATCGAGATCGACCCCAGCGTGATACATCCCGCTGCGGTTCCCAAGTAGGTCAGGCGCGGCCGCAACCAACGATTGATGAACCATGGTTCGTTGATGTGATACCCGGCAGCTTCGACGGCATCTTCCACGACGCCGTAGGTGCCAACAACGACGTTGTGCTTTCTGCGGAGATTTCCCTTGGGGAAAAGGCGGCGTAGCCAGTCTGAGATGAGCAGTGTTCCCGAGATGATGATGCCAATGCCCATCAGGCTGGGGAAGAAGACGGCCATCACGCTGCACTCCCAATTCGTTCGACCGTCCCGCTGGTCCCGTCGACGGAGATCGGCTCTCCGTCGATGATGATCTGGGTAGCGTGCTCGATGCTGAGGACCGCTGGGAGCCCGTATTCTCTGGCGACGATGGAGGCGTGGGAGAGTGGACCGCCGGTTTCGAGAACCACGGCGCCGGCCGCGAGGAACAGCGGGGTCCACGATGGATCGGTGGAGTGCGCCACGAGCACGTCGCCGGGCTGGAGGCGTACGCCGTCGTCCAGAGACGTGATCACCCTGGCGATTCCCTCCGTCCGCCCCGGGCTGGTTCCCCGGCCCCGGAGCTGTTTCTCCTCGGCAACGCCTCGCTCTCTGGTGGCGGGATCGCCGACGAACCAGTCGGGGAGAGGCGCGGCCTCTCGGCACCGCCGTCCGACGGTGCGACGATGCTCTAGCAGGCTGCGCTCCACTGAACATGATCCGAACAACATGCCGTCGAGTTCGAAGTCGGTGAGGTATTCGACCAGGTCCAGGCTGGGAAGCTGCCCGGAGGCGACCAGTCGCTTTGCAGCTTCCACAATGATGCGCCTTTCCTCGCCCCCGAGGATCAGCAGAGCGTTCTTGGCCTTCTCTCGCAACTCCAGAAAGAGGGTTGTCTCCGCTACCTGGCGACGTAGCCAACGCGAGCGTAGATCGACCAGTTGTCCCGTCAGGATGCGCAAGCGGCGCCACTTGCGATCGGCTGTGAGAACCCGCAGCAGGTTGCCGAGATCCTCCTCCGGGTCAGAGGGAATCGATGGCGGTGGCGCGTTATTGAGCAAGCGGAGTTGTCGCCAGATCCAGTCGTCATCTTCTGCCCAGGTCACGTCGCCGTAGACCGCACGCGACCCCATCGAGTGGGTCACCTCTTCCAACTTATGCATGAAGCCGCGTCCGGTTGCGCCCAATGCAGCAATCGCAACGGCGGGGTCGCGGGATTGCGTAGACAGGACGGTGCGAATCTCAGGGGTGGCGCAGTCTCTGAGCAGGGCGGTCAGATTTCCTGCGCGAAGACCGCCCAGGGTGCTTCGGTTTATGGCGGTGCGGGTTAGCCGCTGGGCCCACTCGGCTGCTGCGGTCTCCGGAAGCCATCGTTCGAGGAGAAGCTCGAGTGCCCGATAGGTCGCTCCGGCGGCGCTCGACGCTCCGACCTCGGCGGCATAGCCGCGCCAGGCGAGATCGCGGATTCGCTGTCGGTAAGCAACAAGCCTTCGCACCGGCAGATGCGCAACCTCGATACCGAGGCCGGCGATCGTGCGAGCTGCAGTGTCGATCAACTCTACGTCGTCGGCGATCTCACGGTGCACGCGACGACTGCGTAGTGCGGCAAACAGGTGTACTCCTGAGGAACCGGAGGCGACCTCGGGAGAGAGGCTTCGACCGATGTATTGGCGTTCCACCTCGGCCGGGTTTCCACCGGGTAGCGACTCGGCCACAGCGCAAATACGCGACAGGTTGAGCGCAGCTCGCCCGCGGACTCGCGTCACTATTTGGTCGTCGGATCCAGGCGTTTCTCCGCCCAGGGATGCGAATGCCGAGCGGAAGGCGTTCTCCAACATGGGGGCGTTGATCGTCCACAGCAGCGGGGGAACGACCCCGGGAAGCATCTCGGTAATCCCGTGCGGCGTGAATGTGTCGCTTCCGTCCTCGCCGCTATCGAATCCGTCATCGAAGTTCGATCGAACCCCGGGCTCCGGCATGGCGACGACGTCGAGCAGGGTCAAACCGGCGGAACCGTACGACCACTTCGTCTGGTGAGGTCCGCCGAGAGTCTTCTCCAGCCTGACGATGATTCTGCCCAGATCCTCGAGGAACGGCGGAGGATCACCGGTGACCCCGATGATCTCCAGCGTGTCTTTGCGGATCCGGTAGGTGCTTGCTCCCGTTTCAACGCGCGCCAGGTGATATTGCCCTCCGGGGTCGACGCTGAATGCCCGCCCACAAGTCTCGACAACCGGATTCTGCTGAACGATGACCGCCATCGCAATGTGGTGGTCGGCCATGTGCTGATTGCGACGGTGCCGGCGTGCCGGCGGCATCCAGAGCGACGCCCAGCACCTGCGGACTGCGGTCTCCAGGTTGTTCGATTCAGTAATCGCAGGGATCGTTAGGTAGTGCCCCGGTTCGGTGCGGCGTTCGAGGTCCTCGTTGACCACCGATGGTCGCACGGAGAAGCTCTGGGAGGGCAGCAATTCCTTGGCTATCCGTTGGATCGCTCGTTGCAGCCGATCAGGCAGCTGCACCTTGAGGAAAGCTCGTTCGATCGCGGCTGCCTCCGCCTGCGTGTGCTGTGGGTCGGGGAGCGCCGAAGTGCGGAGGTCATCGATGAGGAGAGACATGCTGTTCTGCTCGACCACGCTCTCATACGAAGCGGCTGTGATCACAACTGTTGGCGGCATCGGATAGCCGGCTCCGACGACCCGATCGAGCAACGCGGCCGCTTCGCCGACTTCGGCAGGATCATGTTCCGATCCGTCCAGTAGAGCGATCAGCCGAGCATGACGGCGGGTAGTAGTCATGGTGCATCCACCGTGAAGGAGTACTCGACCCGGACCTCACCTTCCCAGGTCATTCCGGCAATGCGGACGGCAATCGCATCGCCGCCGTTGTCCTCGACCTCGATGATGCCGAACTGGCCGCCCCCGGGGAACGCCCCTTCGCTGTACGGGCCGCCTTTGACGCTTCCGGGCCGGTCGAGCGCCGCAGCCTGTAGGAGGGGGAAGGAGGCGTTCCCCGTGGCGGAATAGTCGGTGTTGGATCCGTCGTCGATGGCGACCATGTGAGCGTCGCCGGCCACCATCAGTAGGTTGTCGATGTCATTGGCGGCGATGAAGTCGGCGATGACTGCGCGTTCATATGCGTATCCCCCCCAGTAGTCGGCACCATCGTCGGCATCCGCAACCCAGGGAACCTGGCTGACCAGCACAGTGAGCGCAAAACTGTTGTCACTCAACCTTGCTTCCAGCCATTCCAGCTGCGGGCTGCCGAGCATGGACTTGTTTGGCCCGTCGGGTGTCGACCCCGGGTCGCGGTTCGAGCGCTCATCGAGTAGCACGAACTGAACCCGTCCAATTGAAAATGCCTGACAGATGGCCTCGTCGATGTCGAGGGGGTAGTGGGGAACATTCTGGCGATAGGCGGCAAGCGCCAGATCGCGGTAGGGCATAGTGCGGTCCGAATTGTTCCGTCCGTAGTCGTGGTCGTCCCACACATAGGCGATGGGTACCGCGGAGTAAAGCGCTGCCTGGGCGGGTTGGCCGAGAGAAGAAGCGTATGCATGGGCGTAGTGTTCCGCCGTCTCCACATAGTCTGCGTAGAAGAGGTCACCGGTAGAGATGAAGAGATCCGGCTCGAGCGCGTTAATCGTGTCGTAGACGGCGCCGTTGGAGCCGAGCCGGGCGCAACTAGCGGCAGCGACGGTGAAACTCGTGGGACTAGGACCGAAGGTGGCGAAACAGCCCGATCGGGCCGTTACGGCGGAGCCGTCGACGACCGGGACATAGGTGTAGCTCGTCTCGGCGGCGAGTTCGGCTAGCTCGAATCGCCAGACGTTCCCCACTACTGCCGTTGCCGGCAGCGTGCGCTCCACACCATCGGGAGCGGCGAGTATCAGCTCCACGGTGTCGGCATCGTCGACCCGGGCAACGACGGATGCCGAGTCACCGGTTACCGCTCCAGACCAGATCCAGACGATCGGAGTGTCGGGGAGAGGAGCAAGCGATGACTCCGGGTGTGCAGCTCCGTAGCCGCGGTCGTAGATCACTGTGGCCACGGCTCCGCCGACCACGAGCACCATCGATACTGCAGTTATGAGCACGACGAGCGCAGCCCGCGTCCTGGTCCGTTTCCAGGCGACGAGGAAGGCAACCGCCGGTACGAGGAATAGCAGGGTGGGTAGGAAGGCCGAGGCGGGCTGATGCTGGAGGGCGGCCATCCCCCAGAGCAGCGTCGAGCCGACGACCATGATGGAACCGCCGAGACCCTCGCTCTTCCAGGAAATCATCACTCCGACGGCAAGCAGGGCCAGTGTTCCCAGTTGGACTGTGCGCTCCCACGCCTCCAGGTCGGGTCCGTGGGGAATGCCAACGGTCAGGCCGAGGATGACGAGGAGTGCAACCGCAGTGATCGACCATGTCCTGGCGATGCGGCGGGATACGGTCTCCACGTGGTCGCTGATGGCAACGGCATGGAGCCCGTGTTCATGCTCGGGCTGGGCCATCGCGTCCCTCCGGCGAGTGCCGGGTATGTCACCCTCCACCGTACGCCGGGTCTACCGGTAGTGGGTAGGGACATAGGTCCCGACTGCGGCGGCTTGGGGCACAACCCAAAGCTTCTTGCCCATCCCGATTGAACAGCTGAGGCGCTGCCCCGCTAGCCTCAGAGGTGCGTTGGTACATAGCGCAACAGGGGGCGCCGTGGTGCGCTGTCTAGACCCCGGCGTCGTCTGTGAGTTCAGAGAAGGGGTTGACGATGGCGGGTTCTTTCTTATCCGGACGGCGGGTCCGATTGGCGGTAGCAGCTGCCCTGATTGCGTCTGTGATGACGGCGCTCGGTGCGGCGGGGGTGCAAGCCGCAGAGCCTGCGGCGGATCATTTGTTGTTGTCGGAGTTTGTGGTTTCGCCGACTGAGGGTGAGTTTGTTGAGATCTATAACCCGACGGGGTCGAGTGTTGATTTGTCGG
>Ga0180435_10002019_pt1 | contig 20837 bp, 16 predicted proteins | sample SS_ome_3_FD_132467 | JGI IMG/M metagenome (GOLD analysis project Ga0180435, IMG submission 132467) | Hypersaline lake sediment archaeal communities from the Salton Sea, California, USA - SS_3_S_1 metaG | ecosystem: Environmental > Aquatic > Non-marine Saline and Alkaline > Hypersaline >...
TGTGAAACACTTTCGCAGTCTCGTGGAAGCTGGACACGTCTATGTGGCCATGCCGCCGCTATACCGCATTGACCTCGGCAAAGAAGTGTTTTACGCCCTCGATGAGTCGGAAAAAGATGGTGTGATGGATCGCATCGCCGCAGAGAAAAAGCGTGGCACACCGATGGTGCAACGCTTCAAAGGTCTCGGTGAAATGAATCCGCTGCAGCTGCGTGAAACCACCATGGACCCGGACACGCGCAGACTGGTGCAGTTGTCCATCGAAGGTGACAATAAGACCGAAGAAACCATGGACATGTTACTGGCGAAAAAGCGCGCACCCGATCGGCGTGTGTGGCTGGAAAGCAAAGGTGACCAGGCGGACCTGCCGTAAGTCTCTGACTTGAACCAAAGAATCTAATTGAAAGAAACAGCATGACTCAAGATATACAAGAACCTGATATCGAAAGAATGCCGCTGGCGGTCTATACCGAGCGGGCGTATCTCGATTATTCCATGTACGTGATTAATGACCGCGCCTTGCCCCACCTGGCAGACGGGCTGAAGCCGGTACAGCGTCGTATCATATTTGCCATGGGTGAGCTGGGGCTGAACAGTCAGGCCAAGTTCATGAAATCCGCGCGCACCGTAGGTGATGTGTTGGGTAAGTTTCATCCTCATGGCGACAGTGCCTGTTACGAAGCCATGGTGCATATGGCACAGCCCTTTTCCTTTCGTTATCCACTGGTAGATGGGCAGGGTAACTGGGGAGCACCGGATGACGCCAAGTCCTTTGCCGCCATGCGTTATACCGAAGCACGTCTATCCCGCTATGCTGAGTTGCTGTTGGCAGAAGCGCGACAGGGTACTGTTGACTATATTTCAAACTTCGACGGCACAACCCAGGAACCCAGGCTGCTGCCTGCACAGCTGCCGTTTGTGTTGCTCAATGGCAGCACCGGCATCGCCGTAGGTATGGCCACCGATATCCCGCCACACAACATCAATGAAGTCATCAGTGCGTGTGTACATGTGTTAGATGCACCAAAGGCGACAGTGGCAGATGTCATGACCCATATCAAAGGGCCGGATTATCCTACCGATGCGGCCATCATCACTGACCCTGACGATATTCGTGAGATTTATGAAACCGGTCGCGGCAGCATCAAAGCTCGTGCGATTTATACACAGGAAAACGGTGAGGTGGTTGTGACCGCTCTGCCACATCAGACCTCCCCGGCGAAAGTGCTGGAGCAGATAGCGCAGCAGATGCACGCGAAGAAATTGCCGATGCTGGTCGACCTGCGTGATGAGTCTGATCACGAAAACCCTACGCGCCTGGTGCTGGTGCCGCGATCAAACCGGGTCGATCTCGAGCGCTTGATGAGCCACCTGTTTGCCACCACGGACCTTGAGCGCAGCTATCGCATCAATCTGAATATGATTGGACTGGATCAGCGACCCGCAGTTAAAAACCTGGCTGAGATCATCAAGGAATGGTTGTCTTATCGCCTCGATGTTGTATCGCGTCGACTTAACTACCGCCTGGATAAAATCAACGAACGGCTGCACATTCTGGAAGGACTGCTGGTTGCTTATCTGAATCTGGATGAAGTGATACGCATCATCCGCGAAGAAGATAAGCCGAAAGACGAATTGATGCAGCGCTATTCGTTGTCGGAAATTCAGGCCAATGCCATTCTGGATCTGCGCCTGCGACAGCTTGCAAAACTTGAAGAGATCAAGCTGAAAAGTGAGCAGGATGAGCTCAATATAGAAAAGGCTGATCTGGAAAAAACACTCGGCTCCAAAGCGCGCATGAAAACCCTGGTCAAAAAGGAGTTGCTGGCGATTGCAGAAGAGTACGGAGATGATCGCCGCTCACCGCTGACCAGCGTGACTGAGGCCAACGCGTTCAGCGAGGAAGATTTACTCATCAATGAACCTATCACCGTGGTGCTGTCTGAAAAAGGCTGGGCGCGAGCGGCGAAAGGTCATGATACAGACCCTCAGGAACTGAATTACCGTGGTGGAGATGCATTTGCACAGGCAGCCCGCGGGCGTACTAACGAAACCCTTGTGTTCTTCGATTCGAACGGTCGTGCTTATAATATGGCGCCGCATACCTTGCCGTCCGCGCGGGGTCAGGGAGAACCGCTGACCGGTCGTTTCAAGCCTCCGCCCGGTGCGCGTTTCCTGGGCGTTGCCCTGGGTAAGGGCGATCTGCGGGTGTTGATGGCTTCCAACGCAGGCTTCGGATTTGTCGGCCGGCTGGCTGATATGGTCACTAAAAACAAAGCCGGCAAAGCGGTGCTTACGGTGCCTGCCGGTGGTGTTGCTTTAGCGCCCAGCGTTTTCTCTCTGGGTGAAATTGATGACATTGCGCAAGCTAATGTGGCTGCAGTCACCGACCAGGGCAGGTTGCTTGTTTTTCCCCTGGCGGAGCTTCCTGAGCTTGCGCGCGGTAAAGGCAACAAACTCATCAATGTGCCCACGGCGGCTTTCAAAGCGGGTGAGGAAACCATGATTGCCGCCGTAGTGCTGTTGTCGGGGCAGGAATTGCTGGTGCATGCAGGCGCCCGGCATCTGCGCATGAAGGCAAAAGATCTTGAAAACTATATTGGCGAGCGCGCACGTCGTGGACGTAAGTTGCCTCGAGGCTTTCAGAAAGTAGACCGTCTCAGCGTTGAATAACTGGACAGGATCAGGCTGAAGCCTGGTTAAAACCCAGGATCAGGTTAGCCTGATTGTCAATCAGGCGCGCCTGTTCTTCGGGCAGTGCGCTGACCAGGTAGGTGTGGTCGGAAGGTGACACATCATCGATCAGTGGGTGGCTGTACAGACGTGACCAGACTTTCTCTTCATTGTTGAGCTTGCTGTAAACCGACTCACTGAGCAGCACCGTGTCCGGACGCGCCAGAGCCGCCAGAGTGACCAGCATATCAATATCTGTATCTGCTTCTATGTCACTCAATTCAAGTTGTACCAGCTCCGCTGGTGACCCCTGGCAGGTCACTTCGGAAAGGTAACAGCGAAACTTTCCTTGGGTTTCAAATTCGGCCAGTAAACGTTGCAGTAAAAATGATGCGCAGATGGCCTGACCGCCGGTAACCGTTTTCTGATCAAAAAGAATCAACGCGCCGCGTTCGGGAATTTCTACCGCAATACCCGGGTGTATGGCACAGGCTTCGTGCGCCATATTCAAAGCGTCAGAGATAGCACTCTGGCGGCTGTCTTTATCCAGAGTGAGCTGATTATAAAGATTGAGCGTCAGCGCAAAACTGGACTGCTCTTCAGGCGGAACCGCTTCCGGCACTGACACGATAGGCAACGATCGATTGCCCCTTGCGGACAGCTGCAGAATCCCAAGACTCAGAAAGGGGCTTAAGCCAAGCGCGAGCAGGCTCAGCAGCCAGGCGCCGATGCGTGTCGGCATGCTGAAAGCGGTTTTGTTGAGCACCACGCTGACATAGCCGGTAATCGTATCGTCCAGCGTGGCAGGCGCAATAAAATGCAGGTCCGTGTCGGTATTGCCGCTCAGAACAATAATCTCATTGCCGGCACTGTAGAAAATCACGCCTGCCACCTCGGGATACTGGCTGATCTGATTGGCGACCACAGCCAGTTCGATGCGCTCCTGGTGCAGCAGCAGCCCGGCACTTGAATGGGCCAGGGTCTCAGATAGCGCTTCGCCGTAGCGGGTAACTTCTTGATCGGTGCTCAGAGGCTGGGTCCAGATCAACAACAGGCTGATGCCACAGAAGGCGGTAGCCAGAATCGCAGCGGGCAAGGTTGACTGGTTAGGGCGAAACTTACGTAGGCCCCGCAACGTTTTCTGCAGAAGAGAGGTGTTTCGCAACAGCGACAACGGCGGATTACCTGCATGTTTTTAAATATGGCCGACAAATCTAGCACACAAAAGACGTACGCGGCGCCCTTTAACCCTTACATTTAGCGTTACAATCAGCGCTCCTGATTTATTGCGAAGATCGGTTTGCGCAAAACTCTGACCTCAAAGCAGCCCCCTGAAAAAGGCACCCTGGAAACCCCTCACAAACTCTCGTCTGCCCAGGCAGAAGAAATTGTCCTGATTAATGTCTCAGGCCAGGATAAGCCTGGCCTGATGTCACTGCTGATGGAAACCCTGGCTCAGTTCAACGCGCATATTCTTGATATCGGCCAGGCGGTTATTCATGAAGATCTGGCGCTGGGTATTCTGGTCAGCGTGCCTGTGGATCATTCAGGTGCGTTGATAAAAGACATTATGTCCAATGCTAATGCCGCTGGTGCCACAGTACGTATTACCCACGTTACCGAAGCTAATTATCAGCTCTGGGTGGAAGCATCAGGGCAGACCCGGTATATCCTGACCTTACTCGCCACTGGTGATGGCAGTCATGCGCTTTATGCCGCCAGCTCGCTGACACACAAGTTTGGTCTCAACATTGATACTGTCCGCCGTCTCACCGACCGTGGCGATACCCGCAGCGAAGACCAGCCCACGCGCCTGTGTATAGAGATGCGCTTACGCGGCAACGCAGCCGACATGAACAGACTCCGTTCGGAGCTGATGGCCTCGGCGGATAGTCTGAATTTCGATTTCAGTCTGCAACATGACACCGTATTCCGACGTAACCGGCGTCTGGTGGCCTTCGATATGGATTCAACCCTGATCACTGAAGAGGTGATTGACGAACTGGCCAGGCATCATGGCGTCGGCGAGCAGGTCGCGGCGATTACTGCCCAGGCGATGACGGGTGAAATTGACTTTAAGGAAAGCTTCCGGCGACGTGCCGGGTTATTGCAAGGTATGCCGGTCGGCACGCTGGAACAGGTGGCCAACGCTGTGCAACTCAATACCGGCGCTGAGCGGCTGTTACGGGCACTGCGTTATTTTGGTTACAAAACCGCCGTGATTTCTGGTGGCTTTCAGTATGTTGGCGACCACCTGCAACAGCGCCTGGGGATTGATTATGTCTACGCCAACGCGCTGGAAATAGAAAATGGGGTGATGACGGGAGCCGTTGCTGGAGAGATCATTGATGCGCAGCGTAAGGCTGATCTGTTGCGCCAGACGGCTCAAGCAGAAGGTATTTCCCTGCAACAGACAATTGCGATAGGTGACGGCGCCAACGACCTGCCGATGTTATCTACCGCAGGTCTGGGTGTTGCTTTTCATGCCAAGAGTGTCGTTCGTGAAAATGCAGAACACGCCATTTCAAACTTCGGCCTTGACGCGGTGCTTTATCTTATTGGATTCAGTGACCGTGATATAGATCAGGCACTCGAGCACGGGTAACCATTTACCAACTGCTGTTATAAGCAGTTGGTGTGCTAGCGGGACTACTCTTCGGTGTTGAAGTCGTAATCCATGTTTGTGCTCGGTTCCTGCAGATAGTGACCTTGAATGTAGTTAGCACCAGCCTGCCACAATGTAGACAGCACGTTGGCGTTTTCCACCATTGGTACGACGGTCAGCTTGCCGGATCCCTGTAACTTCTTGATGTCTTCAATCAGCTTGTCACTGCGTTCTTTGTCTTCGTCAATGCCTTCTATGCAGGAGCCATCGAGTTTAACCATATCCACAGGCAGGTGACGTAAGGTTTCGAACGGGTCTTCTATCAAACCAAACCGAGACAGTGACGCCCGACAATGCATGTTGCGCAGACCTTCAACAAATTCCCGTGTCTGGCGCAGGTAGGTTGTTGCGTCTTTCTCGGTCACCTGGAAGATCACCGCATCGCTCGGCAGTCGGGCGGCTTTGATCGCAACCCCGAGCCATTGCAGAAACTCACTGTCGGTAACACTGTTGGCCGTCAGGTTGATGGTCAGGCGGGTGGCATGCCCTTTAGCCCGGTGCACGCTCAACATTTTGATAGATTGCAGGATGACCCAGCGGTCAATTTTACCGGCGACGTTATTGTCGATTGCGGTCTGTAGAAAGCGTCCCGGTTGAATCTGCGCACCGTTGCTGTCAGTCATGCGTAAGAACACTTCGTAGTGCTCATCTGAATCGCCACGCAAGCTGATGATCGGTTGAAACAAGAGCATAAACGCTTTGTTTTCAATGGCATCGGTGATCTGACGCAGGATAACCCGTGCGTCATCGTTTTCGCTGGTTGCGCTCATTTCAACCGGTGCTTTGATTTTCACCACGTTTGCCTGGCTGCCTGTGAGCATGTCCAGGAGATCCTGGTAGACGTTATCGAGGGTCTTGCTGATGGCGACCTGGTCGTCGACTTCATCGCCGGCAATGGTAAGCGTTGGACGTACAGTCTTGTCCTGTACCTCAAAGATCATGTCGCTGATTGCGTTACGTATGCGCTCTCCGGTCTGGGTAGCGCTGTCGCGGTTTGCTGCAGTTATGGCAAGAGCAAACTGGTTGTTGTTCAGGCGTGTGGCCGGAAATGCGTCAGCCAGTTCTACCAGCTGATGCCAGACTTTACGGCAGATAACCTCTGCGCCAACAAGGCCATAAGCGGCCTGCAGCTCAGTGTGGTTATCAAGGGCGCAGATCAGCAGAAAAGGTCTGTCAGAATCGTTCGTGAAAAGTGACTCGGCTGCTTTAACGAACCCGGGTAGTTCGAGACTGTCACTGCGTGGGGTGTCTTGGGTTTCACCATCCGCGGGCTTGGCGCTGTCGCTATCGGTAGTTGCAAGGCTGGCGTTGTTGTTCTGTTCCTGACGCACCGTAATCTGCAGGCAGTGCTCGCCTTCGTATTGGGCGTTAGCCAGTGTCATATTGCCGTGTACCGGCTTGTCGCCCTGACTGACAAAATTGAAATTTGTTTCACTTGCGCCGTTGCGAATTGCCTTAAGCTGAACTTTCAACTCAGCAGCGCTTTCCGCTGCCAGCATATCGATCAGGCTTTCGCCACTCAGTTCGTCGACGTCGTTGTATCCGAACAGTTCCAGATAGCCTTCGTTCGCATGGATATGCATACCTTCATGAATATACGCAATGGCAGCTTTAGATCCCTGCAGCAGAAGCTGACAGCGTTGTTCAGCCTCTTTCAGCGCTCGTCGGACCTGTGCAAAGTGCTCCTGCTGGCAAACGTGTTCGAGTTCGCGTTTAACCACCAGCGCCAGATGTTGTGCATCGCCTGCTGGAATAACATCGGTCATACCGATCGCCAGGGCTGCTGGTGTCGTCCAGCTGCTTTGCTCCTGGGTCAGCAACAGGATCGGTGTGCGTGGCGCCTGTTCGCGAATACGCGGCAGAATCTGTTCAAGCCCATCGATCTTGTCCGTCAGCAACACGATGTCGCAATGACCTTCACTGACCTGTTGAGCAATGTGCGCCAGATCGTCGCTGATGGTCAACTTTGTTGCGATGCCAGCATCGCGCAGGGTTGAGTCCAACGCATAGGCGCTGTTTTCTGATTTTTCCGCAATCAGCAGGCGTGTGGTTACATGCTGGGAAAGCTGTGCCGACATATCCTTTTTCGGCCAAGGTGCCTACTGCAAAGCCCTTGTTTCAGGGGGCGAGGTTGAGGCTACGGACCTTGGCTAGTGTCCTCTCTAGTCATAGCTGACAGTCCGTCAATGTTGCTGTCGTTTCGATTGTTTTCCAAGTAACCATCCAACATACGAAACGTGAACTGGTTAACACTGTCGGTCTTTAAGCGGGTTAACAGCAGTTGCGCGGTGGTTTGGATACCCTGGCGCTGCAGATTTACTTTCTGTTTTTCTACAAAAGGCACACTTGGCGTGATCAGGGTGGATTCCTGACCGATTGCCTCGATCTGCGGTAACAGCAGTCCGCGTGTGTAGCCGGTTGGACCGCCACGCTTCTGTATCGCCCGGATAGCAACTGGAATAGCGCGAGGTGACAACAGTTCAACGCCCATACAGATACGCTGCTGTTCCTGGCGGATCCATCGAATCAAGGCCACACACCAGCGTGCGGCCTTTTCTTCGCGTAACGCGATCAGTTCGCCGACACGTGCATTAGACGGCAGGTCTTCCAGCCATTCCAGCCGATAGCCTCCAGGGCTGGTATCGACAGCACAGGTTTCGAAGTGGCTGTAGTCCCTGCGACTGGCCTCAGCAGCGGGTTTCTCCAATAGAATTCGTTCCGGGGCATCAATGTTTGGATTGACCGGGATGCGCACCTTCAGGTCGTGAGCCTGCGACCAGGGGTCTCTTGTATCCGCGGTGTTTGGTTCATAAGCGACATCTAAAAACGGATTGACTTCGCGGCGCAGTAATTCGTCAGTGTTCGAGATCTGGTCGCTGAAGTGGCAGCCACCTGAAAGAAAATAGTGTGTGGCGCCTAAACCCACGGCCACGCGAACAGGCGTTTGTGTGGCAAAGCGACCAAACCCTCTGGGCTGCAGGACACTCCAGGCATCTACCAGATGACGCAGCAGGTCCGGGCTCAAGGTCGACGGTACGCTGATCTGACCGTCAACGTTGTTCAGATAGGCTTCAAGTTCGTAGGCCAGCACTTCGGTATTCAGGCCGCGCGGTTCTTCGAACTGGCCTGCCAGATTGGCATATTGCGGTGGCAGGTTTGATAACAGGTCGATGATCAGAAGCGCACCCCTTGTATCCCGATGTAAGCCGACGGGCCTGGTCCAGGTTTCCAGGGCGTTAAACACCGCGCTCAACTCACTGGCCTGGAGTTGATTATGTTTGCATGTGGCCAGCAGCAGAGCGCGCAGGTAAGCATCGGTAATGCTGAGTTCCTGATCGGTATTGTTTTCATCATCCTGCAGGGTGAACTCGCTGATCTCCAGCGCTTCGGCAATGCGGAAAAGCTCGTTCAGTTCCCACCAGAAATTTGAAGGGGGTGATACGTACAATTGCTGGGCGCGTAACAGAATGCGCGAAAGGTCAGAGATCAGTCGGTGTATGGCCTGCCCCATAACTGAAGTGTCTGACGGATCCTGTCTGGCCGTCTCCATCAGAACATCTTTATAGCCACTGCACAGATTCAACATCAGGCGTTGCGAATCAGACTCGCGCACATTTTTTGTACTGCCCTGCATGCCACGGTCCAGACGCGCACAGATGTAATGAATCAACGGCCGGATGGCTTCCAGACAGCGCAGTTTGTCTTCGCTGGGGTGATCAAGCAGGGCCAGCTCTGCGGTAGCCAGTTTCAGTTGTGCTGCAGTTTGTGCAATGTTTGCCAGTGGCAGATCTGCCGCCCAGGTGCTGATGCCGGACGCGGTGGTGTCGGCGAAACTCAGCTCGCTAAGCGTGGTGTCTATCGCGTCAAGGCGTATGTCCAGAGGCATTGTCATGCGCTGAATTATAGGCGATCCACCGCCTGAAAAGCGGCCAAATACACACTGAAAAGGTTAAAACCTGTGAGACTTTGTGAATCAGATGCTGACAATTGTTTTAGACCGTTCACCGGCTTGCTCGCGCACCAGCTTTGCTACCAGGTAACCAGGCAGATGAGCCTGCATGCTTCGATGCAGATTCAGCGCGTCGTGGTCGTTGATAAAAAAGTGGGCGGTACCGGCGACCCGGTCCGGCAGGTGCAGGTAGTAGGGCAGCACACGTTGGCTGAACAACGCCTTTGCCAGGGCAATCTGAGCAGGCAGATTGTCGTTTACACCTTTGAGCAGCACGGCCTGATTGAGCAGATGGATGCCTGTCTTGTGCAGAGCGGCGAGCGACCGGGCGGTGGCGGCATCAAGTTCCTGGGCGTGATTGCTGTGGATCACCACCACCACGTCCAGTCTCGATGCGGCTAACATCTCAACCAGCGCCCGGGTGATGCGGGAAGGCAACACAATCGGGATGCGGGTGTGAATGCGCAGGCGCTGCAGATGGGAGATTTGCGCCAGCGAATCCACCAGTCGTTGCAGGGCGCGATCGTCGAGCAACAGTGGGTCGCCACCTGACAGAATGATTTCCTCAATGCTGTCATCGTGCTGCAAGGCTGCCAGAGCTTTTTCGTGGCGACTCTGCTGATGCTCGGCATAAGGAAAGTGGCGTCTGAAACAATAGCGGCAGTTGATGGCGCAGGCGCCGGTGGTAATCAGCAGCGCCCTGCCATGGTATTTGTGCAGCAGACCGGGCGCCGGATGGATCAGATTGCTGTTGCTGTCTTCCTCCAGCGGGTCCTGCACGAACCCCGGCATGTCGACCTGCTCATGAGTGGTCGCCAGCACCTGGCGCAGAAGTGGATCATTTTCATCGCCAGGTACCATTCGATCGGCAAAACCTCTGGGTACCCGTACCGGGAAGGGTTCGCTGTCACTGGCAAAATCACTTTGTACTTTGACATACTGCAGCAGCTGCGTACTGGTCCTGATGGCCTGTTGCAGTTCACTGCGCCAAATGTCGGGCTCCCAAGGCGTTTCAATCGGGGTTATCATGCGCGCCGCTTAATTATTAGATTGCGAGAATTATGGCTACCTATTCTACCAACGAATTCAAATCCGGCATGAAAGTCCTGCTTGATGGAGATCCGTGCACCATATTAGAGAACGAGTTTGTCAAACCCGGCAAGGGGCAGGCGTTCAACCGGGTAAAATTTCGCAATCTGAAGTCCGGTCGGGTGTGGGAACGCACCATGAAATCGGGTGAGAGCATCGAAGCCGCTGATGTCATGGACCTGGATATGGAGTATCTCTATACCGATGGTGAATTCTGGCACTTCATGCGTACGGATGGCAGTTTTGAGCAGGTTGCGGCTACTGAAGCTGCGGTAGGTGATGCACACCAGTGGCTTAAAGAGCAGGATGTCTGCCAGGTTACCCTCTGGAACGAGGACCCGATTGCAGTCGCGCCGCCTACCTTTGTCGAGCTGGAAGTCACTGATACGGATCCCGGTTTGAAAGGCGATACCGCGAGTGGTGGCACCAAACCCGCAACCCTGTCCACCGGAGCAACCATCAAAGGCGTGCCCTTGTTTGTGAACATTGGTGACGTGCTGAAGATTGACACGCGTACCGGGGAATATGTCAGCCGCGCACGCTAGCTGCGTCTAGCCAGCTTCAATGACAGCCTGGCAACCCTCTGCTGACCGCCTCGCTCTGCAGGCTCGGGCGCAGATGTTTTCTGCGATCCGCGAGTTTTTTGCCGTGCGGGACGTGCTTGAAGTACACGTGCCGCTGCTGGGCAGCCACACGGTGACAGACCCGGATGTTGAAGCGATCGGTGTGCCGGGTTACGGGTTTCTGCAGACCTCGCCGGAATACTACTTAAAGAGATTGTTGGCAAACGGTCTGCCAGGCTGTTATCAGCTGGCGCCGGCATTTCGCCATGATGAGCAGGGGCGGCTGCACAATCCGGAGTTTTATCTGCTCGAGTGGTATCAGCTGGGGTACAACGCAGATAAGCTGATGTCTGAAGTGGCTGCGCTGTGCGATCTGATTCTGGGCCCGGCTGATTATCAGCAGGTGAAATATGCGCAGCTGGTGCCTGATCTGAATGCGCCTCGAGATCAGCTGGATCTGGCCTTTGCCCTCGCATGCGAATCGCTGAAGCCGGGTCGCTTTTTTATTGTTGATTATCCCGCAGAGCAGGCGGCGTTAGCGCGTTTGCGTGCGCAGGACCCCAGCGTGGCAGACCGCTTTGAACTGGTTGTCGATGGTGTCGAGCTGGCTAACGGTTACTATGAGCTGACTGATCCAGTTGAGCACAGGCGCAGATTTGAGCAGGATAATCAGCTTCGCAAAGCACGCGGCCTGGCCACCCGGCAGTTGGACGAAGCCTTCCTGGCTGCGCTGCAGGCGGGTTTGCCAGACTGCGCCGGTGTGGCTCTGGGGGTTGACAGATTGTTGATGCAGAAGCTTGGCGCAAAGTCACTGGATGAGGTGATAGCCTTCAGGCCCGCTTAGCTTTTGAAAGTGCCGAGCGCCTCCCCCATTTTTACTTTCGATCCAACGCTCAGCTGCTCTGCAAGGGCAACAGTACCTTCGGCAAAGCAGCAGATCACTGTAGAGCCCAACAGGAATCGGCCAATCTCATCGCCGCGGCTGTAGACAAGGTGGTGTTCAGTGTCCTCGACCAACATATAGGGTGAAGCTGGCCCCAGCCAGTCTGTTTCGATCGACGCGACAATCATTGCGCCAACCAGAATCACCAGCATCGGGCCGTGGTCAGTTTCAAACCGGCAGACCAGCCGCTCATTGCGTGCGAACAGGCCTTCAATATTGGCTTCCGTTGCTGCGTTAACCGAATACAGGGCGCCGGGAATGGCTTTGGTGTGTGTCAGTGTGCCGTTGAACGGCAGGTGTACTCGATGATAATCGCTGGGTGCGAGATAAATAGTGCAGAACGTGCCATTGTTGAATTCGTCGCCCAGTTCTCCTGCCAGGCTGTGAACGCTGTAAGTATGGCCTTTCGCCTGGATCAGCTGATCGTCATGAATGTGCCCCAGTTGGCTCACGGTCCCGTCAGCAGGCGAAACCAGGGTGTGTTCACCCTGCGCCAATGGGCGGGCATCTGCGTGTAGAGCGCGGGTGAAAAAGTCGTTAAAAGAGGTGTAGTCGTCAAAGTCTCCGCGTTGGGCTTCCTGCAGGTCGACCTTGTAGGCGCGGGCAAACTGCCTGATCACCAGGTTTTTGAGCCAGGGGGTGGTACTGTTTGCAACACGTCCGCCCAGCCTGGACAAACCATGCTGGGGCAGAATTTTCTGCAGGGTAGAGAATAGCTCGCTCATGAAGACAGCTCGATGGGTGTATCCGGCAGATTGCCCCATTCTGACCAGGAACCATGGTAAGCGCGAATCGGCAGCCCTAACAGGCGCCCCAACATATAAGACAGTCCTGAGCGATGATGGGTCTGGCAATGGGTAATAATGGTTTTAGCCTGGCTGATGCCCAGAGCTTCCAATGTATGGGCAATGTCCTGAGCAAACCTGTACTGGCGTGTCGGGTCCTGCAGCAGCAGCCAGTCGAGATTAATCGCGCCTGGTACATGCCCGACTCTGGCAGACACTTGCCGAAGGCCGGCATATTCCTCAGCGGAGCGCACGTCCCACACCACCTGTTCATCATCACCGATGGTGGCGAGCACATCGGCGACTTCCGCAATCGGGTCGGTATTGATACTCAGATCTGTTTGCGTGGCGGACCTTGGTGTGGCGGGTCCCTGCGCAAGCGGCAATCCCTCGCCGTGCCAGGCATGTAAACCGCCGTTCAGATACTGCCAGCTGCGGTGGCCAATCACGTCCAGGGTCCAGGCGAAACGACCGGCCCAGCCACCCCCTTCGTCATCATAGATAATAATGTCCAGGTCAGGCTCATAGCCGAGGCTGCTGAACAAGTCATTCAAGTGGTCAAGGTCCGGCAGCTTGCCGGTGGCGGGTGGCACACCGCAGACCAGCGAACCGGGTGTGACAAGCACGGCGCCGGGTATGTGTGCCTGCAGGAAATTCTCCTCGCTGCTGACCTGGACCAGGAGCAGGTTGTTGTTATCACTGTTCTGCAGTCTGGCTTGTAACGTCTCGGGCTCGATTAAGCTCACTGTTGCGCTTTGCTGCACACAAAACCTCTTTGGCATCTGTTTCGGGTAAGACATATTATCCTTATCTGTCAGGGGGCGCACAGGCGTCAGCGGTTGCATCATGGTTTAAAGGAGTAAGGTTTGAGCGAAAATCTGGTTTGGATGGATCTGGAGATGACCGGGCTGGACCCCAGCGTCGAGCGCATTATCGAGATGGCAACCATTATCACGGACAGCAACCTGAATACGATTGCTGAAGGTCCGGTGCTGGCGATCAGGCAACCCCAGGCTCTGTTTGATGCCATGGATGATTGGAATCAGACCCATCATCGCGCGTCAGGTCTGCTCGACCGCATTGCAAAGGAAGGTGTTACCGAGCGCGAAGCAGAAGCGCTGACGCTGGCCTTTCTTGAACAGCATGTAGAAGCCGGAGCAGCGCCGTTGTGTGGCAATACCATCTGGCAGGATCGGCGTTTTTTAACCCTGTATATGCCGGATCTGGAAAACTATCTGCATTACCGAATGGTGGACGTCAGCTCGATAAAGGAACTGGCTAAGCGCTGGCGGCCGGATGTGGCCAGTAGTTTCTCGAAAAAGAATGAACATACTGCGCTGGCAGACATAAGAGAGTCGATAGGTGAGCTGCAACATTATCGCGAACACTTCTTTCAGATGCCGGACTGATCCGTCTGCTGAAGCAATTTCTGCAGGGCCCAGGTGATGTGTTCCGCTACCATGGGCGAGGCACTGAGCAGACGATTGTGTAAAGCCTCAATAACGCGAGGGCTGGATGGGCCGTTACCCAGGCCAACAGCCAGGTTGCGCTGCCATTGTTCATAGCTGACCCGACGCATTGCTGAACCTTCAGTGAGGCCAAGGAATTCTGTTTCCGTCAAGGTGAACAGATCCACAAGTTGTGCCTGCTCCAGGCCGTGTCGGGGCTGGAAATCCGGCTCGGAAGTCGTTGGTGCGTCCCGATTCCAGGGACAATACAACTGACAATCATCACAACCATAGATGCGATTACCCATAGCGCTGCGCAGGGATTCAGGAATAGAACCTTTGTGCTCAATGGTCAGATAGGAAATACAGCGGCGTGCGTCCAGTTGTTTTGGCCCGATAATCGCCTGGGTTGGGCAAACGGTCATGCAGGCCTGACATTTACCACAGGCCTCTTCGTAAGCAGAATCTTCGATTTCCAGGTCAAGTGGTGCGTTGGTGTAAATCTCTCCCAGGAAAAACCAGGATCCAGCCTCCTTGTTCAGGAGCAACGTGTGTTTGCCGATCCAGCCCAGACCGGATTTTGCTGCCAGCGCTTTTTCCAGCACCGGCGCCGTATCCGTGAAAGCGCGGAACTGATGGCTGGGCAATTGCGCATTGATCTGTGTGGCCAGCTTTGCCAGCCGGCGGCGCAGAACTTTGTGATAGTCGCGCCCCAGGGCATATCTGGAGATATAGGCCTGATCGGATGAGTTGAGCACCTCCAGTGGCTGTGTCTCTGCCGGCAGATAGTTCATGCGCGCGGTGATGACCCGGCAGGTGTCGGTTTCTAATAGTTCCGGTTGCAGGCGTTTGTCCAGGTTGCGCTCCAGATAACCCATTTCACCTGCAAAACCCCGCGCCAGCCAGGCCCGCACGTGTGGGGCGTGTGCACTCAAATCCACATCGCTGATCGCGATATCGGCAAAACCCAGCGCCTGCCCCCAGGTTTTAATTGTCTGCAGATCCGGCAGCATCAGTGGCCATCGTTTGTGATGAAAAGCGCAGTATAATGATCCGTTCGCAAAGCGCTGTGTGTTTATGTTGCCAGTTGATACCTACCTTTATTCCGCTGCCCAGAGCCGTGCCGTAGACGCGGATGCCATGGCACAGCTCAATGTGCCCGGTTATACGCTGATGCAGAGAGCCGCACAGGCGGCGTTGGCGCTGGTCTTGCAGCAGTATCCTGGTGTGGGTGCGATCAGCGTGGTTTGTGGCAAAGGCAACAACGCCGGGGATGCCTATCTGGTGGCCAGTGGTGCGCATCAACTTGGTATCAAAGTGCAGCTTCTGGCGGCAAAACCGCCGTCATCGTTGCAGGGAGATGCAGCCACAGCGTATGCCGAGGCAACAGCAAATGGTCTGATGGTCGAAGATCAGTTCCAGTGTTTTACTGGTGGTGTCATTGTTGATGGGTTGCTCGGTACGGGCCTGCGTGGTGCGCCACAGTCGGAATACGCACAGTGGATTGAAAGAATCAATGCTGCTGGAAAACCGATCGTTAGTTTGGATGTACCGTCAGGTGTTGATACAGATACCGGGGGCGCACCTGGCGCGGTGGTGAATGCCGCTCATACCCTGTCTTTTATTACGCCCAAAATTGGTCTGCACACCGGCGCAGGTCTGGCAGCGGCCGGCCAACGCCATCTTGATGACCTGGCTGTGCCGCCACAGTGTTTCCCGGTCACTTCCGTAACAAGGCTGCATTGGCGCCGGGAAATAATGCCTGAATTGAAAGTGAATACTTACAAACACCGGCAGGGCCATGTCGTTATTGCCGGTGGAGATGACAATATGCCAGGCGCGGTGATCATGGCAGCTGAAGCGGCGTTGCGGGTAGGGGCTGGAATGGTCACGGTGCTCACCCGTCCTGGGCATACCGCAGCACTGGTCAGCCGTACCCCGGAGATCATGGTGCTTGGCTACGCCGAGTCAGGGCATGATGCGCGGGTCAACGAATTACTCAGTAAAGCCAGCTGTGTGGTCCTGGGTCCGGGCCTGGGCCGAAGCCGATGGTCGGAATCTCTCTATGCTCAGGTTGCCACGGCTGCTCGACCGACTTTAGTGGACGCAGACGGTCTGTATTGGCTGGCAGCTCAAGGCAGCTGGGCAGGAGGTGCTTTAACGATCACACCACATGTGGCTGAAGCGGCGCGCCTGTTGGGTGTGGAACCGGATGAAGTGCAGGCTGACCGTCTTGCTGCAGCGCGACACCTTGCTGATCAGTATGCCTGTCAGGGGGTTCTGAAAGGCGCAGGCTCAGTGGTCTTTGCGCAACAAACGTCTGAACTGGCGATCTGCGGGCATGGCAACCCGGGTATGGCCAGCGCTGGCATGGGTGATGTGTTGAGTGGCGTGCTGGGAGGCATGCTCGGGTACGCAGAGGATCCATTCACGCCGAATATTGCCCTGCACGCTGGAGTTGCACTGCATAGCGCAGCAGCAGATCATGCAGCGCTCGAACTGGGTCAGCGCAGTCTGCAGGCGACCGATGTCATTACCGCACTGCCTTCCCTTTTATAATGCTTCCTGTATCGGATAGATTCAGCAGACACATATTGTGAACGTATAGGACATGGATAAACCGTTTGAGTCACAAAGCGCAGACTGGCGTCAGCATTTGTCGGATGAAGCGGCAACAGTTGCCTTTGGTGCCCGCTTAAGTGAAATTCTGCAATCGCGCTATGGCGGTCGCGCGGTGGTGTTCCTGCGTGGTCAGCTGGGTGCAGGTAAAACAACCCTGGTGCGTGGCCTGCTTAGAAATCTTGGCCATACCGGCGTGGTGAAGAGCCCTACCTATACGCTCCTGGAACCGTACAATATGCCAGCGGCCGAGGTCTTTCATTTCGATCTGTATCGGGTGAATGATCCCCAGGAGCTGGAATTTGTCGGATTCGACGAAATTATCGATGGCCCGGGCCTGAAGCTGTTTGAGTGGCCTGAAAAGGCTGCGGACTGGTTGCCGCATCCGGATGTAGAGGTCAGTTTAGAGGTGGTAACGGATACGCAACCCGTATCCCGTGAGGTGTCAGTTGTCTTTAGTTGAACCGCAGACCAGAAAATCAGTGATTGCAGCACTGTTTGCTTTACTGTGTGTTGGCCTTGCGCCTGTCTCGGTGTCCGCTGCGGCTTTGAAAAGTGTTCGCATGCACGAAGCACCGGATTCCACTCGGGTGGTGTTCGATACCGATGCGGCGGTAACGTATAAAATCTTCACCCTCGAAGATCCACACCGGGTAGTGGTTGATCTGCAGGGGGTCTCACCTCGACCCGGTTTTGATCCGGCGGTAGTGGCGGTCGGGCGCGCCCGGGTCGCCAGCTTGCGGGCAGCAGATCGCAACGGTAATTATCGCGTGGTGATCGATACCAAAACCCGCCTTACGCCCAAAGCGTTTACCCTCAAGCCGATTGACCCCTACGGCCACCGGCTGGTCATCGATCTGATAGAGCCCAATCCCACCGCTCCCGCGCCCAGAATCGTCGCGCCTGCAGCGAATCGGGATGTGGTGATTGCCATTGATGCCGGTCATGGCGGAGACGACCCGGGAGCGGTCGGACCAAAGAGAATTCTGGAAAAAAATGTTGTGCTGCAGATTTCGCGGCGTTTGAAACGCAACCTGGATGCCCTGGATGGATTTCGCGCTGAGCTGATTCGCACCGGCGATTACTACCTGCCTCATCGTAAACGTACCCAGCTGGCGCGGGACAAACGTGCTGATCTGTTTGTCTCTGTTCACGCCGATGCGTTCAAGGAAGCCAATGTGAAAGGGGCTTCTGTTTATACGTTGTCTGATCGCGGCGCAACCAGTGAAACAGCGGCCTGGCTGGCAGAAAGGGAAAACAGAGCTGATCTGTTGGGCGGTGTCGGTGACGTCAGCCTGACCGACAAAGACCCGGTGCTGGCACATGTGCTTCTGGATCTGTCCATGGATGCAAACCGCTCTCAGAGTATTGATGCGGGTCGTGCGGTTCTGGCCAATCTGGGGCGGGTCACAAGGCTGCACAAGCAGCGGGTGGAACAGGCGGCTTTTATTGTTCTCAAGTCGCCGGATATGCCGTCTATTCTTGTGGAAACCGGTTTCATCTCCAATCCTGACGAAGCCCTGCGTCTGTCTCAGGCAGAACATCAGGCTAACGTCGCGCGCGCTATCGCTGACGGCATTGAGCAGTTCATGCGTCTCAATCCGCCGCCGGGCTCATTGCTGGCCTCACAGGATGTGCCCGCGGGTGAAACACGTTATACCATTGCGCCTGGCGACACCCTGTCTGCTATAGCACAGCGTTATGGGGTCAGCTCAAGTACCCTCAAATCAAAAAATGGATTGCGCACGGATACCATAAGAGTGGGTCAAGTGCTGCTGATTCCCGGAGTCTGAATGTCCGCCAACCGCGTCAGGCGGCTTTCAGGTTTTGTTGCGGATCAGATCGCTGCTGGTGAGGTGGTCGAAAGACCTGCGTCTATTGTTAAAGAGCTGGTTGAGAACAGCCTCGATGCGCAGTCTTCACAGATTGATGTTCGCATCGAAGAAGGTGGCAGCAGCCTGATCTGGGTGCAGGATAATGGCTACGGCCTGCATCCTGACGATTTGTCTCTGGCGCTGGAGCGGCATGCAACCAGTAAAATAACAGATGCTCAGGACCTGCTGGGTATTGCCAGTCTGGGTTTTCGTGGTGAAGCGCTGGCCAGTGTAGCGTCTGTCGCCCGGATTAAACTCAGCAGTGCACAGGCCGGTGCCGCGATGGGATACCAGCGAGAGGTGCATGGCGGAGAGCTGATGGCGCAGGGTCCGGTAGCCCACAACACGGGTACCACAGTGGAAGTCCGCGACCTGTTTTACAACACACCAGCGCGACGTAAATTTTTAAAAGCGCAACGTACCGAAGCGGCACAGATTGATCAGGTGTTCCGGCGTTTGAGCCTGGCGCACATGGAGGTAGGTTTTTCACTGCGGCAATCTTCTGAAAAGTCTGCGTCCGGTCGGGCGTTGTCGCTGCCGGCCGGGCGTATTGAAGAGCGGCTCGGCCAGGTGCTGACCGCGGACTTTCTCACTCACAGCATTGCAGTGGATGAAAGTTGGGATAACTTCCGTCTGCATGGCTGGGTAGGGTTGCCCGCCTTCCATCGACGCCTGGCGGACCAGCAATATTTTTACGTCAACGGCCGGGCCATCCGCGATAAACTGGTCGGGCATGCAGTACGCCAGGCCTACCGTGATGTCATGTTCCATGGCCGGCAGCCGGTATTTGTGCTCTATTTTGAGCTGCCCCAGGACACCGTCGACGTCAACGTGCATCCGACCAAACACGAGGTCCGGTTTCGTGAATCGCGGGCGGTGCATGATTTTATTTTTGGCAGCTTGAATCGCGCCCTGCGCGAGGTGCGCCCGCAAACGCCTGCCCCGAATCATGATCCAGTGGCGCAGTTGTCACCACAAACGACAAACGCCTGGCCATCGGTACAGGAGAGTGCAGCATTTGAAATGTCGCCGGGGTCAACACCTGCTGCGCCTTTTGCCTCGCGACCGATGACGCAGAGTGCGCCGCTGGAATCCTCTGAAACTCCGTCGGTCGGCATCTCGCCTCAATCACAAACACCACCACTGGGTTATGCGCTGGGACAGGTGCACGGTGTCTATATCCTGGCGCAGAATAACGAAGGTCTGGTCATTGTTGATATGCATGCTGCCCACGAACGGGTGACCTACGAAAAGCTCAAAGCCCAGGCGGAAAATGCGTCGATCGCACGGCAGCGATTGCTGGTGCCGGAAAATCTTAACGTGACTGAAGCAGAAGCAGAGCTGGTGGAAGGTCTGAGTGATACTTTCCTGCAGGCAGGTCTTGTCATCGAACGCTCCGGTATTCAGTCCGTGTGCCTGCGTGAGGTGCCGGCGCTGATTTCCTTTAAAAAACTGCAGCCCATGGTGCGCGATTTCATTGCGGAGCTGGCTGAGTTTGGTAACAGTGATGAGTTGCTTCGCGGCCAACTTGATCTGTTGGCCAGCATCGCCTGCCATGGTTCTGTGCGTGCAAACCGCAGTCTGACCATTGCCGAAATGAACGCTCTGCTGCGTGAAATGGAAGTCACAGAAAACGCCGGTTTATGTAACCATGGTCGGCCCACTTATTTCACCCGCAGCCTGGCGGATCTCGACAAACTGTTTTACCGGGGACAGTAAGTGAACCGTCAGGTTGTCCTGTTGCTTGGCCCTACGGCGGTGGGCAAGACCGCTGCGGCGATGGCGTTGTTTGATCAGCTCGGCGGTGCCGACAAAGTGCGTTTGATCAGTGCGGATTCGGCGCTGGTTTATCAGGGTATGGATATTGGCACGGCTAAACCCAGTGCAGCGGAGCTGGCACGTTATCCTCATGAACTGATCGACTTTCGCGCGCCCCGGGACACCTACACCGCAGCAGATTTTGTTGCCGATGCTGACGTGTTGGTTGAGGAGGCTATGCAGCAGGGGCAGGTGCCGGTGATTGTGGGTGGCACTATGCTTTATGTGAAACGTTTTGTTGAAGGCATTGCCCGATTACCCAGCGCTGACCCGGCTGTTCGGGCTCAATTGCAGGCGGCTTTTGATGCCGGTCAGGGTCCTGAGCTGCATGCTGAACTTGCCGCCATTGACCCGACGGCAGCCGCAAATATTCATCCCAACAACCCCCAGCGTCTGCTGCGGGCGCTGGAA
>Ga0180435_10002020_pt1 | contig 20832 bp, 19 predicted proteins | sample SS_ome_3_FD_132467 | JGI IMG/M metagenome (GOLD analysis project Ga0180435, IMG submission 132467) | Hypersaline lake sediment archaeal communities from the Salton Sea, California, USA - SS_3_S_1 metaG | ecosystem: Environmental > Aquatic > Non-marine Saline and Alkaline > Hypersaline >...
CCACGCGGCCGGTGGACGAGTGGCTGGCGGAGTACGATCGGATACGTCCCCATGCCCTGCACAGCTATCCCAGCGCCCTGCGTGAATTCTGTTTCGCCGCGCGCAAGCGGGGGCCGTTGGACTGGCTGCCGCGCGTTCTGTCGGTGGGCGGCGAGCTGTGCCCCGAGGATCTGCCCGCGCTCACCACCGAGGTTTTCGGCTGCCGCCCGCTGACGATGTACGGGGCCGTGGAGGGTGGCCGGCTGGCCTTCGAGTGCCGGGCCCACTGCGGTCTCCACGTTCGCCCCGACGCGGTCCATATCGAGCTGCTGCACGACGGCCGCTCGGTGGGGCCTGGTGAAACCGGCGCGGTGCACATAACCTCGCTTATCAATACCGTGATGCCGATCATCCGCTACGAGCTGGGCGACCTGGCGACCTGGGAGAGCGGCGACTGCTCCTGCGGCCTCTGGTGGCCGCGGCTGACCCTGAGCCAGGGCCGCATGGGCGACGTGATACCCCTGCCGGGAGGCCGCCGAGTTCCGGTGACCAACCTGGCGGCCATAGTGGGCAAGTCCGATGCCGTGCGCCAGTTCCAGTTCGTGCGGCGCTCGGAAACCCGGCTGGTGCTGCGCTACGAACCGGAGGACGGCGCCGGGAAATCGCTGGAGCCGATACGGCAGGCACTCGCACTCGCGCTGCCGGGTATCGAGCTGGAGCTGGAGAAAACGGGACAGTTGCCCCGAACGCACAGCGGCAAGGTGCGGCGCTACGCGGACGAAGTCGCGAAGCAATCCCCCGCCGGTGAAGAAAAAGGAAACGGCGAATGAACGATCGTGACGTCTTCGAACGGCTGGACATCCGGCCCAACGCGCGCAACGACGGCGGCCGGGAACTGCGCCTGCGCTGCTGGGTGCATTTCCTGCGGGCTGTGCGCGGCGAACTGGCGTCGAGAACGGGCCTGCCCTGGAAACAGCGTTTCGCGGCCTGGCGGGCCGGGTTTACTTCGCGCTCCTGGATGCTGTACGAGCTCGAACAGGGCGACCCCGGCCGCTACCTGGCGGATTTCAAGGCGATCCTGAACGGCTACCGGGTCAACGGTTTTTACCACACGGTGCTCGGCAACAAGCTCGTGCTTTCCCGGCTGCTCGACGCGCACGGCATTCCGCACCCGAGAGTGTGCGCCACGCTGATCGAGGGGAAACTGCGGCTGGAAGACCAGGCCAAGGCGCCGGCCCTGGCGGCAGCGCTGGACCGCGTCCTGGAGCATTCGCCCAAGCTGGTCTTCAGGCCGGTCCGTTCGGGATGCGGCGAGGGCGTGTTTTTCCTCGACCGCGAGGACGGCGGACTCTGCCTGAACGGCCACCCGGTGACGCTGGACGAGGCCGCCCGCCTGTTGGCGGCCCTCGACGGTTACGTGGTGACGGAGTTCGTGCAACAGGCCCGGTACGCCCGGGCCATTTTCCCGGGTTCGACCAACACCCTGCGCGTGCTGACGTTGTGGGATGCGGCAACCGGTGCGCCCTTCACGGCGGCCGTGATCCATCGTTTCGGCGCGCGGGCATCGGGGCCGACCGACCACTGGGACAAGGGGGAGGGCGGATACTGTGCGTCGGTGGACCGCGCAACCGGAATCATGGGACCCGCCGTGTCCCTGGCGGCCGACAATCACCTGCGGTGGGTGTCTGCGCACCCGGACAGCGGGGCGGCCATCGAGGGAGTCGCCATACCCGGTTTCCGCGAGTGCATCGACGGCGTGCTGGGGGCTGCGGAGCAGTTCCCGTTCTGCCCGAGCATCGGTTGGGACGTCGTTCTGACAGACGACGGCTACCGCATCATCGAGGCGAACACGATCCAGGGGTTGTCCATCATGCAGGTGCACCAGCCGTTGCTGGACGATCCGCGCACGCGCGCTTTTTACGAGCGCTGGGGGATGGCCTGAATCTCTGAGCGGCAGAAATGCAGCTTGCCGCCGCTGCCCCGTTCGATGTGGTCGGTCAACTCGAGTTCCACTTCCACGCCACTGCCCAACCTCGCCTCGAGCGCGGCCCGAAGCTGGGCCTGTTCCCGTTCGTCCACGGCACGGCGGGGCACCAGGCGGAGCTGTAACCGATCGACCGCAACCTGCACCAGCTGGTACTCGACGATCCAGTCGGCGGCTATGGCCACGACCTCGTTCATCAGCTCGAAGGGGTGCAGCAGCCGCCCGTCGGGCAGGTGCAGGAAGTCGATCGTCCGCCCGCGCAGTTGCCCGATGGTGGAGAACGGGCTGCCACAGGGGCAGGCGTCCGGACCGGCCACCGCCAGGTCGCCCATGGCGTAACGGATGATGGGCATGGTGCGTGAATGCAGCGAGGTGATATGGATCTCCCCGGTCTGCCCTTCCGCCACGGGCACGCCGTCGCGGCAGACCTCCAGCACGATGCCGTCGTCGTTCACGTGGTACAGGCCGGTTTCCGGGCAGCGCCAGGCGGCGACGTTGCATTCCGAGGTGCCGTATACATCGTGCACGGGGACCCCGAAGCTCTCTTCGAGAATCCTGCGTTGGTGCGGTGTCAGGGGCTCACCGCCGCTCGAAACGCGGCGCAGGCAGGCGAGCGGCCGGTCGCGCCGGGCATGCTCGAGAGCGATCCGCACCAGCGCGCCGGGATAGCCCGAAAGGATGTGCGGCTGGAATTCGAGCAGCCGGGAATGGCTCTCGGCGGGATCTTCGAAGCAGTCGAATACGCGGGTGTCCAGCAGCCGAAGCTTTCGCGCGAGATTTTGCGGGCGGTTGAAGCGGTCCGATAGCGGCTCCCAGGTGGTCTTGACCTTGGCCAGACGGTCACCCGGCCTGAGGCCGAGCATCCGCTGCAGGCGCCAGCGCAGCATGTTCAGGCGGCGTTCCTCGGCCGGGGAGCGCAGGATTCGAACGGGCATGCCGGTCGATCCGCTGGTCTTGTGCTCGATCAGCCGTTCGCGGGCGATGCGCTCCTCGCTGACCGTGTCGCGGAGTTCACGCAAGTGCTGCTTGTCCAGCGGCGGTACGTTCGCGATGTCTTGCAGCCCGTTGACTTCGCCCGGGCTAAAACCGTTCTGTTCGAACCACCGGCGGTAGAAAGGGTCGTGCTCCGCCGCGTAACCGAGCAGGCTTTTCAGCTTCCGAAGCTGGTAACGACGCATGTGCTCGCGGCCGAGACGGGGCCGGGCGAACGCGGCGAGAGTGAACCCAAGTGTATTGATCGATTCCAGCGGATTCATGGTCGACGGGATTGGCGGTTCCAGGCCCGCACTATACCGTATGGGGCTCGTTGCACATCGTCCGCGGGTCGCATGGCGGTTGCTGCGCGGACCGGTGGTCGACTATGCTCGTGCGCTGCGGCGCATCGACATGGACAGCGTGAAACGGGAAGAACAGCAATCGTATTGGGACGAGGTTGCGGCATCCTTCGGCGCCGAGGGGCAGTACGACCTGTGGCGCCGACACAGCGACCGCGTCAACCACGACCTGCTGGAGGCCTGGCTTCCCGGTGCTCCGGTCGCCCGCCTGCTGAAGACCGATCTCTTCGACGAGGCCATGTCGGAGGGCCTTTACCCGTTGCTGGCCCGCCAGGCGAAGCGGGTGGACGGCGTCGACATTTCCATCCAGGCGGTCGCAGCGGCGTCGGCCCGCTACCCGGAATTGCAGGCGCGCTATGCCGACCTGCGGCAACTCCCCTACACCGACGGCGCCTTCGATTGCGTGGTATCCAACTCCACGCTGGATCACTTCGAGGACAGGGGCGACATCGCCACGGCGGTCGCGGAACTGTACCGCGTGGTTCGCCCGGGCGGACAGCTGCTGGTGACCCTCGACAACCTGCAGAACCCGGTCGTCTGGCTGCGCAACCATCTGCCGCAGAAAATCCTGAACCGCACGGGTATCGTGCCGTACTTCGTCGGCCGCACGCTGGCTCGCAGGGGCCTGGTCCGCATTCTTCGCGAAACCGGCTTCGAGGTGCTCGAAACAACGGCGATCATGCACTGTCCGCGAACCCTCGCCGTCGCCAGGGCCGCGGCCGTGCAGAAACGGTCGGACGCGGAACGGCAGGCCCGCTTCCTGGAAAGACTGCAGCGCTGGGAACGGCTGCGGAATTGGCCGAGTCGCTATTTCACCGGCTACTTCGTGGCGGCCCGGGCCAGGCGGCCTGGCTGATCCCGAGCCAGGCCGTCCCGAACCCGGTCAGCGGTGGTGGCGCGACGGCTCTGGTGCTTTGTGCAGACCGCTATTCTAAGAACGGGTCCAGGCGGTCCTTGTAGAGGATGAACTTGGTCTTGTAGTCGGCAAAGAACGCCCTGGCCTGTTCCAGGTTGCTTGCCTCGACCCCGGCCTTTCGGTCGGCCGCGCCTCAGCGCTTCATGAAGTTGAAGAACTCGGCGTTGGTCTTGGTGGCCTTCATCTTGTCCAGCATGAACTCGATCGCCTGGGCCTCGTCCATCGGGTGCAGCAGCTTGCGCAGGATCCACACCTTCTGTAGTTGATCCTGGCCGATCATCAGTTCCTCGCGGCGGGTGCCGGAGCGGTTGATATCGATGGCGGGGTAGGTGCGGCGCTCGGCGATACGGCGGCTGAGGTGCACCTCCATGTTGCCGGTGCCCTTGAATTCCTCGTAGATCACCTCGTCCATCTTCGAGCCGGTTTCCACCAGCGCGGTGGCGATAATGGTCAGGGAACCGCCCTCGGACACGTTTCGCGCGGCGCCGAAGAAGCGTTTCGGGCGTTGCAGGGCGTTGGCGTCCACGCCGCCCGTCAGGACTTTGCCCGAGGACGGCGCCACCGTGTTGTATGCGCGGGCGAGGCGAGTGATGGAGTCCAGCAGGATGACGACGTCGAGTTTGTGTTCGACCAGGCGCTTGGCGCGCTCGATCACCATCTCGGCGACCTGCACGTGGCGCGAGGCCGGTTCGTCGAAGGTGCTGGAAATGACCTCGGCGTCCACCGAGCGCTGCATTTCCGTGACTTCCTCGGGCCGCTCGTCGATCAGCAGGATGATCATCTTGCAGTCCGGGGCATTGGCCCGGATGCTGGTTGCGATGTTCTGCAGCATGATGGTCTTGCCGGCCTTCGGTGGCGAGACGACCAGGCCGCGCTGGCCCTTGCCGATTGGCGACACCAGGTCGATGATGCGGGCCGTGATGTCCTCGGTGCTGCCGGAGCCGCGTTCGAGTTTGTACTGTTCGACCGGGAACTCGGCCGTAAGGTTCTCGAACAGGATCTTGCGCTTGGCGGCGTCGGGCGATTCGTAGTTGATCTCCTCGACCTTGAGCAGCGCGAAGTAGCGTTCGCTGTCCTTGGGTGGCCGGATCTTGCCCGACAGCATGTCGCCGGTGCGCAGCGCGAAGCGCCGGATCTGGCTGGGCGAAACATAGATGTCGTCAGGGCCGGCCAGGTAGGAGCTGTCAGCCGAGCGCAGAAAGCCGAAGCCGTCCTGGAGGATTTCCAGCACGCCGTCGCCGAAGATGCTCTCGCCGTTCTTGGCGTGGGCTTTCAGGATGGAAAAAATGATGTCTTGCTTGCGGGAGCGAGCGACACCCTCCAGGCCCATTTCTTCTGCGATTTCCTGCAGCTTGGAGATGGGCATCTTCTTCAGGTCTGTAAGGTTCATTAATGGGCTCGGAAAAAAGGCAGCGCCTTGGAGTTGAAGATCAGCAAATCGAATTTACGATCGGTATGGTTAGACCGGTTTCCGGCGACTCGGCGCCGGTTTCGAATCAGGGAAGTGATGGCCGGGCGGGGGGCCCGGCCACAGATGGCGTTAAACTAACACGATTGCCGGGGGGCGTCCAGTCGGAGCGCCACCCGTCGGAACAGGCCGGGTTAGCGGTCAGACGGCTTCTTCGACGAAGGTCTTCAGCTGGCCCTTGGTGAGCGCGCCGACCTTCATGGACTGCACCTTGCCGTCGCGGAAGATCATCAGGGTCGGGATGCCACGGATATTGAACTGGCGCGGCGTCGCCGGATTGCTGTCGATGTCCATCTTCGCCACCTTGATGCGGTCGCCGTATTCCTCGGCGATCTCGTCCAGGATCGGCGCGATCATCTTGCACGGGCCGCACCACTCGGCCCAGTAATCGACCAGGACGGGGCCGTCGGCGCCCAGCACGTCTTGCTCGAAGCTGCTGTCGGTTACGTGGGTTATTCTGTCGCTCACATCTATTCTCCCGGTAGCGCCGTTCTCGACTGGAACATCTATAGCGGCGCGGTTAATATGATTCAATTCAGAGCCCGGAACGAGAAAGCGAAACCGGACGGACGCGCAGTCAAACGGGCCTTCATTTCAACTGAACTGTTCGACGATTTCAAGGCGCACGCTCCATTTTTCAAGTCCCGGCGGCCGAATTGAATACGTATAAATGAACGGAAGCCGGCCGCCAGGTTCGGCGCACGGACAAGCGAGTTTCAATGCAAAACGAGAATAACGCCAAGCCACTGACCGACATGGCTTTTTCATCCCTCGACCTGGTCCCCGAGGTCCAGGAAGGGCTGCGCAAGGCAGGCTTTACCCACGCCACGCCCATCCAGGCACTGACGCTGCCGTTCGCGCTGCAGGGCGAGGACGTCGCCGGGCAGGCGCAGACCGGCACCGGCAAGACCGCGGCATTCCTGCTGACCATTTTCCAGCGCCTGCTCGAGTCGCCCCGCGAAGAGCCCGGGCGTCACCCGCGCGCCCTGGTACTGGCGCCGACCCGCGAACTGGCGCTGCAGATCCACAAGGACGCCTTGCTGCTGGGCGGTGATACCAGCTTGCGTTTCGCCCTGGCCTACGGCGGGGTGGACTACGACAAGCAGCGCAAGGTGCTGGAAGAAGGTGTCGACGTGCTGATCGGCACGCCGGGCCGGATCATCGATTACTTCAAGCAGAAAGTCTTCAACCTGCGGCATATCGACGTGATGGTGCTGGACGAGGCGGACCGCATGTTCGACCTCGGCTTCATCAAGGACATCCGCTACGTACTCCGCCACTTGCCTCCGCTGGACGAACGGCAGTGCCTGATGTTCTCGGCCACGCTCTCCCACCGGGTGCTGGAGTTGGCCTACGAGCACATGAACGAACCCGAGTTGCTGAAGGTGGAGACCGAACAGGTGACGGCGGATCACGTCCTGCAGTCGGTGTTCTACCCGGCCAACAATGAAAAACTGCGCCTGCTGGTCGGCCTGTTGAAGCGGATCGAAAACGGCCGGGTGATGGTTTTCACGAATACGCGTGCCGCCACCGACCGGGTCAAGCGCACGCTCGAGGCCAACGGGATTCACGCCGCCTCGATTTCAGGCGCCGTGCCGCAGAAGAAGCGGCAATCGCTGCTGAAACGATTTCACGACGGCGAGATCCCGGTGCTGGTCGCGACCGACGTCGCCGCCCGCGGCCTGCACATCCCGGACGTTACTCACGTGATCAATTTCGACCTGCCGCAGGACGCCCCGGATTACGTGCACCGGATCGGCCGCACGGCGCGCCTGGGCGCGCGCGGCGAGGCCATCAGCTTCGCCTGCGAGAACTACGCTTTCCACCTGCCGGAAATCGAGGAATTCATCGGTTACGCGATCCCGATGGAACAGGCCGAGGCTGAACTCCTGCCCAAGATCGAGCGCGCCGCCCCCCAGCCGCGCAGTGAAGACCGCGGCAGGCGGGGCGGCGGGCGTCGTCCCTCGTCCCGGGGACGCGGTGGAAGCCGGGCATCCGGCTCGGGTGAATCGCGGGGCGCGGAACAGACGGATAAACCACGGCGCCGCCGGCGTCGTCGGCCACGGAAGAAAGAGACCGCCTGACCCGGTCCGTCGATGATCACCTTCGAGCACGTCAGCAAGCGCTACGAGGGCGGAATCACGGCGCTCCGGGACGTGAATTTCCAACTGGCCCGGGGTGAGATGGTGTTCCTGACGGGCCACTCCGGGGCCGGCAAAAGCACCCTGCTGCGCCTGGTCATGATGCTGGAACGGCCCAGTGGCGGGAAGATCACCGTCAACGGCCAGGAACTGTGCCGAACGCCAGCCCGCCACGCCGCGCGGACCCGGCAACGCATCGGCATGATCTTCCAGGACCACAAACTCCTCAAGAACAAATCCGTGTTCGACAACGTGGCGCTGCCACTGATGATCGCCGGCCTGCCGTACCGCGAGGTGCGCAAGCGCGTGCGCGCCGCACTGGACCGGGTCGGCCTGCTCGGGCGCGAGGCCACCCCGCCGGGCCGCCTGTCCGGGGGTGAACAACAGCGTGTGGGCATCGCCCGGGCCATCGTCGGCATGCCCCCCGTGTTGCTGGCGGATGAACCCACGGGCAACCTGGATCCCGAGCTGTCCCACGACCTTTTCGAGTTGTTTCGCCGCCTCAACGAGCAGGGCGTCACGGTGCTGGTTGCCAGCCACGACCTGAACCTGATCCGGTCGATGGGGCAACGCGTGTTGGTGCTCGCGGGCGGAGAACTCGTCGACGACATTCCCGGTTCAGAAGTCGGGGGCGGCGCGCGATGAACGATCGGTCGCGCCCGCAACGGTTCCGCGCCTGGGGCAGGCGCCAGTTGTACAGTTTTTTTTCCAGCCTGGGCTCGCTGGCCGACAACGCGGTCGGCACGCTGATGACGGTCGCCGTGCTCGGCGTCGCGATGGCGCTGCCGCTGGCGCTCTATGTCGCCATTAACAACCTCGAGGCCGTCGATCTGAAGAAGGAACGATGGGGCTCCCTGTCGGTTTACCTGGTCGAGTCCGCGAACGAGGCAGATGCGCAGTCCGTGGCCACTCTATTGCGGGATCGATACGCCGCGCAGGTCGAGGTGGTCTCACCGGACGAGGGCCTGGCGTCGTTCCGCGAGGCATCGGGATTCGGGGCCGTTCTGGATCTGCTCGATGGCAACCCGCTGCCCTGGGTATTGCACGTGACGCCGGCGGAGGCGGGCGAGGCTGGCCTCGAGGCCCGGGTGTCTGAATTGGCTGCATGGATCGAGGCGCAGGAAGCGGTCGATGCGGTCCAGGTAGATTTCCGCTGGCTGCAACGGCTGGAGGCATTCGTCGGCCTCGCGCGGTCACTGGCCGCCGTCCTGGCGGCTGTCCTCGCCCTGGCCGTGCTGGTCATTGTCGCGAACACAATCCGCCTGGACGTGGCCAACCGGGCCGGCGAGATCGAGGTGCTGCACCTCGTCGGGGCGCCGAACGGGTTCATCCGCCTTCCTTTCCTTTTTGCCGGTTTCTGGTACGGGTTGTTGGGCGCCTTGCTGGCCCTGGTGTTGTTGAACGCCGCGTTGCTGTACCTCGCCGCACCGGCGGAGCGCCTGCTGGACGCCTACGGGAACAGCCTGCGACTCGAGGGGCCGGGCCTGGCCGCGACGGCCAGCCTGCTCGTCGCGGGTGCCGTGCTCGGCCTGGCCGGGTCATGGGTCGCGGTCGGTCGCCACCTCAAGCGGTTCAGACTGGCGGATGCGGGGCGTCCCTCGTGATATTTATCGGTATTGTCTAATATAATTCAAGTTGTTGAATCAAATGGGCAAATCTAGCTGGAACCTTCCCGGTTCGGTCTTGTCAAACGCTGCAGTCAAAACATTATTTGAGTAGCGTTCGCAAGGTTGCGGCCACGCAGCCCCCGGGAGGGGGCGCGTGCTTAAAATTGCAGGAAACTGTGATACACTTGCGCGCTGATTTGGAGGATCAATGAGCAAAGAACTGGTACCAAGCCATCTTCTCGTCCCCGCGGGAACCGGCAGCCTGGACGCCTACATCCAGGAGGTCAACAAGATTCCCGTGCTGACGCTGGAAGAAGAACGAGACCTGGCCCGCCGCTTCCGTGACGACGGCGAACTCGAGGCTGCGCGCCGCATGGTGCTCGCACACCTCCGTTTCGTCGTGCACGTGGCCAAGGGCTACGCGGGTTACGGACTGAACCTCGGCGACCTGGTGCAAGAAGGCAACATCGGCCTGATGAAGGCGGTGAAGCGTTTCGACCCCGAACACGGCGTTCGGCTGGTTTCCTTCGCGGTGCACTGGATTCGCGCCGAGATGCACGAATTCATCCTGCGGAACTGGCGCATCGTCAAGGTCGCCACGACCAAGGCCCAGCGGAAGCTGTTCTTCAACCTGCGCAAGTCCAAGAAGCGTCTCGGCTGGCTCAGCTACGACGAGGTCCAGGCGGTCGCCAAGGACCTCGGCGTGAAGCCCGAGGTCGTGCTCGAGATGGAATCACGGCTTTCAGGCCAGGACGTCGGCTTCGACCTGCCGCCGAACGCGGACGACGAAGTGCCCTACGTGGCGCCCGTGGCATACCTGGAGAGCAAGACCCGGGACCCGCAGCTCGAACTCGAAGCCAAGGACTGGTCGGAGCACCACAGCAACCTGTTGTACCAGGGGCTGGGTGACCTCGACGAGCGCAGCCAGGACATCATCCGCAGCCGCTGGCTGCAGGAAGACAAGCTGACCCTGCAGGAACTGGCCGACCGTTACGGCGTCTCGGCCGAGCGCATCCGCCAGCTCGAAGCCAACGCGCTGCGCAAGATGAGGGCGTCGATGACCGCCTGATCCCGCACAGCGGATTCGGATACGAAAACGGCCTCCTTCGCGGAGGCCGTTTTTTCATGGGTAGCTGGAAAAGAACCCCGCCAACTCCAGGCGTTCAGTCCTTGGTCAATCTTCTTCGGTCGCTTCCGTGACCCAGGCCTCCGGCGGCGGGCAGGAGCAGATCAGGTTGCGGTCGCCGAACACGTTATCCACGCGACTGACGGACGACCAGAACTTGCTGACGTACAGCCCCGCAACGGGATAGGCCGCCGACGCGCGATCATAGTCGTGGGGCCAGTCTCCGGCCAGGTCGGCCGCCGTGTGCGGCGCCCACTTGAGCGCGTTGTCCTGCGGGTCCGACCGACCCTGCTCGACCGCGCGAATTTCCTCGCGGATCGACAGCATGGCGTCGCAGAAGCGGTCCAGTTCCGACAACGGTTCGCTCTCGGTGGGTTCGATCATCAGCGTGCCCGGCACCGGGAAGGACATCGTGGGCGCGTGGAAGCCGTAATCAATCAGACGCTTGGCCACGTCCTCCTCGGTGACGCCGCAGGTTTCCTTGAAGGGACGGATGTCGATGATGCACTCGTGGGCCACCCGCCCGTTGCGCCCGGTGTAAAGCACCTCGTAGGCGCCTTCCAGCCTGCGGGCGATGTAATTGGCGGAGAGGATGGCGACCTGGGTGGCCTTGCGCATGCCGTGGCGTCCCATCATGCGAATGTACGACCAGGAAATCGGCAGGATGCTGGCGCTACCCCAGGGCGCGGCGGAAACAGCGGCGTTCGAGGAGAACTTGCCGCCCATGTCGACGATCGAGTGCCCGGGCAGGAACTCCGCCAGGTGCTCGCCCACGCAGATCGGGCCCACGCCCGGTCCGCCTCCGCCGTGCGGGATGCAGAAGGTCTTGTGCAGGTTCAGGTGCGACACGTCGGCGCCGAATTCGCCCGGCGCGGCGCAGCCCACCAGCGCGTTCAGGTTGGCCCCGTCCAGGTAAACCTGGCCGCCGAACCCGTGGATGATCTCGCAGATCTCGCGCACGGCCTCTTCGAACACGCCGTGGGTGGAGGGGTAGGTGATCATCAGCGCGCCCAGGCGGTCTGCGTTCTCCTCGGCCTTGGCGCGCAGGTCTTCCAGGTCGACGTTGCCCTTCTCGTCGCACTTGACCACGAGGATCTTCATGCCGGCCATCGCGGCGCTGGCCGGGTTCGTGCCGTGGGCGGAGGAGGGTATCAGGCAGATGTCGCGGTGGTGGTCGCCCCGCGCCTCGTGGTAGGCCTTGATCGCCAGCAGGCCCGCGTACTCGCCCTGCGAACCGGCGTTGGGCTGCAGCGACACGGCGTCGTAGCCGGTGCAGGCCACCAGCATCCGCTCCAGTTCCCCGAACAGTTCGCGGTAGCCGCCGGTCTGGTCCTCGGGGGCGAAGGGGTGGATGTCGCCGAACTCGGGCCAGGTCACCGGGATCATCTCGGTGGTGGCGTTCAGCTTCATCGTGCACGAACCCAGCGAAATCATCGCGTGGGCCAGCGACAGGTCCTTGTTTTCCAGGTGCTTCAGGTAGCGCAGCATGCCCGTCTCGCAGTGGAAATCCCTGAACACCGGGTGCTCGAGGAAACCGCTGCTGCGGCGCAGGTTTTTCGGTATGGCGCTCCACTCCGGGTCGAGCTTGTGGTCGATCGCGTCGAGGCCGCGCACGGACGCACTGCCGGCGAAGGCCTCGAGCAGCGCCTGGACGTGTTCCCGCGTCGTTTTCTCGTTGACGCTGACGCCCAGCGCCGAGCTGCCGACCCGGCGCAGGTTGATGCCGGCGTCCAGCGCACGGGCGTACACGGCATCCGCGGTGGATTCGTCGAGGTCGACGGTGAGCGTGTCGAAATAGGCCTCGTGGCGGCAGCTGATACCGGATTCCGCAAGGCCGCTGGCGAGCAGGCCGGCCAGGCGATGAACGCGTCGCGCGATTTTCCGCAGGCGGTCGGCTCCGTGGTAGACGGCGTAGCAGCCCGCGATCACGGCCAGCAGGGCCTGCGCCGTGCAGATGTTGCTCGTCGCCTTGTCGCGGCGGATGTGTTGTTCACGGGTTTGCAGGGCCATGCGCAACGCGGTGCGGCCACGGCTGTCCTGCGAAACGCCGATGATGCGGCCCGGAATCGACCGCTTGTAGTCGTCGCGCGTGGCGAAGAACGCGGCGTGCGGGCCGCCGAATCCCATCGGCACGCCGAAGCGTTGCGCCGAGCCGACCACGACGTCGGCGTCCATTTCGCCGGGCGGCGTCAGCAGCACCAGGCTGAGCAGGTCGGTCGCGACGGCAACCAGCGCGCCCGCCGCGTGGGCCTTCGCGATCGTGTCGCGGTGGTCCACGACCTGGCCGTCCACGCCGGGGTATTGCAGCAGCACTCCGAAGCAGTCGCCCTCGCCGATGGCCTCGGCCGGGTCGGCCACGACGACCTCGATGCCGAAATAACGGGCGCGGTTGCGTACGACGTCCAGTGTCTGCGGCAGAATCGCCGGGTCGACCAGGAAACGCGAGGACTTCGATTTGCGGTTCACCCGCTGCAGCATGGTCATCGCTTCGGCCGCCGCGGTGGCCTCGTCCAGCAGCGAGGCGTTGGCGATCTCCATGCCTGCCAGGTCGCTGACCATCTGCTGGAAGTTCAGCAGGGCCTCGAGCCGGCCCTGGGATATCTCGGCCTGGTACGGCGTATAGGCCGTGTACCAACCCGGGTTCTCGAGCACGTTGCGCAGGATGACCGCGGGCAGGATGGTGTCGTGGTAGCCCATGCCGATCATGCTGTGGTTCACCACGTTCTGCGACGCGATCTCGCGCAGCCTGGACAAGGCTTGCGATTCGCTGATGGCGTCGGGCAGGTCCAGCGGCCCGTCGAGCTGGATCGACGGGGGCAGGGTATTGGCGACCAGGTCGTCGAGCGACTTGGCGCCGACGGCTTCCAGCATCATGGCGATGTCTTCGTCGCCGGGGCCTATGTGGCGGCTGATGAAATCGCCGTGGTCTTCGAGTTCGTAAAGGGGCGAGTGCGGCTGCTTTTCGTTCATGTTGCGGTCGCTCCGGTGGGCGCCGATACGCGCCGGGCAGTTCAACGGGAATCCGCCTATTTTAGGGTGATTTTTCGCCCGGCGATACCCGCTTCAGCTGATCAGCATGGACCAGTAGTGGTCGGCCAGCAGGAAGACGAACAACACCATCAGGTAGATGATGGAGTAGCCGAAAGTCTGCATCGGCAACCGCTCGTCGTTTTCGCGCAGCAGGCGGAAGGCGTACCAGAGGAAGCCGAGGTTCAGCACGGTGACGCCCGCCAGGTAGAGCGCACCGCTCATGCCGGTCAGGAACGGCAGGGTGGTCACGATCACCAGCAGGATCGTGTAGAAAAAGATGTGCCAGCGCGTGAAGCGCACGCCGTGTGTCACCGGCAGCATCGGGATGTCCACGGCGGCGTAATCGCGGCGCCGGTGGATGGCCAGCGCCCAGAAGTGCGGCGGCGTCCAGACGTAGATGATCAGGAACAGGATCAGCGCGTTGTGGTCCACCCCGCCGGTCACGGCGGCCCAGCCCAGCACCGGTGGTGCCGCCCCCGCCGCGCCGCCGATCACGATATTCTGCGGCGTCGCGCGCTTGAGCCACACGGTATACACGATGGCGTAGCCGATCAGTGAGAAAAAGGTCAGCACGGCGGTCAGCATGTTGACCAGGCCGACCAGCAAGGCCATCGAGAGCACGGCCAGCACCAGCGCGAAGGTCAATACCTGGTTCACGTTCAGCTGGCCGGAGGGCAGCGGGCGGTTGCGCGTGCGCGCCATCACCGCGTCGATGCGCTGGTCCAGCAGGTGGTTGATGGCGGCGGCGGAAGAAGCCGCCAGGCCGATGCCCACGGTGCCGGCGACGAACTCGACCAGCGGCGGCCAGCCCGGCACCGCCAGGAACATGCCGACAATCGCCGTGAACACGATCAGCAGAACGACCTTGGGCTTGCACAGCGCCAGGTAGCGGGCAAACGTGGACCTGGTTTCAGACATGCCGGGGGTTCGAGCGGTGGAGCAGCCAGATCATCGCGCCGAGCAGCAGGGCCCCGGTGCCGTTATGCGCGGCCGCCACCGGCAGCGGCAGGAACAGCACCACGTTGAGGATTCCCAGCGTGATTTGCGCCGCCAGCAAGGTGCCGAGCAGGGCGCCGCCCGGGCGGGTTGCCGGCCGCCTCAACAGGGCCAGGGCCAGCAGGCCGAGTACGCCCAGGGTGATCACGGCGCCGATCCGGTGCGTGAGGTGGATGGCCACGCGCGAAGGCAGGTCGAGCACGCCACCCTCGTAGTCCACGCCGATCTCGCGCCACAGGATGAAGCCCTCGCTGAAATTGGTTTCCGGCCACCATTGTTGCTGGCAGGTCGGGAAATCCGGGCAGGCGAGGGCGGCATAGTTTGCGCTGGTCCAGCCACCCAGGGCCAGTTGCACGAGCAGAACCAGCAGGCCGGCGATCACGGCCGGGCGATAAGGTGCGTAGGCCAGCCCATCGTGCGGGCCGTCCAGCGGCCGGGTGCGGAAAGCCAGCCACAACAGCAACGAGAAGGTCGCCAGGCCGCCCAGCAAGTGGGCCATGACGATGATCGGCTTCAGCTTCAGGGTGACCGTCCACATCCCGAGCGCGGCCTGGAACAGGATCAGCAACAGCAACACGGCCGCCAGTCCACGGGCGCCCGCCGAACGATTGGCCGGACGCCAGGCGAGCACGTTGATGGCGACGACCAGCAACACCAGTACCCCGGCGAGATAGCGGTGGACCATCTCTTTCCAGGCTTTTTCGAACTCCACCGGACGTTCCGGGAACGCTTCGTTCGCCTGCAGGACTTCGGCGGCGCTGTCGGGCCAGGTGAGTTGGCCGTAGCAGCCGGGCCAGTCCGGACAGCCGAGGCCCGCGTGCGACAGGCGCACGTAGGCTCCGAGTACGATCACGACGAAGGCGACGGCGGCGGCCAGCAGCGCCAGCCGGTACAGCTTGGAGGTCATCATTGTTCGTCCAGTTTCGACCAGGTCAGCAGCCGCTTCAGGTCTTTTTTCAGATCGTTGGGATCAAAGCCGGCCGCGTAGAACATCATTATATTGCCCAGCGGGTCGAGCAGGTACAGGCTGCCCGGCGTCGCCGCGCCCTGTGCAGCCGACACCGCGTCCAGGGCCGCTGAAACGCTTCCCCCCGGATCGGTCGCGAGCAAAAAGGCCGGGTAGAGTTCGCCCAGGGCGCCCGACTGCGATTGTGCGCCGGGCCCGAGAAGCAACAGCCGGATGCGTTGCTGGTTCCTGCCGGCGGCGCGGTGAACCTGCCTCAGGCCCTCCGCGTCAGCGAGACAAACGGCTCCGCAGGGCTCGGGCGTCGCGTACAGTACCATCCAGTGCTCGCTCCAATCGCTGGCGGCCTGGCCGTTAATGTCGCGCACCGCGAGCGATTCGATTGCGGCCGGAACGGGCGGTTCCACCAGTGCGCCCAGGTTCCGGGTTTCCGCGGGTTGGTAGTCGATCGCTCCGCTGTACATCAGCCAGGCCAGCGCCAGCGGCAGCACGAACAGGCCGGCGATGATGATCAGCGCGATTCGAGGAGAAAGCTTGCTCGTCATTCGGTATCGGGTCCTTTACGGCGACCGCCGGCACGGTAGCCCAATGTCAGCCAGATCACAATAGCCGCGGCGGCCAGGGCGAACCACTGCACGGCGTAAGCCCCGTGCGTGGAAGCGGGCATGACGGCGGCTTTCCACTGGCGATCCTCGAAGCCCTGCTCATCGTCGGCATCGAGCTGGACCAGCCAGGGCGGCAGGGGCGTGTCGTAGAGCTCGGACAGCGGCTCCGGGTCGAGGTAGGTCACCAGCTGGGGCCAGCGCTCGGGGTCGAGTCGGTCTGGCGGGCCGAGCCGCGGGCCTTGGGAACGAACGCCGTTCAGGCGCCCGCGGATGGTCCTGGCGGCGCCGTCCGTGGGGATTTCCGGCAGGGCGGACCGGTCGGGTGGCAGGGGTAACCAGCCGCGGTTGACCAGCACCACCTGCCCGTCGCCCAGGACGAAGGGCGTCAGGACATGCACCCCGGCCCGGCCGCGGTACATCCGGTTATCGAGCAACAGGTGGCGCTCGGTATCGAAGCGCCCCCAGGCCTCGACGCGCGCGAACCGCTCGTTCCGTTCCAGCGCCCGCCCGATGCCCAGGGCCGGGGCATTGTCGAACTGTTCGAACAACGCCTCCTTCTCGGCCTTGCGTTGCAACTGCCAGTTGCCGAGGCCGGCGAACAGGGCGGCCAGCGCGAACAGGAATATCGTCGAAGGAACGGATGGTTTGAACATGACCCGGGTCTCGATGGGCGGCGGCGCTAGTGACTATAATCAGAGTATGGGCTGAAGGAGGGCGAGGCAATCATGTTCATCAAGATTCTCATCATCGTTTTTCTCATCACCATCGTGTACAGCCTGGGCTCGGCGCTGGTCTTTCTCGTCAAGGATCACGGCGAGGGCGACCGCACGGTCAAACGCCTGACCTGGCGGATTTCGCTGTCACTGGTGCTCCTGCTGTTCCTGTGGCTGGCCTACTACCTGGGTTGGATCGAGCCCAAGCCGGGCCCGGTAGGGTTGCAGATGCAGGAGCAGGTCGAGCCGCCGCCGCAAGATTGAAGGTTTTTCGGTTGTCCGACTGTAAGAGCGGGCTTGCCCGCGACTGTCCTTGATGGGCGAGTCCGTGCCGGGATGATGTTCGTGACCGTTGTAGGAGGCGCGTAAGCGGCGAAGCAAAGGGCCGCTCTTGGCGGCCCTTGGCAATTCCAGTGCGGAAACGTAAAAGCGGGCCATCGGACCGCTTTTGGTCGCCGCTTACGCGCCTCCTACATGCAGGCTCAATAGACGTACACGAAGATGAACAGGCCGAGCCAGACGACGTCGACGAAATGCCAGTACCAGGCCACCGCCTCGAAGCCGAAGTGGTGCTCGGGCTTGAAGTGGCCCTTCATGCAGCGGATGGCGATGACCAGCAACATGATGGCGCCGAGGGTCACGTGCATGCCGTGGAATCCGGTCAGCATGAAGAAGGTCGAGCCGTAGATGCCCGAGCCGAGGGTCAGGCCCAGGTGGTTGTAGGCGAGCATGTACTCTTCGATCTGGAAGAAGACGAAGACGATGCCCAGGGCCACGGTCGCGAGCAGCCAGCCGACCAGCTTGCGGCGTTCGTTCTTCTTGAGCGCGTGGTGCGCCAGCGTGACGGTCACGCCCGAGGTCAGCAGGATGAGGGTGTTCAGGAACGGCACGCCGAAGGCCGGGATGGTGCCGAAGGGCCCGCCGAGTTCCTCGGGGCCGTGGGTCGGCCAAACGGCGTCGTAACCCTGCCATAGGATCTGGTTGGTGAAGGCGCCCGTGCCCTCGCCGCCCAGCCACGGCACGGCGAACATGCGGGCGTAGAACAGTGCGCCGAAGAAGGCGGCGAAGAACATCACCTCCGAGGCGATGAACCAGAGCATGCCCATCCGGAACGAGGTATCCACCTGCTCGTTGTAGAGGCCGGCCTCGCTCTCCTTGATGACATCGCCGAACCAGCCGAACATCATGTAGATCATCACCAGGGTGCCCGCCAGGAACGTCCAGGGCGCGGTGGACGAACCGTTTACCCAGTAGGCCGCGCTCACCATCATGATGATCATGCCGATCGAGCCGATGATCGGCCACTTGGTGTCGTGCGGTACGTAGTAACGGTCTTCTGCGTGCTGTGCCATCAAAATTCCTCGGTTACGGCTGCCTGCTGTCCGCCTGCGTCAGTTGGGCGCTGTCGTCCTGGAAGAACGTGTAGGACAGCGTGATTTCCTTGATGCTGTTCGGCAGGTCGGGTTGTATGAAGTAGTAAACCGGCATGTCCCGGCTTTCGTGCGCCTGCAAAATCTGCTGGGTAAAGCAGAAGCACTCGGTCTTGACGAAGTACAGGCTGGCCTCGGGCGGCGTGACGTTGAAGATCGCGTGCCCGGCCGTGGCTTCAGCCGTCGGGTTCGTGGCCCGGTACAGCGCCTCGCTCATCTCGCCAAGGGTGACGGTCATCGACTTGTCGATGGCTTCGAACTCCCAGGGCAGCGACGAGTTGGTGGTCGCGTCGAAGCGGATGCGGACCTGGCGGTCGGATTTCTCCAGTTCAACCGCTTCCTCGGCGATCTTCACGCCGCGGCCGCCGAGCCCGGTGAGGTCGCAGAACACGTTGTACAGGGGCCACATCAGGAAGCCGAAGCCGAACATGCCCACCGATACCAGCACGAGCTTTCGCACCAGGCGGAAATGCGAGGTCCTTGGCGCCTGCCGGGTCATGGGCGCCCCAGCACGCCGGTCAGCACGAACGCCACGAACACCGCCACCGCCACCGCGGCCAGCACCAGGGCCGTGCGCACGGCTTTCCTGCGGCGTGCGGCCAGGTCGTCGGGTTCGATCGCGGTCATCATCGGGCGATCAGTGTTTCGCCTCGGCGTGCGCGATGGTGGTCGCGTCGATCACCGGCGGCGTGTCGAAGGTGTGGTAAGGCGCCGGCGACGGCACCGTCCACTCCAGGCCCTTGGCCCCTTCCCAGACCCGGTCCGTGGCCTTCAGGCGGCTCTTGTACACACAGTGCACGATGACGCCGACGAAGATCAGCTGCGAGGCGCCGAAGATGAACCCGCCGATCGACGAGATCATGTTGAAGTCGGCGAACTGGGTGGAATAGTCGGGAATGCGGCGCGGCATGCCGGCCAGGCCCAGGTAGTGCTGCGGGAAGAACAGGATGTTCACCGAGATCGCCGAGATCCAGAAATGGATCTTGCCCCACTTCTCGGAATACATGTGACCGGTCCACTTGGGCAGCCAGTAGTACGCGCCGGCCATCAGCGCGAACACGGCGCCCGGCACGAGCACGTAGTGGAAGTGCGCCACCACGAAGTAGGTGTCGTGGTATTGCAGGTCGACCGAGGCGATGGCCAGCATCAGGCCCGAAAGCCCGCCGATCGTGAACAGCACGACGAAGGCGATGGCGAACAGCATCGGGGTCTCGAAGGTCATCGATCCCTTCCACATCGTGCTGACCCAGTTGAAGACCTTCACGCCCGTGGGCACGGCGATCAGCATCGTCGCGTACATGAAGAACAGTGCGCCGGTGAGCGGCATGCCGACCGTGAACATGTGGTGTGCCCAGACGATGAACGACAGGAACGCGATCGAGGCGGTGGCGTAGACCATCGCCGAGTAGCCGAACAGCGGCTTGCGGGCGAAGGTCGGGATGATCTCGGAGACCACGCCGAAGGCCGGCAGGATCATGATGTAGACCTCGGGGTGGCCGAAGAACCAGAAGATGTGCTGGAACATCACCGGGTCGCCGCCGCCGGCCGCGTTGAAGAAGCTGGTGCCGAAGAAGTGGTCGGTCAGAAGCATGGTCACCGCGCCGGCCAGCACCGGCATCACCATGATCAGCAGGAAGGCCGTGATCAGCCAGGTCCAGACGAACAGCGGCATCTGCAGCAGGCGCATGCCCGGCGCGCGCATGTTCAGGATGGTCGCGATCACGTTGATCGAGCCCATGATCGAAGAGATGCCCATCATGTGGATGGCGAATACGACGAAAGCGAAGCTCTGTCCGCCCTGCAGGCTGAGCGGCGGGTACAACGTCCAGCCGGCCGCCGGGCCGCCCGAGTCCATGAACAGGGTGCTGAGCAGCATCGCGAAGGCGAACGGCAGGATCCAGAAGCTCCAGTTGTTCATGCGCGGCAGCGCCATGTCGGGCGCGCCGATCATCATCGGGATCATCCAGTTGGCGAAGCCCACCCAGGCCGGCATCACGGCGCCGAACACCATGATCAGCGCATGCATGGTGGTCATCTGGTTGAAGAAATCGGGTTCGACCAGTTGCAGACCCGGCATGAACAGCTCGGCGCGGATGATCATGGCCATGGCGCCGCCGGTGAAGAACATCAGCAGTGCGAACACGAGGTACAGCGTGCCGATGTCCTTGTGGTTGGTGGTGAACAGCCAGCGCGCGAGACCTTTGGGCTTGTGGTCGTGGTGCTCGTCGTGCGCGATGTCGTGGGTGAGAGTGCTCTCCATACTCGTCTTCCTGCGTAAGCGGTTATCGTCGCGGGTTCAGGCTGCGCGTCAGTTGGCAGCCAGTTGCTGGACGTTATCGGCCGGTTTTTGCTGTGCGACCCAGCTGGCGAACTCGGCGCGCGGCAGCACGTGCAGCACGATCGGCATGAAGCCGTGGTCCTTGCCGCACAACTCGGCACACTGGCCGCGGTACACGCCGGGCTCCATGATCTCGGTCCAGGCCTCGTTGATGAAGCCGGGGATGGCGTCGCGCTTCCAGCCCAGGGCGGGCACCCACCA
>Ga0180435_10002022_pt1 | contig 20831 bp, 18 predicted proteins | sample SS_ome_3_FD_132467 | JGI IMG/M metagenome (GOLD analysis project Ga0180435, IMG submission 132467) | Hypersaline lake sediment archaeal communities from the Salton Sea, California, USA - SS_3_S_1 metaG | ecosystem: Environmental > Aquatic > Non-marine Saline and Alkaline > Hypersaline >...
AAGCTCCCGAATTTCTCAAAGCTCGCCGGCGACGGGACGTTCACGCCGCTCCAGACGGCGTGCCCATCGATGTCGCCGGTCGCCTGGTCGACCTTCGCCACCGGCGTCGACGCCTCGCGTCACAATATCTTCGACTTCCTCGACCGCGACGTGCGGTCGTATCTGCCGATCCTCAGTTCGACCCGCATCTCGAATCCGGAGAAGACGCTCAAGCTCGGCCGCTACCGCATCCCGATCGGCAAGCCGTCGATCCGCCTGATGCGAAAGAGCCGTCCGTTCTGGTCGGTGCTCGACGACTGCTACGTCCCGTGTCACATCATCCGCGTTCCCATCACGTTCCCGCCGGAGAAGATCGCGAACGGCGTGCAGCTCTCGGCCATGTGTGTCCCGGACCTTCGCGGCACGCAGGGCAGCTTCACGATGTTCACGACCGACTCGGAGCGCGCCGGCAGCTATACGGGCGGAACGCTGCTCCAGGTCGAGCGGCAGGGGAACACGGTCATCGGCGAGCTGCCGGGGCCGCCGAGCCCTTTCGTCGAAGACAATGCTGAGATGACGGTGCCGTGGCTTGCGGAGCTTGATGAGTCTGCGGAGCGCGCGTCGTTCACATTCGGCGATACGGAGTTCGAGCTGGGCCTCCGCGAGTACTCGGACTGGATAACGGTCGAATTCAACGCGGGTCTCGGCGTCAAGGTGAAGGGCATCGTGCGCGTCTACATCAACTCGATCTCACCGGAGTTCGAGCTCTACGTCACGCCGATCAACCTCGACCCGTCCAGCCCGGCGATGCCGATCTCGTATCCGTCGATGTTCTCGCAGTACCTCGCGAAGCTCCAGGGCCCTTACGCGACGCTCGGTCTTGCCGAGGACACGTGGGCGTTGAACGAACGGATGATCGACGAGCAGGCGTTCCTCGAGCAGACGTGGCTGATCAATGATGAGCGGGAAGCGATGTTCATGAACTCGCTCAGAAAGAACAAGGACGGCGTGACGGTGTGCGTCTTCGATGCGACCGACCGCATCCAGCACATGTTCATGCGCTATCTCGATCCCGACAATCCGTCCAATCGTGACAAGGACACCGAGAAGCACGCCCGCGCCATCGAGGACCTCTACGTCCGGATGGACGGACTGCTCGAGCGCACGATGGAGCACGTCGATGAGAAGACGCTCCTGCTCGTTATCTCCGATCACGGCTTCAAGCAGTTCAAGCGCGGTGTGAACCTCAACACGTGGTTCCTCGAGAACGGGTACATGGCGCCGAAGGGCACTGATTCGCAGGAGGCCGGACACGGCGATGAGACGTGCAGTCTCGGTGGTTACTGTGCCGGGACCGAGGGCGGCGAGAGCGCCATCGGGGAGTATCTCGAGAACGTCGACTGGTCGAGGACCCGCGCGTATCAGCTCGGGCTCTCGGGCATCTACCTGAACCGAAAAGGGCGCGAGTCACAGGGTGTGCTCTCGAAGGACGAGTACGCCGCGGTGAAGCGCGAGATCCGGGAGAAGCTCGTCGGGATGAAGGATCCGGATACGGGGACGACCGCGATCACATCGGTCTACGACACGACCGAGATGATGAGCGGTCCGTACGCGGCGAACGCTCCCGACCTTCTCATCGGTTACAACGTTGGGTACCGCGCCTCGTGGGACGGCGCCGTCGGCAAGGCGAGTACGTCGGTCATCGAGGACAACGTGAAGTCGTGGAGCGGTGACCACTGCATCGACTACAAGCTCGTCCCGGGTGTGCTGTTCTCGAACCGAAAGGTCGAGACGGAGAAGCCGGGACTCATCGATATCGGGCCCTCCATTCTCGAGCTCTTCGGGGTGAAGGTGCCGCGATACATGCAGGGCCGTTCGATCTTCCGTCGCGCGGGAGCGAACAGTGAGGGCGGCGCGGATGACGGGGGAGGTACAGATGATGCGTAAGACGATACCGATACTCATGCTGGCAGTGTTCGCCGCCGGCGCATGCTGGCTCACCGGCTGCAGCGCGGATGCGCCGGAGGACACGGGTCTTGCGGCGCAGGACAGAGAGGCGCTCGCATCGCTGGGCTACGTCGAACTGACACCCGGAATGCGCGATGCGGTCGATTCGGGCGAGAAGAAGGTGCTCGTCGTCGGTATCGACGGGATGGACTATCTGCTCACTCGCAGGCTTCTCGACGAGGGCAGACTTCCCACCTTCAAACGCCTGGCTGACGGGGGTGGCTCGAGCGCGCTGCTGTCGAGCATACCGCCGCAGAGCCCTGTGGCGTGGTCGAACTTCATCACGGGCGCCGACCCCGGCGGACACGGCATCTACGACTTCGTCCACGTCGATCGCGAAACGTACATGCCGTATCTCTCGACCTCGCAGGTGGAGAACGCACCGGAGAAGGCGAAGGTCCTCGGGTTCATCCCCGTGCAGAACCGGCTCGCGGTCCCGTTCACGGACTACGTCTTCCCACTCGCCGGCGGCGGCACACTGAATCTCCGCCGCGGCATCGCCTTCTGGCAGGTGCTTGAGGCGGCCGGCGTGCCGTGCACCATCTTCAAGATGCCCGCGAACTTCCCGCCGGTCCCCAGCGAGACGGGGACGACGAGAAGCGTCTCTGGAATGGGAACGCCCGACATCCTCGGAACGTACGGGACATTCTCCTTCTACACGACCGATCCGTGGCCCGGCTCCGACGACATCTCCGGCGGCTACGTCTATCCGGTTCGCGTCGTCGACGGTGCGGTCAACGCGAAGCTCTACGGGCCGCCGAACGACTTCAAGGACTACGAGCGCATCGATGAGCGGACGGGTGTCGCGACGCCGTACAGCGACAGGAAGGTGTCCGTGGACTTCATGGTCTACGTGGACCCGGACAATCCCGTCGCCAAGGTCGTTCTCGGCGATCAGGAGGTCATCCTGACCGAGGGCGAGTTCAGCGACTGGGTCGAGGTCGATTTCGAGATGGTGCCGATGGCGGTAACGGTCAGCGGCATCGCGCGGTTCCTGCTCAAGGAGGCGCATCCGGAGTTCGAACTCTACGTCACGCCGGTTCAGATCAACCCGGCCAATCAGATCCTCCCGATCACCGATCCACCGGAGTACGGGAAGGAACTTGTTGATGCACTCGGCTACTTCTATACGCAGAACATGCCGGAGGACACCAAGGCTCTCGAGTGCGGAGTGTTCGGAAACGAGGAGTTCACGCAGCAGTCTGGCATCGTCTTCGATGAGCGCCTCCGCGCGTTCTGGCACGAGTTCGACGGGTTCGACGAGGGACTCCTGTATTTCTACTTCGGGTCGCTCGACCAGTCGTCGCACGCGATGTGGCGGTGTATGGACCCCGGGCATCCCGCGTACGACCCCTTGGAGGATGCCGAGTTCGCCGATTTCCTCACGAACCTCTACGTGAAGTTCGACGGCATCCTCGCGGACATTCTCGAGCAGCTGGACGACAGCACGACGCTCATCGTGCTGTCTGATCACGGTTTCGCGCCGTGGTATCGCGAGTTCCACCTGAACCGCTGGCTCTACGACGAGGGCTATCTGGTTCTCAAGGATGGTGTGGATCCGAGCCGGGTCGAGTGGCTTCTTGGTGTCGACTGGAGTCGGACGCGCGCATTCGGGATGGGGATCAACGGGTTGTACGTGAATCAGCGCGGCCGCGAGGCGCAGGGCATCGTTTCACCTGGTGAGGAGACGCAGTCGCTCGTCGATGAGATCGCATCGAAGCTCGAGGTGATTCGCGATCCGAAGAACGGGAGTCGCGTGGTCATCAAGGCATATAAGGCTGTGGAGGTCTATCATGGCCCATACGCTGCGAGCGCCCCGGATATCGTTGTCGGGTACGGCCGCGGCTACAGGGGGTCGGATCAGACAGCGGGCGGACAGGTCCCCGCGGAGATACTCACGGACAACACGAAGAAGTGGTCCGGTGATCACTGCGCCGACTACCATCACGTGCCCGGAGTGCTCTTCGCGAACAGGCCGATCATGCATGAGGCGCCGTCGCTCTACGATCTGGCGCCGACGATGCTCGCCGAGTTCGGCATCGAGAAGCGGAGCTGGATGATCGGGCGGTCGGTCTTCAAGTAGCGCACGGTTCGCCGGATTGCGACGGAACGCGAGGCAGGGGTTCCAAGGAGGAAGCGATGTTCGGTGGTGGAGGCAGTGTCAAGATCGGCAAGGAGCTTCTGGAGAAGATCAAAAAGTACTCCGAGATGGCCGGGTATTCGTCGGTCGAGGAGTTCGTCGTCCACGCGCTTGAGAAGGAGATCTCGCAGCTTGAGGAGTCGGACTCGGACGAGGACATCAAAGAGAAGCTGAAGGGCCTCGGTTACATCTCGTAGCGAAGCGAAGAGGTGTAACCCGGGATACATCTCGTAGTCAGGATTCCAGCAGCACTGGAGCGACTCACACATGTGGCCGGTACTGAAGGCGATCACACGGGGCTTCGACATCCTGCTCGCACCGTTCGCGGGGCTGCACCCGATCATCGGGCTGCTGCTTGTCTCGGCGGTGACGGGTGTCGTCATGCTGTTCATCTTCGGGAAGACCTCGAACCAGAAGATGATCGCGGCGACCAAGGACAAGCTCAAGGCCTACATCATGGAGATGTGGCTGTTCCGCAACTCCCCGGTCGTCATGTTCCGCGCCATCGGAAACGTCGTGCGGTACAACATCCAGTACCTGCGGCACTCGCTGCGACCGATCGTGTTCCTGCTCGTCCCCGTGCTCTTCATCATGGTGCAGCTCGGCATCCGCTATGCGCACGAGCCGGTCAGGCCGGGCGAGACAGTCGTTGTGACGATCGCGCTCGCGGAGGGAGTCCGCGCGACCGAGGCGGACGTCGCGCTTGAGGCACCAGACGGCATCACGATCGTGTCGCCGGCTCTCCGGATGAACGCCACCGGTGAGATCGAATGGAAGCTCCGCGTCGACCGCTGCGGGACCAGAAGCATCGGCATCGTCACGCCGACCGGTCGGATCGACAAGACCATCGTCGCGGGGGAGGACCTCGGGACGGTGCGCTTCGCGTCGCTCAAGCCGCGCGCCGGGACCTGGAGTGCGTTCCTCTACCCGGCGGAGCCGCCGGTTGAGCGGGACTCCGTCGTGAGGAGCGTGGAGGTGCGCTACGGTGAGAAGCAGGGACTCCTCTTCGGCATCACCTTCCACTGGCTCTGGATCTTCTTCATCGCGTCGGTTGCCATCGGGTTCGCGTTCAAGGGCCTCTTCGGGATCGAGGTCTAGACACGTGAACCGCGCCATCGACCTCCATCTTCACACAACCGCCTCCGACGGAACGCTCAGCCCGGGCGAACTCGTCGGGCGCGCCGTCGAACGAGGGCTCACGGCGATCGCCATCACCGACCACGACACGATCGGAGGTGTTCGCGAGGCACTCGCAGCGGGCGCCGACGCCGGCATCGAGGTCATCCCGGGTGTTGAGATCGGCATCGCGCACGATCCGGCGAGGCATCTCGTCGAGGTCGACATCCTCGGGTACTTCATCGACCCGGAGCATCCGGAACTCGTCGAGGCGCTCGATCTGCTGCAGAAGGCGAAGAACGACAAGCTGTTCAAGCAGCTGGCCGTCCTCGCGCAGAACGGATACGAGATCGAAAGCGGGGAGGTTCTGGCACACGCTGCGGGCGACACCGTGCGGCGACCCCACATCTGGAAGACGCTTCGGGCGCACTACCCGGATCTTCGCGCCGAGATCTTCTTCGACAACACATCGTTCGGCGGCGACTGGCACGTGTCACGGGATTTCAGTCTGACGCTCGAGGCAACGGTCGACCTCATCGAGCGCGCGGGCGGCGTCTCATCCATCGCGCACCCCGGCGCCTACAACGCGGTCTTTACGAAACACACCGAACTCATCGACCCGGATGTCGATGTGGCCATCGGCCACTGTCTGGACGCGGGCGTCTGCGGCATCGAGGTCTACTACACCTACGACAAGAACCGCCCCTTCCACGACAAGACCGGGCCGCTCATCACACCCGAGGAGCGGGACGAACTCATCGCGCACTACGCCGCCATCGCGCGTGAACGCGGCGTGCTTGCCACCGGCGGCACCGATTTCCACGGCTCCAACAAGCCCCAGATCGAGGTGGGGGAGCTCGACATCCCCGTCGAACTGCTTGCGAGCCTCCGCGCGGCACGACCAATCTGACCATCGTTCGACCCCAGTGGATCACTCAGCCGGCCCGTGAACCCGTCACGTCGTGACGGCGCGATCGAGCGCGCGTCCGCGTCACGGGAGAGGGCGGGCCATTGTCCTTGACATGTGAGACGGGTCGCATCTACTGTGCGTCCCATCGGATGGAGGGCGCGTGGGCGCTGGTGATGGACAGGAGGAGCCAATGTTGAATCTCTCTGGGGTGCGCGTGGCCGTTGCGGTCGCGGTGCTGTTCGGACTCTGTGTGCCGGTGCTCGCTGACGACGGAGCACGCGATGTGAGCGAGACCGTCTGGTATCAGGGGTTCCTGGCGGACGTCGACACGGGTGAGCCGGTGAACGCGACGGTGGATATCTACGCCGAACTCTACGACCAGGTGGCGGGAGGAGCCGTGCTGTGGGGCGCCGAAGCGCACCTGGGCGTCGAGGTGACGGAGGGCTGGTTCAACATCGAGCTTGGCAGCTCGCTTCCGCTCATCGCATTCGGCGATCCTCCGTACTACCTGTCGCTGGTGGTGGCGGGTGAGGTGCTCGAACCCCGCCAGAAGCTCGCCAGCGTGCCGATGGCGCTGCGTTCGGCCGCCGCCGATTCAGGCGATGGGGACTGGACCGTCTCAGGCTATGACGTGTATCGCACTGCAGGGGAGGTCGGGATCGGAACCGCGGCGCCGACCTACCCGCTCCACGTCATGGGCAACTCGAACTCGGCGACGACCGTCGCGATCGAGAATCAGGACACGGGCGCCAACTCCGCGGAGCGTGTCAGCTTCAAGAACGAGGACGGCACCGTATCCTACATCGCGTGCTATGACGACGATCACGCGTCGTATGCATCGACCATGGTCATCGCCAACAATCGCCCGCGGGGACGCATCATGCTCAAGCCTGACGCGTTCTCGACGGTGATGATCGACAGCACGGGAAACGTCGGGATCGGTGTGAGTTCTCCCACCTCGAAGCTCGACGTCAGTGGAACAGCTGAAATGCTCGGGTTCAAGCTGACGACCTCGCCGACCGACGGATACGTTCTCACTTCTGACTCCGCGGGTAACGGAACGTGGCAGGCCGCAGGTGGAGGAGGAGACAGCGACTGGACCGTCGACGGCAACGACATGTACTCGGCCGTTACGGGCAACGTGGGGATCGGCACGAGCGCGCCCGCGTCCAAGCTCGAGGTCGATGGTACGATCGAATCGTCGGGACTCAAGATGACGACGAACCCATCCGTCGGCGACGCGCTGACGGCGGATTCGCAGGGGAACGCGACCTGGAAGCCGCAGCACATCATTGACGTGCACAACGAGACGTCTTCGACGACTATCGGTTCGAGCGCCACGCAGTTCGACGACACGCAGGTGAGTCTCACGGTTCCCGGCCCGGGCTATATCATCTGCACGTCCACGGTCCGGGTGAACATCAACCACGCGAACAACTCGGTCTCGGACTATCTCCAGATCAACCACTCGGAGAGCCCGTCGACTCTCGGTGACAACTCCACGATGATGGGGCTCCTCCTGCTGCCCGCGGAGCCGATCGGTGGTGTCTACCGGTCGTTCTGCATCAGCACCACGCACCAGGTCTTCGTCGCCGACACGTACACGTACTACCTCGTCGGCCGCATGATATCGGGACAGGACTCCAGCGATGAGTTCTGGAACGGGCAGATGACGGCCGTCTACTACCCGAACTAGAGGCACGAGACGAGAGCGGAGAACTGGCTGGCTTCCAATCATAATTGACGAAGTAAGCCAAGTGTGATATCATGGCTTGAGCTTATCTGAGGCATTCTGTCTGTTATGGTCTTCTGGCCCGAGGCAAGGGGGCAGGCATGAAGCGCTTGAGCGGCGTGGCGGCACTGCTGCTGGTGCTTGTCTGCGCGGCGCCGGCACTCTCGGCGTATGTCATCTCGCAGAGCGTCATCGGCTCCGGCGGCGGGAGCGCGAGCGGTGGCTCGTACTCAGTCGTCGGGACAGTGGGACAGCCCGCCATCGGCATCACAGAGGGTGGCAGCCACATCGGCGAGATCGGCTTCTGGTACCAGCCGGGCTGGATCCTCACGGCGGTGGATGAGGATGAGTCCCCGAGGAGCTTCTCCATCGGGCAGAACTACCCGAATCCGTTCAATCCAGTCACGACCCTTGCGTACACGGTGCCGACGAGGTCACGCGTGAGCATCGTCATCTACGACGTGACGGGCCGGATCATCCGGACGCTCGTCGATGAGGACATCGAGCCCGGCCGCCATAAGGCCGTGCTCCACGCGACGGGTCTCCCATCGGGAGTCTACTTCGCACGGATGGTCGCGGGTGCGTTCACGGACACCCGCAAGATCACCCTCTTGAAGTAGCTGGACCCCGGACGGGCCTGCCGGGACGATATCGAGGGGCGAGCTGCCGCGCAGGCGCGGTGGCTTGCCCCTCTTTGCGTCTCTTGACAGGGGAGCCTCCGCTCTGTAGAGTGCGCGCAGAATGTCAGTGCACGCAGCGGGTCTCCAACGGAGGAGGGTGCCATGCGCCAGACGGTGATGGTTCTTGCGCTGTCGTTGTTGATAGTCTGTTCTGGAGTTGCTATGGGTGAGGCGCCGCGCCAGGTGCCGACCACGATCTGGTACCAGGGATTCCTGGCCGACCTCACGACGGGCGATCCCGTCGACGGCACTGTCGATATCATCGTTCGTCTCTACACGCTTCCCGTCGGCGGCTCGGTCCTCTGGGGACCCGAGTCGCACGCGGGAGTCACGGTCACAGAGGGCTGGTTCAACATCGAACTCGGCTCGGTCCTCCCGCTGCCCGGTTTCGACGGCCCGGGGTACTATCTCGACCTGCGGGTCGATGGCGAGGTGATGTCTCAGCGCATGAAGCTCGGTTCCGTCCCCGCGGCTTTCCAGGCCGCGCATGCGGACACCGCCTCGGCCGCGCCCGACGGCGGGGGCAGCGTGTGGACGGAGGCGGGACCCGACGTCTATCGGTTGACCGGTGATGTCGGCATCGGTACAAGCTCGCCGGGGCGACCGCTCCACATCAAGCGGGACCAGAACTCGACGACCGGTCTCACGATCGAGAACACGGATACGGGTGCGCTCTCCGCCGAGCGCATCGACTTCGTGAACGAGGATGGTTCGGTCGCGATGATCGCTCTCTACGACGACGAACATGGTGCCTACCCCGGTCGGATGGCCATCGCGAACAACCGCCCGGGTGGAACGATGTGGATCAGGGCCGGTGGAGGCGCGGTCTTCATCGACACGACCGGCTATCTCGGCGTCGGGACGACCTCGCCCGCGGCGAAGCTGGATGTCGACGGGACGGCACGGGTTGAGGGTGTCGAGATGCTCACGGGCGCTTCCGACGGCTATGTGCTGACCACGGACGCGAGCGGTGTGGGCACCTGGCAGGAGCTGCCGGCCGGTGGCGACAGCGACTGGACGGTCGATGGCAACAACATGTATTCGGCCGTTGCGGGGAGTCTCGGCATCGGAACGTCGACCCCGGGCGCGCTCGTGAACATCGTCGGCGACAGTCACGACGACCTCGTATTCGAGTCGACCGCGAACTGGGGATCGGTCGAGATCATCGCCGAGACGCCTGACGGGACGTACAACGATGTCAAGCTCTCGAAGTACGGCTCGTCGTCGAGCGCCTCGACCGTCGGGCTCCCGCTGGCGGGTCTCGGCCGTCTCTCGTCAGGAGTCGGGGCGGACGGTCTCCTGCTCCAGGTCTCCAGTGATGATCCGATGTACTTCGCGGCGGGCGACAGTGTCCACATGCGGATCGATCCGGAGGGCGTCGTGAACATCCTCAGCGTCCTTCACCTCGAGCCCACGGACACCATTCCCGTGAGCCCGCAGAACGGTGACATGATCGTGTACGGGACGGCTCCGTCCCAGGGGCTTTACATCTACATCAACGATTTCTGGGAGCTCCTCGTCGGTGTGGTCAAGGACGGTGAGGGGCCGAATGAGCTGTCGGGGGTCGTGAAGCCATGACGGTAGCCGCCACGCGGCTGGGGCTACTTCCGCCGTACCTGTTCGTTGAGATCGATCGTCAGAAGCGAGGTCTGCGCGATGCCGGCGCAGACCTCGTTGACCTCGGTATCGGGGATCCGGACCTTCCCACGTTTCCCGAGGTCGTCGAGTCGCTGCGCCACGCGTGCACCGACCCGAAGACCCACCGGTATCCGGCACAGCGGGGTGAAGCGTCGCTCCGCGATCTGTTCGCGCGTTGGTATCAGGAGCGATACGGTGTCGAACTGGATCCTGCGCGCGAGGTGCTGACGCTCATCGGAACGAAGGAGGGGCTCGGTCACCTTCCGCTGGCCGTGCTCGATCCGGGGCGTCTTGCGCTCGTGCCTGACCCGGGCTATCCGGTCTACCAGGCCGCATCCTGGCTTGCCGGGGGAGAGGTCAAACACGTCCGGCTCGAACCGGAGCTGGGGTTCAAGCCTGATTTCGATGGTCTGCCGCGCGCATCGATGGATGATGCACAGCTGATGTTCCTCAACTACCCGAACAACCCGACCGGCGCACCCGCCGATGCCGATCTGTTCCAGCTCGCCGTGAACATGGCCGAGGAGCACGACTTCGTCGTCGTCAACGACGCCGCGTACGCCGAAGTGCTTTTTGAGGGAGAACGGCTTTCGATCCTGCAGGCGGAGGGCGCACGGAAGGTCGCCATCGAGTTCCACTCGCTCTCGAAGACGTTCAACATGACCGGGTGGCGCGTCGGCTTTGCCGTAGGCAACGCCGATGTGCTCGATGCGCTTGCGGACGTGAAGAGCAATATGGATTCCGGAGTCTTCACGGCGGTCCAGCGTGCGGCTGAGGAGGCTCTCCATCTGCCGCAGTCGAGAATCGACGAGCAGCTGGAGATCTACCGTCGCCGCCGCGATGTCCTTGTCCGGGGGCTGCGGGATGTGGGGTGGAACGTGCCCAGCCCGCACGCGACATTCTACATCTGGTCGCGCGTGCCGACCGACGAGGATTCGAGTTCGTTCGCTGCCCGTCTGCTTAACGAGGCTCACGTCGTGGTGACGCCGGGCAGCGGATTCGGGCCGACGGGCGAGGGCTATGTCCGCATGGCGCTGACGACGTCCGAGAACCGCCTCGCCGAAGCCGTTGCCAGAATCGCCCGAATCCTGTAGTTTGGACGCGCTCCGAGGAGGGCACCATGGCACACTACATCATCTCTCTCGAGAACATCCGCCTTTACGGATACCACGGGGCGATACCGAACGAGCGCGAGCTGGGGCAGCGTTTCGAGATCGACGTGGAGATCCTCGCCGATCTCGATGAGGCGGTCGCGACGGACGACATGAGGAAGACGGTCAACTACGAGGCCGTCTATCGTCTTGTCGAGGCGGAGGTCGTCAACGAGAAGTACCATCTTCTCGAGGCGCTCGCGAGCAAACTGGGGCGCGACATCCTCGATAGGTTCGAGAGCGCGCTGGAGGTCACCGTCCGCATCAGGAAGCCGAGCGTTCCCATCGCCGGATCGATCGACCACGTCCAGATCGAGGTGGTCCTGGAGCGGTGATGGCGACTGCCTGGATTGGCATGGGAGCGAACGTCGGCGATCGCCTTGGGAACCTCCGGGCGGCGCTGGCGGAGCTGGCGTCTCTCGAGGCGACGAACCTCGTGCGCGTGTCGTCGCTCTACGACACGACTCCGTGGGGCGTGACCGATCAGAGACGGTTTCTCAACGCGGTCGTTGAGCTCTCGACGGAGCTGTCGCCCGAGGAGTTGCTGACCGCGCTGGGTGGTGTGGAACAGCGATGCGGGCGGGTGCGGCACGAACGCTGGGGCCCGCGGACGCTCGATCTGGATATCCTGTTGTACGATGACCGGATCGTGAGGACGGACGATCTCGTAATCCCGCACCCGCGGATGGCACAGCGCGCGTTCGTGCTGGTCCCGCTGGCGGAGCTCGAACCGGAGCTCGACGTGCCGGGACTCGGAGCCACGGTCGCGCAACTGCTCGATGCGCTGGGCGACGAGGCGGCCGAAGCCAGACTGATCGGACCGCTGCCTGACTCGGGCGGCGGGGGTGAGACGGGGAGCGAGGAGGAGGACGGGTGCCGAAGAAGAACTACGTAGCGATCGAAGGCGTCATCGGCGTCGGCAAGACGACGCTTGCCACGCTGCTTTCGAAAGAATGGGGAGCTCACCTCAAGCTCGAGATCGTCGAGGAGAACCCGTTCCTGGCTCAGTTCTATGCGGACATGCGAGGCTACGCATTCCAGACGCAGCTGTTCTTCCTGCTCTCGCGACACAAGCAGCAGCTCGAGTTGAAGCAGTACGACATGTTCATGGAGCACGTCGTCTCCGACTACCTGTTCGCCAAGGACCGGATCTTCGCGAACATCACGCTCGATGACAACGAGCTGGCGCTCTACAAGCGGCTGGCGGATCTCATCGAACGCGATGTGCCGAAGCCGGACGTCGTGGTGTACCTTCAGGCGTCGACCGACGTGCTCATGGAGCGGATCCGGAAGCGCGCGCGGGAGTTCGAGCGCGATATGTCGTACGAGTACATCGACACACTGAACGAGGCCTACAACTACTTCTTCTTCCACTACAAGGACACGCCGCTGATCGTGGTGAACACCAACGACATCGACTTCGTCGCGAACAGCTCGGACTTCGAGGAGCTGGCGCGGGAGATCGAGGAGCACACGACGGGCACCGCGTACTACGTGCCGATAGGAAGCAGGAGCTAGCGATGGCCGATGCGGCGATGAGGAAGGTCACGGCTCCGGGCGTACGAGCGATGAAGGGGAGCGGTGAGCGGATCGTGGCGCTCACCGCGTACGACTTCATGACGGCGAAGCTCGTCGACGAGGCTGGGGCCGATGTCATCCTCGTGGGCGACTCCGCGGCGATGGTCGTGCTCGGATACGACAGCACGCTTCCGGTGACCGTCGATGAGATGGTGATGCTCACCGGCGCGGTCGCGCGCGCGAGGACCCGGGCGCTCGTCGTGGGTGATATGCCGTTCATGTCGTATCAGGCAGAGGTCGCCGATGCCGTGAGAACGGCGGGGCGCTTCGTCAAGGACGGCGGAGCGTCGGCGGTGAAGCTCGAGGGCGGTGTCAAGTTCATCGACCGCGTGCGCGCCATCGTGGAGGCCGGCATTCCCGTGATGGGGCACATCGGGCTCACGCCACAGTCTGTTCACGAGTTCGGGGGGTATCGCATTCAGGGCAGGAGCGACGGCGCGCGGGCGAAGCTGCTCGCCGATGCGCGGGCGCTGGACGAGGCCGGCTGCTTCTCGCTCGTGCTCGAGGCGATTCCGAGCGGTCTGGGCGCAGAGATCACCGAGGCCGTCTCCATGCCCACCATCGGGATCGGCGCCGGCGGGTCGTGCGACGGTCAGGTCCTCGTGATCAACGACATCCTCGGGTACACGACGGGTCGCGCGGCGAGGTTCGTGCGTACGTACGGCGACGCGCGTTCGCTCGTTCTTGAGGCGGCCCGAAGCTTCGCCGCGGACGTGCGTTCGGGAGCCTACCCGAACGACGACGAGTCCTACTGAGACGCCGACAAGCACACTTCGAACGGGACCGCACTTCGAACGAGACGCTGGGGGGGAACATCTTGGAGACGATCCGGACGGTGGCCGCGATGGAGCGTCGCTCAGCCGAGCTGAGATCGTCGGGGGCCGTCATCGGGCTCGTTCCAACGATGGGGTCGCTGCACGAAGGCCACCTCAGCCTGATCCGGCAGGCGGATAGTCTTGCGGACACGGTCGTCGTGAGCGTCTTCGTCAACCCGACCCAGTTCGGTCCATCCGAGGACTTCGAGAGCTATCCGCGCGACCTAGACCGTGACGCGGGACTCGCGTCCGGTGCCGGCTGCGACATACTGTTCACGCCCGAGGCGGCTGATATCTACCCGGCGCACTACGCGACGGTCGTTCACGTTCAGCGCGTGACACGAAGGCTCTGCGGCGCGTTCCGTCCGGGGCATTTCGACGGCGTGACGACGGTCGTCGCGAAGCTCCTCAATATCGTCCGTCCTCATCTGGCCGTGTTCGGGCGGAAGGACGGGCAACAGCTCGCCGTCATCGAGCGGATGGTGGCCGATCTCGACATGGGGGTACGCGTTATCGCCGTGGACACGGTTCGTGAGTCCGACGGGCTCGCGATGAGTTCGCGGAACGCGCACCTTTCGGATGCGGAGCGGCGGGACGCGGTCGTGCTGTCGGAGGCTCTCGAACTCGCCAGGACGCTCTACGAGTCCGGGGAAAAGGACGCGACCCACGTGGTCGCGCGGATGCGTGAGATGATCGATGCCAGAGAGACGACCGAGATCCAGTACATCGACGCAGTGGACCGCGCGACGATGGACCCGGTCGCGGAACTCGGCGCGAACGTGATGATCGCGATGGCCGTCTTCCTCGGGAAGACGCGTTTGATAGACAACATCGTGCTTTCGTAAGTGTTGTCGCGTACCTGAACTCGACGAACTCAGCGCAGCACCGAAGACGGCTGGACGGGGCAACGGAGGCCCCGCGTATGGCGATACTGTGGGCGCCCTGGAGGATGGAATACCTCATGAGCGAGAAGACGCCGGAGTGCATATTCTGCGTGAAGCAGAGCGAGGGCGATGACCGGGCCAACTACATTATCTTCCGGACGCCGCATTCCTTCGCGCTGCTCAACGCCTACCCGTACAACAACGGTCACCTGATGGTCGCGCCCTACAGACACGCATCATCGCTCTCGGAGCTGTCCGCCGCGGAGCGCGTCGACCTCATAGAGGCCGTCGCGAAGGCGGAGGCGCTGCTGGGGCGCACATACTCGCCACAGGGTATGAACGTGGGAGCGAATCTCGGCCACTGCGCCGGTGCCGGTGTTCCTGGGCACGTCCACGTGCACATCGTGCCGCGGTGGGAGGGTGACACGAACTTCATGCCCGTCGTCGGCGAGACGAAGGTCATGCCGGAGACGCTCGAAGGTTCGTACGAGCGACTCCTGAAGCATCTTGAGGAGTAGCGTCAGATGGCGGCGAAGCGGCGGAAGAAGAGAGGCACAGGGGCCTCGCTCGCGTACACGGTCACCGTGCTCGTGCTGCTTGCGGCCATCGTCTATCTCGGCTTCTCCGTCTACGGCCTCTTCGCACCTCGAGCCTCACGCTCCGAACCCGTGTCGATACTCGTCCTCAACGGGTGTGGGGCCGAGGGGATCGGGTTCCGTACCGCGAAGCACCTGCGCGGTCTCGGGTTCGACGTTGTCGACTTCCGGAACGCCGACGGATTCGGGTACGAGGAGACCGTCGTCGTCGATCGCTCGGGCGACATGGGGAGCGCGGTCAACGTTGCGCGCCGGCTGAGAACGGCCAACGTCATTCAGCAGCTTCAAACCACGCCGCTTGAGGATGTCGTCGTCATCGTGGGCAGGGACTACGAGCGCTTTCTCGGAGAGTCGGGGTAGGGGACGGGGGACGTGCATGGAGCGCGTCACGCGGCATCCGCCTGCGCACTCGCTTCGCCTCCCGGATGCGCGAGCCTCAACACCCTGATGCACCCTCTCAACATGAACTGTTCGAGAGAGGCCCGCGGCGGATGCCGCGGGCCATCTTGTCGGTCTCGTGCTGACTGGCTTCGTATCGGGTCGCGATGCGACCGACCGTTTAGAAGTACAGGTCCCGGAAGTCGTCGATCCGTGCCTGTTCCTTGAGTCCCTCGAGCCACGCTGCGAACAGCTCGATCCGCTCGTTCTGGAGCATCTCGGCGCGAAGCTGCTCGCGCTCCTCGCTGAACTGCTGCTGGTCGGCGGCCACGTGCTCCTCGGCGCGAACGATATAGTAGCGCGGAGGATCGCCGGCTGTGAAGGCGCCGCTGGTCTCGCCCACGCGGAGCCCGAAACTGACGCCGAAGAACTCGTTCGCGCGTCCGACTGCAGGGACGTAGTCACGACGCGAGAAGAGGTCGGTGGTGCGGACCGTGAAGCCTCCGGCCTCGGCAGCCGTCTCGAGCGGCTGACCGGACGCGATCGCGGCAGCGGTCTCGTCGGCCTTCGCCGCGGCTGCGTCCGCCTGACGCTGTTCGATGAGCGCCAACGTGGCCGGGTGCTGCTGGAGCGGGTCGGCGAGCCCCTCCGCCAGGTCATCGTATGTCGGGAGCCTGCGCTTGTTGAGCGCCTCGAGCTCCAGGACGTAGAATCCGTCCTGGGTCTCGTATGGTCCGAAGACGTCGCCGATCTCACCCTCGAATGCTGCGCGGACGAGCGGACGAGCGTTGCCGACGCGCGGAACGAACGCGTCCCTGGGGAACGGGCCGGTCGTCTCAACCGTGGCGCCGATGGAGGCGGCGGCCTCGTTGAGGTTCGTTTCGTTCGCGGCGTCGCGGAGCGCGACGGCTTCCTCCTCGATCTCGGCCAGCGTCTCCTCGCTCGGCGAGACGCCGATGAGGATGTGACGGGCCTTGACCTCCTTCGAATCGCCGCTGCCGCGCGTATCCTCCACCATGATGATGTGATATCCGAACTGGGTCCGGAACGGGTCGCTGACCTCACCGGGGCTCAGGCTGAAGGCCACCTCGGTGAACTCGTCGACCATCCTGTTGCGATCGAACCACCCGAGATCGCCGCCGCCCTCACGCGAGCCGGTATCCTCCGTGTACATCGAAGCGAGCTCCGCGAAATTCTCCCCGTGGCGGACGGCGTCCGCGATATCCATCAGCCGCACTCGCGCATCCTCCTCGTCGAGCTCGGTCGCGGCCTTCGAGAACATCACGAAGCTGAGGACCGCGGTGGCCGGCTCCTCGTACTCTGCGCGGTGCAGATCGAAGTAGGCACGGGACTCCTCCTCGGTCGGCGTGAAGCCCTCGAATCCCAGAGAGCGCGGATCGAGCACCGCATAGGTCACGCGGACCTTCTCGTTCCGAGCACTGAACTCCGTGAAGAGTTCGTTGTCGGTGATGAATGCGCCGGCCGTGACCTCCTGCTGGAGCATCTGGCGGCGGAGCGACTCGCGGTACATCTGCGCGATGCCCTCCCACCGTTCGGGATGCAGCCGGATCTCGCGATGGTAGGCATCGAAGTCGAAGCCTCCCTCCTCGGTCTGGAAGGAGGGGGAGCGGTAGACGTACTCGGGCGGGTTGTTCCACAGGAGGTCGAACACCTGCTGGTTGGAAACGTCGATACCCAGCCGATCGAGCTCGTTGTTGATGAGAACGTCGGCGAGGAGCGAGTTCCAGGTCTCCTCGCGGAGCGCCTCCGCCGTGGAATCGGTGATCTCGGCGCCGCCGGTGCGCTCTGCGTACTGCGCGGCACGCTGGCGGTAGGCATCGGCGAAATCCTGATAGCGGATCGTCGTGTCGTCGACGCGGCCGATCATCCCGCGTTCGGGACCGCGCGTCTCGCCTCTGAGCTGCCGGACGAGGGCCGTGAATCCCTGACTGCCGAACCAGACAACGATTCCGACGACCACGATCCAGAGGATGTACTTGCTGTTCTCCCGAAGCTGCTGAAGCATCGATCAGCGCCTCCCGTAGATGCCCTCGATGATTTCTCTGTATGGATTGCCTACAATTGCATGAGAATAGCACGGGGAGGGGGTGCTGACAAGGGGAATGTCGGACTTTCAGGTTGACGAAGCGCCCACGGCTTGGTATCTTCTATCGTTTGATACACTCCCGAAGATACCACCCGCAACGACATGGGGTAGACCCCTGGAAGGACGAGCAATGAAGTCTCCGTCACCCGACAAAATCAGGAACATAGCCCTTGTAGCTCACGGCGATGCCGGCAAGACCAGTCTCGCGGAGGCGATGCTTCTCGCGGGCAAGGCCGTACAGCGGATGGGCAAGGTGGACGATGGTTCGAGCGCGCTCGACTACGCCGAGAACGAGAAGAAGCGCGGGATCTCCATCAATCTGGGCCTTGGCAATCTCAAGTGGAGCGACACGAAGGTCAATCTGCTCGACTGTCCGGGGTACGCGGACTTCTACGGCGACGTAAAGGCCGGTATCGCGGTCGCCGACGGCGCCGTACTGCTCATCGCAGCGCCGGCGGGCGTCGAGGTCGGGACCGAGCTCGTCTGGCAGTTCCTCGACAGGCTCTCCCGTCCACGTGTCATCGTCATCAATAAGATGGACAAAGAGCACGCCGACTACGGCAAGTGTCTCAAGGACTGCCAGGAGGCGCTCGGCGCGCGACTCGCGCCCGTGACCATTCCTATCGGGTCTGCCGACGGGTTCAAGGGCATCATCAATCTCATCGAGGAGAAGGCCTACATCTACGAGGGGCCCGGGAAGTTCCAGAGGGAAGACATCCCGGCCGACATGGCTGATGAGGCCGCCGAGCTCAGGACGCAGCTCATCGAGGCCGCGGCGGAGAGCGATGAGGAGTTGATGGAGAAGTTCTTCGGTGAGGAGACGCTCTCGAGGGACGAGATCCTGAAGGGTCTCAAGGCCGGGGTTGCGGCGGCGACCATCGTCCCGACGCTGGCGGCGGCCGCGACCAGCGGTGTCGGCGTCGAGCCGCTTCTCGATGTCATCATCGGCGTGATGCCGTCCCCCGCTGATGTGCCGGCTGCTGTCGGCACGAAGCCGGGGAGTGAGGACGAGATCACCCGGTCGTGCGACGCGAACGGGCCGCTCGCGGCCCACGTCTTCAAGACGGTCGCGGAGCAGCACGTGGGTGAGATGTCCTACTTCCGAGTCTACTCCGGCTCAGCGAGCTCCGGTACCGAGGTGCTCAACGCCAACAACGACAAGAGCGAGCGTATGGGGACTGTCTACGCGATGGTCGGTCGTGAGCGCAGCGAGATGGAGGCGGTGACAGCCGGCGACATCGGTGCGGTCGTCAAGCTCAAGACCACGCACACCAACGACACCCTCTGCACCAAGAGCGACCCGATCATCCTCCGACCGATCGAGTTCCCGAAGGCCGTTCTGTCGGCCGCCGTGAAGGCGAAGTCGACCGGCGACGAGGACAAGGTCAGCGCCGGTCTGCAGAAGCTTCACGATGAGGATCCGACATTCAGCGTCGTGTTCGATTCCAACCTCAAGCAGACGATCATCTCGGGGCTCGGCAACCTCCACCTCGATGTGATGGTGGACAAGCTCAAGGAGAAGTACGGCGTCGAGGTCGATCGGGAGAAGCCGAAGATCGCGTTCCGAGAGACCATCAGGAAGACCGCGACGGCCGAAGGGAAGTACAAGAAGCAGAGTGGCGGCCGCGGGCAGTTCGGAGTCTGCTGGCTCCGCATCGAGCCGAACGAGCGAGGCGCCGGTTTCGAGTTCCTCAACGAGATCGTCGGCGGCTCCATCCCCTCGAAGTTCATCCCGGCAGTCGAGAAGGGCGTTCTCGAACGGATGTCGAAGGGCGTCATCGCCGGCTACCCGATGGTCGACGTCAAGGTGGCCGTATACGACGGCAAGTACCACTCGGTGGACTCGAACGAGATGGCTTTCAAGATGGCTGGTTCGTTCGGTTTCAAACTGGCCTCGGCCGACGCCTCGGGCGTGCTGCTCGAGCCGATCAACTTCGTCAGGATCGTGGTGCCCGATGAGTACCTCGGGGACGTCATGGGTGACATCTCCTCGCGACGGGGCAAGATCCGCGAGACCGGGCAGGAGGGGCGCAACCAGGTCGTGACGGCTCTGGTGCCGCTCTCCGAGCTCTATATGTACTCGACGAATCTGCGTTCTATCACGCAGGGCCGCGGCTACTTCGAGATGGAGTTCTCGCACTACGAGGAGACCCCGCCGGATGTGCAGGCGAAGATCGTTGCCGAGTCCGAGCTCGAGGAAGACGAGGAGTAGAAACTCCGCTGATGCGCCGGAGGGACGACGCCGACGTCGTCGGAGGGAGGAAGTCAGGTGTCTGGACATTCGAAGTGGGCGTCCATTAAGCACAAGAAGGCCGCGACCGACGCCAAGCGCGGGAAGATCTTCAACAAGCACGCGAAGCTCATCGAGGTCGCTGCTCGATCCGGCGGTCCGGATGTGAACATCAACGTCCGGCTTCGCGGGGCGGTGCAGGCGGCCCGCGATGACAACATGCCCAACGACAAGATCGACCACGCCATCAAGAAGGGCGCCGGTCTGGTCGAGGGGGTGACCTACGAGGAGATCGTCTACGAGGCGTACGGTCCGGCCGGTGTGGCGATGATGATCGACTGTCTGACCGACAACAAGAACCGAACGGTCGGTGAGATCCGACACATCCTGCTCAAGAAGGACGGGCACCTCGGCGAGGGTGGGAGCGTCGCCTGGAACTTCTCGCAGAAGGGCATCATCGCCGTCCCGACCGAGGGCAACGACGAGGACAGCGTCCTCGAGGCGGTTCTCGAGGCGGGCGCAGAGGACATCTCCGATGAGGGAGATGTCTTCGAGATCACGACGGATCCGAAGGACTTCTCGGCCGTCCGTGAAGCGCTGGATGAAGCCGGCATCAAGGTGGAGAGTTCGCAGATCACGCGCATACCCGGCTCGACCGCGAAGATCGAGGACGAGGGTGAGGCTGCGAAGGTCCTCAGTCTCATGGAGATTCTCGAGGATCACGACGACATCCAGAACGTCTCGGCGAATTTCGACATTCCCGACGAGATCCTGGAGAAGCTCGGATAGCGAGGCGTAGCCTGTGGCCGGGAAGGTGGTCGTCCTGGGGATCGACCCCGGAAGCATCATCACCGGATTCGGAGTCGTGGAGACCGACGGGTCGTCGTCCC
>Ga0180435_10002024_pt1 | contig 20826 bp, 15 predicted proteins | sample SS_ome_3_FD_132467 | JGI IMG/M metagenome (GOLD analysis project Ga0180435, IMG submission 132467) | Hypersaline lake sediment archaeal communities from the Salton Sea, California, USA - SS_3_S_1 metaG | ecosystem: Environmental > Aquatic > Non-marine Saline and Alkaline > Hypersaline >...
CAAATGGCGCTGGCAAAACCACGACCATTAAATGTCTGCTTGGCCTTATCCATATGGATGGAGGAGAGATCACAATTCTGGGTCAGCCAGGCGATTCGGGCTTGAGGCAAGCGAAGGAAGAGATTGGTGTGGTGCTGGATGAAAGCAATTTCCCCGACAATATGCGTGTCAAGGATGTTAATTTGATCATGAAGAATCTTTACCGAAATTGGGAGGAGGAAAAATTCTTTTCCCTGGCACAGCGCTTTGACCTGGCGCCGGATAAGATCGTGAAGAACTATTCCCACGGGATGAAGATGAAGCTTTCCATTGCAGTGGCACTCTCTCATGCTGCAAAGCTGCTCATCCTGGATGAGGCAACCAGTGGACTGGACCCCATCGCTCGCGACGAGATCCTGGATGTGCTGCTCGATTTCATTCAGGATGAGACGCATTCGGTGTTCATGTCCTCGCATATTCTCAGTGACCTGGAGAAGGCTTGCGATTACATCACTTTCCTGCACAAGGGAAAGGTTGTTTTTAGCGATACCAAGGATGAGCTGCTGGAGAGCTATGGGCTGTTGAAATGCACCCAGGCGGAATTTGACACATTGGATCCCGCAATTGTAAAAGGATATCGCAAGAATAGCTTTGGTGTTGAAGCGCTGGTGTTGAAAAAAGGTCTGGCAGGAGATCATGTTGTTGACCCGGCCAGTATTGAAGATATTATGTTGTACCATGTCAAGGAGTCAAATTGATGAAAGGGCTTATTCTCAAGGACTTGCTTAATTTGCGAAAGCAAACGCGCGTGATCCTTTTGTTTGTTGGTTTTTATTTTGTGCTGGGCATAATTAACCAGAATGGTGATTCGTTTGGCGGCGTGGTTGCCTTATTGTTTGCCATGATGGCCGTAACTGCCCTGGCTTATGATGAGAAAGCGGGCTGGGACAAGTATGCCCTCACCATGCCGGTTTCACGGGCCGATCTGGTGGTCAGCAAATACGTGTTGGGCGTAATGCTCTCTCTGGTTGCTTTCTTGCTCAACTTGATCTTCCAGGTCGTATTTGTCAATACAGCCTTCATGGATGGATTGTTGGTCTCGCTGGCCTTGTTGGGGGTGGGGTTGTTCTTCCTGGCTTGCGTTTTGCCCATCAATTTCAAGTGGGGCGTGGAGAAGGGCCGCATTCTGATGATGATCGTCCTTTTTGGCCCGACGATCCTGATCACCCTGCTGCCACGTTTGGGCGTGCCGATGCCAGACGAAGCCATGCTCCAGTCGTTGACCTATGTTCTGCCGGCAGTGGTGATCGTTCTATTCGCCATCTCAGTGTGGGTTTCCCTGAGGATATACCGGAAGAAGGAGTTTTAGCTGCGCTTGCATTTTGGCAGGGCGGGTTGTTTCATGAGCCTGCCCTGTTTTTATACACCGATGAGGTTGATCAGAGCAGTGACGCCTTTTTTTAGCGAGGGAGACAGTTCCATTTCTTCATCGTTAACCCAATCGAAGAGGATACCGTGCAACATGGAAGTGAAGATGAAGACGATCTCATCAATATCCAGTTCCTGCTTGAATTCTCCATTCTGAATGCCTTTGACAATCACCATCCTGGCCTTGTTTTTCAGGTCTGCCTGGGTGATGATGTTGGATTGATTGACGCCCTTGTTTTGGCTGAGTGCTGAAATGAAGAGGGAATAAAATTTTCTGGCGTCCACCTTTACATTCATTTGCCTGGATATAACTCTAAACATATTTGTAAACACGTCCGCCATGGCGAGCAAGGTGTCTTTGGCTGAAGCATCAGATGAGATTACGCTATCGCCATAGAGTGAGATGTATGAGTGCAGGTATTTCTCGACCGTTTCGGTGATGAGTTGTTCCTTGTTCGTAAAATAATAGTAGAATGCCCCTTTGGTCATCCCGGTACGTTTCACGATCTCATTCAGCGAGATGTTGTCGTAGCCGTTTTCCAAAAAGCCAATGAAGGCTGTTTCAATGATCTTGTCTCGTGTGTCCATCTTATTGCTTTTGCTTCTTCTTATTGAAAGCAGTTTTGATTTTGTGATAGTCACCTTTGAAGAATGCGCAGCTCTTGACGCATACCGTGCAGCCGTACTCATTGGCGAAGGGGACAGCGCATTTGGCGTTGTCGATGCATTGTCTGGTGTTTGGGTTGCCGTTGATGGCGATGCTGTGTTCGTATATTGCACCGGCAGGGCAGTTCCGCACGCAGATATTACAGCTTTCGCAGAATTCCCGTACCCAGAGATGCGGGTTTTCAGTTGCAACGGGTAGATTCTCAATATCTGTATATACTGCTGCGATGCGCAGGCTGGGGCCGAAATCCTCGTCCGTGATCAAGAGCCCGTGTTTGCCGATCACGCCTAGGCCTGCTTTTTGCGCCAGGGGGACATAACTGACGTCGCCGCCAATGGCAGGGCCGGCCATAGCATTGAAGCCGGACGCGCGCAGATGCTCACTGACCTTGTTGACGATGATGCCCAGTGCATTATATGTTCTGAAGATCTCCTTGATGGCTGTCTTCGATGGGGCGGTGACGATCGAATCTATATTCATTTCCATGAGGAAAACGATCGCATTTTCGTATAGTATTCCTTTGTCCCTGAAGATCATATCCCGATCCACTTTTGTGTACCCGATCTTGCTTATGCCCAGGCTTTTGGCGTATTCTTCAAGTGCGGCCAGGGCCTGGCCGGAGATTTCTTGTTTTCCCAGTTTCGGGTTGTGGGTAATGCTTTTTACACTTTTTTGGGATTGAAATAGGCAGCTTAGCATTAATGGTAGAACCGGTGCCCTCGTGCGCATTGCATTTCTGAAGCCGCTGCTGTTCTCACTGATGATGTCGGGAATATGCACGCCAACACGGCTGTCTTCATTGGCCATGACGAGAGTGTCGTCATCATCAAGGTATTGGTTAATAGATGGAAAGTTCATGGTTGATCCTTGTAATACAATTTTCTTACGACATACCAACTGGTATGCAGGAGCTTAAGACAGTTTGGGCGGGTTGTCAAGAGCGGGGACTGGCGAATTCCCTGATTGACCGATCAACGAATTGACTGGTTGACTGATTGGCATCCTCACCAATCTTAAAATATCCCACTTCATATTGACATCTCTATCCCAAACCTGTACACTAATACCAGTTAAATATCCTGGCAAGGACCTGGGTGAAGACCGGTGAGAATCCGGCGCTGTCCCGCAACGGTAAGATCAGCACGCTGAACAAGCCCGACCCCCGCCTTTAGCCACGCAACCAGTTTTGCCTTCGCGGAAAGGTTATTTGGAGACCTTCACCTTTTCGCGCTGCTTTCGCAGCGTTTTTGCTTTTATACCGCAGTTTTTTGAAAGCTAAAGGCCCGCTCGAAAAGGAGCATTACGCCACCGCTGACCAACAGCGGAAAGCAACAGAAAAATCAGATCAGGACATCACAACTCTGGAAAAAGTTGTCCAGAGGATGTGATGTTGTTCCTGTTTAACACGCAATTTGGTGAATTTGCTTGACTCTGTTGACAGAATCAGTACAATAAGAAAGGTCAGACGACTGTCAATTGAGGTGAGTATGGTCATCAAGCGCCCACAGCCCATTGCTGAGCAAGTCATCTCTCTGCTGCGAAGCCGCATACGGAGCCGGGAGTATGGGGATGGCCGCCTGCCCTCAGAGAGTGAACTGGCCGCTGAGATGGGTGTCAGCCGTGCCACCATCCGCACGGCGTTGGCCCGGCTGGAGGCGGAAAGCCTCGTCAGTCGTAAACAGGGGGATGGGACTTATATTAACCAACGCATCCGGGACGTAAAAACACATATTGGCGAGATCTGGGAATTTACCCGTTTGATCCGCGTTAATGGGTATGAACCTTCCATTATTCCATTGGGTATTGAAGGCCGCACCGCTGCGCCGCTGGAGATTGCAGCATTGGGACTGAATGAAGCTGATGATGTGATCTCTGTCAACCGCCTTTTTCTTGCTGATGAAACGCCTTTTGTGCTATCTGAAAATGTGATGTCGCAGTCATTGTTTTGCGGTGATCTCTTTCAACTTGACGGTAGTTATTCCCTGCCTGAATTTACAGAGCGCTACTGTGGACAGGAAATCGCCTATGCGATCGCCAGCATCCGCTCAGTGGTCGCCACGACCAGCCTCGCTGAAAAACTGCGCGTCGATGTCGGTTTTCCACTGCTTCATGACGTGGAGACTTTTTACAGCAAGGCGGAACTGCCATTAGTCTACGCCAATAATTACTACAACGACAAAGTCATTGATATGCGGCTCATCCGATACTCTGGATAGCCGTCTTTTCTTTTAATTGCATTCCCAGGGGCATCAGTTTTCAGATGAATTGTTGAATTTCTATTTGGGTTAATGTATGTATTCTATACATTCATTATCTGCACGAGGAGGTAAAGATATGCAGGCTGGAGCGCAAAAAGTGCCGGACGGTTTCCTCTGCATGGAAGCGACGGCAGACCTTGATTCAATTTACCGCAGCAGGGGGCTGCCGGATGTGCTGCGCAGGACTCTGGATGGAGCATTTAGCTGGCAGCGCAGGAACGAGACCACGCTGGAACGCGCACTGAACATGCCCGGCCTGGCCGCCCAGTGGGTGGCAGGTTTGCTGGCTGGCGGCGCATTGGTGGTAGTGGATGGTGAGACCATTCCGCTGGCGGAAGTGATGGGTAAAGCCAGCAAACAGGATGTCAAAGCGCTCCTGTTGCCGATTGAGAATATGTACTGGGGCATGTCCCAGGTGGCGCGTACACCGGTGGATGATCCCATTGTGTTTGCCATTTCAGCTGTACAGGTGAAGAATGGTACGGTCTCCCAGGCCAAAGCTGCCCTGACCGGCGTATGGCAGTCCTCGGTAGGCGAGGCCAAAGCGGTTGTTGCCCTGGAGGGCGGTAGTTTGAACAAAGAAGCCATTGCAAACGCTGCGGCGAAGGTGGCGGATGAAGTGAACCCGAAGGGAAATTATCTGGGCAGCGTAGCGTATCGCAAGGCGATGTCCACGGTATTGACCCGTAAGGCTTTGGAGATGTGCCTGGAAGGATTGGAATCATGACCCAGGAAAAGAAAGCATTCACATTGTTGATCAACGACCAGGAGATGCAAGTCTCCACTGTCCCGCACAGCCGTCTGCTGGATGTGTTGCGGGATTTGAATTTCATGAGTGTCAAGCAGGGCTGCGGCACCGGCGACTGCGGTGTGTGCACCGTGCTGCTGGACGGTAAACCTGTGCGCAGCTGTATGACCAGAGTTGAGCAGGCGGTTGGCCATGCTGTCACCACGTTGGAAGGCATTCAGCAGGATGGAAAGATGCATCCATTGCAGGAGGCGTTTGTGGTAACAGGTGCCATCCAGTGCGGTTTCTGTACGCCGGCGCAGATCCTGACCGCCAAAGCCTTTCTGGATGAGAACCCTGATCCTGCCGAAGATGAGATCCGGGAGGCCATTTCCGGTGTGCTTTGCCGCTGTACCGCTTATGTGCGTGTCGTCGAAGGTATCCAGCGCGCTGCGGCCGTGATGCGCGGTGAGAGCGTACCGCCGGTTGAGCATATTGCGAAACTCCTGCCGGAGGATGTCAGCCAGATCGACCTGCCGGAGGACTTCTTACGGGTGGATGGCGGTACGGCACCGATTCCTCCGCTGGTTTACACGCCCGAAGAAATGACTGGAATGAAGGTGGTCGGCAAGCCGATCGTCAAGTCTGATGCGCCCAAGCTGGCCAAAGGCCGCCCGGTGTTTGCCGGTGACCTGAAAATGGACGGCATGCTACACGGGGTCTTGATGACCAGCCCGCATGCACATGCGCGCATCAAATCCATTGACACCAGCAAGGCCGAAGCCCTGCCTGGTGTGCATGCTGTGTTGACCTACAAGAATGTTGATCGCGTGAAGCATTGTTCCGGCGGACAAAGCCCGCCCAAGCCGCTGCCTTATGATCAGGTGGTGCTGGACGACAAACTGCGCTTTGTCGGCGACCGCGTGGCCGTGGTGGCTGCGGAGAGTGTAGAGATTGCTAATGAGGCTATCCGCCTGATCGATCTGGAGTATGAAGTGCTGCCCGCTGTGGTGGATGCTGAAGAAGCAATGATGGACGGTGCACCTGTCATCCATGATGAGGATGATACCGAAGGCATTTATGATGCTGAGCATAATATTGTCCATCACATTGAAAAAGAGATCGGTGATGTGGATGGAGCCTTTGCCGAAGCGGACCATGTGTTTGAAGGCACGTACCGCACACCTAAACAGCAGCATGCTCATCTTGAGCCGCATGTGACTATGACCTGGTGGGATGAGGATGATCGTTTGGTGATCCGTTCCAGTACGCAGGTGCCTTTCCATATCCGCCGCATGGTGGCCCCCCTGGTAGGACTGCCTGTGCAGCGCATCCGTGTGTATAAGCCGCGCCTCGGCGGCGGATTTGGCAACAAGCAGGAAATGACCCTGGAAGATATGTGCTCGTTGCTCACCATTCATACGGGACGTCCTGTGTTGATGGAATATACCCGGAAGCAGGTCTTCACCAGCTCGCGCAGCCGGCACCCGAATGTGGTCAAGTGCCGTGTGGCGGTCAAGGACGGCAAGGTTACGGCTACCGATATCTACACCATCGGCGACACCGGCGCCCACGGCACACAGGGCCTGACCGTGCAGATGGCGGGCGGCTTGCGCGGCCTGACATTATATAATTCGGCCAACGCACGTTACGTGACTGATGTGGTTTATACCAATAAACCGCCTTCCGCTGCTTTTCGCGGGTATGGTGCCATGCAGGTGCAGTTTGGTGTGGAAGTGTTAATGGAAGAAGCCGCTGAAGCTCTGGGGGTGGATGTGGTGGACTTCAAGCGCGCGCACTGGATCCGCAAGGGTGACCCGATGCGTATGGCTGTTGCCCTCGGCGAGGGACGCGAAGGCTTTGCCCAATCGTTGGAAAGCGGCGACTATGGCCAACTGATGGACATTGGCATGCAAGCCACGGATTACAAAAATAAACATGCCAGCTACCGCGAACAGACGGGCACGATCCGCAAAGGCATTGGCTTCTCGGTGACCATGCACGGCAGCGGTGTGGCTGGCCTGGATATGGCCGCCGCTACGATCAAGCTCAATGACGGCGGGTTCTTCAATCTGGCGATGGGTGCCGTGGACTGCGGCACCGGCTCGGACACCATCCTGGCGCAGATCGCCGGGGAAGTGTTGGGTGTGCCCGCTGAGGATTTCGTGGTTTGCGCTTCTGACACTGACCATACGCCATTTGACAAAGGGGCATATGCCAGCAGCACGACCTACATCAGCGGCAATGCGGTGCGCAAGGCTGCTGTGAAGGTGGCCGGGCAGATCAAGGAGCATGCTGCAGCTATGCTGGGCATGGATGATCCTGACGCTTTTGTGCTGGAAGACCGCAAGGCGGTTGCCCCGGACGGTCAGTTTGTGACTTTTGCTGAAGTAGCGATGAGCAGTTTGCACCAGATGAACCAGCACCAGATCATCGCCAGCGCATCACACATGAGCTATCATTGTCCGCCGCCTCTGGCTGCACAGTTCGCTGAAGTGGAAGTGGATACGGAGACCGGTCAGGTGACCGTAGAGCGCATGCTGATGGTGGTGGACTGCGGGCGTGTGATCAATCCGATCACGGCTGGCGGCCAGGCCGAAGGCGGCATGTCGCAGGCCTGGGGCTTTGCCCTGTGTGAGGATATGGTCTATGACCAGAGCGGTAAGCAGCTCAACACACGCTTAGGTCCTTATCACATCATGAAATCCAATGAAGCTCCCTCGCTGGATGCCATTTTCGTGGAAAATGACGAACCGCATGGTCCGCTGGGAGCCAAATCTGTGGGTGAGATGGTCACCGATGGCGGTGCTCCAGCCATTGTCAGCGCGATTTATAATGCCACAGGGGTCTGGGCACGCGAACTGCCAGTATATCCTGAGATGTTGTGGCGCCTGGTGAATGAAAAGTAAATGGAATTACCGCCATTGTGGCGATGAACTTAATGGTAATAGAAAGAATCATTAATTGGGATGAAAGGAAAACAAAATGGAGAAGAAAGAGTTTTTAGATGCCTTGATGGCGGCAGTGGTGGACGGAGAAGAAGAAGACTCCGCAGCGGCTGCGCAGGCTGCCCTGGATGCTGGTCTTGACCCGCTGACCCTGGTCAATGAAGCGATCCAGAAGCCATTGGAAAAGGTTGGTAAGGATTTTGAGAACGGCGATTGTTATTTGCCGGAATTGATCCTGGTTGGGGATGCGGCACGCGCTGCCAGTGATGTCATCATGCCCCATATTTCTGCTGAAGACATGGCGGGATCGCTGCAAGGCAAAGTCGTGATTGGTGTGGTCTCCGGTGACCTGCACGACATTGGCAAGAACATCGTTGCCGCTTTCCTGGCTGCGCAGGGTTTGAAAGTGGTGGACCTGGGCACGGATGTTTCGCCCAAGGAGTTTGTCGAGACCGTGGTCAGGGAAAATGCCGAGTACCTGATCATTTCTACCCTGCTTTCCACCTCGCGCCCCTTCTACAGGCAGATCGTGCAGCTGCTGGAAGCGCGCAATAAGCGCACCGAGACATTCGTCCTGGTGGGCGGCGGCCCGGTGACCCCCAAGTGGGCTGCTGAGATCGGTGCAGATGGTTATGGACGTGACGCCAAAGATGCGGTTGACCTGTGCCGCCTGCTGTCAGACATGGTACAGAAGCCGCCGCTGTCTGAGCCTATTCTGGTTAACGCATTGAGCTGAGGAGAAGAAGGAGACTATTATGGAACAGAAACCCGATATTGTTGAGATCCTGCGCCGTACCCAGGAAGGAGAATACTGCGACCTGAAAGAATGGGATGTAAAGCGCATCCCGCGCACGGTGCGCGCCATGCTCAAGAAGTACAACCTCCAGGGCGTTTGCGACAAGCAATCCCCGGTCAACCTGGATATGGAACTGGCAGATACCTTCTACAAGGCTGGTTTTGAATTGGCTTTGGAATTAGGTATGCTTTGTGAGGCCACTGAGCGTATTGTGCGCGTCTCGGAAGAAGAGCTTTCCAGCGCCTTGAAATTTGCGCCTTCCGAATTAACGCTTGGCTTTGGCAAGGATGCGCGTGTGATGAAGGCGCGTACACCGGAAGATCCCTATCCCTGCATGTTTGGTGCTTCCCTGGGGATCACGGTCACAGAAGAAGTCTATTCCCTGCTTACTGAAGGTATTGCACGACAGCTGGAAGTGGATTTCCTGGAAGGTGGATCCCTGGCTACGGTGAATGGTCTGGATGTGCTCCCCGGCACGCCTTCAGAAACCCTGTTGGGTTATGTACAGGGCCGCAAGCATCGCGAGATCCGCAAGGCCGCCGGACGCGTAGGTATGCCCGGTATTGGCAATATCTCCGCGGTGACCGAGTTCGGTCAGTTCTGCTACGGCACCGAAGGGAATTTCTATAACACCGACCTGTCCCTGATCCTCTTCCCCTCTGAGTTGAAGATCAATTACCAGACTCTGCATAAGGTTGTGCACACGCTGGCAATGGATGGTTTGGTATTTGCAGGATCGCCTGCCATGATCGGCGGGATGCCCGGGCCGGCAGAAGGTGCTGTGCTTTCCTGCATCGCCTGTGCGCTGCTGCAATACCCCATTCTGCAAAGATCTGTCGGCGGCGGCGAGATCTATGATATTCGCTATATGTCGAATGTGAACCGTGAAGGACTGTGGGCATTGAGCATGACTCACCAGGCACTCAGCCGCAATACCAATATCCTCACCCACGGTATTGCCAACGAAGTTTCCGGCCCCGGTACGGCAGCCTTCCTGTATGAGATCCTGGTTGGGGTGGCGATCATCGCTGCATCCGGCGCATCCTTCTCCACCGGTCCGCGTGCGGCTGGCGGTAAGCTGACCGACTATCTCTCGCCGCTGGAATGCCGTTTCTGCGCCGAGGTGGCCCATGCTGCTTCAGGTTGGGAACTGTCCAAGGTCAAGGAAATGGCCGAACACTTCCTGCCCAAGTATGAGGCTGCGATCAAAGATCCTGATGTAGGTAAACCTGTGAAAGAAGTCTGGGACCTGGAAAACTTCAAGCCGCTCCCTGAAGCAGAAGCTGTCTACCGCCAGGTGAAGAAGGAAGCTATTGACTTTGGCTTCCCGCTGGATGAATATTAGAATTAATGTTGAAGGTGCAGGGGACAGCATCGGCTTGCCCCTGCACAAATAAGTCTTTGGGATTGCTATCGGTATCCCGCTAACGCGAATGACTGGTCTTTTAAACCTCGGATTCGCACTGATGGAGGAAAAAGAAATGTCACAAAATGCTTTGATCGACCTTGTTCAGGGGATGGACCACTTACCCGTTGTGCCACTGCTGGGTTTCCCCGGCGTGCAGACCACGGACAGCACCGTACGCCAAAATATGTTCAATGCCGGGCTGCATTTCCATTCACTGCTCAATCTGGTGAAGCGCTACAAGCCTGATACCATGTTTATGATGATGGACCTCTCGCTGGAGATCAATGCGCTCGGTGGGCCGGTACGTTATGACGAGTTCGCCGCACCCAGTGTGCTGGACCATATGGTGACCAGCGAAGAAGAACTGGACGCGCTGCGCAAGATCAACATCCGCCATGATGCACGCATTAATGGTTTCCTGGACACCATGCGCTTGATGGTCAAGTACTGCAATGTGATGCCCGCTGCATACGTGATCGGCCCCTTTACCCTGGCTTCACATTTGCTGGGTGCCAGCAAAGCTGCCAAGGCAACCATCAAGAACGCAGAATTTTTGCACAAGGTGCTGGACTTCACCGTGGGTGTGATCAATGATCATGTGGACATGCTCACCGAGGCGGGGGCGGAGATGATCTGCGTGCTGGAACCCAGCGCGATGGGTATTTCCCCCAAGGCCTTTGGCGAATTCTCGCAGCCTTATTTGCAGCGCATTTATTCGGACTTCAAGCCCTATTCCGTGCTGCATATTTGCGGCAATTCTTCCCATCTGGTGGAACGTATGGCCGATACGGGTGCGCAGGGGCTTAGCCTGGACGCGGGCACTGACCTGGTAGCCGCTGCAGAGAAAGTTGCAGACGAGGTCGTCATTATCGGTAACGTCCCGCCGGTAGAAGTGGTGCTGGAGCAGACCTCGCAGGAAGTCTATGACTTCACCCTGGATCTGATGGAAAAGATGTCCCCGTTCAAGAACTTCATTCTTGCCACCGGCTGCGACCTGCCGCCTGATACCCCGCTGGATAATATCCAGGCGATGATGAACGCTGCCCGCGGTTTGTCTGTGGAGGCCACACCAGAGTATGCGGATGCGCTCAAGGCAGATGATGCGGAGATATTGGCAAAATTGTAGTGGTTTTATAGAGATAATCTCTGTCACTCGCTACATAAACCATGCTCGATCATTGATAGACAGGTGGATGTGACAAACGAGAAGGATATTCATAAAAAGTGGGAGGCTTCGCACTGTGTCCCTACATGGTACTACTTTATGAGGATGTTATTGGTTAGATGAAAGATATAAAAAGCGCAGATAGCATCATCAAGACGGACTGGACGCTGCCCCTGACCGTTGACCAGGTTATCTGGAGTCAGGGAGCGGATCCGGCCGTCATGCGCCGCCGTAGACCAAAGATATTGCGTATAGCCGAAGATGCTGTTGCTGAGGAAGAAGCAGTCATTCATCCTGCTTTGCTTTACCGGCGCATGAAGGTGGAGAATTTCTACCATGACAGCCTGGAATTAGAAGACGGTAACGAGATCAAGGGCGAGGTGATCGGTAAATACCTCGCCGGGGCAGAGGAGATCATCGTCGCGGTTTACACGATCGGTGATGCGTTGGATGACCGCATGGCTGAGGTGATGACAGAATGCCTGCCCTGCGCCCTGGCCCTGGATGCGATGGGCACCGCTGCCGTGGATGAGCTCGGCAGGCAGGTGCAGGGCATTTTCCGCTCGATTGCGCGGGCAAATAGCATGCACCTGAGTATGTGTTTCAGCCCTGGTATGATCGGCTGGCCGCTGGACCAGGGGCAACCGCAGATCTTCCGATTGCTGGATGGCAGTGAGATTGGCGTTAAGGTAGCTGATAGCGGCCGCATGGCCCCGCGCAAGACGGTATCCGCCGTGTATGGTATGGGCAGCGGCTTGTCAGAAGATACTGTATCCCCGTGCGAGTTCTGCGCTGTGCGCGAGACTTGCACGTATCGAGGAAGGCACGAGGAATTTGGCAAAGTATAAGATCGATCTGGAACCGATTGGCAGCCGCACCGAAATTAGCGGTGAACAGACCTTGCTGCAGGCTGCTCAAAAGGCTGGTGTGCACCTGGCTGCAGTGTGCGGTGGGGCGGGCGTATGCGGTAAATGCCGCGTGCGTATCATCACCGGCGAGGTATCCCCGCCCAATGCGGCTGAGGAAGCATTCTTTACGCCGGAGGAGATGATGCAGGGGTACCGCCTGGCTTGCATGGCACAGCCGCTTTCTGATGTCAAACTGCACGTCCCGCCCGAGTCCCTCACCACCACGCAGCGTTTGCAGGTGGAAGGGCGTGAAACGAAGATCGAACCGCATCCCTCCGTGATCGGACTTGACCTTGAAATGGAAATGCCTGACCTGGAAGACCTGCGTTCTGACCAGGTTCGTCTCCGGGATGCCTGCCGTGACGCAGGATTTCTCGATGTCCGCGCGGATTTACCTGTGCTGACCTGCCTTTCCGACCGTGTGCGTGAGCTGGACTGGAAGTTCCGCCTGGTGCTGCGGGATGGTGAAATGGTGGCCGTGCTGCCGGTGTGGGAGACCTTCGCCGGCCTGGCTGTGGACATCGGCACGACCAAGATCGCAGCGTATCTGGTTGATCTCGATACTGGTGATACGCTTGCCAAATCTGGGGCCATGAATCCCCAGGTGGCTTACGGCGAGGATGTGGTCAGCCGGATCGCCTTTGTCAATGAAGATCCGGCCAACAAGACTGTGATGCAGTCCGCGCTGGTGGATACATTGAATGGGATTATTGCGAACCTTTGCGCGGAGGCCGGTTTGAGCCCTGCGCAGGTGGTGGATGCTGTGGTGGTTGGCAATACGGCTATCCATCATCTTTTCCTGGGGCTGCCTGTGATGCAGTTGGGCATGTCGCCTTTCATCCCGGCGGTCAGCGAGGCTGTGCAGGTGCAGGCTGCTCATCTGGGGTTAAAGATCGCCCCCGGCGCCAATGTATACCTGCCGCCCAATATCGCCGGGTATGTGGGGGCAGACCATGTTTCGGTACAGTTGGTCACCCGCCTGCTGGATGAAAAACGCACTGTGATCGCCTGTGACATTGGCACCAATACGGAGTTGAGCATTATTCACAAAGGCCAGGTGTGGAGCTGTTCCTGTGCTTCAGGGCCAGCCTTTGAAGGGGCGCATATCAGCGCCGGTATGCGCGCGGCCCCCGGCGCAATTGAGCGCGTTAAGATCATTGATAATGAAATATTCATTGAGACCATTGAAGGCGGCGCGCCGGTAGGGATCTGTGGATCGGGTATCCTGGATGTGATCTCGGAAATGTTGTCGGCAGGGGTTTTGAAGTACACCGGCGCATTGCAGAAAAAGCACCCCTTGGTGCGCAACGAGACCCGCAAGGGCGATATGCTCCTTGCGGCGGCGTCCAAAACTGGCCATGAGCGTGAGATCGTGGTAACGCGAGATGATGTCAATGAGATCCAGCTTGCAAAAGGCGCCATCCGCACCGGTATTAACGTGTTGATGGACAAGGCAGGCGTAACGAACGAAGAAGTGGATGCTTTCATCCTGGCGGGTGCCTTTGGTACGTATATTGACGTAGACAGCGGTATCAATATCGGGATGTTCCCGCCGTTGGCGCGGCACAAGTTCACCCAGGTGGGCAACGCTGCCGGGATCGGTGCTAAGCAGATGCTGGTTTCTACAGAAATGCGCGCGATGGCCGAGGCGATTGCCGAAAAAGTGACGTATGTTGAGCTGACAACTTATCCGCGTTTTACGCACCGCTTTGCCAAAGCTATGTTCTTCCCTGAACAGGACGCAGGTGGTGAAAATGGCTAAGGCGCGCGCCTTTCAGGAGATTCCCAGCAGCATGGCCGCGCAGATGGCCGCTGATGGTGCTCTGGCCGTGTGGCCGGCAGGTGCACTGGAGCAGCATGGGCCGCATTTGCCCCTGGGCACTGATGCCCTGGTGCTGGATGCCATCATCGCAGGCTGCAGAGAGGAACTGGGCGAGGGCTTCAATGGGCTTTTCCTGCCTACATTGTGTTACGGTAAAAGCCCGGAGCATCTCAATTTCGCGGGGACCGTCTCCCTGCGGGCAGAGACCCTGCTATCCGCGGCGAATGATGTTGTCCGCAGCCTGGTCCGGCATGGGTTCAAACGCTTTGTCTTTTTCAACGGGCACGGTGGGAACGCAGCCCTGTTGCAGTCCTATGCCTTTGACCTGCGGGCTGAGTACGACGTGCAGGTCTATAACCTGGACTTGTGGGGCGGTGGGTTCTTCAGGGAGATAATTGCTGAAGTCTTCCCGGCGTTGACAATGAAGGAAGTACACGCCGCGTCAGTGGAGACGGCTTTGATGCAGTATTTGTACCCCCATTTGGTGGGGAAAGTGCCCCCCAGAGGGGAACTGAAGGGATCTGATGGCTTGCGGCATGGTTGGCTGGCTGAGGATTTCAGCCCAACCGGCGTGATTGGCGATCCGAGTCTCGCCAATGCCGAAGTGGGCGAGAGAATTTATCGAGATGCAGTGGCCCGCGCCTGCGGGTTGCTGCGTGCATTAGCAGTATCAGAATAATTTTTAACTCAGGAGGCTTTTATGAGTACCCTGCTTGTAAAGAACGCTGAAGTTGTCATCACCATGGACGGCAAACGCCGTCAGATCCGCAATGGCGGGATCTTTGTGCGTAATAACATTATCGAAAAAGTTGGCCTGATGGAAGAACTGCCTACCGAGGCTGACAAAGTGATCGACGCCAGCGGGATGGCCATCATGCCGGGCTTGGTGAATACGCATCATCACTTCTACCAGACCCTGACCCGCGCGGTCCCTGGGGCGGAAAACCACAAGCTCTTTGACTGGCTGGTGCGTCTCTATCCCATTTGGGGGGAGATGGGGGCCGAAGAAGTTTATCATAGCACGAAGACTGCCATGGCTGAGATGATCCTTTCCGGCTGCACGACTGCCAGCGATCACCTCTATCTGTATCCCCATGATGCCACTTTTGGCGACCAGGTACGCGCTGCAGAAGAGGTGGGTATGCGCTTCCATCCCACGCAGGGTTCCATGTCCCTTGGACGCAGCAAGGGCGGCTTGCCGCCGGACCATGTTGTCAAGGATGAGGATACCATTCTCAAGGAAAGCCAGGAGATCATCGAAAAATATCATGATGCCAGCCAGTACTCTATGCTGCGTGTGACCCTGGCACCGTGTTCGCCTTTCTCGGTGACCACTGACCTGATGCGCGAATCGGCAAAGCTGGCACGCACGTATGATCGTGTGCAGTTGCATACCCACGTGGCTGAGACGATTGATGAAGAATCCTTTACCATGCGCGACTTCAACCTGCGCCCGGCGGCCCTGATGCAGGATCTGGGCTGGGTGGGGCCTGATGTGTGGTGGGCGCACAGCATCCATGTCAATGATGACGAGATCAAAATGATGGCCGAGACCGGCACCGGTGTGGCGCATTGCCCGTCGTCGAATATGCGACTGGGCTCCGGCATTTGCCGTGTGCGTGAGTTGCTGGATGCCGGTGTGAAGGTTAGCCTTGCAGTTGATGGTTCAGCGAGTAATGACTCTTCCAACCTGTTTGAAGAAATGCGGCATATGTTGCTCCTCCAGCGCGTGAAATACGGCGCCGAAGCATTTCCGATCCAGGATGCATTTGATGTGGCTATCCTTGGCGGGGCCAAAGTGTTGGGCCGCGATGATATCGGCGTGCTGGAACCCGGTTATGCTGCGGACTTCATCGGTGTGAATCTGAACACGCTCAACCTGTCAGGCGGGGCGGTACATGATCCGCTTGCGTCTCTCGTATTGTGTTCAGTGAACAAGGTAGATCTGTCTGTGATCAACGGCAAGGTCATTGTCGAAGATGGCGAGTTCAAGCCTTTCGATCTGGAAGAACATATTGCTAAACACAACGAGCTGGCGCACAAGATGGTTGAGAAACACCCCGAACCGGAGCGCTATAAGCTGGTTTAGAATAGTTTTAGGGGCGGCTTGCCAGCCTCCAATGATTCGTTGGAAACGTTCACCCGTCTCTGCGTATGCTGTGACCATAAAAGTATCTTGAGGAGTTGTTCGAAATATGACAACAAAAGCCATTCAAACCGTCACAATGCAAAACAACAAGCCAGCATTGCGTCTGGATGCAACCGCACTGCTGGATGAAGTTTATATTTGCAAGGATGTCCCGGAGACCATCCGCGAGACCCTCACTGGCGTGGTCACCTGGCAGCAGCGCAATGAGACGACCCTGGTGCGTTTTCTGGCCGGGCCGCGGCAGTTCCCTGCTTTTGCGATGGTCCTGCTTGCTGCGTGTTCCCAAGCTCAGGTGGGTGATGCCGAAATGTGTTTGAACACTTATTTCACGGAGAGGCAAAGCGAAAAAGCATCAGCTGTGCTGATCCCTCTGAATGTTCCCGGCTTTCAATTGGCCACAGCCCGTGTGGGCCTCACCCCGGCGGGGGAGGACATCGTCCGTGCTGCTGCCGGTGTGACATTCAATGATGGCGTTGTATTGGATGCTTGCCTTGCATTGAGCGGTGTTTGGCAGACTAGGCAGTGGATGAGCAAAGCTGTGGAAAGTTTGGTTGGAAAATCGCTGACAGATGAAGCGATCCAGTCTGCAGCCAAAGCCGTAGAGAACGATGTTGACCCGATATCGGACTACCTGGGGAGCGCAGCATACCGCCGCGCGATGGCTGGCGTGATCACCCGCCAGGTGCTGGAAGCCTGCAAACAGGGAGGCCAGAATGACTGATATCAGTTTTACTTTGAATGGTAAGATCTGCCAGGTACAGGTGGAAGCAAGTACAAAATTGCTGGATTTTCTGCGCAGCCTTTCGATGAGCAGTGTGAAATGCGGCTGTCGTGAAGGCGACTGCGGCATGTGTACGGTTTTGATGGACGGCAAACCGGTGCGCAGTTGTATGCTCACGGCAGAGTCTGCCCAAGGACATGCGATCACCACCCTGGAAGGGCTGGCCCACAAGGGGGAACTGCATCCCTTGCAGGAAGCTTTTATAGAGACGGACGGGATCCAGTGCGGGTTTTGTACACCCGCGCAGATCTTGACTGCTAAAGCACTGTTGGACCGCAACCCGAATCCAAGCGATGACGAGGTGCGGGAGGCTTTGAGCGGCGTATTGTGCCGCTGCACGGGTTTTGTGCAGATCGTGGAAGGCGTGCAGCGCGCTGCGGCTGTGATGCGTGGGGAAGACCCCGGTGGCATCGATGTGGTGCGTAAACAGCTCCCTGCTGATCTGGACCAGATCGACATTCCCGCAGCATATCTGCGCACGGACGGCGGGCAAGGCCTCTTGCAGCCTTTGCTTTATACACCAGAGGATACACCCAACACTGCTGTGGTCGGTCAGCCTGAATTGAAGGTGGACGGCCGCAAGCTGGCGATGGGCAAACCCGTCTTCACGGATGATTATGACCTGCCAGGCATGTTGTACGGTGCTGTGCTTACCAGTCCGCATGCCCATGCGCGCATCATGGATATCGACACCAGCAAGGCCGAAGCCCTGGAAGGTGTGCACTGTATATTGACTTACAAGGATGTCCCGCGGGTTAAGTACAGCTCCGCTGGGCAAAGTTATCCCCAGTTGATCCCTTACGATCAGGTTTCGCTGGATAATAAGGTGCGCCATGTTGGCGACCGTGTGGCTGTGGTGGCCGCTGAGAGCCGCGAGCTGGCGCAGAAAGCATTACGGTTGATAGATGTAGATTACGAACTCCTGCCCGCCGTGCTGGATGCCCGCGAAGCAATGCAGGACGGCGCACCGGTGATCCATGATGAAGACGACACCGAAGCGATCGCGGATGCATCACACAACCTGGTGCACCGGCTGCAGGCTGCTGTGGGTGATGTGGGTGCGGCTTTGAATGATGCTGACCTGGTGATGGAAGGCCAGTTCCGCACGCCCAAGCAGCAGCACGCCCAGATGGAACACCACCTCAGCTTGAGTTATTGGGATGAGGACGAGCGGTTGGTGGTCATTTCCTCCACGCAGGTACCTTTCCACGTACGGCGTATCATCGCGCCGCTGGTCGGTTTACCGGTCAAGAAGATCCGTGTGATCAAACCGCGCATTGGCGGCGGTTTTGGCGGCAAGCAGGATATGCTCACTGAAGACCTGTGTGCTTTGCTGACCATCAAAACCGGGCGGCCGGTAAAGCTGGAGTTCAACCGCCGCCAGGAGTTCACCAGCGGACGTTCTCGGCATGTGCTTGATCTGCATTACACGGCTGGCATCAAGGGAGATAAACTGGTGGCCCTTGACCTGCACTTGCTGGCTGACACCGGTGCTTACGGCACACACGGCCTGACCGTGCCCATGGCAGGCGGTTTCAAGGGTTTGACCCTGTATAACGCCCCCAATTCACGTTTCCGCTGTGATGTGGTTTACACCAACACCGCCCCCGCGGGCGCTTTCCGGGGCTATGGCTCGATGCAGTGCATGTTTGCCATTGAAGTCCTCATGGAAGAGATCGCCGAGAAGCTGGGTGTTGATGTGGTGGACTTTAAACGCAAGAACCTCATCAAAGAAGGCGACCCCATGCTGTTGGCTGCCCAGATGGGCGAAGGCAGGGAAGGGATCCCGCAGACGATGGACACCAGCGGACATGAGGCCTGTATCGCTGCTGGCATGAAAGCGACAGATTACCGCGCCAAGCGCGAAGCCTACCAGAACCAGACCGGCCGCTACCGCAAGGGCATTGGTTTGGGGATCGTCTTCCACGGCAGCGGCATCGCCGGGCTGGATATGGGGGCATGCACCTTGAAGATGAACGATGATGGGTCTTTCAACATGACTTTGGGTGCCACAGACATCGGAACCGGTTCGGATACCATCCTGGGCCAGATGGCTGCTGAGGTGTTGGGTATCCCGCTGGATGATCTGATCATCTACTCATCGGATACAGATTTCACCCCCTTTGATGTGGGCGCGTATGCTTCATCGACGACGTATGTCAGCGGTGGGGCGGTGCGTAAGGCTGCTCAGACGGTCAAAAAACAGGTGCAGGAGCACGCAGCAAAAATGCTGGACGTTGATGATCCCGAGGCCCTGGTTCTTCAGGACCGTAAGGTGATCGCCCCTAATGGCGAATACGTCACAATGGAGGAGGTTGCTCTGAGCAGCTTGCACCAGATGGATCAGCATCAGATCATGGCTACCGAGTCCCATGTTAGTCATAAAAGCCCGCCGCCAACGGCTGCGCAGTTCGTGGAAGTCACTGTGGATATGGAGACAGGCGAAGTGGCCGTGGACCGCATGGTCATGGCAATTGACTGCGGCCGCGTGATCAACCCGCGTACGGCTGCCGGGCAGGTAGCAGGCGGCATGGCTCAGGCGCTGGGCTTTACCCGCAGTGAAGAAACCGTGTATGACGATGAGGGCAAGCTGGTAAACCCCCGTTTTGGACAGTATCACATATACAAAGCCAACGAGCTGCCGGTGATGGATGTTCTTTTTGTGGAGACCAACGAGCCGATGGGGCCCTTTGGGGCCAAATCCATCTCCGAGCTGACGGTGGACGGTGTGGCGCCAGCCCTGGTGAATGCCGTACACAATGCGGCCGGTGTGTGGATGCGCGAGCTGCCCTTGAAACCCGAGCGCGTGTGGCAGGCTTTGCAGGAGGTGAAGGAGTAAGTAAAGACGTACAGGCGGAGCTGGTTGAAGACGTTGCGTGTTGCAGCACCCGTTTCGCCTGCAATCAAGGTACCCAAAATCAGGTGTATAATCACATTTTATTTGTCCAGACAACACACCTGTTAAAACCAATAATTGTACAGGGGCACCATTTATTGAGAGATGTACAGCAATCCAATTTCATAGCAGTAAGCAGTTGCAGTAAGCGAAGTAGGCAAAAAACCGGTGTCACGAGACGAAAGCCCGTGAAAACCATAAAAATATATAGCACTTACCGGAAAACAGGAGGTGAGGACCAGGAAGAGTAATGAAAATATCATCTAATTGGGCGATGTGAAAACTGATCTGTGAGTTAGGATCAAATTGCCGGGCTTTCAACCTTCTGCTTTGGTTCCTGTTCCGGGTCGAGATTCACAAATGAGCGCCCCAACGAATCGTTGACATTTCAAAATATTCAATCAGGAGAAGAAAAATGAAATCCACGAAATACATTGTGTTTGCAAGTTTGCTTATTTTGGGCTTGCTCCTTTCTGCTTGCTCCCCTGCGGCACCTGCCCCCGCAGAAGAAGCACCTGCGGCAGAAGAACCCGCAGCAGAAGAAGCTGCTGAGGATGATGCGGGCTCTCTGGCTGTTGTACTCACTGGCCCGTGGGACGATAACAGCTGGAACGAAGCTGGCTATAATGCGACCATGGCTCTTGGTGAAGAGGGCGTAAAGGTTACTTATTCCGAGAATGTTTCGGATGCTGATGCACAGCGTGTGATCCGCGAATATGCTGAAGAAGGCTACGACATGATCGTCGCTCACTCCTTCGGTTATCAGGATGCTGTATTTGCAGTTGCTCCCGAATACCCGGACACCAATTTTGCCTGGGGCGGTGGTATTGGCCGCACGGACACCAACATTGCTGACTATGACCAGCCCTTCTATGAGGCTGCATACCCGATCGG
>Ga0180435_10002025_pt1 | contig 20815 bp, 18 predicted proteins | sample SS_ome_3_FD_132467 | JGI IMG/M metagenome (GOLD analysis project Ga0180435, IMG submission 132467) | Hypersaline lake sediment archaeal communities from the Salton Sea, California, USA - SS_3_S_1 metaG | ecosystem: Environmental > Aquatic > Non-marine Saline and Alkaline > Hypersaline >...
AATGCAATCACGCGCCAGTATGTAACGAGCGTAATTTCGCTTCCCGCAGCAACCTGCCCATCAGTGAGATCGTACCCGATCAACTCGATGGTATTTGCCAGGTTGGCAGGCAGATCGAACATCTGGAAGTTAGCCTCTGGATCGTCAACAGGAAAATCGTTGGAGGAACTCCAGGCAACACCCTGCCCCACACTGCCGGTCAAGATATCCTCAATAGCAGCCGAACTGTCCCATTCGTAGATATCGAATCGCGGGTTGAGATCATCCGGTGCTAGAGTACGCGATACTGCCAGGTAACCATGGGACTCGACTATCCGGGCCAATACTGGGTCAAGTTCTGCCAGTGCCGGCACAATCAGTCGGGTAACACGATCCGGGAACAGCATGCCTCCTCGGCCATCGACCCAGCGCAAAGACAGATCCTTACGTTTTAGCAGAAGTTCCATTGCATACGGATCGTGATATTGCCCGGGATATATCGATGATATGATAGTTGGTGAGCCGGATGCAGCTGGCAGCCCTTCTAACTCACGCGAAATCTCGTACAGCGTCGTATGATATGCGACGCGCACCTCGCGGTGAGTGGCCCAGACGGTGAAATAGTCATAGTAATCCTGAGCGCCGGAAGTCACAACCAGAGCAATTGCCAGTGGCAGCATGAAGCGGCGCAGGCCAGTTCGCTTCACGAGCGTGGTGACTGCGATCGCCGGGAACACGTAGAGAACTGGCAGAATCGCGATGGCGCGTGTACTGCAAGCTGAGACTCCTGTGATCAAGCTGGGAACCAGGCCGCCGCAGAGGACCATCAGTGCAAGGGCATAGCGGGGCTGGCGCCAACGCCAAAGGGATAGCAGCAGCCCTACGTAGAAGAGCAGCCCTACCAAGAGCCCAAGCCACGGGCGACCAGAGACATTGTAAACCCACAGATCATCGGCCTCAACTGTGAACATCTTTAGCGCCCCAGTACTATTGGCCCAGGCTGCCCTGAAGTCCCCTCGGCCAATCAGGCGCAGGGGCTCGCCAAGTTGGCTGAAGCGCTGCTCGACTCCGGGATTTAACTGCAACCAGACGAACAGCGGTGCGGCAACTGCGCCCGCAAGAACCAGTGCCAGCACCATGCCAGGCCAGCGCTTTTTGAACCGGTGCCAATCAGTCGCCAGGATGTACAAGGGCATCGCAAGGAACAGTACCCAGGTTACCCGGGCCGCCATGTATGTCCACAATGTTGCGCCCAGGATCAGGCCCGTGGCCGCGAACCAACAGAGTGGTGTATGACGATGACGACCATCGTCATACACACCACGCCACCAGGTGTAGATGGCTGCGATCAGCAGTGCTGGCAATACAGTAGAGCGCAGTGCCTGGCGGCTGGTCGCAATTCCCCAGAAGGATACTGCAAGCCAACCACTCGCGAGGATCGCCTCCCAGGGCCCGAAAGCTCGCCGGCTCCAGAGATACGTGCCGCTAACCGTGAGTAGTCCGAAGAACGCCGAAACCCAGCGAAGAACCAGGTAGTCAGTGCGCCCCAGAAGACCCATTGCGGCCGCGACCAGGTAATCGTACAGTGGCTCACGACCATAACCAATCGTCTCATAGACAGGTCGAGCGCCATTCAGGATTGCAAGGGCATCTTGCCCATGCCCGGCTTCATCGTGTGTAAGGCCAGGAGGGATACTATCCAACTGCCACAGCCGGAGCGCAGCAGCCAGACATAGTATTGTGAGGGTTAGTAGCCATTCCAGACGGCGGGACATTGGAAGCGCAGGCAGAGATCTGGAACGGGATTTGTGCACTTGGGATTTAAACATATTCAGCCGTCAAGCTTTTTGCAGGATGAGTGTCACCACGATGGTGACGATCATCCCAGGGAGCCCGCACATCATACCGCAAGTTGAATCTGAAGACAAGTAGTTTGAGGGTGAGTACTTTGAAAACAAGTACATCGAAAACTGCGGATGCAGTCCACTTGACGTTTCACGTAAGTAGTGTATAATGTTCACATACTAGTTTGTAGTACAAACTATATCACTAGTACAGACCGGTGCAAGATTCAAACCGTAACCCTGGCGAAGGAGTAAGGTAGAAAATGGAAAAGAAGAACAGTTTACTTCGGAAGTCGTATCGCCACTGGTATGATGATGGACTTGGCGAGATCACACAAGGAATCCAGTTCCTGCTCATCGCCCTGTATTTCTGGCTGCAGCAGCTCTTCCAGGGCAAGCGCACGCCAACCGTAATTCTCTCGGTGATGATGCCGTTGGTTATAATCGGTTTGGTTGTGAGTATGCGCTTTGTAGTGAACAGGCTTAAGGAGAGAATCACATATCCACGCACAGGCTTCGTTTCCTACCGGCAGAATAATCTACAAAAACGACGCAGGCTTTTGGTGCGGATAGCGATTGGCATCGCGATGGGAATATCCATTGGGATCTTGGGCTTTGGATTGAGTTCCGGATCAGTGGCCTGGTCTTACGTACTCATCGGCGTTGCCTTCATGGCAATCTATGCCTACGTTGCCTTGCGGGTTGGTTTGGTGCGTTTCTATGCAGTTGCTGGAATGGGGCTGATCGCTGGAGTGATACTGGGAGTCTTACATACACCAGATGCAGTGGGCATGGCCGTTCTTTTTGTATCTTTCGGCTTGCCGTCCCTCATCATTGGATTGGTAGTTCTCACACGCTTTCTACGTGCGCATCCGCCCATCGATCTGAGTGTCTTCGAATATGAGATGAACGATACCGATGTGGATGACAACGCAGAGGAGGACGTGTTATGACGAACGATACCCTGCGGGCTGTGCTGGAGATCGATCGGACGATTCACGAGCCAGCGAGGCTAACTATTGTCGCCATTCTTTCGGTTGTGGAAAGCGCCGACTTCCTCTACTTGCTGCGCGAAACCGGGCTGACCAAGGGAAACCTGTCATCACATCTGAGCAAGCTGGAAGGAGAAGGCTATGTTGAGATCGAAAAGACGTATCGCGGTAAGACGCCACTGACCATCTGCCATTTGACTGATAAGGGGCAAAGTGCTTTCGACTCATACATCACCCAACTTAGTGAAGTCGTAACATGGTTGGATGACAACGGCTAAATATCGTGCTCGAAACTGCTGGGATTGTACTCGTGACCATGTCGGTCAGGCAGTTCAGGCGAACGAAACTGGGTTTTGAATAGCCGCCGTTGAGTACGTCGATGGGAGGAACTTGTGCTATAATGGCTAAGTACAAGAACTGCCGGAGGTGCTATGCGGCTCAGAATTCTACTATGTGCAATAGTTGCTTTGCCCCTGATTGGATGTGCGGTGGAAGCCGAGACGCCCACGCTTGCGTCTGTGCCGACGATTGCACCTACGCGCTCTGCGACACCCGTGCCGACCGCTTTGCCTGAAGTCCAACCACTAATCGTCACGCTCAGGCTGTGGGTACCTGAAGACTTGAACCCATACGGCAGCAACCCAGGAGCACCCACTCTTGCTCAACACTTAGCGGAATTCAGCGACGCATATCCTGACCTTCAGGTCGAGGTGGTCGTGAAGAAAGCGCATGGCCGCGGGGGACTGGTTGACTTTCTGCGTACCGCCCGCGATGCAGCCCCCTCAGTGCTTCCCGACCTTGTGATTTTGGATGCTGCGGAACTCCAAACCGCCGCCGGATCACGGCTTCTGCAGCCGCTCGACAACCTGCTGTCACCAGCGCTAGCCGTCGATCGTTTTCCATTTGCCATTGAGATGGGACAGGTTCAGACCCAAACAATGGGGTTTGTTCTAGGTGCTGAGACGGAACATTTGGCATACCGTCCAGCTATCTTCGAATCCCCCATTGTCTCATGGACACAGATCGTCTCCTCATCAGAACCTTATCTGTTCCCCGCGGGAGGGAATGACCAGCGAGTCGTCAATGATGCAACGCTCATCCAGTACCTGGCTGCAGGAGGCAGGTTGAGTGATGCGGAGGGAAATCCTGTGATTTCGCAGGATCCACTGTTGAGCGTACTGAGCTTCTACAGTGACTGCCTCTCCACCGGCGTAATATCGCCTACCAATGTACTCCAGATTACTGAGAGTGCACAGGCATGGGAACAGTTCAAGGCGGGCACTGGTGGAGCGGCAGTGGTCCCATCGCGTGCCTACTGGATCCAGGCTGATGAGACCATGGCGTTCGCTCCCATGCCTACCCGAGATGGCGATTTGCTGTGTACAATCGAGGGCTTGACAATCTCCCTGGTTGCAACCGATCCATCACGACAGAAGTTGTCGATGTTGCTCCTTGATTGGCTCATAGCTCACGACCATAATGCCGAGTGGACACAGGCGACAGGATACCTCCCGGGCACACGTGGTGCACTCCAGCTATGGAATGTATCCGGAGCTGCGCGCGTTGATCTGGCCAACATCCTTGGCGCTGCCATCATCGTACCCAGGGATGATGCACTTGCGGTTTCTGGCGCTGCGATGCAGGAGGGTCTGGAAGCTTTGCTTACAGGACGTGCAGAACCAGATATTGCTGTGGAGATAGCCATCAACGAAGTGGGGAGGTAATAGCTCTTGCGCAACCTGACTGCCGATATAGAAAAACTGAAGCAAGCTGCCCTGGCGGCTGTCGACCCGGCGGCTGCCGTTCGTAAACATGTACGATATAATGGGCAGCAGCTTCTCATTGGAGATCAAGCGTTCCCCCTGGCGCAGTACGAGCGTGTCCTTGTCGTCGGAGGAGGTAAAGCGGCAGTCCCTATGGCGGGAGCGGTGGCCGATGTGCTGGGAGAGCGCCTGACAGCGGGTGTGATAGTTACGAAGTATGGCCATGGGGAGCTGCCGCCCAACCAGGTGGCAAGACGCATCAGTCTCATTCATGCAGGACACCCCGTACCTGATGAGAACTCAGTTCGCGGCGCGCAAGCTATCGCAGAGCTGGTCAGTGGGGCAACTGGGCACGATCTTGTGTTGTGCTTGATCTCTGGCGGGGGGTCCGCGCTCCTTACATATCCTGTACCCGGGCTATCCCTGGTAGAGCTTCAAGACCTGACCGACGCGCTGCTGCGATCGGGAGCCACAATTAACGAAATGAACACGGTGCGAAAACACTGGTCACAGATCAAGGGGGGACACCTGGCTCAACTGGCCGCACCAGCAACAGTTGTTACCCTGATCCTTTCTGACGTAGTCGGTGACCCACTGGCAGTTATCGCCTCGGGGCCAACGGTTCCAGATCCCACGACTGTGGATGATGCACGGGCAGTCTTAGCACGTCATGGTCTTGAACTAGGGAAGGGAACATCTGAACAGGCCGGCTGGTCCCTCTTAGAAACGCCCAAACCTGGAGATACTGTCTTTGAACGCATACACCATGTGTTGATCGGATCCAATCGCCTTGCGGCTGCAGCCGCCCGAGATACCGCTCGAGGATTGGGATACAACACGCTTCTCCTGAGTACTTTCGTAGAGGGAGAAGCCAGGGAAGTTGCGAAGGTTGCAGCCGCCCTGGCCAAGGGAATCAGAGTGCATGGCGATCCGCTCGCGCCTCCAGCTTGCTTGATCTGGGGCGGCGAAACCACCGTCACAATACGGGGTCAGGGCAAGGGCGGGCGCAACCAGGAGTTAGCACTTGCTGCTGCGCTGGCTCTGGAGAACTGGCCCAGCATCTGTCTGATGGCTCTCGCAACAGATGGAACTGACGGGCCTACTGATGCGGGAGGGGCCATCGTCAGTGGAGAAACCGTTAGGCAAGCTCGAGAGCTTGACGTCGATCCGTGGGCGGCCCTCAAGGCCAACGACAGTTACTCCTTCTTCGAGGCAACAGGCGGTATGATTCATACCGGCCCGACGGGCACGAACGTCAACGATCTGCTATTCTTGCTTGTGGATAAAGTTCAAAATTAGACAGCGCGAGTTTACCCATCAGCGCTGGTGATCCGACTGTGAACCATTACCTTACCGGCATAGTTTTAGCTCCAATTTAGGCGAGAGTGAAGATTCCCATGAAATCGAAAGATGTGTATACCCACGAGACGTATCTGTCACCCTTCACATGGCGTTATGGTTCGGATGAAATGCGAAATATCTGGAGTGATGCGCAGAAGTGGCGGCTCTGCCGGCGAGTCTGGATAGCCCTGGCGACCGCAGAGCGCCACGCTGGCCTTGTAACGGATGCACAGCTGGCGGATATTCGGGCACACAAGGATGACTTAGACCTTGTTCGAGCTGCAGAGATTGAAGCTGAGATCCATCACGATTTGATGGCCCAGTTGCGCTGCTATGCGGAACAGTGTGCAGTCGGAGGTGCAGTGCTCCATCTTGGTGCAACCAGCGCGGACATTCTGGACAATGTCGATGCCCTGCGCATTCGCGATAGTCTTGAGGTGCTGATTGCCGGACTGGGAATGGTACTGGAAGATTTGGCCTCTATGGTCGAGCGGTATGCGGATCAGATGTGTATGGGATTTACCCACATACAGCCTGCAGAACCCACCACAGTGGGATATCGACTGGCTGGTTATGCGCAGGACCTTCTGGCAGACTTTCAAGAACTTCTAGGTCTGCACAGCCATATTATGGGGAAGGGCATCAAAGGCGCAGTGGGCACCGCTGCCTCGTATGCACAGCTGCTGGAAGGCACGGGAATGACGCCGGCCGAGCTAGAGAAGCTTGTGATGGATGAGCTGAGGCTAGAAGCTTACCCGATTGCAACCCAAGTCTATCCACGCAAACAGGACTACCGGGTTATGACGTGCCTGGCCGGATTGGCCGCATCGCTGTACCGGTTCGCGTTTGACCTGCGCCTGCTGCAGTCGCCGCCGATTGGTGAATGGAGCGAGCCGTTCGGTTCCCGGCAGGTAGGTTCGTCGGCAATGCCATTTAAGCGCAATCCAATCAATGCCGAGAATATAGATAGCCTGGCGCGGTTTGTGGTTGCCCAAGAACGGGTAGCTTGGGACAATGCCGCACATTGTCTGTTGGAGCGCACCCTGGATGATTCTGCCAATCGCAGGTCAATTCTGCCTGAGTCTTTCCTGGCGAGCGATGATATGGTCCGCCGTGCGCACCGCATTCTGCAGGGTATGTCCGTTCACGAGGCAGCAACAGCTCGAAACTTGGATACATACGGGATGTTCGCCGGCACGGAACGCCTGCTCATGGAACTGGGGCGCGCCGGCGCCGACCGCCAGGCTATGCACGAGAAGATTCGACAGCATGCGTTAGCTGCCTGGCAAGTGATCATGCGCGGCGAACCGAATCCCCTGGCTGATGATCTGGCGAAGGATACCAGGATCCTGGAATACTTGCCTGCAGAGCGTGTACGCGAACTGCTCGATCTGGCGTGCCACGTTGGTGATGCTCCCGAACGGGCACGCCAGATGGCTCAGTCAATCCGCGATGTGCTGGGCCGGGCATAGGGCCAGCGAGCCGGGCCACTGACATTTCGGGTGTTCCTCATAGTTTCATGAGGAACACTCATTCTTGCAGGAGTATGTATGATAGGTTTAGGCACTATGATCAATGTTGCCACCGTTCTGATCGGGGGAGCGCTGGGGTTGCTCCTGGGGTCTCGTCTGCCGTCAAAAGTCCGTGGGACGATTATGGATGGTCTCGGGCTGCTAACTCTAGTTATCGGGATCAGCCTGGCACTTGAGACAGACAATATTCTTATCGTTCTGGGGAGTCTGCTAATTGGGGGCATCGTTGGTGAACTCCTGAATATCGAAGATGGCATCGATCGCCTGGGGCAATGGCTGGAGCGCAAGACTGGCGCCAGGAACGGGTGTACTGAAGAGAGGGAAGCGCGCGGATCGGGATCCCAATTCAGCTACGCGTTCTTGATGGCAAGTCTACTATTCTGCGTTGGGCCGATGACGATTCTGGGATCAATCCAGGATGGGCTGTCCGGTGACTATACGTTACTTGCCGTGAAGGCAGTGATGGATGGCTTCGCAGCCCTTGCATTCGCCTCCACACTGGGAGCAGGCGTCCTATTCTCTGCGTTGACCGTACTGGTCTATCAAGGTGCTCTGACGCTAGGCGCCAATTGGGCTAGCGCCGCACTCAGCGCCCCCATGACAGCTGAAATGACTGCAACCGGGGGTGTATTAATGCTGGCATTGGGACTGGGGCTTCTGGAGATCAAACGAATCCGGACAGGCAATCTCCTGCCGGCGCTCATTGCCGCACCTGCAATTGTGTCCCTCGCCGGTTGGCTCGGATGGCTGTGAGGCTCAGGAAGGTAAATTTGACCGCTTATACTACTTAAGGTATAATGCATCGGCTATATTACTACTCACCAACCCATCGCTCGGCGGGGCGCTGGGTTCGGGTTTACTAGGAGGATGAATGCCAAAGCGGACTTATCAACCCAAAAAGCGGAAGCGGATGCGAACTCACGGATTCCTCGCCCGTTCAGCGACACGAGGTGGACGTGAGGTACTCAAGGCTCGACGGAGCAAGGGGCGGAAGCGTCTTACCGTCCAGAGAGACTGGGCTAAGAAGTGGAATTGGAAGGAGAGTTCACAGCGACCGCGACGTCGTGACTGACGATGGAGCGGCGGGTTCGACTGCGACGACCCAGTGACGTACAACTGGTGTACGAGAATGGGCAAGCTTGGAAGCACCCGTTGTTGGTGTTACTGGCACGTCCCAATGATCTCGGCAGCAGCCGGGTTGGCGTAGCCGCCAGTCGTAAGGTGGGCGGAGCTGCTATACGCAACCGGTCCAAACGACTGCTGCGTGAGGCTGCTCGGCACCTATATACGCAGATCGAACCTGGTTGGGACATCATGCTGATCGCCCGCAAGTGTATTGCGAGTGCCAGTGAATCTCAGGTGGAAAAGGCTTTGGCTATGCTTCTGGGGCGAGCTGATCTTATCCCATCATGTGATTCTATTGGTGTCCAACAAGTTAGTTCCATGGATGTCACGTGACTCATTGTGCTGTTGGTCAATATCCAGGGGGCAGAAAGTTGGAACGAGATGAAGACTATTGCTTTGAGTCTGATTCGTATCTATCAGCTGACTCTGTCCCGTGTGTTGCCGCCTGCCTGTCGTTTCTATCCTTCATGTTCCAATTATGGCTACGAGGCCATCGCGCGGTATGGCATTTGGCGCGGTGGATGGCTGGCGCTGAAACGCTTGGCTCGTTGCCATCCCCTTAACCCTGGTGGATGTGACCCTGTTCCTGATCTATGAGGAGGATAATTAGTTGAAAGAATCTCTTGTGCGGCGCCAGACAGTTCTTCTTACGCTGCTTCTGATTATTGTGGTTTCTCTCAGTGGATGCGTGGGGGGAGCGCCGCGAGCCACAAGTTGGCCCGGGCTTGCATTCGTGGCCGATAAACTGTACGTGGCTGATATCGCCAATCTCCAGGTGCTTGGGGCAGAGGACGCAAACTCTGTCTGGTCATTTCCAACGGACACAAAGAACGATAACCGGGGCACTTTTCAGGTCACGCCTGTCGTGACTGATGAGTATGTAATTGCCGCATCTGAGATGCCGCGGACTGGTTTCTTCAGTCAGCCGACGTACGTTGTCTGGGCCGTCGATCGTGAGACAGGGCGTGATGTTTGGAGTTTTAGTGAGGCCAGTGGAACATACGTAGAAGGCGGTGCTGTCAGCGATGGCACTGTTGTAATCGGCAATAGTGACGGCTACGTATACGCATTGGATCTGGAGAGCGGAGCACTCCAGTGGAAATTCGAGACAGGGCATCGCGTGTGGGCCAGCCCGTTGATTGATTCGGGAGTCGTCTTTGTTGGCTCGATGGATCGTCACTTATACGCATTGTCGCTGGCAGACGGGCACGTAATATGGGATTTCAACGCTGGCGGAGCATTTGCCGGGACTCCCGTATTGCAGGATGGCATACTGTTCATCGGTGCGTTTAATGATACGTTCTACGCCCTGGATGCGGATACTGGACAAGTACAGTGGTCGATTCCAGGTGAGAACTGGTTCTGGGGCGGGCCTGTGGTTCACGACGACACGGTCTATGCAGCAGACGTCAACGGCAATGTCTATGCTTTGGACGCTGCGTCTGGCGCAATCATCTGGCAGCAAACGCTTGACTCACAGGTACGAGCCACTCCGGCAATCTCGGAAGATGGGACACTTCTTCTGGTGGGAGGCGAGAACGGCAGTCTCTATGCACTCGCGGCTGAGGATGGATTCACTGTCTGGGTCGATGAGTCAGAAGGACAGGTTCTCACTACTCCAGTGGTCGATGGGTCAGTAGTATATGAGGTGCTGACATACGGCACCTATCGAGTTCGCGCGCTTCGAATCGAAAACGGGCGTGAGATCTGGGCGTATCCTCCCCAGACTGAATCATAAGAGTAGGAAAGGCGTATTGTGTTCAATTTCATTGCCTATCCATTAGCAAACTTATTGTTAGTATTGTACAATCTGCTCGGTCAAAATACCGTTGTGGCCATCACAGTGCTGACTGTTTTGATCAATGCAGTTCTCCTCCCTTTGACTCTGCGCCAGCAGAAGTCATCGCGTCGAATGCAAGAACTTCAGCCAGAGTTGGAAAAACTCCAGAAGAAGTACGCCAAAGACAAGGAGAGACTGGCGCAGGAGCAGATGAAACTCTATAAGGAAAATGGCGCCAATCCAATGGCGGGGTGTCTGCCTCTCCTGATCCAGATGCCGATCTGGTTTGGTCTTTATCGCGCCATCATCTTCTGTATTCCCAGCACCCCGTTGGATGTGTTCCAGTTCTCCGGTCACATCTACAAATGGTTGCCGGGCGTGCAGGGACTCGTGCCATTGCAGAGCTCCTTCCTGGGGATGGATTTGGGGATGCCACCCGGAATGCCGCAGTGGTGGTCCTATGCGTTGCCAGTTCTCGTTTTCGCCACATCGTGGTTGCAGCAGAAACTGATTTCCCCGCCCCAGGCGTCGACGGGGAGTGGAGAACCCTCGCAGGCAGGAATGATGAGCCAGCAGATGCAAATCATGATGCCACTGATGTTCATGTTCTTCACACTGCAATGGGCTACAGGACTGTCGATCTACTTCATCGTGTCAAATGCAATCAGAATCGGCCAATACTACCTTGTCCCTGCGACTCGCCCTGGGGCTGCGCAGACTGCCACACCTGCAGCGCGCAATACGAAATCCTAGCCCGCAGTCAAGGCCATGCTTTGTTAAGGAGTGTCTTTATGGCAGATAACAAGGTTATAGAATCATCTGGGTCGGATATCGATGCAGCAATTCTTGATGGATTAGCACGGTTGAACGTGACCCAGGATGCTGTGGAAGTGGAGATCCTGAACGAAGGTACCCGAGGGGTGTTCGGACTTGGTGCGAAGGAAGCCAGAGTCAGACTGACTATCAAGGCGGAAAAATCCCTCGTGGTCGATGAAGCAGTAACTGCGGTGGCCGCTGCCGACGATGTTCGGGTCGAAAGCGCAGCTGAGCTTCGCGCGGAACCTGAAGAGTTCAGCGAAGAGAATCTCGAAGCGGAGCTGGGGCGCGATACGCTTTTGGAACTGTTGTCTCTGATGGGAATGGAGAACATGCAGGTCGATGTGCGCCGTGCTGAGCCTGCGCCAGATGAAAAGGCCCCGCCACTCATATTTGATGTCCACGGCCCCAATGCTGAAGAGCTAGTTGGCCAAAACGGGGATACACTGGCAGCATTGCAGCGAATCGCACGCCTGATTGTAGGGCGTGAACTTGCCACCCAAGTTCGTTTCGTAGTTGATGTCGGTGGGTTCAAGGAACGGCGCAAGAATGTGTTGTGTCGGCTGGCGCAGCAGTTGGCGAAACAGGCTGTTGAGACAGATCGCACGATCGTTTTGGAGCCTATGCCGCCTCAGGAGCGACGGGTCATCCATCTCGCGCTGCGTGATGATCCTACTGTGTCAACACAAAGTGTCGGAGAAGGTGATCGGCGGAAAGTCACTATCGTTCCGCGGGCTTGATCCCAGAGTATACCTGACAAAACATCATAAAATGCCAGTGATATAACCTCCAGCTGGCAAACCCGGCTTCGATATCATCTGGTGAAAGGTGTCGAGAGATGAGTACCTTATACTTGCTGGGTACGGGCACACCAACTCCCACGAAATCAAGATTCGGCTCCTCGTGTGTACTTCAAATTCATGACGATTACCTGATGTTTGACTGTGGGCCAGCCGCGACGCACAAGCTTGTCAAGGCTGGGCTGCTACCAACGCAGGTTGATTACCTCTTTTTCACACACCATCACTTCGACCATAACTCGGACTATCCATGCTTCCTGTTGTGCCGCTGGGATCAGAGCATAGGCAACGAGAATCGATTGCGGGTCTGGGGACCACCACCTACAGAATGGATTACTGATCGCCTTGTAGGACCGGAGGGTGCCTTCTCGCATGATTGGAAGACCCGTGCAGGGCATCCCGCAGCCCGCCGGGCGTTCCAGAATCGAGGTGGCACACTTCCTCGGCCGGAGCCATCTTTTGATATTACGGACATAGGGCCCGGTGAAGTGATAAAGCGCAATTACTGGACGGTTACTTCCGCATGGGCTCATCATTCTGAGCCCTGGCTCGAATCATTGGCCTATCGTGTCGATTCGGATCAAGGAAGTATTGTAATCGGCTCCGACATGGGGCGCAGCGAGCCGGTCAATGAGCTCGCACAAGGCGCTGACGTTCTTCTGATAAGCTGTTGGAATCATCAAGACGTAATGGATCGAACCAGCCCAGAGGTCTCCGACATAATTATGGGAACCTTGGATGCGGCCAACATGGCACAAGAGTGTGGGGTCAAAACACTGATCATTACACACACTCTGCCCAACCTTACCCGACCGGGCTCCAGGGAAAGAGGGGTAGGAGATATCGCTCGAGTTTTCGACGGTGAGGTTATCTTCGCCGAGGAACTGATGATTTTGGCGCTGGATTGAGCCCACCGGAGCGGCATTGTGTTCAACTTCGTGGCCGCTTGCAACCGCCGATCCTGGGAGACGACATATGGACAACTCTTCTGCCTGGGCACCAAGCCTGACACTGATGAATCAGGCCAATATTGAACAGCTGCACGATGCTGCCACAACCATTCTTCGAACAACCGGCCTGAACGTGCACCATGCAGAAATGCGGCGCAAACTGACTGACGCAGGTGCAAGGCCAGGCGAAGGCCCGCGTATTTACCTTCCCACTGATATGGTGGAATGTGCGCTCGGCACAGCCAAGCGCGACATTGTCATCCATAACCGGCTGGGTGAGCCCGTGATGCCGCTCGGACCACACGAGATCTACTTCGGCACAGGGTCGGACCTGATCTACATTCGGGATATCGAAACCACTGAGCGACGAACTGCCGTGATAGATGATGTGGGGCAATCAGCGCGTTTGTGTGACGCGTTGCATGAGATTGACTTTGTGATGTCTGCCGCTCTTCCACATGATGTCCCGGGCGACGTTGAGTTGTGGCAGTACTATGCTTTGTTGTGCAATACGATCAAGCCAATTATCATGCCCATCTACTCCGGGCTGGACACCCTTGAAGGCATGCACGCGATGGCTTGCGAAGTTGCCGGTGGAGATGAGGCATTCAGGCAATGCCCCAACTATATTCTATACGGGCAGTTTGTGTCTCCCCTGCAACATGACCCCTTGGCTGTCGAACGGTTGATTTTCTGTGCTGACCATGACATCCCGCTGATATACGTACCGACGATTATTCCAGGCGCCAGTGGCCCTCTCACTTTGGCAGGATCACTATCATTGGCAACTGCTGAATGCCTGGCTGGACTGGTAATGCACCAGACCCAACATTCCGGCGCGCCATTCGTGTTTGGCGCGTGCGTCAGCCAGTTGGATATGCACACCATGGTCTTTCCCTACGGCTCGCCGGAGTGGCGCTTGAACGACCTGGTTATGGCTGAACTATCGCGGCACTATGGCTTGCCGGTTTTTGGCACCGGTGGTGCAACAGATAGCAAACTGGTCGACGCTCAGGCCGGCGCTGAGTACGCCAATAGCCTGCTCGTGGCAGCTCTGGCCGGCACGAATTTGATCCACGATGTTGGATACCTTGAGTCAGGTCTAACTGGAAGCCTGGAGAGCATCTTGTTGGGGGCTGAACAGATTCGCTGGGTTAAGCAGTTCATCAGGGGCCTGCAGGTAGCAGATGAGACACTGGCGATACAGCCCATCTCAGAAGTAGGCCCTGGGGGACACTTTTTGGAACATCCTCACACACTAAGAAATCTGCGCCAGACCGTATGGACGCCTTACGTCACAGACTGTGAAGAGTACGATAAGTGGATGAGCGAGGGTGGCAAGGACTACGCGACGCGCGCCCGCGAATACACAAGGGGCTTGATGCATTCACATCAATCTCAGGCCATTGACGAATCTGTGAGAGAAGTACTCATTGAAGTATGCAACACGAAGCGGGTACCGGAGAGAAAATTATAGCCACCTGGACTGGAGAACGATTCGTCCCCGGCCGTTGCCTGGCAGATGGCTCACGAGAGTCTGTCCGAGGCTGATGATTGAGGAGCACCAAGAGATCGAATGATGCAACCTGTGAAATTGGATTACCTGGTAGTTGGCCACGTGACACGCGACTTGGTAGGAGATTCATTTACGCTCGGCGGCACCGTAACCTATTCTTCCCATACTGCACGAGCGTTGGGGACAAGGGTCGGTGTAGTCACAAGCACAGACGCCGAATTGGATCTGAGCGGAGTCTTCAACGGTATTGCTCTAGCTCGATCGGAATCTGCTGACACCACGACTTTTGAGAATGTCTATCGTGACGGTAGGCGTCGACAGATTATACACAGCCACGCCAATATCCTGACGCCTGACATGATACCGGCGAACTGGCGGCCCGCGATTGTGCACGTAGGCCCTATTGCCAGAGAGTGTGATATATCACTGAGTGATGCGTTTGATAGCGCGTTCTTGGGCGTGACACCGCAGGGTTGGATGCGTCGTTGGGATGCGGATGGTCAGGTGTTCTATGGGGAATGGGAAGATGCAGACAAATGGCTGGCACAGGCGGATGCAGTTGTGCTCAGTGACGAAGATGTCTGCGACAATAAAGATTTGATCATGTCATATGCCTCACGAACTCGACTGCTGGTGGTCACTCACGGCGTTGTAGGCTATACTATCTATTATGAAGGGAATTCAGAAGACTTCGAGGCCGAGGACGTCACGCAGGTTGATCCCACAGGTGCCGGAGACATTTTCGCAACTTTATTCTTTGTCGCACTGAACCGGGGCAATGACCCCTGGCTGGCCGCGCGGTTTGCTAACTGTGTTGCGGCTTGTTCGGTAACTCGTCCAGGTCTCAGGGGAGTGCCCGGCCCGGAGGAAATCGCTCGGTGCCAGGCGTTCCTGTCATGTGCGGGAGAATAGGATGCCAATCGTTTACGCGCTGGCTAACCAGAAGGGCGGAGTTGGCAAAACGACGACCGCAGTCAATTTAGGCGCCTACCTCGCGCACTGGAACGAGCGTGTATTGATTGTCGATATTGATCCTCAGGCAAATGCCACGTCATCCCTGGGTGTCGATAAACGTCGTGTATCCCTTTCCACGTATGATTTATTGGTTCGAGATGTCCCTCTGTACCGCGCCGTTGTATCCACCAAATGTGCACGCCTTGACCTGGTGCCGGCATCCTCTGCTCTCGCCGGAGCCAACGTCGAATTGATCAATCTGTCTGAACGTGAACATCGTCTCCAGAGGGCGCTATCGACTTTGGGGGACGAGTACAGCTACGTGTTCATTGATTGCCCCCCGAGTCTGAGTATTCTCACAGTCAATGGATTGACTGCGACACAAGGTGTGATTGTCCCTGTGCAGTGCGAGTATCTTTCACTAGAAGGTCTTTCGCAACTAAGTCGAGCCATAGAGCTCGTAAGAAGAGCACTCAATCCCAATCTGACGATCCGTGGTCTTGTGATGACGATGTTTGATGCACGGACCACCTTGTCCCGGCAGATTGTGGAGGAAGTGCGAGCACATTTCTCTGGCAAGGTCTTCAATTCGATAATCCCGCGTAGTGTTCGACTCAGCGAAGCCCCCAGTTTTGCAGAACCGATTGTGTCGTATGCGCCCAAGTCCGCCGGCGCCATAGCATATGGTTCACTGGCCAGAGAACTCCTGCTAGGCGATGGCAGACTCAACAGTTCAAGCAGCACACCTGAGAGACCGAGGTAGACGATGTCACCAAGCAAGAGCAGACTAGGCCGCGGGCTGGATGCATTGATCCCATTTGAGGACCACGCAACCGAGTCGCAGGGAATCAGGGAAGTCAGCGTTGATGATATACTGCCAAATCCTCATCAACCCCGTTCTTCATTCGGGGACCAGGATCTCACAGAGCTTGCAACATCGATTCAAGAGCATGGGATTATTCAGCCGCTCATAGTCACGAGAGCGGGACAAGGCTATCAACTCATCGCCGGGGAAAGACGCTGGCGAGCCGCTCGTCTGGTCGGATTGGCAACTGTACCTGTTCTGATCAAAGATGTAGCGCCTGTCGAAATGCTGGAAATTGCACTTGTCGAGAATCTGCAGCGCGCTGATCTGAACGCGCTTGAAGAGGCTGTTGCATACAACCAACTCGCTGAAGAATTCGGGCTAACTCAGGAGCAGATCGCACAGCGAGTCGGCAAGAGTCGCGTGGCGGTATCGAACACGCTGCGGCTTCTCAAAGCGGCTGAAGCCGTACAGGATGCCCTGCTGGCTGGCAAGATTACAGAAGGGCATGCAAGAGCCATTCTGGGATTGGATCGTCACGAGGCCCAGGAGGTTGTACTCGCAACTGTATGCAAGAAAGATCTTAATGTGCGCCAGACCGAGAACCTCGTGCGACAAATGTTAGGGGAAACCCGCAAGCCACGGTATGAACGGGATAGTGAGGTGGCAAACCAGGCGCTGGAGGCGATGTTCCGTGAATCGCTGAGCACGCGGGTTGATGTCAAACGCAGTGGTAAATCGGGACGTGTGATAATCTATTTCTACTCTGAGGAGGAGCTTGACGCACTGTACCAGCGCCTGATTCCAGAGGGTTCCGACAACACAGCCTGATTTCTAAGAACCATTCCAGCACGATGAGGTTTGCCCGGCTGGGAGCTCGGCACTAATGCTAGTGCGTGCGTTCTTGGATACGATATTCCGGATTCCAGTTCGAGAGAAGAGTGTGTGCCAGAGGTGAGAGATTATGAGCAAAGAATTGACTGAAGACATTCGTTCGGCAGTGCAAGCTATCGTGCAGGACGAGAAAATTTGGTGTGCCCGGGCGTTTCGGCTGGCCAACGAATTGGATGTATCTCCCGCAGTAATCGGAGGAGCCGCCGACGAATTGGGTGTACATCTGGCACGCTGCCAGTTAGGCTTGTTCGGCTATGACGAGCGCAAGAGAATCGTCGAACCGGCTGCAGAGGTCAGCTCAGAACTTGAACAGGCGATTCAAGAGGGGCTGATACTCGGGCGGCTGCCGTGTGCCGTGGCATGGTCCATCGCAAGACGTTTTGGCATCTCCAAGATGCAGGTGTCGAGTGCGGCAGAAAAACTGGAGATTCGCCTGAGCCAGTGTCAGCTTGGAGCTTTCTGAGCCACTTGCGACCCACCTGTCACAATCGTCACTCACAAATCCACCGTGCACCCCAGTCCCGGAACATCTGTGGCGATGAGCCAACCATCTGCCAACAGGAAGCCAGGTATGGTTGGATCATCGATCAAGTCAAAGTGACCATCCAGATCGCCATATTGCACATTGGAGCTACTGAGTGCAAAGCTCAGGCCGGCGGCGGAGAGCAACGCTGGTTCATTGACGCAGCTCACCATAGTGGACATCTGTGCTGCACGGGCGATTGTGTCTACGTGCTGTGCGGATCGAAGCCCGCCGCACGAAGCCAGCTTGATACTGAGTCCGTCTGCCGCACGCTGTGAGGCAATAGCGAACGCGGAAGATGGCCCGCTCACTGCTTCGTCCGCCAGAACAGGTATAGGGCTGTACTGCGTAACCTGAGCCAGGGCGTCCAGGTCGGCTGCTGGCGTCGGCTGTTCCAACATTTCCAATTTCCCTTCAAGTGCACGGGCCACATCGAGTGCATCTTGGACGGTATACGCCTGATCGGCATCCAACCGAATCCTATGATCGGGCAGTGCGTCGTGAATCGCACGAATTCGCCGGACGTCCTCACCAGGATCCAACCCGCCCTTTACCTTTAGAATTCGGAAACCTTGCCGCGCACGATCTTGTGCCTGGTCGACAGTCTCTGAGACAGACCCAATACCAATCGTGACCGATGTCTGGATCCGATTCCGGTATCCCCCCAGTAGCCGGTGAATCGGCATCCTGGCGGCCAAACCGAGCAGGTCGTGAAATGCAAGATCAAAGGCACACAGCGCTGAGGGCACACCCACGGTCAACGGAGCGAGCGCGGCCAGTGAGTATTCGATGTTGAGAGGGTTCAGGTCGAGTGCGCGATCGGCACAGATCAGACAGGTATCTGTGACAGACTCCACAGTCTCTCCAGTGGCAGCGACTTCGAAAGCCGCACATCCCCACGCATCCTGCCCCCGCTGTGTCTCTATGCGGATGAATACCGCAGTTATCTGCTCGATGTTGGGATGATACGCAGTTTGGAAAGGCTGCCTCAGCTTCAAATCGACCGGCGTGACTTCTACATGTGTAATTTGCACGAGACATCCCCTCCGTTCTTATGCCCACACACGATGAGCCGCTTCAAGTCCGATACACTGCCAATAACCGCGTCAGCCAGTGCCCATGATCATTATATCCCAAAACTATATCCCAAACACTTGGGATAAGTTGGGATATAAGTTGGGATATCTTTGCCAGAAGGTAAACGTGCGAGGGCTATTCGCAGCCTTGCCACGCCTGTATCTCGGTAAATGAGATACCGATTCCATTATCGCCGTCGCCAGAAGCCCATAGGCCAATCTGGCCCGCAGTAGGACTGAAATTCGTAATACGCGCGGCATATTCGTCGTTGATAAAGAACTGGCATGTCGCGCCGCAGCAACTGATGTGCAGGAGGTTGGATTCCACACCGCGGTTAATATGGGGAAATTGTTGCCAGGGAATGAGTGCCTCGATATTTGCCCCGTCTACTCGCTGCACAGCGTAGTAGCCATCGCTCCCTACCGCAAAAACAGTGTAGCGATCGATGGTCTCAGCACCATATACCAACCCAGCCTCGCCAATGCGATTGTAGCCACGTATGGATACCTCAGCTTCCAGATCAAAATCGCTCGCTGACCAGTCGATCAGATGAACTACAGGTCCTTCTCTAGGTGCGTTGATGAGTATGGGAACATTGTCTGCACGCCAATCTGGGGGTCCGGCGGGGCGCGGACTATTCCAGCCCAGGACCAGAGCCGCTACTAACGCAGCAGCAACAACAAATACGCCCGTGGTGGTTGCTACGGTGATCTTCCAAAGCCGTTCAAGCCGCATGTCATCTCTCGCCTTGCCGTCTTCCGGCTGCCCGACGAGGCTGTTCCATTTACTAGAGTGTGCTGCCCAGATGCCATGGGCTGAACTCAGATTCACCAAGACCCTGTGCTTCGCTCTTGGAAGGCACACCCGAGGCAACCGCAATGGTCGTATTCAGCAGATCATTCGCCACATGACGCAGTGTTTCACCTTCCAGAACGCGGCCGGCATTCAGATCCATGTCATCGACCATATGATGATACATCGTCGAGTTGCTGGCGATCTTGATGACCGGCGCTGGTTTGAAGCCGAAAACGGACCCCCTACCAGTGGTGAACAAGATCAGGGTGCAACCACCTGCAACTTGTCCAGCTATGGCTGTCCAATCGTTGCCCGGTGTGTTCATAAAGTTGAATCCACGGGTTGTTATCGGCTCGGCGTAATCATACACATCGATGAGTGGCGTGCTCCCTGCCTTGGCAACAGCGCCCAGCGACTTCTCGTGAATGGTAGTCAGCCCGCCCACTTTGTTGCCAGGGCTCGGATTGTTATTGATCTCCATTCCCATACGCTGCGCGTGGTCTTCCCACCACTTGATCTGCCGAACCAATCTATTGCCGACATCTGGGTTGATCGCCCTCTGAGTCAACAAATGCTCAGCACCATAGATCTCCGGAGTCTCTCCAAGCAGTACTGTCCCACCGGAACGCACGATTTCATCGGCCACAAGCCCAACCACGGGGTTGGCAGTGACGCCTGACCAACTGTCGCTGCCACCACATTGTAGGGCCACAGATAACTCGGATATTGGCACAGGCACACGTTGAGCGGTGCTAACCAGAGGAAGCATCTCTTCTATTTTGTTGATCCCGGCAGCGATCGTCTTCCGAATCCCTCCCAACTCCTGAATCACGAGTTGTGGCGCATTTCCAGCCAACATGCCGTTGATCCCCTCAAGACAACAATTATCCACCAGTGCCTTGATCTGATTGTTTTCACAGCCAAGACCGACAAGAATATAGGCGCCGACATTGGCATGACGGGCAATGCCGGCAAGCGCGCGCTGGATAAACGCGTAGTCAGTACCCCCGATGGGTATGCTGCATCCATAACCATGGGTAATCGGGATCACGCCGTCTACGTTAGGGAAACCCGTCAGCTGCTGGGCAGTAAAGTGGTGGGCGATTTCCCTGGCCACGTGTGCGGAACAGTTGACAGTCGAGATAACCGCAATGTAGTTTCGAGTGCCCACTCGACCATCAGGGCGTCGGTATCCCATGAAAGTCCGGCGTTCATCTTCGGGCACGTAGTGCACCTGTTTGGCATCCACGCCGAATGCATAATCTCGATCAAATTCGTGGACACTGACGTTGTGCATATGCACGTGCATGCCCGGATCGATTGTCGCAC
>Ga0180435_10002028_pt1 | contig 20800 bp, 18 predicted proteins | sample SS_ome_3_FD_132467 | JGI IMG/M metagenome (GOLD analysis project Ga0180435, IMG submission 132467) | Hypersaline lake sediment archaeal communities from the Salton Sea, California, USA - SS_3_S_1 metaG | ecosystem: Environmental > Aquatic > Non-marine Saline and Alkaline > Hypersaline >...
GCCTCGACGACGCGGACGATCCGGGCGGGCGCACTCGGGAGATCACAGACGTCCGGTGCTCCCCGGAAGGCGGCGAGGACGCGGGAAACCTCGGGCGGCTGCGCGGGGCGCTCCAGACCGATCGAAAGGCAGACGGTGTGCCCGTCGGAGACCGCAACACGGTTGGCGTGTGCGCTGATGTCGAACGCGCCCGGGGATTGCCCGGTTCTGTCGATGGAGCCGAGAAGGAGCCGGGTCTCGGCCTCGATCTTCTCTTCCTCCGTTGGAATCCAGGGGACGAGGTTGTCGACGATGTCGAGCGACGCGACTCCCGGGTACCCGGCGCCGGAGATCGCCTGCATCGAGGTGGAGACGACGGCCCGGAGGCCGAAGGCGTCCGCAAGTGGCTTCAGTACGGTCGCTACTCCCGAGACAGTGCAGTTCGGGTTCGTCACCAGTGCGCCGGACCAGCCGCGGTTCTGGCGCTGCTTCTCCAGAAGCGCCAGGTGGTCCGCGTTGACCTCGGGGATGATCAGTGGAATGTCGGGGGTCTCCCGAAACGCGGAGGCGTTCGACGAGACGACAATGCCCGCGGTCGCGAGCTGCGGTTCGATGGCCTGCGCCGCATCGGAGGGGAGTGCGGAGAAGACGATGCGGACGTCCGACATGGAGTTCGCATCGGTCGGGCGAAGCGTCATCGAGGCGGCGGGTTCAGGGATCGGCGACGGCAGCTTCCAGGTGCAGGCGTCACGATAGCGTTCGCCGGCCTTCCGCTCGGAGGCGGTGATGGCACCCAGGGAGAACCAAGGGTGCGAAGCGAGGGCACGAACGAGGCGTTGGCCGACGATACCGGTTGCGCCGAGAACTCCGGCTGGGATTCGTTCCATCACGAGACCTCCAGACTTGCGGCTTCGATCAGTCCGAGGACATCTCCGAGGACGCCGGACGCGGTACTCCCCGGACCTGCCCCGGGACCTGCAATCGCGATCGGGTCCGGGGCGAAGTGCTCCGAGGAGATCTCGATCCGATTCGTCCCTCCCGAGGCCGATCGAAGCGGACTCGCGGCATCGACGTCCGTGAGACCAACGACGCAGCCTTCTGCGGTAACGTCGGCGAGGTAGACCGTCTCTTGTCCCATCCAAGCGAACTCCCGATTGCGGTCAGCCATCGGGGCGTCGAGCGAGGGGAGCGCGTCGAGGAACCCAGGGAGCGGGAGGGTCTCCCACGCTTTCGGGAAGAGGGACTCGGGCATGATCTCCTCTGGCTCCGCCGGGCGGCCGAGGGTTCGTGCCAAGATGAGGGCCTTCCGGGCGACGTCGCTTCCGTTGAGGTCCTGGCGCGGGTCCGGTTCGGCGTACCCTCGCTCGATCGCGTCCGCCACGGCCCGCGAGAGTGGGACCCTTCGTGCGACTTGCCCCAGCACGAAGCCGAGCGTGCCGCTCAGGGTCCCGACAATGCGGTCGATCCGGTCACCGGCGGCAAGGAGGCGATTGAGGGTGGAGATCACCGGGAGTCCCGCGCCGACGGTGGCTTCGTAGCGGAGACGGGGCGAACGGAAAAGCGGTTCGGCCTCGGCCCACGGTCCGCAGAGCGGGTGCTTGTTCGCCAGGACCACGGCGGCTCCCGCATCCAGGACCCGACACCAGAGTCCCGCGAGATCTCGGTCCGCTGTGGCGTCGATGAAGAGGGTCCGGGATGTGGCGAGTTCCCCGAGGTCTTCGATTCGTGTGCCGGGGAGGTCCACCTCCCGCAGCGACCGGCCGCTTCGCTTCGCCTCGATGGCTCGAGAGAGCGCCTCGTCGCCGAAGCCTTCGGGGTCGTGGAGGCATGCGGAGCGATCCGCGACGCCGACGACCTCGATCGGAGGACCCGTCCAGTCACGGAGGCGGCTAACGACGGCACGCCCGACGTTCCCGATCCCGGCTAGAACGATCATCGTCGCCCTTCGATCTCCCATCAGTCCTCCTCGCGGCAAAAGAAAAGAACCACAGGGAAACTCCCTGCGGTTCGTCTTGCCGTCTATGCCCGAAAGTCGGGTGCTAGACGGCGATCTCCATCATGACCATGCCGAACGCCCCAACAGCGTTCATCGTCGACGTCGAGAGGTTGATGTCGAACTCGGCACGGCTTCGCATGCGGGAAAGATAGTCCGAATGCCGGACCGATTCAAGAGGGCGCACTGTGCTCCATCCGCTTGCCGTCGTCGACCCCGCGAAGGCCGTCCTGACTCCCGGATGGATGCTGCAGGACGTTGCGACGGGTTTGCGGGAACAGCGCCTCGGACGGAGTTCTTGAAGATATCCTGTCTGCGAATGCAGACACGATGTCTGCAGAGTCGAGCGCAAGGGGAGTTCTACTCCGCGATGCGCCACGTCGCCGAGAGCCAAATCGTCAGGGCATTGAACCCGAGGCCGACGATGATCAGCAGCTTGTCGTAGTGTCCGGGGTACGTGTGCACGGACGACGCGTTGAAGAGAAACAGGACGCCTGCCGCGACGATGCCGATCCATCGGATTGCCGGATACGGGACCATCAGGGTCAGAACGACCATGACGATCGGGATCAGCATCAGCAGCGCCGCGGCGATCCACATCCATTGCGTGGCGGCCTCCCCACCGATCTCTCCTGCCGTGAAGTCGCCCGCGAAGATGCGCATGACGTCGCCCAGGAGGTAGGTCAGCATTAGCGCCACCCAGACGCCCGACAACGTGATCCGAATGCCTACCATGACTCAAGGTCCTCCCTCGTACTTCGGTCACTCGCTGATGCCGATCACGACCTTGCCCCGGGCGTGGCCTTCGTTGAGATGGTCGAAGGCAGCGGATACTTCGCTCAGAGGAACCGTCCGATCGATGACCGGCGTGAGCTTGCCGGACTCGATCAGCGCCTTGAGTTCGGCGAGGTCCCCTGGCTTCGTCGTCGCGATGAAGGCGAGCCCTTGCTTGCGCACGAACGCCGCCAGCACAAAGGCCTTCAGGATGTAGGGGAGTCCGCTGTGACCGCTGTTCGGTACATGCCGCCCGCGGGGTGTGAGAACGCGCCAGCATGCCGAGAACGGGTGGTTTGCGACTTGATCGAGGATGAGGTCGTAGCGTGCGCTCCCCCTCGTGAAGTCCTCTTGGGTGTAGTCGACCACGTGATCCGCACCGATGGAACGGACCAGCTCCTCGTTTCGGCCGCTGCAAACCCCCGTGACCTCAGCGCCGTAGGTCTTGGCGATCTGGACAGCGAACGTCCCAACCCCTCCCGAGGCGCCGTTGATCAGCACCTTCATTCCCGGCTTGACCTTCCCGGCATCGCGAATGCCCTGGAGGGCGGCGATCGCCGACGTCGGGACTGCCGCCGCTTGCTCAAACGTGAGGTTCGCTGGCTTGTGTTCGAGATGGCTCTCGTTGGCGCTGGCAAACTCGGCGCACGTGTGGGAGATTGAGCCATAGACCTGATCCCCAGGCTGGAAGCGTGTCACGCGGCTTCCGACAGCCTCGACGAGCCCCGCCGCATCGAATCCCGGCACGTAGTTGCGTGGCTTGGGGAATCCGACGTACAGCCGCGTGGAGCGGGGTACCCCCCGCATCATGAAGACATCGCCCGCGTGCAGCGCCGCAGCATGAACCCGAACCAGAACGTCGGTTGGCTTCTTCAACGATGGCGAAGCGATCTCGCGCATCTCGAACGCATCCGGAGATCCGTAGCCCGTCTGGACGATTGCCTTCACGTCACGTCTTTCGGTCTGGCAGGATGGCCGCGATGACCAACCCCAAGCCGATGCCGCTCAGGAGGCACGCGATGAACACGAAGATGTTCGTTGTCAGGAAGACGAAGCCGATCCCCAACCCGATCATCGTCGTACCGCCGATCGCCCAGGACCCTCGGCCGAGTCCCTTGCTCTCCTTTGCCATTTGGATCTGCCTCCTGTCGTGTGTCTGAGATGCTCCGCCGGGTCCTCGACTAGTTCCCTGCGAGGAGGACGACCTTCCCAGCATAGCGTCCTCGTTCCAGAAGCTCGTGGGCGCGGGCGGCCTCAGCGAGCGGGAAGCGGGCGGCGATTACGGGATGAAGGTCGCCTTGCGCGAGGTGCTCGATGAGCTGTGGGAGGACGCGCTGAGCGTAGTCGTCTGACTCGGAAGCGAAGAGCGCCTTCCTGCTGTCCGGAATCGACTTGAGCAGCAGCATCGTCAGGAGCGTGTACGGGATGATGCGGATCCCGACGGTCTTGGTCGCTGCGACGCCGAACCAGACGAGGCGGCCGCCTCGCTTCAGGGATCGGTAGGATCGGAGGAGCTGGCGGAAGCCACCGATGTGATCGAACGTTGCGTCCACACCTCCGTCGGTGAGCTCTCGCGTGCGTTGGACCACGTTCTCTGACTTGTAGTCGATCGGGGTGGCACCGAGTGAGGCGACGAGCTCGTGATTCCGCGGGGATGCGGTGCCGACCATCTTGAGCCTGGCAAGGCGCCCGAGTTCGAGGATGGCGGATCCGACACCCCCGGCGGCGCCCTGGACGAGGATCGACTCCCCTTCCTGAAGGTTGGCGGTCCCGTGCATCACGCGGTGGGCGGTGAGGTAGTTCGCAATCACACAGACCGCCTGCGCTGGGTCGATCCTGTCCGGAACGAGGACCAGGTCGTTGGCTGGAACGCACACATGCTCCGCGTAGCCACCGTTCCCGAAGCCGAGGAGTGCTCCGACGCGCTGACCCGGTTCGAGGCCATCGACGTTCTCACTGAGTTCATCGACAACGCCTACGATGTCGACGCCCGGCGTGAACGGGTGCTTCGGAGGCATGAGCCGAGAGCCTCTGACCATGAGGTCATACGCAGAAACCCCTGCGGCTAGGACCTTCACGCGAACCTCGCCGGGTTGGGGTGCCGGCAACGGTTCTTCAACGAGCTGGAGAACGTCAGGTCCTCCGGCGCGCGTGGCAACGATGCGACGATTCATGCACTCACCTCCACCGGCACATGCTGCCGATGGCTGCCAGGATAGCGGATGAGCACCGTTGGGGAACAGCGTTGCCGGGCGGGGCAGGTCATCCGGGCGAGGACTGCTCGCAAGGAGGCGCTAGGATGGGTCGGGTTGCGGAATGCGAGGAGATAGGATGAGTGCGGATGGAGCCGTCGACGCCACCAGTACGCTATCCGAGCGAGTCGCGATTGTCACCGGGGCGAACAGCGGCATCGGGTTCGAGACTGCGCGGGGACTGGCGCTCCGGGGTGCTCGGGTCGTCCTTGCCTGCCGAGACCCGAGGCGCGGCGAGGCGGCATGCGAGTCGATTCGCACCGAGCTCCCGGATGCTCTCGTGGAGGCGCGGCGGCTCGACCTTGGCAGCCTGGAATCCGTTGCGCAGTTCTCCGAGGGCTTCCTCGCGGCGTCTGATCGACTCGACCTCCTGGTGTGCAACGCCGGTGTGATGGTCGTGCCCTACGGAACGACCGAGGATGGCTTCGAGATGCACTTCGGGGTCAATCATCTGGGGCACTTCGCGTTGGCCGGGCTACTGATCGACCGCCTGCTGGCAAGCGCGGGATCGCGTGTGGTGGTCGTGACCAGTGCGGCCTACCGCTACGGCCAGTTGGACTTCAGGAACCTGCATTTCGAGGGTGGACGGCGGTACGCGCCGTTCCGGGCGTACGCGCGCTCCAAGCTGGCCAATCTCCTCTTCGCGCAAGAGCTCCAGCAGCGATTGGCGGGGACCGGAACGATCGCCGTGGCGGCCCATCCGGGTGGCGTGGCGACGGGCCTTGGACGACGCATGACCGAGCGCCACATCTATCGGAGGTTCCTGCCGCTCTTTGAGCGTGTGAGCCAGAGCGCGTCGGAAGGGGCACGATCAGTCTTGCGTGCAGCGACCGGTCCTGACGCTTCCGGTGGGGAACTCTTCGGGCCCGGCGGTTTCCTTGGGATGCGCGGCGAGCCGGTCGTCGTCGGGAAGGTCCAAGACGTAGCCGACGTGGCCGACGCTCCGCGTCTCTGGGAGATCTCCGAGGAACTCACCGGGGTGAGATTCCCCTAGGCTGATCTCATGGAGAGCGCAGCGTGTGACGCGAGGGCAACCGAGAGGTTCGCGCTTCGACGGCTCTCGACCCGCACTGCCCGATCATGCCCGGCTCGGGGGCTACTTCTGGGGCATGTAGTAGACGGTCACACCTCGCTCCTGCAGCGCCTCGATGTCGCGCATGTCCTCCGACCCAGGCGTGGTGTCCAGGCGGTTGTACGCAAGCCAGACGTAGTCCCCCTCGCCCAACCCGGGATTGCGAACCAACGGCGAGATGTCTTCGATTCCATTCCCTTCTAGACCGAGGCGGCGGAGGTTCACCAGGCCCTCCAGGAGAGAGAGGTCAACGAAACCAGTTCGTGAGAGATGAAGCGTTCCGAGGTTCGGCATCTGCGCCACAAGAGAGAGGTCCCGGATCGGGTTCTCCGAGAGCCTGAGTTCGGTGAGTTGAGACATCCCCTGCAACACGGAGACGTCGGTGATCCGGTTGTCCTCGAGATCGAGGCGCACGAGCTCCACCAGACCGGCAAGCGGGGAGATGTCCGTGATCAAGTTGCCGCCGAGCCAGAGGGAACGCATGTTTGTCAGGTTGGCAAGCGGAGAGACATCGGTGATTCGGTTCAGATCAAGGCCAAGACTCCGTATCGTCGAGAGTCCGGCGAGGGGCGCGAGATCGCGAACCCGGTTTCCCCTGAGGGACAGGGACTCAAGACGGGACAACCCTCTGAGGGGCGTGATGTCGGAAACCCCGGTGTTGGAGAGATCGAGGTCTTCCAGGGACGTGAGCGGCTCCAAGGCGGAGATGTCGGCGATCTCATTGCTACTGAGTATGAGGCGCACGAGCGCGTCAAGACCCGACAGGGGAGAGATGTCCGTGATCCGATTCGCCTCTAAGTCGAGGTAGATGAGGTCGGTGAGATCGGCAAGGGGCGCAAGATCGCTCACGGCGTTCTCCTTGAGGGGGTCGTAGTTCGGAGCCAGGTAGAGGAAGAGGAGCGAGTGACAGTGCTCCAGTCCGCCGAGATCGACGATCCCAAGCCCCCTCAAGTTCAACTCGGCCAACTTGTCGAGCGCCTCTGCGGTCAGGGGCCGGGTCGGTCGCCAAAGGGCTTCTCGGACGGCGGCTTCAACTGCTGGATCCATGAACTCGCCCGGAGTCAGCGGTCCGACCCACGTCGCGTCGAGGATCACGGCCGTCGACGGTGCCCAGCTCAGCCAGTGGCTTCCCCACGACGCGACGGCGCCTCCGGAGAAGGTGAACTCCTTCGATTGCCTGTCAGGGATGACGCCTGCGAAGTCGTCGCCGAAGCTTGTGATCGTGACCAGCTCCGAGAACCGAACGCGCAATCCTCCGGCAACTCGACCGGTGTCGTTGAGGAGAATCTCGGATCCGTAGCTGCAGAGGGCGCAGGAGAGAACGACCATGAGTCCGACAATGGAAAAGGTGCGCATTCTAGGACCTCCTAAGAAACGAGGATACAAGAGGTGCAGGAATGGGGCAAGGAACGCTTCCAGGGTGAGTCGTGCGCCCGAGCAAGGCCCTTCGGAAGCTCACCGAAGGAGCCCGATTGCTGAAGCCCTTCGATTTGGGCACACTCGGAGCAGCTGTACCGCCCGTGGGATGATCTAGCCGCAAGGGAGAGGATCACGTGGAGGGGAAGCGGAAGCGGGACCGCGGGTTCCGCAAGCACCAGGGTCGAGGGGATGGGGCTTCCAAGGTTGCCGACTCCATTCCCGCAGACGTACGTAGGCTCCAGGCGAGCCGAGAGGTCACTCAACTCATCTTCAGCGCTGAGAAGCCCGAGTCCTTGGTCGGGAAGACCTGCCGCACCCTTGTTGAGACCTTGGGCTACTCGCGAGCGTGGATCGCGCTGCTCGATGCGGAGGGCCCAACGGTGATCCGTGCGGTGGCCTCGGGGTACGGTGACGACGATTCGGTCATGCGAGAGCGGCTCGAATCGGGCGGATGTGCTCACAGGATGCGCGACGCGGCTCGGCGCGATGGAGTCCACGTCATCCGTGGCCGCGCATCGGAGTGCGGGGACTGCCCCCTCGCCGCAAGTGACTGGACTTGCGCCAGAATCGTCTCTCGCTTGGCAGTGGGGGATCGGATCTACGGCGTCGTGACGGCCTTCGCTTCGAGCGAGGACGCGCCTCCCGAGGAGGAGCTGGCCTTCTTCGACGAGATCGTCCGGAACACCGCATTCGCCCTACACGGATTGGAGCAGGATCGTGCGCTCCGACTGGCAACGCAGATCGTCAACAGCAGTCCGACGGTTGCCTTCATCTGGGAGACGGACGAGCGGTGGTCGGTTCGCTACGTCTCCGAGAACGTCGAGCGGCTCCTCGGGTATGCGGCGGAGGACTTCGTCTCTGGCCGCATGGTGTACGCCGACGTCATCCATCCGGTGGATCGGCCGCGCGTGCGTGCCGAGACCGACGAAGCCTGCAAACGCCCGGGAGCGGACAAGGTCGAGCATGAAACCTACCGTGTAGTGACGCAGGCGGGTGACGTCAAGTGGGTCGAGGACATGACGACGATCGAGCGGTCTTCGGAAGGTGCCGCCATGTCACTCCACGGTCTCCTCCTTGACGTCACCGAGCGAATCGAGGCGCGGAGGCTACTCAAGCAGTCGCGAGACTTCCTCGAGAGCCTCGTGAACGCGGTGGGGGAACCGATCTTCGTCAAGGACGTGAATCATCGCTGGATCGCCTTGAACGACGCGTTCTGCGAGATGTTCGGGCGAACGCGAGAGGAGATGCTCGGCAAATCCGACAGCGACTTCTTCCCACCGGAGGAGGTGGAGATCTTCTGGGCGCATGACGATCGGGCTCTCGCAGCCGATGGGGCGTGCGCTGGCGAGATGGAGATCTCAGGGCTGACGGGAAGACGCATCATCTCCACCATCAAGTCTGCCTTCACCGATCCGACGACCGGTCAGCGAGTCCTCGTCGGGACGATCCGCGACATCACGGAACGTGTGACGGCGGAACGGGCGCTGAGAGAGAGCGAGGCCGCGCTGCGCCAAGCCCAACGCATCGCCAAGCTTGGCAGTTGGCGTGTCGACGTGGCGACGCAACGGCTCACGGCCTCGGAGGAACTGCAAGAGATCTTCCAGATCCCGGAACACTTGCGGGCGGGGTTGATGGTCGGCGATTGGATGAAGGGAGTTCACCCGGACGACGTGGAGCGAGTGAGTGAAGCGAGACGACGCGCCCGAGATGCGTTGGAGCCTCTCAACATGGAGTATCGGATCGTCCGAGACGACGGGGAGATCCGAACGATTCACGCACACGGCGAGTACGTCCTCGACGACGAAGGCCGACCGGTCGAGGTGGTCGGGACGGCGCAAGACGTGACCGAGCAGCGTCAAGCGCAAGAGGAGTTGCGGGAGAGCCAGATCCGTCTGCGCAGCATCTTCGACCAGACGTATCAGTTCGCCGGCATCATTGGACTCGACGGTGTCCTGCTTGATGCGAACCGGGCTTCTCTCTCCTTCATCGACGCCACGGAGGCAGGTGTCGTGGGTCGTCCGTTCTGGGAGACGCCGTGGTGGATACACGATCTGGCGCAGCAGGAGTGGCTGCGCCGAGCCATCTCGGAGGCGACGCGCGGAGAGAGCCAGCGCCGTGAGGTCACCCATGTGTCCTCCGACGGCGAGCTGCACTACTTCGATTTCACGCTGAAGCCGGTGACAAGCGAGGATGGGCGGCCGGCGTACCTGATCGCCGAGAGCCGCGACGTGACGGAGCGGCGCCTTGCGGAGGAACGGACGAGAAGCCTGTTGAATCGGCAAGTTGCGATCAACGAGCTGTCCGCGGCATTGGGAGACAAGCGGGACCTCCAGGGCACCTACCGAACGATTCACCAGCATGTGGCACGGATGCTGGACGTGGAGACGTTCACCATCTCGTGGGTCGATCTGGAAAGCGGCGACCTGACGACGGCCTTCGCCGTTGCGGAAGGGACGGCCAGCGACGACCCGGAGGCGTGCTCGATCGACATGGAGGAAAGGGCGCTCCTCGAGCGAGTGGTGACGTCCGGGGAGGCGCTGCGGGTCGACGGACGAAGTGCTCCTGCGCTGCCGGAAGCCACCCAAGCGGGGTCAGCGCTGATTGCGCCGCTGAAGGTCGAGGGGACCGTCGTTGGCGTGATGCAGGTTCGCAGTCGACGAGAGCTTGCGTACAGCGACGAGAGTCGAGACCTCCTCGCCGGACTTGCGAACGTAGCAGCCATCGCCATCGAGAATTCGCGGCTTCACGAGAAGTCGCTCGCCGATGCGGCGGAGCTTCGCGCCGCTTTCCGCGGAACGATCGAGACCCTCGCCCGGGCAACGGAGAGCCGGGATCCGTATACGGCAGGTCATCAGCTTCGCGTGGCTCAGCTCTCAACTGAGATTGCCGAGGTCCTCGGACTGAACGACGAACGCGTCGAGAGGGTGAGGATTGCGGCGATGGTTCACGACATCGGGAAGCTCTCGATTCCTGCGGAGATCCTCAACCGGCCGGGAAGACTTAGCGAGGTCGAGATGAGTCTCGTCCAGGAGCACCCGAAGGGCGCGTACGAGATCCTGAAGACGATCGACTTCCCTTGGCCTGTGGCGGAGATTGTGCTCCAGCACCACGAGCGTCTCGACGGCACCGGGTACCCCAACGGGCTGTACGGAGAAGAGATCGAACTTGAGGCGAGGATCCTCGCCGTCGCAGACGTCGTGGAGGCGATGTCTTCTCATCGGCCCTACCGACCGGCTCTCGGTGCCGAAGCGGCGCTTGCCGAGATCGAAGCGCATGCCGGAACGCACTACGATCGGGCGGTCGTGAAAGCTTGCCTTGCTGCCTTCGCCGAGCGGGACTTCGCCTTCGACGAGAGCGTGGTTCCGTAGCATCTCGATGTCTCCTAGGACCAAGCAGCCCTGGGAAGCTCGGCCGGGACGGGCGCGGTGACGGCAACTGCTCCGCGCCCGTCCCGGGACTCGCTACTCCGGCGGCGTCTCGTAGATGATGCCGTCGAATGCCACGGCCGAAGGCCGAAGCGCGGCACTCGCCTCGGGATTCCCCCCGAGAACGTCGAGGAGGAACGCCGTCGAGAAGTGATGGATCAGGTCGAGCGCTCGGTCCTTCTCCCAGGCGGGATCGAAACAGAACATCTCGTGGAACGGCGTCTCTTCAATCCACGGCATCCGGTCGCACGGCACACTCACGAACATGTGCTCGGCGCCGTCGAAGCCGACGAGCGCCTTGCGCCGGCTCTCGGCGTGCTGGTACGCCGGAAGGGTTCCCCACGCGTAGGGGGCCCCGGTGTCCGCCGTTCCCCCGATGGACAGCAGCGGGAGTGCCAGCATCGAGAGGCCGCGCTCGTCGAACAGGAACGCATCGGAGGAGATCGAGACGATGGCATCGATGCGGGGATCCGCAAACGTCGGCCAGAGCCCCTCCGGTTCCCTGTCGAGACCGGCGCGTGCGGCCATCTCCTGGCCCTTCCCAACGAAGGGCATGAGAATCCACGCTCCCGGATCCTCTGGGGAGAGCGACGCCGCGTGCGCTTCGAAGGCGTCGAGATCGAACTGCGCACCGCTGACGGCGAGCGCGGTCGTCCCTCCGATCGAGTGGCCGACCACGGCGACGGACTCCATGTCGATGAGCCCGGCCAGGTCGCCGGACGATGCGGTCAGCGACGCTGCAAGGTCGAGGACTCGCGGGATCAGCTGCGGGCGATCGATCGCCGCCTTCCAGGCTTCTTCCCAGCCCGGATCCTCGTGCTGCGGCGCGACGACGACGAAGCCGTGAGACGCGAAGTGCTCCAGGAGCGTGCTATACCAGGCCGCGTTCAGCCCGAAGCCGTGCGAGAAAACGATGAGCGGGTACGGCGCCTCCGATCGATCGAGGGGGGCACCTTCCAGGGCCTTTCCGCGGACCACGGTCTCGAGATCTGTCGGCCAGCCGGGGATCTCGAGGAGCATCGACTGCAACTGCATGGGATACGTTGCCGCTTCCTCCAACGCGGACGGATTGCGCGCGGGGTACCAGAGGTCAACCTCGAGGCGTTCCTCTCCCGATCCTACGGTCAGCCGGTCGTACCCCACCCAGAAGGCACCGTGCAGCGCGTATGTCGGAGCATCGGAGCGCAGGCCGAGGGGCTGTGGAGCAACGTCGGACTGCGGCGCGGAGCGGTCAGGGGAGCAGGATGCAACGGCGAGGGCCGCCGCAACGAGTCCGAGGAGAAGCAGAAGAAGGCGTGTCGCCTGCCGGCGATTCGGGTTGCGTTGGCGTTTCGCACTCATTCGAGCCCTCCTTTCCGCGGCGCCGAGCCGACGAGCGATGCGACGGGCTCCCGATCCGCTTCCTCGCGCCCGAGGGTGCCCGGATGTTCGGAAGGAGAAGGATCGAGGGACAGGGCGGTCTTGCCCCGGCTGTGCCCCTCCGCGATGTGCCGCACCGCGTCGGCCGCCGCTTCGAGCGGGTAGGTGCGATCGATCCACGGCCTCAAGCTCCCCGATTCGAGCGCCTGTCGGAGGAACTCGAGATCTGCCTTCCTCGGCGCCGAGAAGAGCGGTCGAAGGGTCTGGGCGGTGAATGGCGATGCGAGGAGCGTGCGGAGTTGCCGGTCGGTCCCTCCGATCCAGCGCCCTCCGGCCTCTCCGCCGACGATGACGAGGGTACCTCGCGGCGACAGTGCCCGCCGCAAGTGTGCAAGCGAGCGGTTCCCCGCGATGTCGAGGATCAGATCGTAGCGCTCGCCGGACGCTGCGAAGTCCTCCCGTGTGTAGTCAACGACGTGGTCTGCGCCGATCGATCGGAGCATCTCGAGCTTGCCTGTGCTTCCGACGCCCGTGACCTCCGCGCCAAGAGCCTTAGCGAGTTGCACGGCGAACGTCCCGACGCCGCCGGTAGCGCCGACGATCAACACCCTCTGACCTGGGCGAAGGCCGCCGGCATCGCGCAGGCCTTGCAGGGCGGCGAGTCCAGAGGTCGGGACGACGGCCGCCTCCTCGAACGAGACGTTGGCGGGCTTGGCCGCGAGCCGATCCGGAGTGGAGAGGGCGTACTCGGCGAATGCGCCGGAGGCGACGCCGAAGACCTCGTCTCCCGGGAGCAAGGCGTCGACGCTTCGTCCGACGGCTTCGATCCGCCCCGCGATGTCGCTTCCTGGAACGGGCGTCTTGGGACGGCGAAGTCCGTACCCGGCAAGGCGCACGAGATAGGGAAGACCGGTCATGAGATGCCAGACGCCCGGATCGACTCCGGCGGCAGCTACGCGGACCAGGACCTCTCCGTCCGCGGGGACCGGACGCTCGGTCTCTCCGAGCGACAGCTTCTCCGTGGATCCGTACTCGTTCTGGACGATCGCTCTCATGTGTTGTGTGTCGTTCATCAGGATCACTTCCTTCCGGACGCCACCGAAACCGTGGGTTTCTCGTGGGTTCCGCGGCCATGCTGGCCAGGGTGCGTGGAGCGTATGTGAAGCTTCGATGGGCGTTCTCTGAGGGCCCGAACGACACTGCTTGGCTCTCTAGGCTGTCGCGGCCTCTGCCGTGAGGATCGCCACCTTGCGGTCGGTGCCCCACCGGTAGCCGCCAAGCGCGCCCGCGGTACGAACCACGCGATGACACGGGATCAGGAAGGCGATCGGATTCGCGGCAATCGCGCGGCTGACTGCGCGAGCGTGATCAGAGGAACCAGCGACATCCTTCGCGACCTCCGCGTAGGACCGCGTGGAGCCGGGAGGGATACGCAACAAGGCGCGCCAGACTTGGACCTGATAGTTGGTCCCCCGAAGCAGGAGATGAAAGGGACGATCCTGGGCCCAATCGAGCGGATGGAAGATCCGATGGGCGACGACTCCCGTCTCCTCCGCCGACTCCATCAGGCTGGCGTTCGGCCACTCCTCCTCGAGGAGCAGGCGAGCCTTCGCGGCGTCGGGCTCATCGAGGAAGCGCAGACTGCAGATCCCACGATCGGTGAGGGCGAGGCTGCATGGACCAAACGGCGTCCAATGAACGCCGTGGCGGATCCGGAGCGTCTCTCCCAGAGCCTTGTACTCCCCCGGAGTCACGGACTCGACCGAAACGAAGAGGTCGTGGAGGCGACTCGGTCCGCTGAGGCCGACGGCATACGTGGTCCCGAGAACGCTCCCCCCGCTGCGGAGAGATCTCTTCGCTGCAGCGAGCGTCAAGGCTTGGAGGTAGCGCTTCGGACTGACGCCGACCCAACGTCGGAACAGGCGCTGGAAGTGGTGCGGACTCAGGTTGACGGAGGCGGCGATCTCGTCGAGAGAGGGATGATCGTGTGCGTTCGCATGCACGTACTCCAAGGCCTCGGACACCTGCGCGTACGGTGTGGGCACGGCGGCTTCACCTCCTGTGGCGACGACGCTCCAGGGCGCTCGTCCGAATCCGCTTGGGAGAAGTGTAGGGGATCCAGCCGGCGGAACGACCCGTTTCCTGCGGTGCACACGGTGCTTCGGGGGAGATTGGGCGAAGGAGGGTTGGAATCCGCGCTCGAATCGTGTAGACTGACCGGTCAGTCGATTACGGAATCACCGATCCCTAGAGAAGTCTAAGGGATGGAGCACTCGTGATAGGAGCCAACATGAACCTCTTTCTTGTTCGTGCACGAAGTCCCAAGCGTCTGATGCGCTTCGCCGCGCAATGGCCCCCCCTACTTCACCGATTGGCTTCGCCCCCGAGAAGCCTGCTTGCCCTTGCCTCTCGTTTGCCGGCGAGCTGGAAGGTGACGCTCCTCGATCTCGAAGCCGGGCCGGTCGAGGCAGCGGCGCTCCGCAGTTGCGATGCCGCGATCCTCGATCGAGAGATCGGGAGTTCCGGAACCTTGCGTCGGCTTGCTCGCCGCTGCGTCGACGCCGCGGCCGGTTTGGTCGTGCGGGGACGCAGGGCCGGCGGTGCCGTCCTCGACTGGATCGCCTCACGGAACGACGGCGGCCGAGGCGGCGAGACGCCTCGGTGGGACTTGGCAGATCCGAGAGGGTATCCCGTCCTGAGCGTTCCGGTCTGCGACCTCCAGCCCGATGCCGGCCGCGACGAGGGAGCTCTGAGCTTCTGCTTCCGGACTCCAGATGCGGTGATCGAAGAGCTCGAATCGATTGCCGAGGCGGGCTGGACGCAACCGATCGTCCTCCACACGCGCGGTGCCCGCTGGAGCGCATCGGAGGCGACGGAAGTGCTCGACGGGCTAGCGGGTTGGACGCACCCGCAAGGTCGGCGTCAGCTGCAGGCGGAGATCCGCATCGACGAACTCCGCGACGCAGCGTTGGCGGAGCGTCTGCTCCGAGCCGGAGTCCGGGACGTCTCGCTCCTCTTCCCGATCGGCGATGAGGTATCCCCCTCGCTGCAGAGCGAGACCGCACTCGTCGACGAGTTGAAACGGCTGCAACGCGCCGGCTTCCGGATCCGCAGCGGTGTACCGGTCAGGGAATCCGCATCGACGTGGGACGGGTTCGTCCGGGGCGCGGCGCAGCTTCGTCGCGCGGGGCTCGATCGAACCCTTGCGCTGCTCCTGGGAACGCGGGACGCTCTGCCGCGAGTCGGTCAGACCCTGGCCGTAGCGAAGAGCGCGGGTCTGTCCGTCGGGAAGCTGGTGAGTGCGCTCAGACGCTCGAGTCGCCGAATGGAGGCCGACGCCCGGGGTGGGTTTCCGCTTGCACTCGCCGTGGCGGTCTTCTCCGAACTGCGAGTCGTCGTAGACGGGGCCAGCTGATGCGCGGGATCCGAACAGGGGGGAACCTATGAGTGATCACCGAACGACAGGTCTCCGGCTCGGCCGGATCGACACGGACCTCCCGGTCATCCAAGGGGGGATGGGTGTCGGGATCTCGCTCTCCGGTCTCGCCACGGCGGTCGCGGAGGCCGGCGGCGTGGGAGTCCTTTCGGCCGCCGGGATCGGCATGATCGACCCGGACTATCGGAGCGACTTCCGGCAGGCGAACCAGCGCGCCTTGCGCGCCGAGATCCGGCGCGTACGGGAGGCGACCTCCGGGGCGCTTGGGGTCAACATCATGATGGCGCTCACCGACAGCGGGGCGCTGATCGCGACGGCGATCGAGGAGAACGTCGACGTGATCCTCTTGGGCGCGGGGCTGCCGCTCAAGCCACCGAAGGAGGTCCCTGCGGATGTCCTGACGAAGACGGAGACCGCGTTCGTGCCGATCGTCTCCTCCGGTCGGGCCGCCCGGCTGATCCTCAAGCATTGGAGCCGCCACTACGATCGGTTGCCGGACGGGTTCGTCGTGGAGGGTCCCCTTGCGGGGGGACACCTCGGCTTCAAGCGGGAGCAGATCGACTCCGAGGAGTACACGTTGGAGCACCTCCTTCGCGGTGTGCTCGATGCGGTCGGCGAGTTCACGGAGCCTGGAGATGTCGGGCTCCCGGTCTTCGCCGCCGGTGGGGTCTACGATGCGGCCGACGTCCGACGCATGCTCGACCTCGGGGCCACGGGCGTTCAGATGGCGACACGTTTCGTGGCGACCGAGGAGTGCGATGCGGCGCCGGAGTTCAAGCAGGCATACCTCGGCTGCACACCGGCCGATCTGACGATCATCGACAGCCCGCTCGGCCTCCCGGGCCGGGCGATCGGAAACGCGTTCCTCGGATCCGTCGCTGCCGGTGAGCGCCGTCCGACGCAGTGCGCCTGGCACTGCCTGCGCACCTGCGACCCCGACCGGTCCCCGTATTGCATCGCCCACGCTCTGATGAGCGCCAAGCGGGGGAACCTCGAAAGCGGCTTCGCGTTCGCCGGAGCGAATGTGCACCGGGTGAACGAGATCGTCCCGGTCGCCGAGCTGATGGCGGAGCTTGCGCAGGGGTTCCATCGTAGCGAGGGCGCCGTCGCATGAGACAGGGGCTCTCGAAGGCGGCACGGGAGAGTGGCAAGCTCGAGGCGATCCGGCGCGCGGCGATCCACGTCTTCGCGTCCAAGGGATATCACGCGGCGACGGTGAGCGAGATCGCTACGCAGGCGGCTGTGGGGAAGGGGACGGTCTACTTCTACTTCGCCAGCAAGGAGGACATCCTGCTGGCCATTCTGGAGTACCACTTCGATCAGCTCCTCTCCGTCCTCGAGTCGTTGGAGGGGCCGGCCGCCGACCCGGCGAGCATCGCACAGAGCGTGTTGGAGGAGCTGGTGGGGCGCCTGAAGGAGGATCCCGAGCTGTTCAAGATCATGGAGCAACAGCCGCTCCTGTACCACGAGCGGGTCCGCGAGCGATTCCAGGAACTCTTCAACGCGATGGTCGATCGGACGGCGACGCTCCTGAGAGAGGGGATCGACGGCGGCGTCCTCCGCCCATTTGATCCCCAGGTCGTCGCCAGTGTGCTCCTCAACATGGCCGCGTCGTTCCCACTCTATCTCAATGTCCGGAGCGATCGCCCTCGGGACGAGATGCTCGATCACCTTGCCGAGGAGATCGGCGACCTGATCTGGGCCGCGCTCCGGACGCCGTGACTCCGAGCTGATGAAGACTGCCGCAGGCGGTTCGGCAGCACCAGGGCTTGGGTGGGGCGGCGAGGGAAACGTAACGTCACCCGTGCTGAACCCCGAGAGGACCGAGTCCGCCTCATGGCCCGCCTCGGAGGCTCTATCCGGGAGACTCGGAGTTGAGCGCGTCGACCTTGTCGAGGGGGGCGGCGGTGCCCCGGCAGTCCGGGTAGCTCACCCACTCTATGACGATGTTGAGCTCCTCAATGATGCCCTTCGCCGGAATGGATGATCCGCCCTCGTCCTCCATGTCGGCGGTCGTGTGCGCGTCCGCGATGAGGGTCAGGTCGTAGCCTCGATCGAGCGCTCCGTATGCCGTGGCCCGGATGCACCAGTTGGTCGCTGCACCACACAGAAGGATGTGGGAGATCCCGAGCCGCTTGAGTTCCGACTCGAGTTCGGTCTCGGCGAAGGCCGAGTTGTACACCTTGTCGAGGATCGGCTCGCCTTCGGCGGGAACGAGCTCCGGTACGAGCTGCCACTCGTCGCTCCCCTTCGGCAGGTGCTCCGCGGTGTGCAGGATCCAGACGATGGGGATGCCCTGCAAGCGAGCCCGCTCGACCGCCTGGGACACCGTGCCGATCGTCTGCATCGAGTTCCACAGCCGGCGCATCACCCCGACCTGAACGTCGACGACCAGAAGGACTGCCGTGGAATCGTTCCTGTGCGCTGCCATCGTCTCTTCTCCTCTCGGCTTCTCTGCGGCGCCCGATTCGGTTGGGGTCCGCATCCGTGTCCGATCGGCGGGCCATCCGCGGCGCCTTCCATCGTCTGCGGATCGGTCACTCGCATCAAGGACCCTGTGCAAGGCCGAGACGCCCTCCTCGGAGAGGCTTGCTCGTTCGCCCGTGACTGACGAGGCGTGCGTCCTCACTGCAGGACTGCGCAATCCGGCATGGAGGGCGGCGTGAGGCGTCAGTCGACGGGCGCTTCGCAGCGCCGATAGATCTCCGTGTACCACAACTCGCTGTCGTGCCAGAAGACTCGCTCGAACCCACATCCTCGAATCCACGCACGGATCTGGTCCGGTGCGGTGAAGCGCACGCGAAACGGTAGCACGAGTCGAAGGATCGGACCGAGCAGCTGCATCGATAGCCGAAGCAGCGGACGGTTCGCTGGGAACGTGAGCGCGACCAAGGTTTGCGCGTGCGCTGCCGACTGCTGGATGAGGGTCTGCGGATCGTGGGTACAGTGAACGACCTTGTCGAGGAGGACAAGGTCGGCCGGTTCGATCCGATCCGCCAGCTTCATGAAGTCGCCCTTGAGATATGAGGTGCGGTCCTGGTGCCCGAGTTGCAGCGAAAGCGCGCGCGCCTTCTCGAGGTACTCCTCGGAAAGCTCCACGCCGACCGCGGAGGAGGCGCCCTCCGCCAGGAGCCGGTGGTGAAGGCGTCCAGTGCCGCAGCCAACGTCCAACAGGCTACGCCCTTCAATACCCCGGTCGAGAAGCGCCGAGAACAGGATCTGCTGGTCGGCCTCGAGATGCGGCAGATCCGGTCTTCGCGTGTCAGCCTCGGTCATCTCTTCCTCCTGTAGAGATGAGGGTCCGTCTCGATCCGCGCGCCTTCACGAGGCGGGAGCCGAGGGAACACGTCGGTGCGATCTCCAGGATCCCTTCGCTTCGGCGGTCCGCCTGAAGGTCTGGAGGGCGCACGCAGAGTCGCCTCCGGCTCGCGGGCAAGGGCTAGAGCCTGCGGTGGTCCGGGTGCCGCGCTGCAGCTCTACTGGGTCCGCAGCCAGGCGCGAGCCGCCTCGAGACTCGTGAAGGCGTCAAGTCGACCTCCCCGTCGCGCAGCGGCCTTGGTCCCCAGCTTCCGCGGATCGACGTCGGTACCGGGTACGACGATGGCAATCGGAATCTGACGACTCGCGTCGCTCTGGAGTGCGGCGACGGCGGTTCCCGCGATGATGCGATCCGCCCAGGAGAGAGAGCATTCGGTGTCCGTCAGATCCAGGATGATGCCCCGTGCTTCTGACTTAACGGCCGACTTGACCGCACCCCGCAAGACATTCAGCACTTCACGAGCCTCCGGCTCTCCCGTATACGACACGCGAAGATAGCGAGGCTTGACGCTTCCTTTCTCGTCTATGTCCATGTCACCCTTCTTCTCTCCATTATGGGGGTCTCTTCGGAGCGTGCAACCTCCGGGTCGTCCGAAGGTTGGGAATGGACCGGCGTGTTGTCGTGGAATCGGCGTTGGCCCTGTTAGGTCCGGGGCCGACGAATTGTGCTCTCATGGTGAACCGGGTATCCTTCGGGGTGTTACGGGCCCCAAAGGGAGTATTACTCGTGCCGAAGACGATTCGGTTCAGCGTGTCCATCGAGAAGGACCTGATCGACGCGTTCGACGACCTTTGCAGCCGGCGGGGGTGGACCAACCGGTCGGAGGCCGTTCGCGACGCGATCCGACGCCAACTGGTGGAACAGGAGTGGGAGGCCGGCGAAGAGGTCGTTGGGATCGTTACCCTCCTGTACGACCACCATGCAGCGGGCCTCGACAAGCAGCTCACGGAGATCCAGCACGAAGCGCTCGGGATCGTCATCTCGACGACCCACGTGCACATTGACGAGAGGAACTGCCTGGAGTGTATCGCCGTCCGCGGCGAAGCGCGCCAGATCGAGGAACTCGCCCATGGGATGATCGGCCTCAAGGGCGTCAAGCACGGGGAACTGGTCGGAACGTCTACGGGAAAGAAGATCCATTGACGGAGAGGAGAATCATGCAGCGTGTTGTGATCCTCGCGGGGCTCTGCGTCCTACTGATCGGAGCGATGGCCTGGGGGCAGACGATCGTCTCGACTCATGCCGTCTACGGCGAATTCGCCGACATCGTCGGCGGTGAAGGCATAGAGGTTGTGACAATCATCCCGTCGGGCTTCTGCCCGGCGCAGTACGATCTCGCTCCGAGCGATCTTGCGGCCGTTCTGGATGCATCGCTCATCCTGTATTCGGGCTTTGAGGTTTGGATCGAGACGCTCGCGGGTGCAGCCGGGACCGACGCGACGGTCGTCCAGCTGGCCGGCTTGTGGAACACTCCGGATGCGGCGATCCAGAAGGTCGGGATGATCCGTGATCTCCTCGTGGAGAGTTTCCCGGCTCAGGCGAAGACGTTCGAGGCGAATGCCGCCGCCTACATCGAGGAACTCGAGACCGTCGGTGACGAGCTGAAGGCGCAAGCGGACGTCGCGGGGGTTGCGGAGGTCGCTGTGGTCTGCATGGAGTGGCAAGTGAGCTTCGTTGGCTGGCTTGGGTTCCAGGTTCCGGTGACCTACGGAATCCCGGCGAACCTGTCGCTCCGCGACCTCGTGTCGCTTGCCGCCGAAGGTCAGGACGCA
>Ga0180435_10002029_pt1 | contig 20797 bp, 18 predicted proteins | sample SS_ome_3_FD_132467 | JGI IMG/M metagenome (GOLD analysis project Ga0180435, IMG submission 132467) | Hypersaline lake sediment archaeal communities from the Salton Sea, California, USA - SS_3_S_1 metaG | ecosystem: Environmental > Aquatic > Non-marine Saline and Alkaline > Hypersaline >...
GGGAGCAGGGCCGGGTTGACGTTGATGAACTTTCGCAGACATTTTCCGTTTCTCCCCAGACTATCCGCAAGGACCTGAACGATCTGTGCGAGCGGCGTCTCCTGCAGCGTGTCCATGGCGGGGCCGTCGTCGGTTTCGGCATCGAAAATGTGAGCTATGAAGCGCGCCGTCTGCTGGCAACTGACGCCAAGCAGCGGATCGGGGAAGAGGTCGCGCGACTGATCCCCGACAACAGTTCATTGCTGATCAACATCGGCACGACCACCGAGCAGGTCGCCCATGCGCTGAAATCGCATCACGGGCTGCTGGTCATCAGCAACAACGTGAACGCGGTGCACATCATGAAAGGGTTTGCCGGTATCGAGCTGATCATTGCCGGCGGCCTGGTCAGGCTTTCCGACGGCGGAATCGTCGGTGATGCGGCCGTCGATTTCATCAATCAGTTCAAGGTCGACTACGCGGTTGTCGGTGTTTCCGCCCTGGATGAGGACGGATCTCTGCTCGATTACGACCTGCGGGAAGTCCGCGTTGCCCAGGCCATTATCAGGAACGCCCGCCACGTGATCCTGGTGGCGGACCGGCTGAAGCTGGAGCGGTCGGCGCCGGTGCGGCTCAGCCATGTTTCGGAAATCGACACGATCGTGACCGATACGCCGTTTCCGCAGAAATTGCAGGATATCTGCCGTGCGCACGACGTGGATGTGGTTGTCGCTCAATGACGAGAGGTTGAACAGGAAGCATGAGTGAAAAAATGTATGATCTGGCGATTATCGGCGGGGGCATCAACGGCTGCGGTATCGCCCGCGATGCGGCCGGCCGGGGACTGTCGGTTTTCCTGTGCGAGCAGGATGACCTGGCGAGCGGGACGTCGTCCGCCTCAACCAAACTGATTCATGGGGGGCTGCGTTACCTCGAATACTATGAATTCCGCCTGGTGCGCGAGGCCTTGACCGAACGCGAGGTGCTGCTGCAGGCAGCCCCTCACATTATCTGGCCGCTGCGGTTCATTTTGCCGCATCACCAGGGGCTGCGTCCGGCGTGGCTGATCCGGCTCGGCCTGTTTTTATACGATCACCTGGGCGGGAGGAAACTGCTGCCCGGCACGTCGATGGTCAACCTGGCGACGGATGAGGCCGGCGCGTGCCTGAAGGGAGATTATACCAAAGGATTCGAATATTCGGATTGCTGGGTGATCGACAGCCGTCTGGTTGTGTTGAACGCGATGGATGCGCGCAATCACGGCGCTGACATCAGGACCCGTACCAGGTGTGTATCGGCGCACCGCACCAGCGACCTGTGGACGGTAAACCTGCAGGACGCGGTGACCGGGAAGGAGTCAGCAATCCAGGCGCGGGCGCTGGTCAATGCGAGCGGCCCGTGGCTCGATGAGAGCCTGAACACGATCGATCACCAGACCACCAGGGAACACATCAGGATGGTCAAGGGCAGCCATATCATCGTTACCCGGCTGTTCGCGCATCCCAAATCCTATATTTTCCAGAATGCCGACGGCCGCATTATTTTTGCGATCCCGTACGCGCACGACTTTACGCTGATCGGAACCACCGACGTCGACTATTCCGGCGATCCGGACGAGGTGGCGATATCCGACGATGAAATCCGTTATCTCTGCGATGCGGCCAGCGAATATTTCTCCTCGGAGATCACTCCGGACGATGTCGTGTCCACGTTCTCCGGCATCAGGCCGCTGTTCGACGACGGCAAGAGCGATGCGAAGGCCGCGACGCGGGACTATGTGCTGAAACTCGACGATGCCGCCGGCGCTCCGCTCCTGTCGATCTACGGGGGCAAGATCACGACGTACCGTAAGCTGGCGGAATCGGTGCTGGACAAACTCTCCGACTTGCTGCCGCAGATGAAGGACGCATGGACGGAGAGCGCACATCTACCCGGCGGTGATTTTCCTCATGATGGAAAACAGAAAGAGATCGAAAAGCTCCTGGCCGCTCATCCGTTTGTGAAACCTGAACATGCCGAACGCTTGATCAGGCTTTACGGAACAGAGGCGCACCGGATGCTGGACGGCCTCGATTCAGAGCATGACCTGGGCCTTCATTTCGGTCATGACCTGTACGAATTCGAAGTGAAATACCTTGTTGCCAGGGAGTGGGCGAAAACGGCGGAGGATATCCTCTGGCGGCGCAGCCGCCTCGGCCTGGTCATTGAAGAAGGCGGCAAAAAATCGCTGCAGGACTGGCTGGACCAGAACCTGGCTGACGGGGAACAGGCCGCCGAAACGCTTAATTGAAAAATCAGAGGAAGCACGTATGACATCACACATTCTCGCAATGGACCAGGGCACCACGTCGAGCAGGGCGATTGTTTTCGACGATACCTTTACCATAGAAAGTTCCGCCCAACAGGAATTCACCCAGCATTTTCCGCAGTCGGGATGGGTTGAACACGATCCCGAGGACATCTGGAAAACGTCATTTGAAACCTGCCGGGAGGCACTGGAAAAAGCCGGCCTCGAGGCAGGGGATGTCACCGCGATCGGGATCACGAACCAGCGTGAGACAACGATAATCTGGGATCGCGAGACCGGGGTCCCGATCCACAACGCCATCGTCTGGCAGGATCGACGCACGGCTGATAGGTGCAGCCGGCTGGAGGCAGCGGGACACGGTGCGATGATAACGGAGAAGACCGGGCTGCTGCTCGACGCGTATTTCTCCGGGACCAAGATTGCGTGGCTGCTCGACCATGTCGATGGAGCCCGGGAGAAGGCTGAGGCCGGAAAACTGGCGTTCGGTACGGTCGATACGTTCCTGATCTGGCGGTTGACCGGGGGCAGGGTTCATGCGACCGATGCAACCAATGCATCGCGCACGATGCTCTACAATATCCATGACAACTGCTGGGACGAGGAACTGCTGGAAATGCTGGGCGTTCCTGCAGCGCTGCTTCCCGAGGTCAAGGATTCGTCCGGAGACTACGGCAGTACCGACCCGGAACTGCTTGGTGCGTCGATTCCGATCCGCGGCGTGGCCGGGGACCAGCAGGCGGCCCTGGTAGGCCAGGCCTGCTTCGAGCCGGGAATGATCAAATCGACCTACGGTACCGGCTGTTTCATCGTGCTCAATACCGGCGCTGAGGCCGTTGCGTCGAAGAACCGGCTGCTGACCACAATCGGCTACCGCTTGAATGGGAAGACCACCTATGCGCTCGAAGGTTCTATTTTCGTTGCAGGCGCGGCGGTGCAGTGGATGCGCGACGCGATGGGGCTGATCGAGGCGGCCAACGAAACAGGCAAACTCGCCCGCAAAGCCGACATCAGACAGGACGTGTACCTGGTACCGGCTTTTACCGGCCTGGGTGCTCCCCACTGGGACCCGGACGCACGCGGGGCGATTTTCGGCATCACCCGGGCCACCGGCCCGGCGGAGCTGTCGCGGGCGGCGCTCGAGTCGGTCTGCTACCAGACCAAGGACCTGCTCGAGGCGATGCGCGGCGACTGGGGCAGCATGGGCGATACGATCCTCAGGGTAGACGGCGGTATGGTCGCATCCAACTGGACGATGCAGTTTCTCGCAGATATCCTGGATGCACCGGTGGACCGGCCCGAGATCCTTGAAACGACCGCGTCTGGTGCAGCCTATCTCGCCGGTCTGTACGAGGGTGTGTATGAACCGCCCGAAAAGATCGGCAGCCGGTGGCGGCGCGAGTGCAGATTCGCACCGTCGCTCGAAGAAGATCTCCGGGAGCGAAAATACGCGGGTTGGAAAGATGCGATAAAAAGGACACTTACGAAACAAGGCGGCTGACATGACAAACGATTCTCATCCTGAAGGCGGGATGGAAACACTGACCACCCGGGTGCTTGTTATCGGCGGCGGAGCAACCGGCACCGGTATCATGCGCGATCTGGCTTTACGGGGAATACACGCCATCCTGATCGACAAAAAGGACCTTTGCGCCGGCGCTTCCGGCGGCAACCACGGGCTGCTGCACTCGGGCGCCCGCTATGTATACAGTGATCCGCATTCGGCGAAGGAATGCCGGGAAGAGGGTGATCTGCTGAAACGGCTTGCGCCGCAGTGTATCGAAGATACCGGCGGGCTTTTCGTGGCGGTGAAGGGCGATGACGAATCCTTCATCGAAAAATTCCCGGAACTGTGCGCTGCGGCATCGATCGACTGCGAAAAGATCAGCGTTGAACGGGCCCGGGAACTCGAACCGTGCCTGTCGGAAGATCTGATTGCTTCCTACCGCGTACCGGATGCGACCATCGATCCGTTCCGGCTCGCGCTCGAGCAGGTAAACCACGCGAGAACGATCAACAATTCCCTGTACTATTCGCACACCGGCGTCGATCGTTTTGAGGTTGAAAACGGCCGTATCGTTGCTGCGGTCTGCACCGATTTCGCCCACGACCGCAACATCCGCATTGTCGCCGAGCAATACATCAACGCCAGCGGCGCCTGGGCGATGAATATCGCCCGCATGGCCGGCTGTGCGGACGTCAATGTCCTGTATTCCAAGGGGACTCTGCTGATAACCAACGACCGTATTGCCAAGATGGTCATCAACCGGCTGCGTCCGCCCGGAGACGGCGACATCCTCGTGCCCGGCGGAACCGTATCGGTGCTCGGCACGACATCGGTGCGGACGGAGCAGCTCGAAAATGTCAGACCAACCGTCGCCGAAGTGAACCTCAATATCAAGGAAGGTTCCCCGATGGTGCCGGAACTGGCGAACACCCGCTATATCCGCGCTTTTTCCCGGATCAGGCCGCTGGTGCAGAGCGGCGACGGCGGCGACGACCGCGATGTGGCGCGGAGTTTCTCGCTGGTCGATCACGAGGATCAGGGACTGGGCAATTTCTGTACAATCACCGGTGGTAAACTGACCACGTTCCGGTTGATGGCGGAAAAGACAGTCGACCTGGTGGCCGCCAGAATGGGGATCGATGCTCCCTGTAAAACGAAGACCGAACCGCTGTCCTACGGCAAATCGAGCCGCTGGACCGAGCCGGGGGCGGCGCCGCGGGTCTGGTACAAGGCAAACAATCCCGACGATTACATACTCTGTGAATGCGAGATGGTGCCCCAGTCGGCTATCGATGATATCGTCGATGCCCCGCCGGAAGGGGAAGAGGTGATGACGCTCGAGGCCATCGCGCTGCGCTCGCGCGCCGGCAAGGGGCCCTGCCAGGGGTCCTTCTGCAGCATGCGCATCGCGTCGTATCTCTACGATCGGGGATATTACCGGGATCGCAGCGGTCTGCAGCATATGAAGGGATTTCTCAATGAGCGCTTCAAGGGGCTCAGGTCGATTATCTGGGGACAGCAGATGGCGCAGATGGAACTGGCCGAGGCCCTGCACTGCGGTTTGCTCGGACTGGACCAGATCGATTCGGAAGAGGTTGACAACGCATGAGCACGACGATGAAGCAGGAAGAACGAGCATTTGAAACGGAGATGGCGGTGGTCGGCACCGGAATAGCCGGTGTCGCCGCATCGATTTTTGCATTGAACCGGGGCATCAGCGTGTCACTGGCCGGCAATACCGGCTCCCTGGCCTATACCACCGGCTATCTGGACCTGATGGGCAGTTTTGAAAAGAAGAATTTTGCCCATGTCGACGATCCGTGGCAGGCCGTCGCTGCGCTTGCAGTCGAGGACCCGGATCATCCGCTGGCGGCGATCGATGTCGCCGATATCAAAACCGCATTTACCGATTTCGTGGCGTTTATCAGCGCATGCGGCATCGCCTACACACATCCGGCGGAAGAGAACCTCACCGCGATGAGTCCGGTGGGCACCGTCAAAAAAACGTTGTGCGTGCCGAAAACGATGATGGCGGGCGTTACCGCCTACGCGGAAAAATCCAGATGCGTCATCATCGATTTCAGGGGATTGCGCGGGTTCAGCGGTGCCCAGATTGTCGCCAACCTGGGGCCGGACTGGCCGCAGCTGCGCCATGAACGCATTACCGTACCGGGTATGCTGCATACCGAAATCTATCCGGAAGTCCTGGCCCGGACCCTTGAGGTTCCGGATAATCGGGAGGTATTTGCCGAGGCGGTGAAACGGGTTGCCGGTGATGCCGAGGCGATCGGCATGCCCGCGGTGCTCGGTATGCACGATCCGGACAAGACGAGGGCGGAGCTGGAGCGGCTGATCGGCGTGCCGCTGTTCGAGATTCCAACCATGCCGCCGTCGGTCCCGGGTATCAGGCTGCGCGAGATGGTGGAGCAGTATTTTCCGCAGAAGGGCGTCACCCTGATTCCGCAGCAGAAGGTCACGAAAATTGCATTAAGTGATGATGCCGCGGTCCTTCATACCGCCGACAACTACGGTCCGATACGGATTGTCGCCAAGACCGTCGTCCTTGCCACCGGACGCTTTATCAGCGGCGGGCTGGAGGCGGAAGTCGAGAGGATCAGGGAACCGCTGCTCGACCTCCCGGTCACCCAGCCTGAAACCAGGGACCAGTGGTACCGGCAGCAGTATATGGGCCGTATCGGTCATGACGTGCACAAGGCGGGCATCGAAGTGGATGGATCCTTCCGGCCGCTGGCCGGGACGGGGAAGCCGGCGCACGAGCGCCTGTTTGCCGCCGGCATCCTGCTCGCACATCAGGACTGGATTCGCAGCCGCAGCGGGGCGGGCATTGCAATTGCGACCGCCTACAAGGCGGTAGAGGCGGCGGCACAACTTCTAGGAAAATAAGCATCAGAGAGAAGCGACCATGTCAGAACCATCGATCCCAATCATAGATTTCAAAGAACTCGCACATTCGCTGCTGCCGGAAGGCGTCAGCTTCGACGCCTGCCTGACCTGCGGCCTCTGCTCGTCCGGCTGCCCGGCTGCCGGTCTCGAGAATATGGACCCGCGCAAGTTCATCCGCATGGCCATGCTCGGTATGAACGAGGAACTGTCCACCACCCCGTGGGTATGGATGTGTACCCAGTGCCGCCGCTGCCGGCACGTATGCCCGATGAATATCGACATCTCCCTGCTGGTTCACCATGCCCGCGGCAACTGGCCGACGGAGCTGAAACCACGGGGGATCGTACGTTCCTGTGAACTGGCCCGCTCGACGGACAGTACCAGTGCGATGGGGCTGCCGCCGGAAGATTTCACCTTCGTCGTCGAGGACGTGCTCGAGGAAGTACGGGAATACCAGCCCCGCTTCAAGACGATGCAGGCGCCGATGGACAAGCAGGGCGCTTTCTTCTTCGTGAACCAGAACTCCCGCGAACCGATGAGCGAGCCGGACGAGATGGTGCCGCTGTGGAAAATATTCGATCTGGTAGGGGCCGACTGGACCTACTCGTCCAAAGGCTGGGCGGCTGAGAACTTCTGCATGTTTTCCGGAGATGAATCGGCCTGGTACGAAGTCATAAAGCAGCGGGTCGATGCGGTCAACGACCTCGGCTGCCGGGTCTGGCTCAATACCGAATGCGGTCACTCCTACTACACGATGTGGAACGCGGTGAACCGGTTCGGCATGGAGGCCAATTTCTCCATTTCCAACCTCATCACTTACTACGCCCAGTGGATCAGGGAGGGCAAGCTGCCCGTCAACGCGGACTGGAACACGATGAATCTCAAGTTCACCGTGCAGGACCCGTGTATGATCGTGCGCAAAGCCTACGGCGAATCGGTCGCCGACGATATGCGCTATGTCGTGGAGCAGCTGGTCGGCGAGGAGAATTTCATCGACATGCAGCCCAACCGCAGCGCCAACTACTGCTGCGGCGGCGGCGGCGGGTTCCTGCAGGCCGGCATGACCGAACAGCGCCGCTATTACGGCAAGCGCAAATTCGACCAGATCGCGGCCACCCAGGCCGATTATGTACTCACCCCGTGCCACAACTGCCACTCCCAGATGGAAGACATCGGTCACCACTATGGCGGTAGCTACCAGGTCGTCCATTTCTGGACGCTGATCTGCCTGTCGCTCGGTATTCTCGGAGAAAACGAGCGCATGTACCTGGGCCCGGAACTGGCTCAACTCGACGTGCCGTGCCGGGTATAGGATGATTTTTTGCGACCGGGAAGATATTCTGGTAGGGTAATCACTAGAGCATCAGCAATGACCGACAACGGTAACGTTACCATGAGCTGAGCTGCATGGAGGAATACAATGGATTTTCCGGACTTTCACGGTGTATTTCCATACCTGGTGTCACCCGTCAGAGAAGACGGCACCATTGATTCTGCGGTGCTTTCACGCCTCTGTGACGACCTGATCGACAGAGGCGTGCACGGGCTGACGCCGCTCGGTTCCACCGGTGAGTTTGCATACCTGAACCGTAAACAGCGGCGCGATGTTGTGGAAACCGTAATCGACAGCGCCGACGGCCGGGTTCCGGTAATAGCCGGGGTCGCGTCAACGACAACGGCCGATGCGGTATCCCAGGCGAAGAGCTGCGAGCAGATGGGCTGTACCGGTATCCTGGCGATCCTCGAGGCATATTTCCCGGTGCCCGACGAGTCAATCTACGCGTATTTCAAAGCGATTGCCGACAGTGTCTCGGTTCCGGTGGTGCTCTATACGAACCCGAACTTCCAGCGCTCCGATCTCAGCCTGCCGCTGATCGAACGGCTCAGTCATATTGAAAATATCGGGTACATCAAGGACGCGTCCAGCAATACCGGCCGCCTGCTGTCGATCATCAACCGGGTGGAGGGGCGTATCAAAGTGTTTGCCGCATCGGCCCATATCCCCGCCTGCGTGATGCTGATCGGCGGTGTGGGGTGGATGGCCGGGCCTGCGTGCCTGGTTCCCGAACAGAGCGTAAAGCTCTACGAGCTGGCAAGCCGGGGCCAGTGGCGTGAAGCCATGCGGCTGCAGGAAAGCCTGTGGCAGCTGAACCAGGCTTTTGCGAAATACAACCTGGCCGCCTGCATCAAGGGCGGCCTGGAACTCCAGGGTTATGCAGTCGGCGAGCCGCTGGAACCCCAGGCGGCGCTGTCACGTGAAGGCAGTGCCGAAGTCGAAGCGGCGCTCGTGGCTCTGGGAGCGCTGTAAAACCTTTCCGCGGTCTTACGATTTGTCATCCAGCACCTCGAAGGTGACGAATACCTCGACATCCTTGCCGACAATACCCATCTGGTGAAACTTACCGTTGCCGACGCCGTGGGCCAGGCGGTCAATGACGATCGACCCGTTGAAACCGGCCACTTCGGTTCCTTTTTTGGCCGGATGTTCTGCCATCCCGGCGAGTTTCAGCGGCAGCAGCAGGTTGTAGGCCTGGCCTTTTATGGTCAGGGTTCCGGCTACATCGTAGAGGCCGTCTCCGGCGTCTGATATCGCTGTTGAGGTAAAGGTTATTTCCGGAAATTTCTTACTGTCGAAAAAATCGGCGGACAGCAGGTGCTTGTCACGCTTTGGAATACCGGTATCGATCGAATCGACCGGGATCGTTACGGCCAGACTGCTGCCGCTCAAGTCTGCGGGATCGAAAGCGAGCTCGAGGGTGAAGTCCCTGAACTGTCCCAGGACTTTTGAGAAGATATGATCAACGGTGAAATAGATCGATGCATGGGCCTTGTCCAGCTCCCACTGGCGGGCGCTGCTGTATGCGGTCGTGCAGCTCAGCAGCAGTATTCCGATAAGTGTTGCGGTGTGGATTGCTTTTTTAATGCTCATCAATGCCTCCTTGTTGGTGTGTTGAAGATCCGGTCAGGCTGCGGCGTCCCTTGAATTTTGCCGCAAGCACGGTGCCGACGGTCAGCAGGAAAAGGGCTGCGAGCAGCAGGCGCGGAACCATATGCTCAAACGATTCGCTGACGAACAGTGCATGCACCGTGACGAGCGCGAGCACCAGGTATCCAGCCGGTTTATGAACCGCCTGCCAGAGCCCGTATGAAAGACGGATGCTGTTTCTGAAATAAGACGTGAGCGTCGTAGCTGCGATGATGAGCAGGAGCACCGCTCCCACTGCTTCCGGCCAGAATTTCCAGCCGATCGGCAGGTTCGACATTCCTTCCGGAACCAGGACCAGCAGCACGTGTATGCATGCCGATGCGGCGATGAACAGGCCGTTTAATCGATGCAGGCGGACCAGCAGGGCTGGTCCGAATAGACTGCTCAGTATCGATCCCCGCGCCGATATCGCTACCTGCAGGTGGATGAGCAGCAACGCAACGAGCCCGAGGTACTGACCGGCCTTGAGCATCGTTTTGTCGATTCCGGTTTTGTACCAGAGCGTCATCGTTTCATAATAGACGGGTATCGATAAGATGATCGCTGCAGCGACAAGCAGGGCAACCGCAACGATCAACCGGTAAACGGCGGTTCGGGCAGCGGATCGGTTATCACTCGTCTGGCTGTGTTTCATGAATAATCTCGAGGACGGCTATACGGCGTTCCGGTGATTTTCTTACCGCAAACTATTTTTATTATCAGGCGGCAAGTCAATCTGCCGGATGAATTGCGCGTCGAGGTTCGCTCCACTGTTTCGGCCGGACGATACCGTGCCCCCAAATTATCCCGATCTCAGGGAGATCGGGATCCACGAGGTCCGGGAGGCAACACCGCCGGCTCAGCGCCGGCTAGATGAAGCGCCGGGCGATCTCCTGGGTGATTGCGTCCATGTTCTCCATCGTGGCGCCGAACTGGTCGCAGAGCTGTTTGACGGAATCGTAGAGCGCGGGATTTTCCAGGTCTTCGATGCCGGATAAGCGGTGGGTTCTCCTGCCGATGCAGAAGATTACCTGATCCGTTTCGGAGAGCTCCAGGAAGCGGCGAACCGGGGCGATCATCCTGTCGCGATCGCCGGGCAATACGCCGTTCACGTCTGCAAACAGGTTCAGGATGTGATCGCTCTTGACCGTGCTGGTAATGCCGTGCAGCGACTCGAGGAAGAGCAGGAGCTCTTTTGCCGTGTCAACCTCACCCATCTTGTCGAAACCGCCGGCGGCATATTCTTCCGTCAGCGGGGCGCTGGCCGGCAGGGCCAGGGTGCGCAGCCGGATAAAATCGGGGTTTATTTGATTCAGCGCATCGGCGCTTTCCCGGGCATGCTCCGCCGACAGGGCCTTGCCGCCGAGTCCGGGCATGATGTACTCGGAAAGCTCCATCCCCGCGCGTTTGACTTTCTGCCCGGCCAGCACGTGGGTCTGCTTGTCGACGCCTTTCTTGACCCGCTGTAAAACGGTATCGGAGCCGGACTCCATGCCGATGTGGATCCGGTTGAGACCGGCTGCGGCGATCCTGCCCATATTTTCGTCGCTGATCCGGGCGATGGTATGGGAACGGGCATACGACGTAATCCGTTCCACTCCGGGAAAAACCCGGGAGAGGTGCCGCAGGATCGTAATCAGGTCTTCAGGTTTGATGATCAGGCTGTTGCCGTCCTGGAGAAAGATTGATTTCATGCCCCCCGCCACGAAATGATAGGCTGCGTGCAGCGCGGTTTCGTCCGCAACGCCGTTTTTGCGGAAGTCCCCGTAATAGCGGCTGCCGTTTTTTCTCCCTGCAACGATGGTGTCGACGCAGGCTCTCACCGCATCGATATCCTGCAGAACGTGCTGGACCGGCCGCAGGCTGAATTTTGCCCCTTTGTAGACGGGACAGAATGTACAGCGGTTCCACGGGCAGTTGCGCGTGATTCTGATCAGCAGGCTTTCGGCTTCGCTGGGCGGGCGAATCGGGCCCTGCTCGAAGCCGTTGTAAGGGGTAATCGTTTTCATGCTGAGATTTCGCTATGGGACGGTTCGTGATAAATCCATTTTACTCCATGGTTTCAATACACCACGATAAGTCTTGTACGGCGGATAATCCAAAACAAATCCCGGTGTGCAGCACTCACAGGAAATCACTCAGGACCCGGCTGAACTCATCACGGGCCTCGATATGGACCAGGTGTCCGGCGCCGGTAATAGTGACCAGGCTCGAGTTCGGAAAGAGCTGGGTGATCGCGTCCTGGTCCGCATCCGTGATATAATCGGAGCGTCCGCCCCGGATGAACAGGGTCTCCACGTCGCAGGCCGATCCGTTTATTTCGGCGGCAAGATCGTTTTGTGAAGCGGACAGGGCGTCGAGGTTCGGTTTCCACGAGTAGCGTCCATCTGGTGATTTGGCCAGGTTGCTCAACAAAAATTGCCGATAGACGGGATCCGGTATCGATGCCTGCAGCAGCCGGTCAGCTTCGCGCCGCGAGGCGAGCTGGCCTGGATCGAGGGCGCGCATCGCTTCGAGGTATACGACCCAGAATGGGTCCGCGTAGCGTTTTGGGGCGATGTCGACGACCGCCAGTTTGTCGATCCGCTCGCAAAACGACAGGGCGAGCTGCATCGCACACTTGCCTCCCATCGAATGTCCGACGATGGAGGCACTGTCGAGGTCGTGGTCGTCCATAAAACCGCCGAGGTCGGCCGCCATTGTTCCGTACGTCATCGAGCGGTGATGGAACGAATCCCCGTGGTTGCGCAGGTCCAGCACGAAGGTGTGATATCGGTCCGCCAGAGCTCTGGCGATGCCGGTCATGTTCGTCTTGGACCCGAGCAGGCCGTGGAGGAATATAACCGGAGGCCCGGCTCCGAATTCGGCATGTGCAAGCATGGCTGGTATGGTGACAGGGTATCGGTGAACGCTTTTTGTAAAACCCGGGTGGAATCTGGTCATTCGTACCATAAGCGCTCCGGGTATAATATCCAGTTTTGTTTTCCCTGCAGGGGGGCGGCAGGATACTTATCCCGGCCGGCATGTTGAGTCGATACGGAGCGCTATCCTGCATCGCATTTTACCCGGGCATGGTGTACTATGGGAACCCGTAATTTTCCTGCCTGTCCGGTTCTATCAACCCGAGACACCGGCCGGCCTTTTATAAAACACAAATTGAGAGAAGCCATGAGTCATAAAATTGCGCTGATTCCCGGCGACGGCATCGGCAACGAAGTTATACCCGCAGGCGTCAAGGTTCTGGAAAAACTAGCCAAATCGTTCAATTTTACGCTGGAGCTCAGCGAGTTCCCGTTTTCCTGCGCGTATTTCCAGAAACACGGGACGATGATGCCCGATGACGGTCTCGACCAGCTCAAACCGTTTGATGCGATTCTGCTGGGGGCCGTCGGCGCTGTGGGGGTACCCGATCACGTGTCGCTGTGGGGCCTGCTGCTGCCCATCAGGCGGCAGTTCGACCAGTTCGTGAACCTGCGGCCGGTGCGGCTGCTGAACGGCATTGTGTCCCCGCTGGCCGGCCGCGGGCCGGAAGATATCGACTTTCTTGTTGTGCGCGAAAATACGGAGGGTGAATATTCCAACATGGGCGGCCGCATGTTCGAAGGTACCGAACGGGAGTGCGTTGTCCAGGAGTCGATGTTTACCCGCCAGGGGGTCGATCGTATTATCCGGTATGCCTGTGATCTGGCCATGGAGCGCCCGGCGAAACACCTCACGTCGGCGACCAAATCAAACGGCATCAGTTATACGATGCCGTTCTGGGACGAACGCTTTGCAGAAATTACGTCGGCCTATCCGGACTTGGGCTGCGATCAGTTCCATATCGATATCCTGACCGCCAATTTCGTACAGCATCCCGACTGGTTCGACGTGGTGGTCGGCTCGAACCTGTTCGGCGATATCCTGTCCGACCTCGGCCCCGCCATCGCCGGCGGGATTGGAATTGCCCCGTCCGCCAACCTTAACCCGGATCGCGTCTACCCGTCGATGTTCGAACCGGTTCACGGCTCGGCACCCGATATTTCCGGACGCGGCATTGCCAATCCGATTGCAACGTTCTGGTCGATCCAGATGATGCTCGATTTCCTCGGGGAAGCAGATGCCGGCAACGCGCTGATGACGGCGGTCGAGGAGATAACGGGACAGGGCTTCGGCACCCCCGACCTGGGCGGCACGGAGACGACCTCGTCGTTTACTGAACGGGTGGTCGACCTGATTTAGTACCGTTTCCGATCTTTTCCGATGACTTTTGCACGCTTTCGCGTTAAGACGTGGAGCGCGGGTGCGCCTGAATCACTCCGGTGCACCCAGCTCTAAGCGATGCTGTGCAAAAGACGTCAATGAACGATACAAAACCCAACCAGACTTTTGACTCGAAGAAAATACTGGCCGTTTCGGTCTGTCATTTCATCCATGACATCTACTCGAGTTTTCTGGCTCCGCTTCTCCCGTTTCTTATCGAAAAATTCGGCCTTTCCCTGACCCAGGCCGGGTTCCTGACCACAATCACGCAGATTCCGGCACTGCTCAATCCGTATATCGGCAAGCTGGCCGATCGAATCAGCGTGCGCTATTTCATTATCCTGGCGCCGGCGACGACGGCGATACCGATGTCGCTGCTCGGCCTCGCACCCAACTACGGTGTACTGCTGATTCTGCTGTTTTTTACCGGGATCAGTACATCCCTGTTCCATGTACCGGCGCCGGTCCTCGTCTACCGCGTGTCGGCCGGGCGGACGGGCAGGGGGATGAGCCTGTACATGACCGGCGGCGAGCTGGCCAGGACTGTCGGCCCGATCTTCATCGTTGCGGCCCTGTCGGTATTCGGCTTTGACGGGTATTACCCGGTCATGATCGTCGGTGTTTTCGCATCCGTGGCGATGTTTTTCATGTTCAAGGATATGCCGATCGCACTGGGGGACAAGCGCAAAAAAACATCTGTCCGTAAGACGTGCAGGGAAATGAAAGGCTTACTGGTACCGCTGTCCGCGATCGTCTTCGTACGTGGATTCATGCATGCCAGCCTGACCGCGTTCCTGCCGCTCTACATCCTGCAGAAAAGCAATGATGTGTGGCTGGCCGGCATCGCGCTGTCCTCGTTTGAAGCGGCGGGGGTTGTCGGGATTCTTGCCGTAGGCGGTCTGAGCGACTACCTCGGACGCAAGCGGCTGCTGATGTTCTGCCTGATCGTCGCGCCTTTCTCCCTGCTGGCGTTTTCCCAGACGGGCGGACTGCTGCAGATGGCGATCCTGCTGCTCACCGGCTTCTCGCTGCTGTCGACGACCCCGGTGATGCTGGCGATGATCCAGGAATACTCTACCGACGGTTCGTCCGCGGCCAACGGTGTGTTCATGATGGTGAGTTTTATCGCCCGGTCGGCGGTTGTGGTCATTGTCGGCCTGGTGGCCGACACGGTAGGGCTGGAAACCACCTATGTGATCTGCGGGGTGATCGGGCTGGCCGGTATTCCGCTGGCGATTACATTGAAAACGGTTGAGGAACATGGTGCGGGATAGCATGAACCGCGGTGGAGGGGAGTAGGGTTTTAACACGAGGAAAAAGGGAAAGACGCGGCGGAATCGGGATCGATTTGCTTTGGCTGCATCGCGGAGGCCCGCCGTATCAGTGGAACGGTTGGCAATGTAGGAGAAAGGCCGAAGGCCTTTTTACCGTTTGCCGTGGAACTGATACGGCGAAAAGGCCGGAGAGCAGCAGCCAAAGCAAATCGATCCCAATTCCTCTCCCTGAACCTAATATAACAAAAGTTTTTTAAATGGCCCCGGTATAGCGAGGCACCACATACGGACCTTCCGGTATCACCGCTATTTCCGGATCATTCTGCTTTTTCACGCTGTCTAAAATTGCCTGTTTCAGATCAGTTGCATGAGTGACGAAGGTCTGCTGCAGATCTGCGTCCGACAGGGCTTCGGTATAGAGCTGTATTGCCCCCCGGCGCAGCGGTTTGAGCAGCATCTCGGTCTGCCACTCGTCGATCAGAGCGTCGGTCCGGGTATACAGGATGTCCATGAATTTTGCTTTCCCGTGTTCGCAGAGCAGCTGCTGGGCGGCAACGAATTCCGGGCTGCCCATGCCTTCCGAGCAGTCGCTGGCGATGATGATGGTTCCGCCCGGGGCGAGGATGTCCATCGGCCCGACCATGCCTTTTACCGTCTGGTAATAGGTCCGGTCGAGCGGGTAGCCCCCTGCCGACGTCACAATCGTCCTGAAGGTACGGTCGATTTCGATTTCGGCGTATCTGCGCATGAACGCCACCGCTTCCAGGTGACTCTTCTCGATATCGCCGAAGGTGACCTTGCCGAGCCTGCGTTTGTCGTCGATGGCCACGTTGAGGGCATACACGTCGCCGACCCTGGCGACGATTTCGAGCTGCGCTTCATGGAGCGGGTTGCCGTCCATCACGCAGTTGACCGCCTGGGGATGTTCGAGCACGCGGGCGGTATGGAATTTTAATATGGTGTCCTGGTACGCGACGCCGGGAGCAATCACCTTGCGTCCCCCCGAGTAGCCGGCCATGAAGTGCGGTTCGACCAGCCCGGTGACGATTTTCAGGTCGGCGTCGTAGAAGCGGCGGTCGATCCCGATCGGGATGCCCTGAGACGTAACGCCGAGGTCGACGTGGGCTTCGCGGTCCCGGGCAAAGTGATTCTCGATGTGGAACGAGTTGTAAATCTCGTCGTTGTTTACGAGTTCACGCAGTTCTTCACCTTCGTTGGGACGGTGCAGGCCGGTGGCGACGAGGATCAGGATATTTTCTTTTTCCAGGCCTTCCCGCAGCAGTACATCGATGAGCGGCGGCAGCAGGTCGCCGTTGGGAACCGGGCGGGTGATATCGCAGATCAGGATGCAGGCGCTGGCGGCGGTTCGGGCCAGTTCCGGCAGGGAAGGGCTGCCGATCGGTTCGACCAGGGCCTGCCTGATCGACGCGTCGACATCGTCGACGAGCGGCATCGGGTGTTTGTTTATCTCGTGGATAATGATATCGTCAGGCAGATCGAGGGGCAGTTCTTTTTTACCGAATAATAATGTCGATTTCATAGAGTATCGCGCGTTAGTGAAATTTTTACGTGGGAATTGAAAGCAGACACTTTTCTTATTTTGTATTGACTCGGTTCGTAATAAGCAATAATAAAATCAGAGCGTCGCATGTTTCAAGCCAATTGTTTAATCAACTTTGCAGCCGCAGGCTCGCTGCTGCACCAGCTGAAAAGGAAACCGTTATGACTAAATTCTGTGCCAACCTTACAATGATGTTTACCGAGGTCGACTTTACTGAACGTTTCGGCAAAGCGGCAAAGAACGGATTCAGCGCGGTCGAGTACATGTTCCCGTACGACTGGCCGGCAGAGCAGCTGGCGGGATTGCTTGAAGAGCACAAGCTCGAGCAGGTGCTGTTCAACCTGCCCGTCGATGGCTGGGCCTCCGGCTCGCGCGGGATTGCATGTATCCCGGGAAGAGAGCAGGAATTTCAGGAGAATGTCGCCCGTGCCCTTGCGTACGCAGAAGTCCTGAAGCCCCCGCGCATGAACTGTCTCGCCGGGATTGCGCCCGCCGACGAAGCGCCGGAAAAGGTCCGCGAAACGCTCGTTGCCAACCTGCGTTATGCCGCCGAAGAATTGGAGAGAGCAGGTATCACCCTGCTGGTCGAAGCCCTGAACAGCCGCGATGTTCCCGGCTTTTACCTGACCGGTTCGCAGCAGGTGATCGCGCTGATGGACGAGGTCGGGCACGATAATATCAAGTTCGAATACGATATCTACCACATGCAGCGGATGGAGGGGGAGCTGATCAACACGATAACGGCGTTGATCGACCGCATCGGCCATATTCAGCTCGCAGACACGCCGGGCAGACACGAACCGGGGACCGGGGAGATCAATTACACGAACGTGTTCAAGGCGATCGATGCGGCCGGATACGACAGCTATATCGGGTGTGAATATATACCCGCCGGCGACACCGAGGCTGGGCTTCGCTGGCTTGATCAATACCGGTAAAGGACACTGAAACGAACAAAGCGGCCAGATACCGCTCAAAACGTAAAGAGAGGAAAAGGATATGAAAGTTGGGTTTATAGGACTTGGAATCATGGGCAAACCGATGAGCAAAAATCTGCTCAAAGCCGGATATGACCTGGTGGTCATGAATCGCAGCCAGGCGGCGGTAAATGAGGTCGTTGCCGCCGGAGCGGCGTCTGCCGACACGCCGAAAGCGGTTGCCGAGCAGTGTGACGTGATCATTACGATGCTCCCGAATTCTCCCGACGTCAGAGCCGTTGTACTCGGTGAAAACGGCGTCGTCGAGGGGGCAAAATCGGGCTCGGTTCTCATCGACATGAGCTCCATTGCCCCGCTTGCGAGCCGGGAAGTTGCAGCAGAACTCGACAAGATCGGGGTAGACATGCTCGATGCGCCGGTGAGCGGCGGGGAGCCCAAGGCGATCGACGGTACGATCTCGGTTATGGTCGGTGGCAAAAAAGAGATTTTCGATAAATATTATGATGTTATGTGTGCCATGGCCGCATCGGTTGTGTACACCGGTGATATCGGGGCGGGCAATATCACCAAACTCGCGAACCAGGCGATGGTGGCGTTACATATCGCCGCAATGTCGGAAGCGCTCGTCCTGGCCACCAAAGCCGGGGTTGAGCCGGAGCTGGTCTACGAAGCGATCCGCGGCGGTCTGGCCGGCAGTGCGGTGCTCGATGCCAAGGCGCCGCTGGTGATGGACAGGAAATTCGATCCGGGCTTCCGCATCGAACTGCATATCAAGGACCTGGCCAACGTGCTGGAAACCGCGCATGAAATAGGAGTGCCGCTGCCGCTGACGGCAGGCGTGATGGAGATCATGCAGGCGCTGAAGGTGGACGGCAAGGCGGGCAATGACCACGGCGGCCTGGTTCAGCATTACGAGAAACTCGCGCAGGTGGAAGTGACCCGCTAGCGAGTGTTTTGAGCCGATCTCGGGGGCATGCTTCAGGGTGTCCCCGCAGCAGGTGGCAAATCTTGCATACCAGTACCGCATCGCATCCTTGAACAGCGTCATCCAGCCACGGGTCTCTTCGTTCGTTGGATCTTCGGCGGTCCCGTATATTCGCTATGCGTAATCCCTCACCAGGACCTGATACGCCGCCCCGGTGGTCGGTTCATCGACAGCGGCGACGCTGCGGTAGCCGAACCGGTTGTAGAACGCAACGTTGCGGGGCGTGAATGTCTCGAGATAGGTCGGCGCCTGCAGGCGGTCAGTTTCGCTCAATACCCGCTCCAGCAGCTCCGCGCCCAGGCCTTTGCCCTGTTGTTCCGGAATGATGCCGACGATCGATAAATACCAGAAATCACCGTTTACGACTTTTCCCGAAGCAGCGGACATATACTCGACGATGGCGTTGTACGTGTCGAGGCCGGCACGTTCCATATACGTTTGAAGAAACTGCTGTTTCTGCTGATGCTTGCGGGCTTCAGCGTCAGCGGCGAGCGGTTTGGACCAGACTGAAATACCGTATTCGTGATCCGCGGGCACGACGACAGCTCCATACTGTTCGCCTTCCCTGATCGAATAGTCGAGATAGCGGAGCATCGCTTCCCTGGCAGAGCCGTTCGGCATCGATTTTTCCAGGGTCGTATAGAACGCATCCACCTGCAAGGCTTCATACAATGCTTGGGCGTGGTTGCGGTAAGCGAATTGATATTCCATGATGGTTTTTCCTGAGGGTTGTCTGGTACGAACCGGAGAACAGGGGCAACGATATAGCAGATACTGCGGTTGTGCAAACTGTTTCGGTACCACGCTGGAAATACCAAACTAATTGTGATTTGACGGATGGTTGTGTAAATTTCCACCGGACAGTTTTGCTATGATGAGTCTCATAATCCGTTTTCGTAAATGGTTGAGCCAGGCGATTACGACCGGAGATCACAGTCGCGCTGCAGGATTTTGGGCGGCCCTCCTGTATCGAGGCGGCCGGGCGTACGGGCTTGTCGCACCCGAGCTGTTCACGCCGCATTGCGCGCCGGTCGCGCTCAGAGATATCAGCAATGCCGGAGGCGAAAACGGCACCCGCAGTTCAGGTGTACTCGAAGAAGTGAAATCAATATACTGATTGGGGAGGTTTGGCATGGCATTGATCAAGACGGTTGCATTCGAGGATGCGGAGGGAACGGTAAAAGACGTGTATGATCAGCTGATGGAAACCGCACGCACCGTTCCGCTGCCGATGAAAATGATGAGCGCCAGCCCGGGCCTGCTCGCGGTGCAGGTGCAGGGACTGGCGCATTTTTTCCGGCACCCGACCCTCGGGGGGCCGCTGCTGGGCTATATCCGGCTGCTCGTTGCGCATCGGTTCAACTATCAGTATTGCGTCGAATTCAACAGCGGTCTGCTGCAGATGCTGACGGACGTGACCGATAAACAGCTCGAAGCGGCAAAGGCGGACCCGACCCAGGCGCCGCTTGACGAAAAAGACATCGCGATGCTGCTGTTCGTATTGAAAAGCGTATCATCTCCGGACGACGTGAGTCAGCGGGACGTGGATGCACTCAAGGAACGGGGATGGACCGAGAAAGATCTGTTCGAGGCGGCTCATCACGGCGCCGATATGATCCGGCACGGGACCCTGTTCAAAACCTTCAACATGGCAGAATAGCAGAAGATGAAACTCAATGATCCGTTCGGCCGCCTGGAACGGCGGCACCAGATTGCGTACCAGGCGGTTCGCGACTCGCTGCAGCGCAGCGGCGTCGTCACCGAAGAGGCGGCGCAGCAGGTCATAAAAGCCACCCGTCAGCGAGCGGTACTGGTTATCGGCGCTGCCGCGGTTATCGCCCTGTCGGCAAAACTCATTATCCCCGGCGCGTTCATGATTGTCGGTGCTTTCTGCCTGTTATTATCGGCATGGGTGATGAGCTGGACGATAAACGGCAAGCGTTATGTTACCCGTTATATCGAGGAAGATCTGCGTGACCTGCAGGACCGCAGCGTTGCGTTGATCATGAATCGGCACCGGAAAACTTCCGAGGCCATACCGTCTCTCAGCGAAGAACGAAGCCGACGGGTCATTCAATATCACGAGACGATACCGGGGTACGAACGAACCCCGCTGGTTCCGCTCGATGGACTGGCA
>Ga0180435_10002030_pt1 | contig 20794 bp, 20 predicted proteins | sample SS_ome_3_FD_132467 | JGI IMG/M metagenome (GOLD analysis project Ga0180435, IMG submission 132467) | Hypersaline lake sediment archaeal communities from the Salton Sea, California, USA - SS_3_S_1 metaG | ecosystem: Environmental > Aquatic > Non-marine Saline and Alkaline > Hypersaline >...
CAGAAGGCCTGATGATCGCCCTGCAGCAGGTGGGTATCGGCGCGCTGATGGGATTCATTCTGCAACTGGCGTTCAACGCCCTGATTTTCGGTGGACAGGTCATGGCCTACAGCATGGGCCTGGGTTTTGCGCACATGATGGATCCAGCCAACGGCGTGCAGGTTCCTGTGGTATCCCAGTACTGGATGATCCTGGCAATGCTGGCGTTCCTGCTCAGCAACGGCCACCTGGTGTTGCTGGCCGGGGTGGCACAGAGTTTCGAAATATTACCGGTCGCGACGGATGGATTGACTCGTGCCGGCCTGTGGGGGTTGATCGAATGGTCGAGCCGCCTGTTTGCCAGTGGCCTGTTGATGGCGCTGCCGATCATCATCGCTTTGTTGCTGGTGAATATCGGCATGGGCGTGGTGTCGCGGGCGGCCCCCCAATTAAACATCTTTGCCATAGGTTTTCCGATCACCCTGCTGATGGGGTTCGTTGTGATGTGGGTCAGCCTGCCGCACGTCATGCATGGTTTCGGCCTGTTGGTCACCGAGGCCTTGACGGTCAGCCTGGATATTCTCGGAACGAGGTAACCCACGATGGCTGAGAATCAGGACGGTCAGGAAAAATCACAGGACCCCACAAGTAAGCGCCTTGCCGACGCGCGCAAGAAAGGCCAGGTGCCACGCTCACGCGAACTCAACACCATGGCCCTGACCCTGATCGGGGTGTCCAGCATCATGATGCTGGGCAACCACTTTGGTGAAGGTTTCGAATCGCAGTTTCGCCAGCACTTGATGCTTAGCCGCGAGGACATATTCGACACCTATGCCGTGCTGGATCACTTCATTGCCGCGGTTGAGCAAGCCCTGTTGCTGGTGCTGCCTTTCTTTGGCGTGATGATCGTGGTCGCGGTGCTGGCATCCATTGCCCTGGGAGGATTCAATGTCAGCTTCCAGGCCATGCAACCGAAGCTTTCCAAGCTCAACCCGATCAAGGGTTTGAAAAGGATTTTCGGCCCCAAGGGCCTGATGGAGCTGTTCAAATCCCTGGCCAAGTTCGTGTTGGTTTCGCTTGTCACCGTGCTGGTGATGTGGAGCTGGAACGAGGACATCATCGCACTTGGCTCCAAGGACGTGAAGGTCGCCCTGGTCGAAGGCATGAGCATGCTGTGTTGGGCCGCGCTGCTGATTGCCTCGACCATGATCCTGATGGCGATACTGGATGTGCCCTTTCAACTGTGGCAGCACAAGAAGGAACTCAAGATGACCATGCAGGAGGTCAAGGACGAGTTCAAGCAGACCGAAGGGCGACCGGAAGTGAAAGGCCGGATTCGCCAGATGCAGCGTGAGATGGCCCAGGCCCGCATGATGGCTGAGGTGCCGAAAGCCGACGTCATTGTTACCAACCCGACGCACTACGCGGTCGCCCTGCGCTACGACCCGGACACCATGAATGCGCCGCTGCTGGTTGCGAAGGGCAAGGACCTGGTGGCGGCGAATATCCGCGAAGTAGGCGATGAACACGATATTCCGCGCATCGAGGCACCGGTACTGGCGCGTGCCATCTATTTCAACACCGAGCTGAACGAGCCGATCCCGGCCGGGCTGTTCCTGGCCGTGGCGCAACTGCTGGCTTACGTATTCCAGCTCAAGGCCTACCAGGTAGAGGGCGGCGATATTCCGCAACAGCCGGATGAATTCCCGGTTCCCGACGAGTTGCAGCATGACTAAGGAAGACTGATCGATGGAAGCTATTCTGCAGAGTATGAAACGCAGCGGTGCCGGCGGGCTTGGGGCCCCGTTGTTCATCGTCATGTTGCTGGCAATGATCGTGTTGCCATTGCCGCCGTTTCTGCTGGACACGTTCTTCACGTTCAACATCGCGCTCTCGCTGGTGGTGTTGCTAGTGGTTGTATACGCACTGCGCCCGTTGGATTTCGGCCTGTTTCCCTCGCTGTTGCTGGTTGCGACCCTGCTGCGCCTGGCCCTGAACGTGGCGTCCACGCGCGTGGTGCTATTGGAAGGCCACAATGGCGGCGATGCCGCGGGCAAGGTGATCGAGGCATTTGGCGAATTTGTTGTTGGCGGCAACTATGCCGTCGGCCTGGTGGTGTTCCTGATCCTGGTGATCATCAACTTCGTGGTGGTCACCAAGGGCGCGGGGCGTGTGTCCGAGGTATCCGCACGCTTTACCCTGGATGCCATGCCGGGCAAGCAGATGGCGATCGATGCTGATCTCAACTCCGGACTGATCGATCAGGACGAGGCACGCCAGCGGCGCGAGGATGTATCCCGCGAGGCGGATTTCTACGGGGCGATGGATGGTGCATCCAAGTTCGTCCGCGGCGATGCCGTGGCGGGCATCCTGATCCTGCTGATCAATATCATCGGCGGGTTGAGCATCGGCATGGGTCAACATGGCCTGGACCTGTCGACCGCGATGCGTTACTACGCGTTGCTGACGATCGGTGACGGCCTGGTGGCGCAGATTCCCTCGCTGCTGCTTTCGACTTCGGCAGCGATCATCGTGACCCGTGTCTCCAGCGCGGAGAACATGGGTGACCAGGTTGCCAGTCAGCTGCTCAACCATCCCCGCGCGCTCGCCATTGCCGCGGCAATCATCGGTGTGCTTGGCCTGATTCCGGGGATGCCGAACCTGGTGTTCCTGCTGCTGGGCGGCGCGCTGGGCGGCGCTGCTTACCTGATTCACAAGCGCCAGAGCCAGCCGGTGGTCGAGCAGGAGGAGGCCCCGGTGGAGGCGACGCCTGCCGCGAGCGAAACCCGCGAGCTGTCCTGGGACGACGTGCAGCCGGTCGATATCATTGGCCTGGAAGTCGGTTACCGCCTGATTCCGCTGGTGGATCGCAACCAGGGCGGCCAGCTGATGAACCGCATTAAGGGCGTGCGCAAGAAACTCTCCCAGGAGCTGGGCTTCCTGGTCCAGCCGGTACATATCCGTGACAACCTGGATCTGCCGCCGAACGCCTACCGAATCACCCTGAACGGTGTCCCAGTGGGCGAATCGGAAGTGCACGTGGAACGCGAGATGGCAATCAATCCGGGTAAGGTCTTCGGTGAGTTGCAGGGAGCGCCGACCAAGGATCCGGCTTTCGGCCTGGATGCCCAATGGATAGACGTCAGCCAGCGTGATCATGCCCAGACCCTCGGGTATACGGTTGTTGATGCCAGCACCGTGGTCGCCACGCACCTGAGCGAATTGCTGCAACGGCATGCCAGTGAGCTGCTCGGTCACGAAGAGGTGCAGCAGTTGCTGGACAACCTGGCCCAGTCCTCGCCCAAGCTGGTGGAGGACCTGGTGCCGAAGCTGCTTCCTATCTCCACCGTGTTGCGCGTGTTGCAGAACCTGCTGAGCGAGGGTGTGAGCATCCGCGACATTCGCACAATCGCCGAAACGCTGGCGGATCAGGCACCCATTAGTCAGGATGCCGTCACTTTAACGGCATCCGTCAGGATCGCTCTCAGTCGCGGTATTGTTCAGCAACTCATTGGTCCTATTGAAGAAATTCCAGTTGTCGTGCTCGATCCGGGATTGGAACGCCTCTTGCAACAGACATTGCAAACCGCAGGAGAAGACGGTGCCGGTATCGAACCGGGCTTGCTGGAACAGATGCAGGTGGCACTCAGTGAAGCCGCCCATCAACAGGAAGTCAGCGGCCAGGATGCGGTCCTTCTGGTAGCGGCGGGTATCCGCCCCTGGATGGCCAAGTTCCTACGCCACAGCGTACCGGGCATGCATGTCCTCTCCTACAACGAAATACCGGATAACCGGCAGATCAAGGTGATCAACACCATCGGTCGGGATCAGGAAGGCTAGGGGCCCATGGGCCCCGCAGCAAAGGGGGCCATAGGGCATGAAAATCAAGCGCTTCGTCGCGCAGGATATGAGACAGGCACTTCGCATGGTGCGCGAGGCACTGGGTGAAGAGGCTGTCATCCTCTCCAATAAATCCGTCGAGGGCGGCGTTGAACTGACCGCGGCCGTTGACCTGGTCACCGAGCAGGTCGAATCGCAACAGGCTCCGGCGCAGGCGGCACGCTCTCGCCGCGTTGCACCTGCCCCCCGTCCCCAGGAAGAACGCCGTCACAACCCCGAGCCCTCTGCAGCGGAAGTTGAACCGGATGCCTTGAGCGAAATGCGCGAGGAGATGCTGAACCTGCGCCGCTGGTTGCAGGCTGAACTGAGCAGCATGAGCTGGCACGACATGGGGCAAAACTCCCCGGTACGACAGGAACTGTTGCAGCGTCTGATGCAACTGGGGCTGACTCCCGACATCGCGCGTGAACTGGCCGACCGTGTCGCCAGTATCGAAGATCTGGAACTGGCCTGGAACAAGGCGCTGTTCTTCCTCTCCGGCGAAATTCCGGTGTTGGAGCAGAACCTGCTCGAACGCGGCGGCATCGTGGCGCTGGTCGGTCCGACCGGTGTGGGCAAGACCACAACGATCGCCAAGATGGCGGCACGCTATGCCATGCGTCACGGTCACCGCAACGTGGCCTTGGTGACGACAGACAATTTCCGTATCGGTGCGCGCGACCAGTTGCAGACCTATGGTCGCATCCTCAATGTCCCGGTACGTGCGGTGAATGATGCGCAGTCCATGGCAGACACGATCGATTCGCTATCCGATCGTCGACTCATTCTTATTGATACCGCGGGCATGGGTGCCGCCGACGAGCGCTTTGCCGAGCAGGTGGCCATGCTGGATGCGGCCGGTCCGTCTTTGAGCACCTTGTTGACCTTGTCCGCCACGACCGAGGCGGCAGCGCTGGAAAAGGCGATTAGCTTGTTTTCCACCCTCGGGCCGCAGGCCTGTCTGCTCACCAAGCTGGATGAAGCAGCCAGCCTCGGTGCAAGTCTTTCATCTGTTATTCATTCCGGTTTGTCACTGGCGTACCTGGCTGATGGCCAACGGGTTCCGGAAGACCTCACGGTTGCCCGCAGTCATCCTTTGGTGCAGCGCGCGGCGGAACTATTTAAGGAACACAACATGGCGGTCGATGAAACCTTCGCGGCACTGAATCACAGGGGGACGCATGCCAATGTTCGCGCCTGAGGGGACGATGGGACAGACAGATCAAGCAAGCGGGCTGCGACGCATGGTGGGTTCGCCACAACCGGTTCGCGCGATTGCCGTCACCGGTGGCAAAGGCGGGGTAGGCAAGACCAATGTTTCGGTCAACCTCGGGGTTGCCATGTGCGAAGCCGGGCACAACGTGATGCTGCTCGATGCCGACCTCGGCCTGGCCAATATCGACGTGGTGCTTGGACTGCATCCCGAGCATGACATCTCACACGTGCTGAGCGGCGAGCGCACCCTGGAAGAGGTGATGGTCGAAGGGCCTGCCGGCCTCAAGGTGGTCCCCGGTGCCTCTGGCATCCAGGCGCTTTCGGAAATGAGCACCGCAGAGCACACAGGCCTGATCCGTGCCTTCGGTGATCTGAATGGCGACTATGACACCCTGATCGTCGATACCGCGGCCGGTATTTCCGATACCGTCATCAGCTTCGCCCGAGCTTCCCACGAGATCTTGGTGGTGGTGTGTGACGAGCCGGCCTCCATTACCGATGCTTACGCCATTATCAAATTGCTCAACCGTGATTACGGGCATAACCGATTCCGCATTCTCGCCAACATGGTGCGCAGCGCACAGGAAGGGCGGGAACTGTATACAAAGATGTGTCGCGTTACCGATCGCTATCTGGACGTGATGCTCTCTTATATGGGGGCCATCCCCTATGACGACAACCTGCGCAAGGCAGTTCGCTCTCAGCGTCCGGTCGTGCAGGCATTCCCACGCAGCCGTGTGGCTCAAGGCTTCCGCAATCTCGCAAAGAAAGTCGACACCTGGCCGGTGCCCAAGGGCGCCAATGGCCAGGTGCAATTTTTCGTCGAACGGCTGATCAAGTTTTCCAATGAACACGGGGAGATCGCGCTATGAACACGGTAGCTGCATACAGTGACGTTCAAGCCACTAACCACGATGATCTGGTCACCGCCCACGCGGCGCTGGTCAAGCGTATCGCCTATCACCTGATGAACCGTCTACCTGCTTCGGTACAGGTAGAGGATCTGATTCAGGCGGGCATGATCGGCCTGATTGAGGCCGGGCGTAATTACGATGCTAATCTGGGGGCGAGTTTCGAAACCTATGCAGGGATTCGCATCCGCGGCGCCATGTTGGACGAAATCCGTCGGTCCGACTGGACGCCGCGCTCCGTACACCGCAAGGCACGCATGGTGGCCGAGGCGATGAGGGAGATCGAGAATGCCGAAGGACGTGATGCACGTGACGTCGAGGTGGCCGAATCGCTGGATATGACACTGGACGAATATCACCAGATCCTGGCCGATTCCTCCGGCGCACGCATTTTCAGTTACGAGGAACTGACCGAGCTCGGCGAAGTGATCCCAGGTGACACGCATTCCCCGAATAAGAGCCAACACAACGAACTCAACGAAGGTCCTTTGCAGGGGCTGGAAAAAAGCCATTTCAAGGATGCCCTGGGTGACGCTATTGCCGGCCTGCCGGAACGCGAACGCCTGGTGATCGCCTTGTACTACGACGAAGAGCTGAACCTGCGTGAGATTGGCCAGGTGTTGGGCGTCAGCGAGTCACGCGTATGCCAGATTCACAGCCAGGCAGCGATCCGCTTGCGTTCGCGCCTGGGTGAATGGATCCCACAGCACGACGAGCTGTGAACAAATCCTGAGGCAGGGAAAAAAATCCTAAATTTTTTTCCGCCTTGCCGATAGCAACACTAACTGAATATTTGCCGTTTAGCCGAGGCTAAGTGTTAGGAGGTTACCTTGGATAAAAACATGAAGATCCTCATTGTGGATGATTTCTCCACGATGCGTCGCATCATCAAAAACCTGTTGCGGGATCTTGGCTTCACCAATACACAGGAAGCGGATGACGGCAACACCGCGTTGCCCATGCTGCAAAGTGGCAGTTTCGATTTCGTGGTAACCGACTGGAACATGCCGGGTATGCAGGGCATCGATCTGCTCAAGGCGATTCGCGCGGACGACAAACTCAAGCACCTTCCGGTGCTGATGGTGACGGCCGAATCAAAGCGCGAGCAGATCATCGAAGCGGCGCAAGCCGGGGTCAACGGTTATGTGGTGAAGCCGTTCACTGCCGGGACGCTGGAAGAAAAAATCAACAAGATCTTTGAACGGGTTGCTGCCTGAACCTGGCGGGCAAAGGGTAAGACTATGGGTGAAGCCGCACTGGTAACCGACAGCAAGCTGGAACTGGCGCGTTCTTTGGTGCAACAGCTTGAACAGGGACAAGAGGACGAAGCCCTCACCGTCATAGCGCAACTCGCAGGCTTTCGCGACAGTATTCTGTTCCAGGAAGTAGGGAGGCTGACCCGCGAGTTACATGACTCGATCAACAGTTTCGTGGTCGACGCGAATATCGCGCAAATGGCCAGCAGTGAAATTCCCGATGCAGCAGAGCGCCTGACTTACGTCATCGATATGACGGAGGAAGCTGCCAATACCACGCTCGGCGCCGTGGAAGATGCCATGCCGCTGGCGGAAACACTGCATAAGGATGCACAACATCTGAGTGAACTGTGGAGCAAGTTCAATGCGCGCCAGTTGACCGTCCAGGACTTTCGTGAAATGAGCAGCGAACTGAGTGTCTTCCTGCGTGATACCCAGGAAAATTCCGAAGCACTCAATGCCAAGTTGTCCGCTGTGCTGATGGCGCAGGGGTACCAGGACCTGAGTGGGCAGATCATTCGCAAGGTGATCGACCTGGTGCACGACATGGAAGACAAGCTGGTGGAGCTGGTGAGGCTCTCCGGTGCCAAACCCTTGCCTGGGTCCAATGCGGAAATGGCGAACGGTCCGGATATTGCGGCGGCTGGCCCTGTGGTGCCCGGTGTGGATAAGGCCGACGCAGTACAAGGTCAGGATGACGTGGACGACCTGTTGTCCAGCTTGGGCTTTTGATTTAGAGATATTGAGTTATGAGTTTCGAAGCAGATGACGAAATCCTCCAGGATTTCCTGGTAGAGGCCTCCGAGATTCTCGAGCAGCTGGGTGAGGAGCTGGTGGATCTGGAACAGCAGCCGGATGATGCCGATCTGCTCAATGCCATTTTCCGGGGCTTTCATACCGTCAAGGGCGGTGCCGGTTTTCTTTCCATCGAACCACTGGTACACGTGTGTCACCGCGCAGAGGATGTGTTCAATGTCCTGCGCCAGGGTCAGCGTTCCGTTACCGCGGAGTTGATGGACCCCATCCTGGAGGCCCTGGATGTTGTCAACGGCATGATGGATCTGTTGCGGGCCGGCGAGATGCCCGGCCCCGCTGAACCAGACCTGTTGAGCCGACTGGAGTACTACACGGTTCCGGAAGGCGAGGAAGCTCAGGCGGAGCAGGATGCGCCAGTGGCGGCACAACCAGAGGTTGCTGCGGTAGCGGAGCCCGAGCAGCAAGCGCCTGCCGAATCATCTGCGTCTACTGGCGAGGGTTCGCAGCATGTACCTGGCGGTGACGAGATTACCGAAGACGAATTCGAAGCCCTGCTGGACGAGTTGCATGGAGCGGGGCGACATAGCAATGCGCCAACGTCCGACGCTCAGCAAGCGGCCAATGGGGACGAAATCAGCGAAGACGAGTTCGAGTCGCTGCTGGATGAATTGCATGGCAAGGGCAAACACGGCGGTGTGCCGGCAGGGGAGACACCTCCCTCGGATCAGGCCGCGGCCCAACCCGCTGCGCAAGCTGCCTCCTCGGCAGGCAACGACGAAATCAGCGAAGACGAGTTCGAGGCTCTGCTTGATGATCTGCATGGCAAAGGTAAACATGGTGGTGTGCCTGCCGGGCCTTCCGAAGTTGCCGATGTAAAAGCGGACAAGTCAGCGGCAGCCAAGTCAGAACCAACAAAGCCCGAGGCATCGCAGCCGCAGCCTTTGGCGCCTGCAGAGAAACCGGCAGCTGCGCCCAAGAAAGCCAAACCCGCGCTCAAGGAAAAGGCGGGTGATGCCAACCGCGTGGTTGCCAAGAAACCGGCCGACACATCGGTTCGTGTGGACACCCAGCGTCTCGATCAGATCATGAACATGGTCGGTGAACTGGTGCTGGTGCGCAACCGTCTCTCCCTGCTCAAGGCCACCATGGCAGACGAGGAGCTGACCAACGTGGTCGGCAATCTCGACGTGGTGACAGCGGACCTGCAGCTGGCAGTGATGAAGACCCGCATGCAGCCGGTCAAGAAAGTGTTCGGGCGTTTCCCGCGGGTTGTGCGTGACCTGGCGCGCAACCTGAAAAAGGAAGTCGACCTGGAGATGCACGGCGAAGACACCGACCTCGACAAGAACCTGGTCGAGGCGCTTTCCGATCCGCTGGTTCACCTGGTACGCAATGCCGTGGATCATGGTATTGAAATGCCCGATGAGCGTGAGAAATCCGGCAAGTCACGACGCGGAAAGGTCGTGCTGTCAGCGGCCCAGGAGGGTGATCACATCCTGCTTTACATCCAGGATGATGGCAAAGGGATGGATGCCGACGTGTTGCGCCGCAAGGCGGTGGAAAAAGGCATGATGGACGAGGAGGCTGCTGCGCGTCTGGATGATAAGGAGTGTTACAACCTGATCTTCCATGCCGGTTTTTCCACCAAGACCGAGATCTCGGACGTGTCCGGTCGCGGCGTCGGCATGGACGTGGTGAAAACCAAGATCGCCCAGATCAACGGCTCCGTCGAAATCGATTCCGAAAAGGGCAAGGGCAGCAAGATCACCATCAAGTTGCCTTTGACCCTCGCGATCCTGCCCACCCTGATGGTGGTTCTTGGAAACCAGCCGTTTGCGCTGCCGTTGGCCAGCGTGGTGGAGATTTTCAATCTGGATCTGTCGCGAACCAACAACGTGGATGGCCAATTGACCATCCGCGTGCGCGATCGTGCCTTGCCGTTGTTCTATCTCAGTAACTGGCTGGTCAACAGTGCAGCACAGGTTGGCGAGGGCGGGGCAACCGGTCACGTGGTTGTCGTCAATGTCGGTGGTGTGCAGGTTGGACTGGTGGTGGATCTGCTGGTTGGGCAGGAAGAGGTGGTGATCAAACCGCTGGGTGCTTTGTTGCAGGGCCTCGATGGAATGGCCGGAGCGACGATCACCAGCGATGGCAAGATAGCGTTGATCCTCGATGTCCCGGGGTTGATGCGCAAATACGCAAGACGTTTTTGACACTGAGCAATGGAGGCGGGGCAGACTCATCGGCAGGTGTCCTGAATATGCATGGCAGAGCCTGTACGCGTTCTGGTGGTCGATGATTCGTCTTTCTTTCGCAAGCGTATCTGTCGCTACCTTGAGAAGACCCCGGATATAGAGGTTGTCGGCGAGGCAGCCGACGGCGCGGAAGCGGTACGCCTCAACAGGGCGCTGTCCCCTGATGTCATCACTATGGATGTTGCGATGCCGGTACTCGATGGCATCAGTGCCGTGCGACGCATCATGAGTGAACATCCCACCCGTATTGTCATGATCTCGGCAATTACGCGTGAAGGCGCGCAGGCGACGCTCGATGCGCTGGATGCGGGTGCCCTGGATTTTCTGACCAAAATGGGCGAGGGCGAGAACAACCCGGAGTATTTCGGGAACTTGTTGCATGCCCGTGTTCTCGAGATTGCTAAGCGGCGCCCGCTGCGACCTGTCGAGCCTTCGGTAGACGCATTGCCGACGCGCCTTGGGGCGGGTGAGCGACTGGATCTGATAATGATCGGGGCATCAACCGGCGGGCCTGTTGCCGTGCAGAATATCCTGACCCAACTGCCCGCCACTTGTCCCTCCCCAATCCTGGTTGCATTGCACATGCCGAAAACATTTTCCGGGACCTTTGCCGAACGCCTGGATGCACTTTGTGCGGTCAGCGTCCGCGAGGCGTGTGACGGGGATCCGCTTCGTCCTGGCGAAGTACTGGTGGCACCGGGCGGAATGCAGACAGGGGTGGTAAGTCGCGACGGTTCCCTTCAGGTGCGTGTCACCGAAGGGGGCGAACACTTGTACAAACCCTCAATTGATCTGACCTTTGAGTCTGCCGCCAGGCAGCTGAATGGCCCGGTGTTGGCCATTGTCCTTACGGGCATGGGGCATGACGGAGCCAAAGGCGCCGAATTGCTCAAACAGCGGGAAAGGGCCCAGGTCTGGGCCCAGGATGAGTCCAGCAGCGTGGTCTACGGCATGCCGGCGGCGGTTGCACGCAGCGGCGTGGCCGATCGAATCCTGTCACTGCCGGACATTGCCAAGGAATTGCAAGGGGTGGGATGAGTTGATCGACGCACTCAGCATTGTTGGCATCATCGTTGCGGTCGCCGCCCTGATCGGTGGCAACTGGATGGAGGGTGGTCACCTGGCGATGCTGGCCAATGGGCCGGCCTTCGTCATCGTGTTTGGAGGCACTCTTGGTGCCGTTTTGCTGCAGACGCCACTGCACAGTTTCACGCATGCCCTGCGAATGGTGCGGTACGTATTCTTCGCGCCTAGCCCGCCGGTCCAGGGCACCCTCAGGAGCCTGATCAACTGGAGCAACATCGCGCGCAGGGAAGGCTTGCTGGGCCTGGAGAAAATGTCTGCAAGGGAATCGGATCAATTCGTCCGCAAAGGTCTGCAACTGGTGGTCGATGGGGGCGAGCCGGATTCGATTCGCCATACCCTGGAGTTGGAACTGGAGAACCGGGAACAGCGCGACATGATGGGAGCGAAGGTGTTCGAGTCGATGGCCGGTTATTCGCCGACCATCGGGATCATCGGTGCCGTCATCGGTTTGATTCACGTGATGCAGAATCTTGCCGACCCGTCGCGTCTCGGCGAGGGCATTGCCACCGCATTTGTGGCTACCATCTATGGCGTGGGGTTTGCCAACCTCCTGCTGTTGCCGATAGCGAACAAACTGAAACATTACGTGCTGGACACAAGCCAGTATCGCGAGATGGTGATCGAGGGCCTGGTGGGCATCTCGGAAGGTGAAAATCCGCGCCTGATCGAGTCGCGCCTGCGCGGCTTCATACGGTGACCGGCACAATGCGCAAGAAACGCACACAGCGCCTGACCGAAGACAACCATGACCGCTGGTTGGTCTCGTATGCCGATTTCGTGACGCTATTGTTCGCGTTCTTCGTGGTGATGTACTCGATTTCTTCGGTCAACGAAGGCAAGTACAAGGTGCTTTCCGAGACACTCAACCAGGTGTTCGGCGACGTCGCAGTCGCTACGGCGGTTGATGTCATTCAGCCGGGCGATCCGGTGCGGGACCTGGTGGCACTTCCCAAGGAGTTTCCCCTGGCGCAGCCGGATCACCAGATGAATGCCATCGAGGAAGACATCCATTCCCAGGCAGTCGAGGCGATCCGGCAGGCCGCATCGCAGCAGCGCGTATACGACGAGTTGGCGATATCGTTGCAGGACTACATCGAACAGGATTTGATCGATGTGAACAAGGACGGTGATCGCATCGAGATCAATATCAATGCCCGGATGCTGTTCGGCTCGGGAGACGCCAGGCTTTCCCGGGAGGCGCTGCAGGCATTGCGGCAGGTCTCGCTTAGCCTTCTCGATATCCGCAACCCGGTTCAGGTCGAGGGGCATACGGATAACGTGCCGATTGCAACCGAGGCTTACCAGTCCAACTGGGAATTGTCAGCCGCGCGTGCCGCGACGGTCGTACACTTTCTCTCTGCACAGGGAGTTGAGCCAGCACGTCTCGCGGCCGTGGGGATGGGCGAACATCGTCCGATCGCGGATAACGAAACCGAGCAGGGGCGGGCTGCAAATCGTCGCGTCACGCTTTTGATCCTGGGCGCAGAGCCGGAAATTTTCGACCCGGAGCAGATCGTCCCCTGGGCGGAAGGACCGTCGGTCCCGCTATGAAGGTCTGGACCGTTGCCAATCAGAAGGGGGGAGTGGGCAAGACGACGACGACCGTTGCGCTCGGCGGGCTGCTGGCTGCCTGGGGGCTGCGGACACTGATGATCGATGTCGACCCGCATGGGTCGCTGACCAGTTACTTCCGTTACGACCCGGACTCCCTGCAGGAGAGCAGTTACAACCTGTTCAAGGCAGTAGCAGAAAAGCAACAGCTGGACCCGCTTTCACTGATCTACCAAACCGGCACCGACGGCCTGGATCTGATCCCGGCCTCGGTCGCCCTCGCGACCCTGGATCGTCAATCCGGACGCCTCGAGGGCATGGGCCTGGTGCTCGAGCGCACGACCGAACTGTTGCGTGACCGCTACGACTACATCCTGATCGACTGCCCGCCGGTGCTTGGCGTCCTCCTGATCAATGCCCTGGCAGCCTGCGAGCGCCTGGTTGTGCCGGTGCAGACCGAATTCCTGGCGATCAAGGGGCTGGAGCGGATGCAACACACGCTGGCAATGGTAGGGCGTTCGCGTGCTGAGCCACTGGCATACACGGTGGTGCCGACCTTCTTTGATCGCCGCACCCGCGCTTCCGCAGAAAGCCTGGCGGTTTTGCAGCGCAATCATCGTGAACACCTGTGGCCGGGCCAGGTCCCGATCGATACGCGCCTGCGTGAAGCGAGTCGCGCGGGCCTGCCTCCGGCAGTGTTCGATCCGCGTTCCCGTGCCGTCGCAGCTTACAGCGAACTGCTCGAGTTCCTGATGAACGACTCGGACAGGCCGCGGGAGGGCTCGCATGGGGCGATCTAAACCCGTGGCTGAACTCCCGGCTGCAGAGCGTGCCCTGGAGGATCTGCTCGGCACCTTGTTGGCCGAGGTGCCCGAGCATGTCGAGCCGACAGTGGCTCAGCCTGCGGTTGTTGAGACCGTGCCCATCGCCAAAGCGCCGCCTGAATCAGGCGCGCGTGAACAGCTGGTTCGGTCTGTTGCCCAACAGGCATTAAACAATCCCGCTGCCGGGCCGATACAGGAACAGGCCCAGTCGCAACGACCCGCCTGGACGGACAGCGATTTCAAGTTGTTGCTGGTACGCATCGGCCAGGTGCGCTTTGCAGTGCCCCTGATCTGCCTGAACAGCATTGCGAGACTGGATGCAGAAGACGATGTAACCAGTTTGCCGACGCAACCTGCCTGGCACCGTGGGGTGATGCGCTATCGCGATCAGCAACTGGTGTTGGCCGACCTGACAGAATTGCTGGCATTGAATGCCGGTGAAACGCAGGGAGGCTATCTGCTGGTGATCGGCGAGGGACGATTCGGCGTGTTGTGTGATGCCATCGAGGAGCAGATCACATTGGGGCCCGAGCAGGTGAACTGGCGTCAGGGCGCAGATGGGCAGGAATGGATGCTCGGCATGCTGCCTGAACAGATGTGCATGCTGTTGGACCCGGACGCTATCGCCGTGCGTCTACAAGGAGTCTAGGAAATGGCATGGGAAATGCTTCAATTTAACAAACAGCGTGAATGGCGTCGGGAATATGGCGTCGCTGTTCCGAGCTTGAGACAGGAGAACTGATCCATGAGTAATCTGGCGGTAGAAGCAGCGGGCGATCCGGTCATGCAGTTGGTGACCTTCCGTCTGGCCGATGAGACCTACGGTATCAACGTGATGCATGTACAGGAGGTGCTGCGTATCACGGAGATCGCGCCTGTGCCGGGAGCACCCAACTACGTACTGGGCATCATCAATCTGCGTGGCAATGTGGTCACCGTCATCGATACTCGCTCGCGCTTTGGCTTGCCAGGCGTCGAAACGGATGATTCGAGCCGCATCGTGATCATCGAGGCGGACAAGCAGGTGGTTGGAATCCTGGTCGATAGCGTTGCCGAAGTGGTCGAACTGAATCAGTCGGAGATCGACTCGGCGCCGAATGTCGGCAACGAGGAAAGCTCACGTTATATCCAGGGCGTGGCAAACCGCGAGGATAACCTGCTGATCGTGGTCGACCTCAACAAACTGCTCACGGACGAGGAATGGTCAGAGATGTCCATGTTCTGAGTGGCAAGGGCCGCTTGGGTCGATAGCGCGGGAGGTAGCGATGTCAAATCTGAAGCAGACCAATACGGTCAACCGGGTGACACCAGCCATGCCTTCCCGTACGGCGGTAAAACGCCAGACCAAGGACAATCGCAAGTCAGGGGAGCAGAGGCGCCAACCAAAGAAGGGTCACGACGATGGACACAGAATTGACGAATATGCTTGAAATGCTGGTGGCCCTTCTTGCCGGCGCACTGGCGTTCGCGGCCCTTTGGCAGGCCTCGCGCCTGAAACGACAGCTTGCGGATCTGCAGGCGCAGTTTGCCGAATTTCGCCAGCAACAGCACTTCCAGCAGCAGAGCATCAGCGGTTTGACCGCAGGTGCGGTTGGCATGGACCGCAGGCTCAACCGCCTGGAGGCCACGGAAAAACTGCTGCATGATCGGCAGCAGACGTTCGAGAACCAGCAGTCTGCTGAGCAACCCTATAGCCATGCCATTCGCCTGGTACAACAGGGCGCTACCGCTCAACGCCTGGTCGAAGAACTGGCGCTGAGTGGCAGCGAGGCTGATCTGATCGTGCGCCTGCACGGCTTGCGCGACAGCGCCTGAAACACTTCTCCCGGTCGGTGTCTCCCGACCCCGACACCTCAAATCGACGAGTTGCTGGCTCCATCGAGTGCTTCGTGCTACTAATTGAGCATCTGATACCGGAGGGGAGGACTCGGTATGAAGCATATTCCGCGTACGAAAGCGTTCTGGGCAGCCGGTGTGCTGCTTTGCGCCAGCGCCAACGCCGGTTTTGATGACCTGCTTAAATCGGCCGGCGGCCTGCTCGAAGGAGGAGTGCCCTCCATCGGTTCGGGTAGCAGTTCCAGCACTTCGCTGACCAACCAGCAAATTGACCAGGGGTTGAAGCAGGCGCTCAGCGTGGGTGCGGAGCGTGCTGTGGAAATCCTGGGCAAGTCCGGTGGCTTCCTCAATGACGGTTCGGTGCGCATTCCCTTGCCGGGTGCCCTGGAGACGGTTGGCAAGACGCTGCGTAGCGTTGGCCAGGGGCATTATGTCGATCAGTTCGAAACCACGGTGAACCGTGCCGCCGAACAGGCGGTGCCGCAGACCCTGGATATCGTCAAGAAGACCGTACAGGGCATGACGTTGGAAGACGTGCGCGGCATTCTGAATGGTGGTGATGATGCTGCCACCAAGTTCCTACGCGAACGCGCCGGCGGTGATCTGCACCAGGCGATCAAGCCCATCATCGCCAATGCGACTGACCAGGCCGGTGCCACTTCTGCCTATAAAAACCTCGTCGACCAGGGAGGCGGAGCCCTAGGTGGCTTGGCAGGCAGCCTGGGGGGATTGCTCGGCACTAGCCAGCCGTCTTCACTCGATCTCGATGAATACGTGACCGGAAAGACCCTGGATGGGTTGTTCCTGAAACTGGCGGCTGAAGAAAAGGCGATCCGTGAGAATCCCTTGGCGCGGTCCACAGATCTGTTGAAAAAGGTCTTCGCCAATTAATTAAGAAAACCGATCTCATGTCGCTGCGTGAGGTCCGCTGTGTTAACTCAACTTGATCCGGAGTAAGAAATGGAAAACCCAGAACAGATAATCGGCATGATCCAGGGCTATCTGGCCGAATATGGGCTGAAAGTCGTGGCGGCGATAGCGATACTCATTATCGGTCGCATCGTTGCCGGCTGGTTGCGTAAGCTGATCGAGCGCATGATGACCAAGGGCAATACCGACCAGATGATCGTCGGGTTTGTCGGCAACCTGGCGTACATCGGCATGATGGCCTTCGTGGTGCTCGCTGCCCTGGGGCAGTTGGGTATTGAGACCACATCCTTTATCGCCGTGCTCGGTGCCGCTGGCCTGGCCATCGGTTTGGCACTTCAGGGTTCGCTTTCCAATTTCGCCGCAGGGTTCCTGATGATCATCTTCCGTCCGTTCAAGGTTGGTGATTTCATCGAGGGTGCAGGCGAGGCAGGGGTCGTGGAGGCCATTCACATGTTCACTACCACCATCCGTACCGGCGACAACAAGACCATCATCATTCCGAACTCGAGCCTGTCCGGTGGAAACATCACCAACTACTCGACCAAGGAAACCCGTCGCGTGGATCTGACCGTCGGCGCTTCCTACGATGCCGATATCAAGCACGTGCGTGAAGTGTTGCAAAGCATCATCGATGCCAATGACAAGGTGCTCGACGATCCTGCGTCATTGATCGCGGTCGGCGAGTTGGCTGATAACACCGTGAACTTCGTTGTTCGCGTATGGGTGAACACCCCGGACTACTGGGATGTCTACTTCGCCATGACCGAGGCGGTGAAAACCCGTTTCGATGAAGAGGGCATTGGTATTCCGTATCCGCAGCGCGATGTGCACCTTTACGAGCACAAGGTGGCGTAAGGAGCGGTTTTGATGAAAGAAAAAGAGGCGGGTGACCGCCTCTTTTTCGTTGTGTCTTGGCAAACGAGGATTTCGTCCGCAACTTTCCCTATAGTTGTGGGTAGATAGGCTGGTTGTGTTGACCGAAAGGGGGAACTCATGGGGAAGCTGATCAAGTGGTTGTTGGGTCTGGTCGCGGTGATCGTCGTGTTGATCGTGGCGGCAGTCATTCTTCTCCCGATGATCGTGGATCCGAACGACTATAAAGATGAAATTGTGCAGGTGGTCAAGGATAAAACGGGCAGGGATCTGCAGATCGAACAGGATCTGAATCTCTCGGTATTCCCGTGGGTCGGAGTCGAAACCGGTGGTGTGAGCTTGAGTAATGCCAAGGGGTTCGGAGATCAACCGTTTGCCCAGATCAACGAACTTGGGCTGCGCGTCAAGTTGCTGCCATTGCTGAGCAAACAAGTCGAGGTCGACACCCTGGTTCTCAACGGCCTGAATCTCAACCTGATGCGCAACAAAGAAGGTGTCAGCAACTGGGATGACTTGGCAGGTGAGGGAAAAGACCATCCGTCACACGTGGAGCACGATTCACGCGAACGAGGCCTGGCCGCGTTCAAGGTGGAAGGCGTGCAAGTGCAGGATGCCAATATAGCCTGGACAGACGAACAGGCCGGCCAGAAGTACGAGCTTAAGGGGGTCCGACTGGTTACCGGTACCCTGTCACCTGGAACTGATGTGCCGGTTGAAGCCGGGCTCTCGCTGTCCAGCAGTGCGCCAAAGCTGGACCTGCTGGTTGATCTGCAGGCAAAGATCAACGCCAATGAGGCGTTTGATCGCTATGTTATCAGCGGACTACAGCTGAACCTGGACGGCAAAGGTGAAGGTTTGCCTAAGGACGGGATGCAGGTGAAGGCCGGTGCGGATATCGATATGAATCTTGCGGACGGGCTCCTGAAAGTGTCTGCACTCAAGCTGGATGGCCCGGAGGTGTCCCTGAGTGGGGACGTGTCGGTTGGCGACCTGAAGGCAACGCCGCAGGTCAACGGCGACCTGAAACTGGCGCAGACCAACCTCAAGAAACTGGCGGCGTTGTTCGGCACGCAGATCGAGACCACCGACGCGAAGGCGCTGACCCAGGTCAGTGCTGATATCAAGCTGCAACAGCAGGGCAAGGTGTTGAAGATCGACCCTTTGACAGTCAAGCTCGACGATTCAACCGCCAAAGGTTACTTCCATGTGCTTAACCCGGAAGGGCCTGTGTTGCGTGGCAAGATTGATATCGACCAACTGAATGTCGATCGTTATCTACCACCAGCCAGCGAGGGCGAATCCACCGCGAAGGCTGAAGGGCAAAAGGCGCAAGCGGGTAATCCCTTTGAACCGTTGCGGAAGCTGGACCTGGAAGCGGAAGCAGGTATCGGCAAGCTGACGGTCAACAAGCTGAATATGCAGCAGGTACACCTTAAGGTAGTCAACAAGAAGGGCGTGCTGACCGCCAAGCCGATGGGGGCCAAGTTGTACGGTGGGGAGTTCAAGGGAGCGACCGTTCTGAATGCCGCGGGCAAGACGCCGAAGATTCATGCCAAAAAGGATCTAACTGGCATAAACATCGGTCCTTTGCTGAAAGATCTGACGGGACAGGATCGTCTGCTGGGCAAAGGAGAGGTTCACCTTGATGTACGCACTGTCGGGCTGAGCGAGAAAGAAATCAACCGTACGTTGTCTGGAAACGCCAGTCTGAAATTTACCGATGGTGCCTACAAGGGTGTCAATTTGGCGGATTTGATCCGCGGTGCCGGAGGGCTGCTCGGCGGCGGTGGTGCGAGTACGACGGCTGCTACCGGCGAGGATGCGCGCACTGATTTCTCTTCCCTGAGCGCTTCGGCAATGATCAAAAACGGTTTGATCACGAACAAGGACCTGGATGCGAAATCGCCCTTGTTGCGAGTCTCTGGGAACGGAACCGCCGATCTGAAATCCAGCAGCATGAATTATTTGCTGACGACCGAACTGGTGGCCTCTTTGGAAGGGCAGGGCGGCAAGGGTGCGGACAAACTCAGTGGCGTGCCCATCCCCGTACGCATCAAGGGTCCCTTCAGCGACCTTAGTTACACGCCTGACCTGGAAGGGGTGCTGAAAGCCCAGGCCGAGAAGAAGCTGGAGAGCAAGAAAGAGGAAATCAAGGCGAAGGCAGCCGAAAAACTGCAAGACAAGCTGAAAGGGAAGTTGAACCTCCCCGGCTTGTTCCGTTAATTCTTTCCTCAGCCCCGGCCCTGCTGTCTGAAACGTACCAGATCAGGATGGCTGGGGGCTCCATTAGCAAGTAGCTGGGTAGGGGCTACCGTCAGTAATGCAAATCAGCCACTCTTGCTGACAGCTTCAACGAGCATTATCGCCCTTTGATGGCTGAATGGCTTTGACATTACGCCTTGGCTTTTCGTCGTTTTGTGATCGCTTGCCCCAGTACGCGACAAAAACGCTTTGCCATGTATGTGCGTGGCGCATGACAGTAGCCTGAAAGTGCAAAAGGAGCATTAGTTTTCAGGGAGGTGTGTCATGAAGAAGCTGTTGTTGAAGAGTTTCGGCCTTGTGGTTGCCACGTTGATCTTGTCTGCACCGGTTGCCGGCTATGACCGGGAAGCGGCCGAAGGGTACGCAGAAATGTTTAAGCCAGTGGCTGGCGCGAAAGCTGGAAAAAACCTGCACCTGATGAAAGTCGACAAGTTCGTGGAAGCAGTGAGGAAAGATGCCAAGATCACCACGGTGGATATCCGTACCCCTGGTGAGACACGCTTTTTCACTGGCAACCTGCCGGGCCATCGCCTGATTCCGCTGGCTGAACTGTTCCAGCATGAAAACCTCGAGACGCTGCCGACCGAGGGCAAGATCGTACTGATCTGCAAGTCCGGCACCAGGGCCAGTGCCGCTGCCGCTGCATTGCGTGAAGTGGGTTTTGAAAACACCTACGTGCTGAAAGGTGGTCTGAAAGCGCTCGCCGGCTACCTTGGACCTAAAGAGGCCAACGCCCCGATGGGGCCGAAAGCGGCTAGCCGCTGAGAGGGAGCAAGAGCAGGGCGCCTTGCGGGCGTCCTGTTTTGTTGCACCGATTAACTAGCATTGCTGGAACAGGCGGTTTGAGTCCGCCACCCCCCGATAAACCAAAAGGCCCCAAAAGGGGCCTTTCGCTTTATGGCGGAGAGGGAGGGATTGATTCGGCCTTTGACCTTACCCCTTCGGGGCGGCCTCGCTTCGCTCGCCGTCCTGCGGTGCTGCGCACCTTGTCGAACCCTGGCGAGGGTTCTCACCCTCACGTAACCACAAACAACAAAACCGCCATAAGGCGGCTTTGTTATTTGGCGGAGAGGGAGGGATTGATTCGGCCTTTGACCTTACCCCTTCGGGGCGGCCTCGCTTCGCTCGCCGTCCTGCGGTGCTGCGCACCTTGTCGAACCCTGGCGAGGGTTCTCACCCTC